>Ga0209489_101589_pt1 | contig 46843 bp, 31 predicted proteins | sample SiratrowhiteBW_FD_187527 | JGI IMG/M metagenome (GOLD analysis project Ga0209489, IMG submission 187527) | Root nodule microbial communities of legume samples collected from California, USA - Siratro white BW (SPAdes) (version 2) | ecosystem: Host-associated > Plants > Roots > Nodule | place... | reverse complement strand
TATATATATATATATATATATATATGTATGTATGTATTACTGATATTAGCTGAAGGTCTTACTATAAAATGTTTCACAGGGATTCCGTCCTATGCGAGAGAGATCTGCGTTGATTTCTGGGTATAAAAGGATCATTGAAAAGTTGAAGAAACTAAAGACTTGTAAATACTTTCCTATGGACCTCGTGAGTGTTCTTTTCTCCTTTTTTATCTTCTTAGGATCAAACAAAGAATTTTTAAGTTCTATATGTGTATATGTTTTGCTTAGCTTTTGCTGCATTTAAGCAGCTTTTGTATATGCCCAATGATTCTTCCCTTTTCCCTTCTATCTGAATCAATGCTATTTGAGATAAAGCGAATTCTGATTTGTCATTTTCTGCTACAGTCTTCTGACATCAATGATGCTTCTTCAACCCTTGATCTGCTAAGTGGTATGATAAGGAAATGTAAAGAAGGTCAAGTTTGTAGTTTGGATATCACCGGAGAAGAACTTAAGGCTCTTGAGCAAATTAAGTTGGATCTGAATGGCTTGCATCAAAAGTGGCGGAGCATATTTGTGTGGCAGGATGGTCCTCTCGTAGAAGCAATGAGAGATGGGGATCTTTTTCTTGTGGATGAAATATCGTTGGCTGATGATAGTGTACTTGAGAGATTGAATAGTGTGTTGGAACCAGAAAGGATGCTAGTAAGTTCCATATCTATATAGTCACATTTAAACTTGCTGCTTTATGCAGTTTTAGACTTAGATTTATAGCACATGGTGTGTCAAATGATGGCATTATTATTACTTCTCTTTCTATTACTCTCTTGATATATGTGTGTGTTTAAATACCGTGTGAACATATTACGAGGGTATCCAAAATGAAAAATGTGGCTGCTCCTTGTTTATTCTTTTTGCTCAAAAGGTGTATTGTTGGGAGGATTGAGGAGGGTAAACCTTTCTTCCTTTTGGGAAATATCCACTGAGAAGTTGAAGATCTTTATTGTGCTGGATTGAGAAGACATTGCTAAGTAGTATGAATGTTATCGAAGAATAGTGGGATTGATATTGCCCTGACTGACAAAGACATAAAGATAAAAAAAAATTAATGTAGATTGTGCTAAAAATAGAGTGCTCTAAATTATTTTTTCACCTGTTCTAAAGAACCTCACTAAAAGACAATATATTGAGCATCTATAAACCGAAGTAGTTGCCATGTATTGTGCTTGCTTAGTACTGGTGTCATTTTTCAGCGTAATTGCTTGTTGGCATTCCTACAAATTTTTAAGCTTCTGAGAGTTTTTTTTTTTTTTTTTTTTTTTTTTTTTTTTTTTTTTTTTTTTTTTTTTTTTTTTGTTTTTTTTTTTTTTTTTTTTTTTTTTTTTTTTTTTTTTGTGGTTGCAGTCTTTGGCTGAGAAAGGAGGGACTGATCTGGAGAAGGTTACCGCACATTCAAATTTTTTTGTTCTTGCAACAATGAATCCTGGTGGTGATTATGGTAAGAAGGAGTTATCTCCAGCACTACGCAATCGCTTTACAGAGATATGGGTTCCCCCTGTTAATGGTCTAGATGAGCTTCAAGGCATTGCTATGAAAAGGTACCTTTCGTGTTTAGTTTAGCTTCAGTGTTTATAGATGATTTAAATCTATTACCTGCTTATTTGATTTTTTTCTTTTGCAGAATTTCTAAGTTTAAAGTTACAGGAAATTTATGTGCTGCATATGAAGAAACACTCTCACTTATTGTTGATGCTATGATAAGTTTTTTTGAGGTATGTTATGCATAGGTTTGCTATAGAAGTCATAAATTGTTCACATTTTTGCATGTAAAAAATGGGATTTGGTTCATTAAATTACTATTTTCCATGGATTCTTTGGACTTCTTTCCCTTAAAAGAAATGGCATGGTGAATCTTAAGTTTGGAAAAGCTAAAAAATATAAGTTTAATAAGAGAAAAGACATTCCCCAAAATCTTGTTCGAGGAGCTTTTGCTTATCTTTTTTTAAACAAGTGCTAGCTTCTTCTTCTCCTCCTCTGTGGTCTCTCTTCCATTCACTACGTCTGAATCTGGAAATTTAACATAATAAGTCTAGACAGGTAGGACAATTTAGCTGAAATAGATGTGGCTACGGCCACTTGATCCAAATTTCGTTTGCAAGTTGGAAGAATGGATATCAATGTTTCCCAAGGAGATAATGTGATCTCTGAATACTGATCTTTGCATAATGTGCAAGTTGACATTGAAGTAGGCTATCAAGCTATTTCTACTGTTTCCCATTTCCTGTTTTGTAAAACTCCTATTTATTCAGTGCTGCCTCTACTGTTGATTATACTGATCGATATTTACTGTTGGTATATAATTCTTATTCATAAAGAACATTCAAATCCTCAATAACCTCTGTTCTCTGTAGACTGTATCCAATCACTGCAGATTCTTTTGTCCATGTTCCTGTATTCTTTTTCTACCCTACTCCTGGACACCACTGTGCCCACTATTATTTGTTATATTTCTAGTCATTTGCATGCTTCCAAGTAGGTTAATATAACAGGTTTATGTCTTTTCCGTTTGCATGGGGTACTGAAATATTAAATGACACTTTCTGTCAAGTGTTCTAAATTGGTGACTCTAAATAAAAGTATTGAGCAGAATTTTCTTGGTCTAAGTATGTTATTGAAATATTCAATGAAATCTTTTGCATTTTGTTAAAAAGTGTAAAAAATTTTACAAAATCTAGAAAAACATAACTGATATGGAAACAGAATAAAAACATATTTGGGTAGAATAGATTTACATAATAGCTCCATACCCAAGATTCTCGTCCAACATCTATTAATTCCTACAGATTTACGTGCTTCCACTATTTTCTTTCACAACCTTCAATATGTCATTTTTTGCTGCATTTGTTGCAGTTTTCCAGGAATAGCTTATTCCATGTTTGTGACAGATGTTCTTTCTGTATTCTTTCACATTGCTTTGTATTAGAGTTGTGTTTGTCTTTCCCTATTATTTGTTTGAATTCATCTTATGGATTTGAAAAGGGCTTGATGTGTTTATCAGTGCTCCTTCAATGTATTTCTCTTCATTTTAATTATTGTCTCCACACAAATAAAAAAAGTCTTGGTGTATTTAGGTTATTGGTTCATATTAATTTTATTTGAGTACCACTTTTTTTTTTTGGTCAGCAATTCAGGATATTTGAATTCTACTATTACACTCTTATGTGCTATTTGTTGTTTTAGTTATGGATTCTTTGATCCATTATATATTATTATTCACCTGCTATTTATTATTCCTATGCATTTCAGTGGTTCAATAACTTGCATCCAGGGAGAATGCTTACAGTGAGAGATCTCATTTCTTGGGTGGACTTTTTTATTACAATGGAAAAAAGCTTAGGACCAGAGCATGCACTTCTTCATGGAGTATTTCTTGTTTTGCTTGATGGCTTAAGTCTAGGTATGATCTGTTTGTTTACGATTTTTTGTTTATACTACTTCCCTTATTCTTTTTTATATAATATCTGTTTTTTTTATCTTGTCTTAGTTACCTATTTATATGTCCCGGGTAAAAAGAGACCGAATCCAAATAGGTGAAATGTGCAAGTTGAGAGGTTTGACACCTTGATATTGGCACTTTGCCACTTGGGGCTTTGGTATGTTCCAGGGATTGGGATGTGTTAAACATTTTCCATTTGGGCCCAAAACAGAATAATATCAGAATCTTTCTTGTTTGGGTTGCATGATGAATTAAGTTCTATTTTTGGGCTTGATTTTGTTGTTGTTATTATCTTTCCAGATCTATTTTTTTGGCAAGAAGAGTTCTACAATAATGTAACTAAAAGTTTTAAAATTAATAATAAATTTCATATTTGTTATGATTGCTGTGGTGGTGGTGGTAGTAGTAGTGATCATGGTATTAGGGTAATGCTATATTTTAATACTCAACTATCATCATTTTCGAATATCACTTCTCAAGTATTTTTTTTCTGCACATTTTGCCACTTCCAATTTTTGCGCATTTGTAATGAAGTTATGGTGTGTCCTTATAAAATCAAGTCTTCTTATCTGTTTTTTTTGTGCGAAATGACGTTTTGTTACCAACATGATGGTAAAATGTGGAAAGCATGATAATAGAATGTGTGGAAAAAAAACTTCAGAGGTAAAATGTGTAAAATTAAAAACTTGATGGTAAAATGCACAAAAGTAATACTTGGGTTGCCAAATTTGTAAAATGGTAATTGTTGAATGGTAAAATGTGCATTTAAGCCTTTATATTATTGTCGTATATCATGAAGTCACATTGCTTAAGGCTAAAAGCTGTTAGGTTAATACAGCAAATGGTTGTGTATTAAACTATCACTTTTTGTCGCACAAAGCTTCAGTTATGAGCTCCCAAAATTCATGAAGTAGAAACACCATTCAAAGACATATTGTAGAATTTTGCATAGACATTTATGTTTATTGACAGTTGCTAAACTTTTATCAGGGTCAGGACTTTCCAAAAGGGATGCTGCAGAGCTAAGGGAGAGATGTCTTTCCTTTCTTCTACAAAAGCTAAGGGTATGCTTCTCCCGTTGTTATTCATCATTTATGCACTACATTGAAAATGGGAGCATTTAATGTTTATTACTCTTCCCTATAGCTTAGAGTATGTGTGATCTTTTTACACTGTTCTACAAAAGCTAAGAGTATGTTTTGGCTTTATACAATCCTTTAAAATTCCTATTGAAATTGAATAACGCACAACAGTATCCACCTACCAGTCATTTTGATGGAAATATAGCAAGCCAAAGAAAATATAGCAGAGTCACTGTAATCTCTTAGAGTTCAATTATGATCAAAGATGCATGACTATGAGTATTTCTATGATGAGTCTATACAACTAAGTTGACAGAAATTTAATCTGTTAGAGCAGCTATAAAAGGTGTAAAGTAGCAGAAAATACAAAATGCACATATAATGCGCAAGTATCTCATCTCTTACAAATATGTTTAAATTTCTTTTATGAGGCAGTCAGTTATTTCCCAGTATTGCTAAATTCTTATGAATGCTTCTGTATTTATAGTTTTATGGTGTAATTTGTTTGTGGAATGCTTATATTTGTATATGGTGTAAGTTGTAAATGTTGACTGGACTATTCTCTCAGGTTGATGAAAGTAATTTATTATATTCAAAGCTTTCAAGAATGGGAAACTACAGTTGGGGTGAATTTGGCTCCGCTATGGATGTGCCACACAGTAAAAATACGCAATATGATGATCAATTTGGAATTGATCCGTTCTATATCAATAAAGGTAATAATAATGTGGTGCTGCAATTCTGTTATCTGATTTGGTTTTGTGAAAATATTATTTCTGTTTTTATACACCGTCATCTATCAATTGGGGTTTTTCCACCTAAAATATTTGTAATTTGTACAGGACAAAGTGGTGTTATGAGCTAGTGATTAATTGTTTTGTTTATTTATTTGCATTTAGTATTTTTAGGAGGATTCGCTTCTTGCTTTGTAGTGTTATTTTCCTTTATAATATTTTTACACTGTGAAATACTGCCATTATGATTGTCTCTAGTGTTTATTTTGCATTAATTTGTTTTACACATATAGGTATTGGCATTGTTGAGGATGGTGGGTTCGAATTCATGGCGCCTACTACTTGCAGGAATGCCCTGAGAGTTTTGCGGGCTATGCAGCTTCCAAAGCCTGGTATGTTGCTTCATTTACATTTTAATTTTGTTTAATTATGTCTGAAGTTTCATATTTAAATTATTAGATTCTTTGTTTTAAATGATTGTACATATGCAGTTTTACTAGAAGGTAGCCCAGGTGTAGGAAAAACTAGTTTAATCATTGCCTTGGGAAAATGTTCTGGGCACAAAGTGGTGCGAATAAACTTTTCAGAGCAGGTCAGTAATTAGTCTTGGTTGGCACTGAGTTCTTTATAATAATTTGTTCGACTTCATTTCTATCATCTTAAAAGTTCTTAGTCTAATCTTTCATATTAATATATGTATTTCTGGTGCAGACTGATATTATGGATCTGTTAGGGTCTGATTTACCTGTTGAAAGTGATGAGGGGATGAAGTTTTCTTGGTCTGATGGGATACTATTGCAGGTTGATTGTCTTATTCTGTAACATATCATGTTCATCTCTGCTTTTGATATGTTTTTAATTTCCAACTGAAATTTGCAGGCACTGAAGGAAGGCTGTTGGGTTTTGCTGGACGAGCTTAATCTTGCTCCACAATCTGTTTTAGAAGTATTTTAATCATCAATCTTAATCTCCATTTATTCCTTTTCTGTGCCTTCTTTGCTTTAATACAGTTCTCTTTGTAACAGGGTTTGAATGCTATTCTGGACCACAGAGCTGAGGTGTTTATACCAGAGCTGGGAAATACTTTTAAATGTCCACCATCATTTAGAGTTTTTGCTTGTCAGAATCCAGCACATCAAGGTGGTGGCCGAAAAGGCCTTCCAAAGTCATTCCTAAATCGATTTACAAAGGTATGCTGATGGTATGTTTTTATTTTATTTATTTTGGGCCTATAATAGTTGAAACGTAGATATGTTCAAGCTAGCAAACCTGTGGAATTCAAATCCAAAACCCCCTGTGTAGTAGTTAGAATTATTTATAACCTAAAGATTCTCTAATTATGTTTTGTTTTGCTGTGTTCAATCAAGGTTTCCTGTTTCGGACTATTTTTCCTCTTTTTTTTAAATAATAGTCACTCAAATATTTTCATTTGTACTGAATATGCAAAGATTCATCAAATCTGTGTTTTTGGTTGTTGATACAGGTATACGTTGATGAGTTAGTTCAGGAAGACTATCTATCCATCTGTGAATCAAAATTTCCGACCATCCCTCAACCTCTACTCTCACAGCTAGTGTTATTCAATAAAAGGATGCATGAAGACACCACAGTAAATCAAAAGTTTGCCAAGGATGGCTTCCCATGGGAGTTCAATCTTCGTGATATATTTCGGTCTTGTGAGATAATTCAAGGTTCTATCATCCATATTCCTTTTGCTTTTAAATTGAATCTGCACTTTTTGCTGGTTTCTTCATTTTATTTGTAATGTCTGTTGGAGAGTCCTTCCCTTTTTTATGCTGATATTTCCTTTTATTAATTTAGGTGCACCGAAGCACTCTGGATTGTATTCCTTCTTGAATATTGTTTATATTCAGAGAATGCGTACAGCAGCTGATCGCAAGGAAGTCTTACAAGTTTTCAAGGAGGTATTTGAGGAGACACCGTTTATAAATCCATATCCCCGTGTTCAACTCAACTCAGAACATTTAATTGTGGGCAATGCTACTGTTAAGAGGAATCATGTCCAATTAACTACATCCTCAAGCAAACAGCTCCTGATGCTACCTGAAATACGTCAAAGTTTGGAAGCTGCTGCTCAATGTGTAGAGCGTCAATGGTTATGTATCTTGACTGGGCCATCATGCTCTGGGAAAACTTCACTAATAAGATTACTAGCTAATCTAACGGGCAATGTGCTAAATGAAATTAATCTTTCATCTGCAACAGATATATCTGAACTGTTGGGATCTTTTGAACAGTATGACGCGATGCGTAATTTTTTCAACGTAGTTACTCAAATTCAGCGCTATGTTGATGAGTTCATTAGTTTGCAACTGGAGGCTTCAAAGGATGCAATTTTCAGGGAAACAGATTTCTACATTAGATGGATTGCTTTCCTCTCTGGCTATAAATTTGATAGTTTGTCATCTTCTGCTACAAATTATCTTGAAAACCAGAAGAAAATAGTACATTCTCTTAGTTGGTTCATTGAACAACTAAAGTTGCAGATAGAGAAGAGTTCTCTTCCTCTATCCTACTCTTTACAGGATCTTGATTTTGCCACGAAGACAGTTTTAAAGATGAAAGCAGATGATAGAAAAAGTGTCGTTTCAACCAAATTTGAATGGGTTACAGGACTGTTGATCAAGGCTATTGAGCAAGGGGAATGGATTGTGTTGGAGAATGCAAATCTATGTAACCCCACGGTATGATGCGTTGCGAGTTCATGCTTTTAAAAGCTTATTTTGCTTGAATAAAATTGTATTTAATCCTTGCAGTTCGTACATAATGTGTGTGAACTGTGTTAATTGACAAATCTCTCTTTGCTCTCTCTTTCTATGAATGTGTTGTTGTTGAGCTCATATGGCTCATTACACTTGCACATCATCCTTCTTTTTTTACTAATGTATTTAAGTATCTTGAAATTTGTTTGTAATAGTTTTCCCCAAGTGAACTAAATTAGAAGCAATTAGATGACATGATTTTCTTGTTTAATTTTTCTGAAGTTTTGCAGGCAAGATCTTTATAGCGATTCATTGTAGTTAATCACTTGAACTGATTAATTTTTCTACCGAAGGTCTGCGGCAGTACAAGTCTGTAGATTGATAATATGTAATTGTTTTTACTTGTTTTTGTTGCTAGGTTCTTGATAGAATTAACTCATTGGTGGAACCTTGTGGATCAATCACGGTGAATGAGCGTGGAGCCATTGATGGAAAGCCTTTGGTTATTCATCCGCACCCTCATTTCCGCATGTTCCTCACAGTTAATCCCCACTATGGTGAAGTTTCAAGAGCAATGCGTAATAGGGGAGTTGAAATATTTATGCTCCCGCCATATTGGGCATTAGATGATGTAAGTGGATACAATGGTGAAGATATTGAACTTAAAGATGTCAGGAGGTTTCTTGTTTTATCGGGTATTCCAATTGCTCAATTGGTTGATTCAATGGCTGCAGCCCACATTTATGCTAAAAGGGAAGGTTTGAAGCTTCATGATCACATTACATATCTTGAACTCTCACATTGGGTTCATCTGTTTCTGCAGCTTCTGAGGAATGGTTGTTGTCCTATTTGGAGTCTACAAATAAGTTGGGAGCATATATATCTCTCCTCATTAGGTGGTGAGGGAGAGAAAATAGTTAATTTCGCCAAAACTGAATATTTATCAGTACATAATTTTGCTGGGTATGATGATTTGACAGTATGTCCTTTGAGTTTGCCAGGAGGATGGCCATTGCCACTCTGTTTAAGGGATTTTGTATATTACTCCAAAGAAGCTTCTATCAAACAGAACTGCATGTATCTGGAATCACTGGGATCTCAGATTGTGTCTCATCAATATGAAATTGCTCGTAAGAGACACTCAACAGCTTCTTTGCGAACTCCCAGTAATGTGAGGGCATATATGATGGATTTAACGACTTTAGGTGAACTTATGTTTCCTAAGGCTTCAAATGTGAGGATTTCTGACTATGAAGGGGAGTGCAAATTTGATTCAGAGTTGACAAATAAGAAGCTATTCTTTGCAGCCAATTGGACAATTGAACAAGCTACTGAAAGTGATTTTAAGTTCTATCTTCTAAGGTTTAAGTGGTTGAGTTCTCAAATGCAGCCATTCTGCCAGTTCTTTAATAAATTTGTCATACTGATAGAACAGATGATGAAACATCCTATTTGGGAGTATATTTCATGCCGTGACGAACTAGATGTTGATTTGCAGTTAATTCCATTGTTGTCACTTGATATAGTTAATTTGGGTCCATCAAATAGCAAAACTAAATATCTCTCTAATGCTATTAGTTGCTTTGATCCTCTAAGGCTAACATTCCAGCAAAGGAATATTGAGAGCCAACACAGTTTTGATGAAGAAGCCAGTTGCTTCATTCCACTTTTGAAGTCCCTTTATATTTTGCAAGATGAAATACTTCACAAATTTGTTTCAGAACCTAAGCTAATTGAGGACCAGTCATTTGACTGTAAAATTCAGTTATACTGTAACCTCATTGAGGACCATGTTTTATTTTGGCGATACTTTGTTTCTTTGAAGTTTGATCAGATGATAACTTCTTTGCATTCTTTGGTGAAAGATGCTCAAAAGTTTATAGATATCTGTCCAGAAGCAGTTGATGATTTTTTGGTAAGCTAAGAATAAAGTATCGTCTATTTAGTGAATGCACCGTTATTTCTTCTCACATTTTTTGTTTGGTGTTATATCTTTCATATTTTGTATTATATTCAGACTATCTTTACTTCTTGAACAGATGGAGAGCCAAAAATTGAAGAAGTTTTCTTTATCAGAAAAATCCTTGTTATGGATTCATGGTGGTCACCCATTTTTGCCCTCCTCAGATTTACATGATCAGCATCATCAGATTTTGAAATTTGTTGAAACAATTTGGCCAAGAAAGACAGGAGCTAAATACCAAGGTTTAGTATTTTAAAGTCCTCTTTTGTTATTTATTTCTTGGAAAATTTCGAATGCACAATTCATGGTCAAGGTATTCTCAGTTTTGGAACATTTAACCTTTTAACTTCTTAAATGGTTAATTAACTCAGCACTTGCACACAAGCTGAGCATCATTAACTAGTTAACTAGTCAATTATTCTTAAGCTGGGAATATTTTTTCCAATGATTTTTTATTTTTTTTAATTTTCTTTGTATTTTTATATGTCTTATTCTTTTTATATGTCTTATTCTTTTTATATGTTCATTCTTAATTTTCTATTCAGAACTTCCAGGAAATTTGAGCAGTCATCTTATTGATGTTGTTGCATCATTTGATCGTGATCTCCGCTTCCTCGTTTTGGAAGGTATATTATTGCCATCTTTCTTTCCCCTGTAACATTTTTTATTCGGGTATTAGGACACCACTCACATTGAGAGTTAGAATTATTTGGATATACAAAAATGAGCATCAAATGTTATCCTTTGGTCTTATTATCCTATCTAGTTGAAAGATATGCCAGTTTCAGTTCTTGTTAAATAAATTTCTTTGGGAATGAGAAATTTCCTGATGGTGTATATTTAGTCCCTTTCTTTAAAAAGTTAAACTGGCGCATTACCCTCTATAAACCTCACTAGGTTGGAGCCTGATGTGCTGGGCTGTGGCCTCCGTCTTTGGAACTCGAAGCTTTTTTTTTTTTTTTTTTTTTGCATGTGATATCTTCTAAAATTTATTATATTAATTATGATACTGATGTTTCAAAATTGTTTATTTTCTTTGATTTTTCTTTCCATACTAATCAATGTGGGCAACACTTATTTCCTTTGTCTTCAACTCTACCGAATCCTTTCTTATTTATAGTTTATTTGTTCATGCTAGAAACAGTAATTTTGGGTTCCTTATAATCTCCTATTTTTTCTCCTTGCCCTAAACTGATGTTTCTAAAGATTGGTTTATAACTTTTTTACTTTTTGCTTCCTGTACTGCCAGTCTACTTTGTAGCTTTTCCTTTTAGGTTAATTTTTTTTCCCAGTTTGCTCATAACGAATTTGAAGTTTCTAGAATGGCTTCAATTCTGTTGCCTTTAATGCTGTACAATGAAAGTCTATATATGAATGTTTCAGGTTTTATGCCTTGTTGATGGCGATGAATGTAATCATATTTACTGTTGTTTAATTGTTTATGTGGCTTGTCAGTGGATACTTATTATTTCTTTCTGTATTTTATAATTGTATAGATGTCTCAAACTCATCATTTTTAATGGTGAAATGGAGTCATGAGGATAATATCCATAATTTTCAGAAGTTGGAGGAGACTCATCAGGTCTGTACCTGTCATGATTGTATTGATATCTATAATGACACATTAATCATTTGATTGTTAAAATTGTTCCACAGGTGCTGCTAAGAAGGTTTGAACATGAAAAACAGAAGTTGCTGTTGAATACAGGATCCAAAGACAGTTCATCATTTGTTGAAAATTCAGCTGCTTGTTGTTCATTTTCACGTGAAATGTTGTGCCAAAAATCTGCATTTGAGGCCTGGCAGGATACATTCCTTCCAGTTGATTATACCAGTTTATTTTGGGACATGAAATTACTGCAGAAACTTACATCAATTCATTTGGATGATCTTGAAGGATCACACCAAGTAATATTGATCACAATTACCTGTTTATTTTTTCCAGTTTCTTCCATATGGTTGCTTGGCTGTGCATGTTTGATTGTTTACTCAAGCTATGCTCTTATTAATTGGGTTATTGTAAAAAAAAAATTCTTTATCGATATTGAATATTTCTTTGTAATAGACTGATGATACTTTGGACATCTCATTTCATCCTGTAGTGAAATTAATACAGTGTTTGAGTTCTGTTTCTATCAATAGGCAAGGGTTCCTGAACTTATTATATTATGCTGAACATAATCTGGAAACTTATTTTCCATGTTTCTTTGATTCTGTTAATAGGCTGTGGGATGTCTATCAGAGCTTTTGGATTTTGCTTTGGAATTTTCATTGAGTTTCTCATCAAGGCCTCCGCAATCGTTTGTGCCACACCAGAAGATATTGTTGACCCTTAATGCATGGGCATCAGTGGATGCAGGTTGGTGTAAAGGCTTGAAGGAGTCCAGTTTTTCCTTTCCTTGGTTAATATGCTGACTCTTGAATTTGAACTTATTTCTCTATTTGTTTTTTTTGGGGGAGTGATACAGTAAATTTGAAAATTGCGAGCTTTATTCTGGAGATGTGGTTTAAGTGGCACGAATCTGTTTGGGTATGGTTCCCTAAATTTATGAGGGTATGCACTAACTTGGCAAATTGCGAGCTTTCATTTTTAGTTTTTTCTATTAATTTGCCTTTTGACTTTTTTTATGATATTTTTCCCTACACAGAACATTGCAAAGATTGATGGCTTTGATACAACTGCGCTACCCCACATGCTCATTGAGCCTTTCAGTGCATCAACTGTGTTGCAGATCACGTGAGTTAATTATATAATTTCGTTATACATTCTTGTTATGTGCTGGTTATGTTGAGTTAGTGGAGCTTCCAATAAACTAAGGTCGTTAGTCATTACTAAAGTCAATATTGGGGCTTCATTACCCATAAGCTATCAAGTCATATTAATAATTACCCATAAGCTATCAAGTGATTTTAATAATTGGGGCTTCATTACCCGTTAGCTATCAAGTCATATTAATAATTGGGGCTTCATTACCCATAAGCTATCAAGTCACGTTGTTTGTGAATATATACATGACACGGGGGAGAAATTTGTGCCTGAAATCTTCAACATAGTTCAGTATGTATATCATAATTTCCAAAAACATAATTCCTGGAAATTAGGATTAGAGGAAAATATATGAACTGGTAAGGATTGCAACCTTTATACTGATGCATATCATTCTTTCTATTGATTAAAAAAAATTCAAATAATATGACATACATAATGAGCCCTTATTTACGCTGCCCCTTAATATCCCTCCATTTTCTTTTATATATCCACTTTAAAGGAAATGTAATTGATTTTTTCGTTTGTGTTAAAATTAGTTTTAACCTATTTATTTGACTACTATTATTTCTCTCATTTATAACTAGTCTGTAAAATATTTAAGAATTAACTAGAGGTATGGACATGGTTGAGAAGGCATTAATTCATACTGATTAGATTTTTAAAAGGACACTAGCAGATATCTTCCCATAGTAATATACACAAGAAAAGAAATTATTGGGGAGGGGTTTAGCAGATATTATTTGACATGTATGCAGCTAGCTGTTTTGCATCTTATGGATTTGGTTGAATGCTTCTTTTTAGTATTATGTGGTTGTTTTGTTGTATATGACTATTTGTTAACTAATGTGAATATTGAACATCTGTTACTGAAAGTCTCATCATCCTTTGGATATATTTTCAGGCAAAGCACACATGCTATCAAGGAATTCTGGGTACAATGTCTCAAGTGTAGAGTTACCTTGTTCAATCTGTGGGATTGTTCTCATCATGGAACATATCTACCTAATTTTCTTTTATCTGCTGCTCGCTCTCTTTTCCAGCAGGTAAAATTATTGTTTTACTTGTCATTTGGCCTAAATTATTATATACTGATTCATTCCTATGGTATGATTAATGCAGATGATTTATGCACATCGAAAATCTTTTGATGCGGATCAATTTGCTAGAATTAAATCTACTTTTTCTTCTTCTGAGAAGAATGCACTTACGGTATGTCTTTAGGATATGCTGTTATGCTTTAGATCTCTCATAAGTATAATATGCCTCTATTTAAAAAAATTGTGAACTCTAATTATAGTTGAATAAGAAATACATAATAATTATTGGTAAAATTTTCTCCTTTGTATGTGTATTTATGATTGTAAAATAACTTCTCAAAATGTTTTGCTGAATTAAGAAAGAGAACCTTCTCAAAAAGTTTTTCTTACTCTCATTCCCGTGTTAACTGAATCTAGGAAGAAAGCATCTATTTGCTGGGCTCTCTTGTTGCTTCATCAAGACATCAAAGGTTGAAAAACTCCGTGCAGAAGTTCATAGTTCCACTGCTTAGAGAGCTGTATCTTCAGACTAATGCTGCAGGTAAAAATGTATAATAACTGACAGTGATTTGTATATAGCCATAAAAGTTGAGTAAAATTATAAAAGCCATCTTAATGCAGTATTCTCCTGCATTTAAATTCTTTATTATAGGTGTGACCTGGGAGCATTAAATACCTATTATATATGAATCTTTTTTTTTCTTGTTTAGAATGTTCTCTCTCATGTTTATATTTCTCTTTTTTTTTTTTTTACTGTCTTAGATTTCAATTTTACTATTGGTTGTGCATGGGCGCACATTGGAGCATTACGCATTCACCTATTGCTTAGCTGTAATGAAATTGATCCTGCCATGAAGTACTATTGCAAGTACTCTCAGCTCATGGAAACAATATCAACACTTGAACTTGAAATTCAGGTATTCCATGAAGATCTTTAAATCCATTCATACTTGTCTCTTTGCTTAATATTTTATTACTTCTACTAGTTTGATGATTTATACCAAGGTTGTATTATTTTCTATTTACTAAATTCATTTAGGTACGGAAAGAGTGTGGTTATTTTGCTGGACAGTTTTTGACACGAGAGGCAGACAAAAGAAAAAGAAAGAGGATGGAAAAGCTTCAAGCAGAGTGTCGGAAGCTGGAAAAAAAGGTTTCTACATCCTTCTGTTTTATTTTGTTTCTTGGTGGTTATATTTTTTGCATGTTTTATATGTAATTATTGGCTTTCATGATTGCCATGGACTGGGTGTCAAAAGCTGCAAAGTCGATGTTAGTTTTCTGTTTTTTGTTTGAAGATTGCATTGAGTTTTTAAAAAGCTTACTACTTTATGCAACTAATTTTGTTTAGAAATAAATTGTAGTGATGTGTGATGCAATAGCAAAATGCAATGGAAGAAAATGGTGATTTGAAATTGTCTATTACGGTTCCCTCCAATGGAACCTTTTTTTTGTTGTCAAATTTCTTATGGAAAAAAGGGTAGTTTCTTTGGACAAACTATTATTATTGGCAGTTTTACGTGTCAATTTGTGTTGTTGTAATTTTAGTTGAACTCTGGTTGTGGTACTATTACACTATAGATATATTCTACACCTAAGGCATCGATTTGATAAGCACTGGCAGTGTATGCAGGTCTTACCATGTGTATTTCATTACCATTTTCCACTGTATATTAACATCCAGTCCCTTTCTGTTTCTATTTGCTAATTTGGAAAGTAATTTACATTTGATCTCTTTCTGTGCTTTGCTGCTCTCATCGTTTCAAGTGAATGATGAAAATTGATGACGGTTGTGTTGGCCTTAGATTGTGTTTCGTGCTGAACCATGGAAATACAAGAAGTTAATGAATGAATGCAGTGACTTTCTTAAACTCGTTGATGGTTTGGAAGCTTTGCTGAGTAGGGGTACTGCTGAGGAATTACAACAAATTATTGACCATGCTTGCAGTTGGCAGGTATTACTACTCATCTATTTATGAATAAAAGGTGGAACACATTGTGATGACTTATCTATGCACACTGTATGTAACTTTGGTGTAAATGTTGCAATGCTTAGAATGTTTTTGTTCTTGTTAAAATTCTGAATAATTTAATTGATGATAAATGCATGTTCTCTTGTCTGGTTCAGAGTAATGTATAGAATTAACTGTAGGTCATGGTAAAGCTTGTTCTTCCTTAATCGAGCATTTTCATACACACACACACACACACACACATATATATATATATATATATATTTATATATATATTTATATTGTTAGATCACATGTCAATTATAAATAAGGCCAGAATTACAATATATAAGTGGACACAAAATTTTTTGTAATATTGAAAAACTTTTTTATGATTTAAAATCTTATCAACAAATGGACAAAAGGTGCAACAATGCCTATCTTTGTTAAGAGTATATCAATCTTATTGGTGCTGATCCTTATAATGTCATCTGCAATAATTTTATTGGGACAGCTCATTATTGAGATGGCGAATGCTTTGGACAATGAAAGTTTGGACTTAACCATTTCTTGTCGCAACATGGACCGTAAATGCTACCTTCTTTATCCTAGTGGTTTCCATGAATGGATTAATAATGGTGCCACTACAATCAGAAACCCACCATTCCTTTGTTCCTCATGTTTAACATGTACACTCCATCTAGTGATTATGATTGTGAAGAGTTTCATTGGTATGTCAAAGAAACTGGACCATATAGGGTGTATTCCCGTCCCAACAAACCTACTATTTGCTCTAATTGGGATTGAAATATGTTTTATCTTAATTTACGGTGTTAATCTAGAATATAGGGTTCACAATTTAAAGTTTTGTACCCACATATTCCCCTATTCTATCATCTTAATAAAAAAGTAATATCATTGATTGGGTGAACAAAAAAACCCTCTTGGGTGTTAAACCTATATAAGAGACTATGACATCACTTCTAACCCAAAATCTTAAAGCAATGCGTTTTTGGATCTTCTTTCTTATATGTTCAAATTTCTTATTTCTACTCAATATGAGACTGAATCTCACTTGATCAATCTCCTCCTCAAGTGTGAGTTCTTTCCACATTGGTACATTCCCCTCTCGAGTGGAAACATTTTAATCCATGAGTATCTTAGTGATACCCCAATTCATCAAAATGTGACGCTCGTTCGGAACTTTTGTCAGGAAGACTTTCAATATAGGGACTACTCCATATTGTAGTCAACTGAGTCGGTTAATAAGACAAATAATTGGTTTTGATACCACTGTTAGGTCTGTTGAGGGGGGATTCACCAGAAAGATTTAACAATAATGAGACATGAGCCAAACCCATATAAAGATCGTGACATCTCCTTTATCCTAAAATCTTAAGACAATGAGTTTATGGGTTTTTTATATGTTGCTTAGTTTTCTCATTTTTACTCTATACGAGACTCAGACTAACACTTGAATTCCTAATATACATATATAATTATAGGTCCTTCATAGACTTAGTAATGACTTTCTTGTTGTCTTAGGTTAAGAGAGAAATTTGGGGTGACACCTGTATAGGATAGAACAAATGGTAGAATTTCCCTTTGATGGCCTGCACATTCACAAAGAAAGGTTTGGTAAGGAGAGGAAACGGGATAAACGACAGGCTGATTACCTGGAGGTACGGAGATCCTCAAAAACTATAGGCAAAACCATTTAGTGGTAGATTGTTTGTCTAGAGTAGACGAGTGATCTAAATTGTCTTATGTATTTATTATGTGTTTTTAGACATGACGAGCATTACAGGGAAAAGTATGATCAAGGCATGATCTCAACACACATACTAAAATTTGATTTATGAAGCATCCATGAATTTAGAAGAAACCAAATATATTAAAAAATCATATCATTGTGGGTTAAAATTTCCCGGCCTAAGGATGTACTTTGACTGCAAATGTTGTACCACCTTTTTCTTTGACTCTACATTTGTGCTAAGATTATCTGACATTCTAAAAGATTTTAATTGAGAGGCTCAACTGTTAATTGTATTTCGTAATGTTCCTGAAGTGTACAGATAGTTTAGCTACGTATGGTCTGAGAACTTTAATTTTTAATTGGTGGGTTGATGTATATACTATATCGTCTCTTAATTTTCTGGAGATATATGTTCTCCCACATTTCAAATTTTTTTAATGGGCTTTGTTTGGTCACCATACTTCTGTATTTTTTTTTATTAATTGTATTAAGAATGCTGCATGCAACCCGTATAGTTATGCAATAGCATTCTTTCCTTTTGATTTAAAAGAAAAGCAGTCCCTGTTTTGTGATTAATATGGAAGTATGAAACCGTACACATCCCAATTACTTTGATCCCTTGAACTGCTTATTGTTTGGAAGTGAGGAAAGCTATCTGGAGATAAAAAATATCATAATAAAATATGATATAATCCTTACTGTTCAATATAAGACAAAAACAAAAGGAAGATACTCTTTTTTCATTTGCTAATCTGGAAATTACAAAACGTTATCTTTTTGAGAGCCCTCACATGCATTTTGTTGAACTCATTACCCTTCTCTCATATTCTTCTTTGGATTTTGAATTGCAGGAAACAGCTACTTGCTTTATCAATCGATTGACGGATGAGTACACTGCATATAGTGACATTATTCAACCAATTCAGGTTGCTGTTTATGAGATGAAATTTGGACTGTCACTGATTCTGTCATGTATCCTGGAAAAAAAATGTTTGAATGCACTTGGGAAGGAAAACATCAATGTGGTTATGGTATGGTATTTCATGAGTTTTTGTTTTACTTGAATTTATTTTATATTTGTTTGGGAACTAACATGATGAGCTTGACAGGAAATGATATACACACTTATGTGCTTCCCTCGGGCTGCTTCATGCAAGTTCATTTCCGTTAAGCATGACAGTGAGTTGGACATGCGTCCTGCATACAGTTTAGAGTCTGCCACAGGCCTTTATTTGGTGGATATGGATTTGATGGAAAGGCTTGTTACTCTTTCAATTGACGTTGCTGCTGATAAGATGGTAATATACTGTTGAATTAAGTTCCTAATTCTAATTCCCTAACAATATTTTGAATTGTGTGATTTCGGAATTTATTTGTTTTATTTGTTGGTTGTATCTGAATCTTCACAAACAGGTATCTGTGGTGCAATATAGAGCTGCTATATATCGGAGCATTTTTGTTCAAATTGCGCATCATATTGCTAATTCTAAAACAATTGATGATAAGTCGTACATGGTCAGTTTCCTTATTTTGGTTTTTCTGTTAACAAATTCATTTATATTTGATTAAGACATTCTATGTTTTCTACTTCAGCTCTTGCACAAGATATTTGATGAGTTTGCCAGACTTTGGTTGAGTATAAAAGCGTACGCTAAGTCAAAGAGTGATTTTGACGCTCAACAGTACAAGTTTAGACCTCGAGCTTTTCGAATTGAGAGTGTTATTGATGTTGAATTACCACCACTTGGAAATTCATTTGCATCTGAAACATTTTTTGAATGGAAGGAATTTTCTTCTGATGAAAATTCTGCTGACAAAGTAATCCTTATATGAACTTTGGTTGTTTTATTTTTCCTTTTGTTGATTCCATCCTGTACGTGTTGGTTGTCTGAAATTAAATGTTTATTCAATCAGATGGTTTCTTCTGAGGAATGTTTCACATTGGATGAAGAATGGAAGCAGCTGGAAGAGTCTATCCTCAGTCATGTGGTTCTCATTCACAATCAGATATTTGGATCAAGTGATCTAGTCCAGACTGTGAGTCTTTGATCTTTGTCTTCTTTATAAATTCAAGCTAGAGTATGTTCTGATTTGAAGTTAAATTTTTTTATGCTAAGTTTCCTAGTTGATGTATATTGCTTAACTTGTGTTTAATTGTGTAGCTGGTTAAAAGAGGTCAGGCTAATTTTTACTCTTTCAGTGTAGTGGTTCAATGAATTGAATCACCCTAATTAACCTACGGTTGATACATATGTCTGTGAATGAATTACTGTGTATGATTGCTGAGTATGCTGCCATGAATCAGTTGTGACAAAGCTTAAGCCATTGTGTAAAAATACGTCAATAGTTTTATATCTAGTGTTCTCCTTCAAGTTCCCTTTGGGGCTTGATACTTGGGGCTTGATGCATGGTGGCAACCTACATCAAACTTCAAACCACATATTTGTAGAAGCTCTAATACTATGTGATTATCAATTTTTCCATAACCCTTAAGCTGTTGGGTAAAAGCACATGAGTGATTTTATTTTCTGTAATTAATGATAGTATTGTTTATTGGTCCATCCAGTAATCACCGTGTTTTAGGAACACTATTTTAAGCATGGTAAAAAGCCATTTCTAGTGCTGATATGTTATAGATTTTTTTTGAATCCCCTATGGTCGTAACACTTCTTTTTTGGTTCAGCCTGGAATTTTTGAAGTTTCTGATGAAGATCGGTTGTATTCCTTTATGGACTCATATTCATTGGGCATTGATTTAATTAAAGGTAATCTCATCAATACAATTTTTTGAAGAAAGTATTTGAACTGCTCATTGCTTGTAACATCACGTCACATTTTCCATTCTTTATTTTGTTTTCTCAGGTGTCCACTCCATAAATTTGCCCAGTTTAGATGCTAAACTCATGCCAGAACACTTATTTTATCTCTGTTTAGACTACAGAAAAAAGTATCTTTTGTCTCACAAATCTGCTACCAGATATAATTTTTACAAGGTGCCTAACTCTTTTTGATTTTTTGGAGCCTTTTATCTGTTTCCCATGCTGTTTTCATGATTGTGTTTTCTTTACATTCTTTCTGGAGTCAAGGATTCAAATGCTCCTGAAATGGTACATATGTTGAACGTACTTGGACCTCTCCAACAGCAGATTCTACCTCATATGAATGAGTGGGAAGTTCATAATGATCTTCAAAAAATTTTGGATGTGATTGACATGCTATTGACTCTCCCATCAGATACTCCTTTAGCAAAGGTAGTGAGCATGTACATAGATATTTGTGTTTATAGTACTTAAACTCCTAGTTTTGATCAATCCTTGATGGTTATCCATGTGTATATATCATTTTATTTTCCTTCAATGAACATGATTACTGAAAGATTTTTAAATGTGCTCCCATTTATATTTATCAAACATGAGATATGTTTTTTTAATTATATTCCCTTAGAAGTGTTTTATTTTGAATGCACGCTCCTTAAAATACAAAGAACATGTTTTCATTCGTGACTTTACAGCTTAGTTTTAACTATTCTCTCCTCTGTAGGCTTTTTCAGGGTTGCAGTTTTTACTGCACAAAGCTGAAGTTATGCAAGAAAATGGTTCAAAGTTCCCCTTTCCAAGTATGTATTTTCTTTTAAGTGATAAAGCTGCAACTATGCTCTTTGGAATTACTAATTTTTTTTGTGTTTATATGAATTGTAGATCAACTCAAATCTGTTTATGATCTGTTGTCATCATGGCAAAAGATGGAAGTAGATTCTTGGCCTGCTTTGCTTGATGAGGTGATGGATCAGTATGAGAATAATGCAGCCAAAGTAAGTAACTTGGCTTTTCGTTGTTAGTATTGTTTTGTTATATAAAGCACCCCATTTCCATTAAAGAAGATAGAAAGAACAATTAAAGATCCTAACTATTCTGTTTCAATCCATTTGCATTCAAATTACAACAAATCATATTTATTCCATATCATATATAAAGCATTAACTGAGCAACATTGAAAACATCAAATTTGTTGGTTAAAATAATTATTAAATTTAATTATTACGTGATTCTACTTAGTACTCAGCTATAGGTGTTACATTTTTTAAATTATCTTTAAATTCCGTGAGTCATTATTAAATCCCGTGAGTCATGGTTCCTGTCAAAAACAATATCTAACTCAAACCAGCTTAGGATGGAATTTTCTTGTAGAATTTGGAAGAATCAGGTGATGCATTTAGCATCGAAGGTGTCTATTTAGTCAATAGAGGCATGACATTTCTAGTATTGAACAGAAAGTTTCTCCTGCTTTACCAAAACACTTTTTTTAGCAACTAAAGTTGCCTTAATTTTGATTAAAAACATTTATCAGTAGATGTTTTCCTTGAATACTCTTTGAACCATTGTGTGTCCTATCGTAGATTGAGAACTTTGTCAAGATCACATTGTTAAAGCTCACATTGTTGGTCTTCTATTTAGTTTTTTTGTGTCTTGGTTTCTAAAAGCTTCTTTCATCACCATTCATTTGCCGCTGAAATTTTTTCACTGTGTCTGGAAAGTTATATTTGTTGCATAGGCCTTCATTCGTAATAAAAAAATTCAGTTATTATTTCAAATATTAATGTTGTTGTGCATGTTAGTTGGCAATGCCTGCCACTCGCTTTTACGCAAATTGATTTTCCTTCTTAGAGCCAGGCTGTTATCAATTGGACCCCTGTGGAGTGGTGCAAAGTGGCCTTAGGCTGTTAGCAATAGGATGTTGTGTTTTGCTGTTGGTGGACCCATGATGATGATTTTATGCTACCATTGTGGATAATTACATCTTTTGTGGTTGCTCCTTCTAGGAAAATTCCCTTTTTGTCACTCTTGTGTCATTGTACTTTTTTTGTGTGTTTCTGTTGGTATTTCTGCTCATTTACATCAGTTCTGGGTTTCTGATTGAAGTGAAAATACTCAAATTCTCATCTCTTGTTTAAGAGCTCGGCCTTTTGATGTTGTTATCTTTCTGGCTTCGTTGAGGTCTTTATTCCCTCTCTCTTTGTTCTGAATCTAAGATTCATGATTGTTTGTTTAGACCATTACTTTTGTATTGTCAGTTGAGAATTTCTCTAAATATGGATAAATAATTTCGTTTGTATAAATAAATTAATGTATTATTTATCTTGTATCTAGACCTTGTGTATTATGGCCATTCAACTATCTGCTATGCCGCCACAGTGTTTTTAGGGTTTGCCACTCCGTGCGCAACACATCTTGATTACATGGACTCCAAGTCCATTGTTATGCCCTTGATTGTCTTATCTCTTTTCAATAACTCCTTTAATAAAAGAAAAGGATCTTCATCTGGCATCTTTTTAATTTTCTTTGTGGGATGTTGGTCACTTAAATATATTTGGGAAATAGGCTTTTTTTTTATCTCAATATTTTTGTTCAATATATGACTCACTTATTTGTTTCTTGATTTTGTTGCAGTTGTGGTTTCCTCTGTACTCTGTACTTCTACCCAGCTCTTTTGATTTATCCATTATCCAAAGGCATGTTACTAGATTAAATTCAGTCTGTTTGCAGCTTCATCTTTTAGATTTTGTGACTTTCTTTTGTAGAGTTTGTTTTATTTTTGCTTTTGTGTTTTGCAGCCTTGAGGACTTCATACATACGTCAAGTATTGGGGAATTTAAGAAGCGTCTTCAGCTTCTCTTTGCATTCCTTGGTCAAAATCATATCAGTGCATGTTTGAAAATTAATTCCAGGTATAATATGTTTCTCTTGCAATTAAGTTTTCTTGAAAAAAAAAAGAAGAAAGAAAGTCATATAAGCCAGTAGAAAGTACAGTTGTTTTTGTTCTTTTGACGCATCATATCTTGATGTTAATCTATAGAATTAAATGTAGAATATGTTACCTTATTTTAAAATTTAAGTCTGAAGTCTTTTCCTCATTATTAAACACTGCAGTTCTTGTCAGTTGGAACAGTCAACATTCTTGTACAATATCTTTGGATTTTATGTGCAGTTCTTACCAATGTAAGTTCTTTTTACTTATTGTTTCTTCAATTTATTGTCTTTTTTTCCCCCTGCCTTAATGTCTCTCCGTGAATTATGCAACTGACTGCAGAGTATTGAAGTACATTGATGCTAGTAGGAAAGAGGTTGGTAATGAACTAAGTAAACTAGTGAAACTATGTCAGTGGGAGCATGGCAAGAGTTATTTATCAATTGAAAGCATGAAAAAGAGTCGGCAGAAGCTTAGAAAGCTTATACAAAAATATACTGTAAGTTTCAGGCTGTCTATTTGATTATGCAAAAGCAAATTTGAACATGTACAACTCTTTTTCCCGTTTTTCACTATTTCTTCTTACTGGTTTTAATTTTATTCATCAAGTATTGCCACTAAAAAAATAAAGTTAGCTATTAGAACATTCATAACTGCTACACATAATTTATTGGCTTCTTTCTACGGCTTTGATTTCCCCTCAGATTCAAAATTATATACAGCCAGAAATAGTTGAGGATTTTTGTAAATTTAATTATAGTAATTGGTTGGATAAAATGTTCTTGCTGATCACTGATGGACCTCGGTGATATACCGATATATTGTCATAATAAGTACTGTTATTCTTGAATGTCGGCTGTAGATATTTATTTCCAACTACTTTGGGCTTGCTTGGTACATGCATCATAATCTTTGGTCGTTAAAGTACTTCAATTCAAGTTATTTTCCTTTTTGAGGAATATTAAGGCTATCTGGTTGAGGAACTGTACATAATGTCCTTTGTGATGGGGTATGGGTTTGAGTATATTGACTCTGCGTTTTTTTTTTTTTTTTTTTTTTTTTTTTTTTTTTTTTTTTTTTTTTTTTTTTTGTGGATTTATATCAAAAGCGTTGTAAAGAAGTATTTGTTGGATATACAGAGGCATGGAAGGATACTTTCGAGCTAAAATCATTAGTCTTTTCTCCTATTGTCTCTTTTGTGTAGTTTCCTTGCTGTAATGATCTTATGTTAATACAATGTTCTACTATTCGAAACCAAATTAAAACAAATTATTTCTTTGGGCCTTTGGTGAATCTTCCAACATCTATAAATTTATTATGAATACAAAGTTGTAGAACATTTTTGTATCTAACGGGGGTAGACGCTTACAATTCATTTTCCTCATTCAACCTTTTTTGTTCCCAGTCTTCCATTTGGGCGAACTTTTGGTTTTTGACTTGCTATCCTGTACCTTGATTTTTGTTCTCTTTATTCACTAAAATTTGTAAATGCTTCTCGAAGTATGATATTCATATTTTGCTCTCTTTTCATATTGGTAAAGGACATCTTGCAAGAACCCGTGTCTATTTTCCTTAACCAAGAAGCTGCACAAAGAGGAGCAAAAGCACAACCTTTTCATAATCCTAAGCTGATTTCTGATGTTACGAGCAAGGGTTTGGTTGATGGTTCTTTTGATTTGACATTGTTCAGTGAAAACAGGTTATATTCGGAAGAGTACACAGTATAACTTAATATTTTTTAATTTGAGTTGTTTTAACAGTACTTTTATTGATTTAGGTTCATGTGGTTTGACAACTTTGGCAAGGGATTAGACAGTGCTTTACAGAACTTGTTGCTTAAGAAAACATCAGTATTGGATATTATTCCTTTACATCAGAAAGGTGTTGAAGGCTCGTCCTGCTGCCCTTGTTTTCTTATCCTTGTCTTTTTTATGTGTCTTGGTGCTTTGTCTGGTTGTTTTCTTGTTCAGAAATATTGAAACTTTGTAATCTGTGCAGAAATTCAAAGCATATTTAGACCGTGTGGTGATTCCCAGCGTACACTTTACCTGAAGGGATGGAAAGCTGTGTGGCATATGATTGAAAATATATATATCACAGCAGTTGACTATGGTAATCTTTGGAAGGAGGAGAAAAAGGGTCAAGGGAAGAGAAGAGCTTTGTCTGAGCTTCTTAAGCTTTTAGAAAGCAATGGATTGTCTCGACACAAGTCAGCTTATACAGCAGTATGAAACTTGGCTGTTTTTTTTTTCATGAATGTCCAGATTAGTTAATAAAATTATCAAATAAAATCCCATCTTCATTTTTTCCCTTCCTTTTATTTGAAAACATTTTTATGTACAGGACCGGCATAAAACTTGGTGGTTCCTTCAGCTTTCTGGGAACATATCGTATTTACTGCCAACAAATAGTAGATTACAGTGTGTAACCCCAGGAATTCCTGAAGTTGAAAATAAGAGTAGTGCAGAAGAAAGTTTGGTTATGGACTGGAAAATTGCCATTGATTATTACTACAAGAGCGTTGTGTCTGTGCTGCTTATGCAGCAGATATGCCTCAATCCTCACAAAGATATAACTCTTGAACAGGTGAAATGACTTTTTCAAATTATTGGTAGTGTGAGATTCATTTGGTTTTGTCACATGTTTAACTTTTTTCTTATTTTTCATCTGCATCTTTATTTAGTATCTGCCACCCCGTTACTTTTCATCTTTGCTATATTGTCTTTGTTATAGTTTCAGTGCTAGTAAGCTACTATCAGACTTGCCCACATGTTTCTTTGATTTCTGAATCATATAATTGCTTTGGTGTCTGTAGGTTGACAGTTCTAGTTCTTTCCTCAATCAACTCATTCAGATACAACAGAAGCAAATAACTGCTGCCAGTGCATTCGACAAGCAATTGAAATGCTTTAGAGAACGTGTTTCTACTCTGGAGACATTGTTTTCATTTTCCTCCTCCACCGATAACAAAAGAAATTATATCTGTTCTATTATTCCAAAACAGTATGCTACTTATAAGTGCATGTGGCAACAGAAAGTAAGCATTGTTATTAAAATTTTATTTGAAAATCTGTTTTTGGTAGTGTTTTAAGTTTTTGTATGAATTATTTTTTCTTGATCATGCAGCAACTGTTTGATACTCTGTATGCTACATCAAAAGAAGAATTGCTTTTACTGAGAATATTAGAAAGTAGCCACTTAAACACTTGCAATAGAGCCAGACCTTCAGTCAGTCGGATGATTGCTTTCATTGAAAAATTTTTACCGTTGTTCTGTAAATCAAAGGTGCATATATTGGTTTTTGGTGGTAAATTTCTTTAAATTTGCAGCAGTACCTACTCTCTTCTGATTCATGAAAACATGATTACAGGAATCATTGGATTGTTACCTAATTGGGAGGTCCAAGGCTGTGACTGCAGTGACCTCGTCCTCGCATCCTTGCATTGTTACTCTAGAAATTGAGCAGCTGGTTTCTGAAAACTTCAAGACCATTAGGGATTTTAAGGATCATTGTCTTGAACTACCGGAGCAAGATTTGGATAGGAGCACGGTTAGAGAAGTTCTGATTCAACATTTTCTAGAAATAACTGACAAGGTACTTGGTATTTTGACTTATCCTTTTGAAACCTAGTATTTTGAAATATAAAATTGGGGTTCAAAAAGAGTTTTTTTTTTTCAGGCAAAATTGATTGAGAATGAGTTTACAACAGTAAAACAGGGAAATTCCGATCAAGTAGATCTATCTGGAGATATAGTTTGTGAAAGAAACTCTGAGGAGCTTAATTCCAGGTTCAATGAAGCCCTTATGTCTACATATCAGCATCTTTCATCTGTATTGCAGAGTTTATGTTCGCCAAACAATGTTCTTATGGTTGACGACTCCATGGAAAAAATTGTTTCATGGGAATCAATATTTGAGTCTTTCGTTACAAATCTTAACTTGGACACATTATGTGAGAATCTCTTCAAAGTTGTTTCTTTTGGGGTAAGTTTTGTATCTTTGCATGTTTTCTTAGTACTTTTTGTTGCTGTATAACTAATTTGTCGATACCTTTGCTCTATAGGAGAAGTTAGTGAATTGTTGTGATGATAACATCAGCAGTTCTTCACGCATCGGAGCCCATTTTAAAAGTCTACATATGTTCATGGATCAATTACTAAACTTTGGTGATGAACTCGTGAAAAATTTCTTAGCTATGCACAGATCAGTAAGCTTAATACTCTCCTCATTCTGTGTATAAGCTCATTTTTTTTTTCTATGGTATACTGTATATCAATTGGCATATTCTCTATTTAGACAATATATCATTTTTTATATTAAGTTGGATGATGTAGTTGTATGTCACTTTGCAGGTATCAGTAACAACTCATGTTATTGCAAATATTTTAGCTTCTTTGTTTTCTAAAGGTTTTGGAACCTCTCCTGAAGACCAGGAGGAAGATGGAACCCATAATACCACTGGAGATTCAAGTGGTACAGGCATGGGAGAGGGTATCGGATTAAAGGATGTCAGTGATCAGATTGCTGACGAAGATCAGTTGCTGGGAACACAGGAACAGGTTAGCTTTTACTTATATATTTTGCTGACTTGGTAAGTTTCTTCTCATATTTCTGATTTTTATATATACTTGCGTAAATACTGCAGCAAAATGAAAAGCAAGATGGCTCCGACAAAGTGCCAAGTAGCAATAATACAGGAATTGAAATGGAGCAGGATTTTCAGGCTGATGCATTGAGCCTTAGTGAAGACTCTGGAGAAGATGATGATATTGATGATGAGGATGGAGAGCTTGAGTCTGAAATGGGACCCACTGGACCAGACAGTGAAGCAGTGGGTGAGAAAGTTTGTGATAAGAATGAAGACGAAACTCCCAATGATACAAGAGAAAAGTATGAATCTGGACCTTCGGTTAAGGCTAGAGATGGAGGCGACCGAGAGTTAAGAGCCAAGGATGACTCTACAACCAATGAACCTGGGGATGGTAATAGTGATGAAGGTGATGCTCAGAATGATGAAACTGCAATACCAGATGATGTAGGCGATGTAGAGAAAGATGAAGTGACCATGGACAAAGAAGCAGCATATTCAGATCCTACTGGGTTGAAGCCTGAGGAGTTGCCTGAGGAGTTGGATCAAACCTCTGACATGGATTTGGATTTAAATGAAGATGCAGATCTCATGGAAGATGAAGAACCTGATGAGCAAGATAATATAGCTGAGAATGGAAAGGAAGAGAAGCAGGATGAAGAGACTTGCTCGCCTGATGAAGTTATGGAAGAGGCTCATACTGAAGTTGATGTGAACTCCGAAATGGATGGTCAAGGTCAACAGAATGAAGACATGCATTTGACAGAACCGAAAAAAGATGCATCTAAACCTTCGGAGTTGATTAATGAGCAAGTTTCCCCTGCTGAATTAGCGTCACAGTCCAAAGATTCGCAGACATCTGGTTCTGAAAATGTTGCCGCAGAGTCAAATTTGTCTAATAGCCATCATGACTTTGACTCTACTCTGTTGGGAGGCCTGCCTTCGAGTAGTAAATCTGAGATGGATTTTAAGATGTCTGACTCGTCAAATGGTGGGGGATTTGGTGAAAATCAACCTAAATCTCATGATAATCCCCAGAGTGAGCGTTCGTTTATTCAGGAGAAGCATACTAATCCTCATCGGAGTATAGGTGATGCACTTGAGTATCAGAAAGAAAGAATTAATGTATCTGGTGATCTTCAGGAAGAAAACAGTGAGAAACAGGATGAGATGGAAGATGACAATGCCGATGAGTACGGCTATGTTTCTGAATTTGAAAAGGGAACAGCTCAGGCTTTGGGGCCTGCAACACTGGAGCAGGTTGATAAAAACTTTGATGGTGATCAGCTTGATAAAGAATGTCCTGCTGGAGAAGATTCGAAGTTACAGTTTGAAAAGGAAAAATCAGAAATGATTTCTGTGAGTAATTCATCGTCAATCACCAAAAATGAGAAAAGGGAGCAGGTGAATCCGTCAGTCATGGAAACACGGCAGGATGATCAATCAGCGCATCCTCTTGCTAGTATGAATATTGATCTTGAAAATCGTTTGGAAGATTTGGTTTCTTTCGGAAGTTCATTCATGAGAGAGAGCACAGATCTAAGCCAGCTTGCTCTGCACGACAAAGACTTGGGTAAAGGCCAAGAACCCTGTGATGTACCTGATCATGTGAAAGATAGTGCTACTGCTCTCTGGAGTAGATTGGAACTTAGCACAACAAAATTGTCTATTGAGTTGGCTGAGCAATTGCGCCTTGTAATGGAGCCCACTTTGGCCAGCAAGCTCCAAGGGGATTATAGAACTGGAAAAAGAATAAATATGAAAAAGGTAGATAATTTACTCTTATATTTATTCTTATAATATATTGTGCTTAACTTACCATCTTTTTCTTAAAAAAATCCAGGTAATTCCTTATATAGCAAGTGATTATAGTAAAGATAGAATATGGCTAAGGCGGACCAGACCCAATAAACGTGATTACCAAGTTGTTATAGCTGTTGATGATTCGCATAGTATGTCAGAGAATGGCTGTGGTGATGTTGCTATTGAATCTTTGGTTACTGTATGTCGTGCTGTTTCTCAGTTGGAAATGGGCAGCTTGGCTGTTGCTAGTTTTGGAACAAAAGGAAACATAAAGTTATTGCACGACTTTGACAGGCCCTTTAGTGGAGAAGCTGGTGTTAAGGTTAGCAGGATAACAACTTATGATTTGTTTCTTTATTAAAATCATTGTGCATGTGTGGAATATGCTTTGGAGAGGATCTAAGTCTAATCTGGGTCTAACTGTTTGTTTGGATGAGGAGCAGATGATATCCAATTTGACATTCGAGCAAGAGAATACCATTGCCGATGAGCCAGTTGTTGACCTATTGAAGTACCTGACTAACAAACTAGATACTGCAGTTGTAAAAGCACGACTTCCATCTGGACATAACCCACTACAGCAACTAGTTTTGATAATTGCAGATGGTCGGTTTCATGAAAAGGTACTTGATAAAAAACTGCTTTTATACTCTTTTTATTTTTCTTTTTTCCTATTTATCTGTAGTCTTAACTAGTGACCTCTTCACTCATATTCAACTTTAATATTTCCAGGAGAATTTAAAACGGTGTGTTAGAGATGTATCAACTGGTAATCGAATGGTTGCTTTCTTACTTCTTGATAATTCTCAGGAGTCGATTATGGATCTGAAGGTATTTCCTCTACTATGCTTAATTGTTGTTTAATTGAGAGTATTATAGGCAACTTTTTTCTCACTTTTCATGACGTTCTGGGCTGCAGGAAGCTTCTTTTGAGGGTGGGAAGATGAAATTTTCTAAGTACATGGATTCCTTTCCCTTTCCCTACTACATTGTTCTGAGGAACATTGAGGCACTTCCTAGGACTCTTGCAAACCTTTTGAGACAGGTAAGTCTGCGCTTCTTCCCCCTTTTTTTGAGGCAGAAATACAAATAAATTAAGATTCTGGGTGAGGACATTTATATTTATTTTGTTGTGTTTATTTCAGTGGATGGAGCTTATGCAGCATTCAACTGGTTGAGGACTCTTATGGTGCAGGTTTCATTTTATATTTAGTAGTTTACAGAATTGTACATACACAGTTCAGTGTTTAGATGCATCTTTGACTAGGAATATGGTGTTAGCTGTGCATTCCACATGCTAAGAGCCGTCTTTTCCACCAATTCTTTGTTTGTATATATATAGTATAGTACTCAATTTAAAGTACAGATGCTGCATCATTCATTTTTTCAGCAAGTGTCTACCAGATGATCTTTAATCTTGTCAAATTAGTTTTTAGATAAATATAAGTTTAAAAGTTAGTGATTTATATCTGAATTTCTTTTCATTAACAGCCAAGTTATAAACAAAACTTCTTATAAGACTTTCTACCACTGCAAAAACTATTGAAGACTTGTTTCAATGTTAGAATTGATTTAAAAATTAGTGGTCAAAATGGTCTATAAAATTAATAAAATGGTAAAAGTGTATATTATCCGCCAAAAAAAGGCAAAATTATTTGACAATTTACGAGTCCTCAAAATATAAATTTCAAACCACATGAATTTGAAATGGCGGGTCATATTGTTTTAAAATTTTGAAAACTTTATTTCTGCTGTCTTAACTTTTAATTTAGCATAAAATGTGTTTTTTCATCGAATCAAATTTCAAATATAATAAATAGGTACAGATTAATTTTTTTATGTCGTAATCTAAAGATGATTTTAATACGTAAACTTTATCATTTAAAGTAATTTTAATTAGGTGTATATTTAATTTTCCATGTAGTTATTTATTTTTGCTTTAATTTTTAAAGGATTTTAAAACTTATATATATTTTAGATAGATAAAAATTAAAGATGACCAAGATTATATATATATATATATTCCTACTATTACCAGAATATAATAAAAATGAAGTTTTGATAGAAATTGCTATTCTATATGTTTAAGGTTAATTCATTTGCTCATAAATAAAAACTTCGAAAGATACAATTGAATATACAAGCTAGAGAGGCACTTATGCTGGCTGAGTTATATGAATATTCTTATAATGATATATGTGAACCATGTGATTCGAAAATCTGAATTTTCGAATTAGGATTCTTATACTCATTTTATTATACAAAAAAAAGGAAGAAAAACACGCTATATTCATCTCTCTACCAAGTTTTCAGTTTTTCTTCACGCTTATAATGATTAAAAAGTAAAAAATAAATAGAATATATTTTGTATGTTATATTTATTTTTTCATATGGAATAAAAATCTTTTAAAAGCTTTATTTTTCAGCCTTTTGATTATATATAGTTAGACGATTTTTTTTGTAGGTATTATTTCCTTGCGAACTTTAGTTTCACCCTTCACACTAAATTACAAACCATCATATTTTTTTGGGAGCGTAAACCCCATCATGTATAGTAAAATATAAATAAACTGTCCATATATATGATTTATTATACAATATCAATTGTTTAGGCAGTGGAAAAACATGTTATTCTAAGTCATTTTTCAATATTTAAACATGAAAATGATTCCATCATCATTCATTAATTTTTTTTCTCCACCGGTTAATCTAAACACAGAAAATTCCCACTGTCTAAGAATGAAAATAAATTTATTCTAACTGACATCATAAACCTATTTAATTGAATACATTTGTGATACTAAATTTTTCATAATTTTTCTGCCAATATATTGTGAGACTTTTTTTATCGTCGACTGTTTTAGGTCATAAATTATCAGACTATGATTGCTACGATGTTTTCTCTTATATAATGTTTTCATTCATCTCCTGCCACTTTTCATGGTAGTAGGTTTTATTTTTCAAAACTGTTAGTTTGAATGGTTTGCTATATCTAAGTTTTGTAGTTTTGAACTTTGGATTGTCTTGGGAGAGTCATAGGTTCATATCTTAAAGGATAAAGCAACAAATCCATCGTTGCTTGTTGCAATCACAGTCACGTTCAATTTCAATCCTTCTATACTAGCCCTTCCCTTTTGGATTCATCTTAATGATTTTCATTGTTATTTCTCTAATTTTTCATGACACTAGTACAAAGACAGGTAGAACAACAATTGATTATTCACAGTCTTCTTATGTAAAAAAAGTTACTACAGCATTTACCACAGTAAAGTTGTGGTAACATTTTCATAAAAAAAAGTGATACAATCGGTGTGTGTATATATAATCAGCATAATAAAAAAATAAAAAAAAAGCTTATTAATAACCATGATTAAGAACGATTATTTTTTAATATATACATTCAATAGCTATTTAAAATTGTCATGAAATGATAATATTGTTTAGAATTTAACAGAAATACTAGGAAGGACAAAAGTTGGTATAAAATTCTAAAAAGGTGGCAAGTTGAGAGGAAAAAATGTGATTAAGTCAAATTTGTATTATGTATTTCAATTTCTTTGGAATCATTCTAAATGTGTTGACCCTATTTTATAACCTAAGAAACGGTATTATATAAGGAAAGGTATAAAAAACGACAGTGCAAAGGTTGTTTTTAATGCTTGCCGGCTTTGTGAATTCCACAATGAAAAACCTTTTTTAATGGTGAATTCAAAGTTGAACAAGCCTTCTACTAAAAATTAATTATCTTATCATCGTGTTTATGTGTGCTGAAAAACCCAAAGGATGACAAGAATATATAATAGACTTCTCTTCTAATGGTTAAAAAATATATTATATATCTATCTTACAGAACTTGGAATTTGATTTTTTTTTGTTGAATTCTAGAAAATAATTATTTTTTCTATCTTCAACTTAAATTAATATAATGTCCAGTTAATTGCAAAATTCTAAATTAACTTACCCATTACATCATTCCATTAAATTACTTATTTATCTGGTTAACATGCTCTCTATTTTCCTCCACCTCTTCAATTTAATACCTTATGCAAAAATCACTTAGAACCAAAACCAGGATTCTCTACACACAGGAAATTTCGCAGAAAATAAATATATACATATGTATGTATTAATGGAAGTGTGAAGGAAAAAATGCATGGTCCTTTTTTGATGAAATATTTGAAGAATGAATAATGGAATGTCACTACCAACAAGCATGGTGAGTAGAAATGGAAGGCAAGAAGGGCATAATTGGATGGAAGAGAAGAGAGGGTCTCTAATGGTGGTGGCCACAGTTATTGCCACAATGACTTTCCAAATTGCCATAAACCCTCCAGGGGGTGTTTGGCAATCTAACTCAGATGCATCACAAGGTTGTGCACCTGGGAAAATATGCCAAGCAGGTACTTCAGTCTTAGCCTTTGGTAGCAATAACCAAAGGGTCAAATATGAGATATTCATACTGTTATGTACGCTTTCTTTCTCAGCATCTCTCACCACAATCATATTACTCATCTGTGGAATTTCCCTTCGTAACAAGCTTGTCATGTGGTTCCTCACCACTCTCATGTTCATCTCAGTGGTTTGCACAGCAGGAGCCTATGCAATCTGCATTTGGATGATATTGTACCCTCTTGACGAAGTAGTTAGACGCATCACCTTATTCTATGCAATCTTTTGGGGAGGTTTTACTGTTTTGATGTGTGTGGCAATCTTCTGTCGCCTGGCCTTTTGGTTTCTGAAGAAGTTATTTCGCTTCTTGTGTTGCTGCTAGAATATTATGTGCTGTAGAATCCACATCTCAAACGTTCACAAAACCTAGTACAGGATCTGTTTGAGTTTTGTTTAAATTTGTGCTAATGATATTCTGTTGATGAAAGGAATGAATGGATTATGTATGTCAAAAGAAAATGCAGAAATTTTTTAGTCATAAAGATATACAGTAAATATATGCGTTTAAAAATTAAAATTTATAATTAAAATTTGTAGTTATTTATAAATTATTGAAAGTCTTTTTCTATAATCATCTCCAAAAGTATCACTACATACTTTCCGCATTCTGTCACCTACATAACTAGTCAAAACTGCTACATTAGTCAAAACTCTTTACCTCCTACCCTACGACTAAATAACATATGTTTCTATTAATCCACACATAACATAATGCTACTTTCTAGTTCTACTTTCCTGTTACTTTTTTTTTTTTTTTTTTTTCTGGCCGAGCTATTACTTACATTATCTCTCATAACCACTTTATCACAACCCTTCATGCAAAGTATTCTTAGTTTTTTTAGTGTATATTTGCATTTCTTCATCCTTCCATACATATTCAACTTCCTTAGCTCTACTAAGAGTATTTTCTATGCTATCTCTTACATCATTGTGGATCCTTGTGATATTTTCCATTCGATTTATTCTCTCCTTCGCTCAAGATTCCATCTACCAAATTCTCCAATTGCTGCATTCTTAAGTTTGGATTTAGCATAGAGTCTAACAAATCTATGTCTGAGGGGCAATTCTCCTCCTTATTTATCTTCTCAAAAGCCAATCATTGTTCCTGTTCCTACTTTCACTTAGCATTTTCATTAAACTAAATTTTCAATTCATCTTCTCCATATACCATCTTCATGTCCCTCTACCATCACCGGTGAAGATAGTATTATCCAGAAGTTCTCTGAGATGGAAGAGAGGGATAGTACTCTCTTGCGTGAAGCGACATGTAAGGAGGGGCATCTATTTTGATGAAGCTTATTAGTATTAATATAAGGGATTTGGGCGGAGATATCAAGCAGAAGTATATTAGAGAGCTGCTTTGTAAGGAAAAGGACGGTATGTTGTGTGTGCAGGAGACTAAGCTAGTCAGAAATGCTATGTGTTATAATCTTTGGAAAAGTTATGATATCAGTTGAGTTCATAGAGGGGTCGATAGAGAAGGTGGGGCATTTTGACCATGTGGGATAACAAGGTGTTTAAGTGTGAGTCGTCTGTGGATGGTAAAGGTTTTGTTCTCGTTATGGGGATTATTTGTTGTGGTGCGTCAGACACAGCTGTAAAGGTTTTGATTATGAATATCTATGCTCCTTGCTCCATTAAGGATAAAGTCCTTCTTTGGAAAAGTTGAGAACAAGTTGGCTATTGCAAATTGTAGTATTAGATGCATAATTGGTGATTTCAATTCAGTCACGAAAGCATCCGAAAGAAAGGGCTTGAATTGCGGGGCTGTGAATAATGGTGATAATGCCAGGTTCAACGAGTTTATCGCAGGTGCTTACTAAAGGATATTCCAGTTGTGAGGAGGAAATATACTTGGTATAGACCTAATGGTACAGCGAGAAGCAGATTAGATAGAGCTATTGTGTCTGACGAGTGGCTATTGCAGTGGCCAGGCTCTAAGCAGTATGTTCATAGTAGACAGGTGTCTGACCATTGTGCCTTAGTGGTCAAAAACAATATTGTCGACTGGGGTCCAAAACCTTTTCGGTCCTTTGATGTTTGGCAGCATTATGGTGGTTTTAAAGAGGTCGTAAAAGAAGCTTGGGTTAACACCCCTGCTCAGGGCAACGCATTGGTAGATGTCAAGAACAAGCTCAAGAGAGCGAAATGTGAGATCAAGCAGTGGTTCTCAGTTGTTAATACTAGTGTCAGGATGAGAAAGAAAGAGTTGGTAGCTCGGACAGAGGAGCTCGATAAATGTTATGACGACGATGGCTTGCGTGATGAGGAGAGATTTCTGCATGGTGACCTGTTAAGCCAATTGAGAAGATTGGAGGAGAAAGAAGAGGTTATGCTCAAGCAAAAGTCAAGAGTGGAGTGGATTAAAAATGAGGATTCAAATTCCAAATTTTTTCACTCTAAGCTGAGATGGAGGAGGGGTAGGAACGATTTAGTGGGCATTCATATCAATGATACTTGGTGCGATGATCCACACCTTGTCAAAAGCCAAGTTAAGCAATTCTTTGAAAGAAGGTTCGAGGGCCCCCCGGAGTGTAAGATCAAGTTAGATGGAGTCAGTTTTAGGAAAATTTCGGAGGGCGAGAAAGCTATGTTGAGTGGTATTTTCACTGAGGAAGAAGTGTTTGATGTTGTGAGTCAGTGTGGAAGCTCGAAGTGTCCTGGGTCTGACGGGTTCAACTTCTTCTTCATCAAGAGTAATTGGGAGATTATAGGTAAGGATGTTGTCAAAGCTATTCTCTTCTTTCATAGCAGTGGGTTTTTACTTAGAGGTTGTAATGCTTCTTTTATCACTTTGGTACCAAAGAAGGCTAACCCTTCTGAACTAAATGAGTTTAGACCGATTTCTCTAGTCTGTTGTATTTATAAAATTCTTTCAAAGGTACTGGCGAACAGGTTGAGGAAGGTGCTGCCTAGTGTTATTGATGTTAATCAATCTGCATTCCTTGAGGGGAGGGGTTTGTTGGATAGCGTTCTGGTAGCTAATGAAACAGTGGACTTCTTGAAGAAGGAAAAGAAGAGTGGGTTGATGGTTAAAGTGGACTTTGAAAAAGCCTATGACTCGGTGAATTGGAAGTTCCTTTTTTACATGATGGGTAGACTTGGATTCAGTCCTATCTGGATTAAATGGATCAAAGCCTGCTTGGAGTCTGCTTCAGTCTCAGTTTTGGTGAATGGTAGCCCTACAGAGGAATTTAAGCCAAAGAGGGGGTCTTAGGCAAGGCGATCCGCTGGCACCTTTCCTCTTTCTTATAGTGGCCGAGGGCCTTACAGGGTTGATGAGGAATGCTAGAAGTGTAGGCAAATTTAAAGGCATTGAGGTGGGTAGTCAAAGAGTGCAGGTTGACCTATTGTAATTCGCAGATGATACGTTATTCTTTTGCAGTCCTACGTATCACAATGTGCTGGTTATTAAAGTTATGCTGAGATCCTTTGAGCTGGTGTCAAGACTTATGGTTAACTTTCATAAGAGTACAGTTGGGGCCGTGGGCATTTCTGAGTTAGACCTTCGTGTCTTCTCTAAATGTCTTAACAGTAGACACATGGGTCTACCTTTTAAATACCTTGGTATGCCTATTGGAGGAAACCCCAGGAAAAGAGTGTTCTGGAATCCCGTGGTGGAAAATATCAGGTCTAGACTATCAAGATGGAAGGGGGGATTGCTTTCAATGGCAGGTAGGATATGTCTGATTAAGTCTGTTATCAGCACTTTATCCTTGTTCTATTTCTCCTTTTTTAGAGCACCTGTCAGCGTATGTAACCAGATTAGACGTATCCAGGCACAATTTCTCTGGGGATGTAGGCCAGTTGAGTATGGTGGACTGGGTATTAAGGATATCAGTTGTTTTAATGTTGGCTTGCTTGCTAAGTGGAAATGGAGGTTAGGGACTAGTAAGGAGGGCTTGTGGTGGGAAATCTTACAAGCTAGGTACAGATGTTGGCGGAAGATGGGTGTTTCTTCAGGTTCTGGTATTGAATCTGTGTGGTGGAAGGACTTGATCAGGGTTTGTGGTAATGTTACTCAGGGGAATTGGTTCGATAGTAGACTCCAGTGATGTGTTGGTGATGGTCGGTGTGTTAAATTTTGGTGTGATTGGTGGGTGGATGACAAAGCGTTGAAAGACAAGTTTCTAAGATTGTACTCTATTTCTTTTAATAAAGAAAGCTTGGTAGGTGACGTTGTTGAGTGGGATGGAGGTAGGTCCTCCTGTTGCACAACTTGGAACCTTAGTTGGCGAAGAGAGAGGTTCGAATGGAAAAACACCTTGAAGAACAAATGTTGTCCTTGATCCAAATGTGAAGTAGGATGTCAAGAGATTTGATAGGCTGGTGTGGGTGGGTGAGGCTACCCAGGTGTATTCAGTCAGGTCTGGTTATAGCATATTGATTGGTGAGAGCTCTATGCAGTCTTCTGAATCTTTCAAGTATTTGTGGAGTTTATGTGTTGCCCCTTCTGCGATAGTGTGTGCGTGGAGGATATTATTGGATAGAATGCCAACTATACTTAATTTAGCACGAAGGGGAGTTCAGTTGGCAAATCTATTTTGCCCACTGTGCCAGGATGGTGTTGAATCAACTGATCATCTGTTTAACACTTGTATTATGGTACAACAAGTGTGGGACCAGTGCGACAAGTGGATTGGGAAGGTGGGTGTTAGACATCAGGCCACTCATGTCAATTTTCAGAGTTTTTGCCTAGTAGGCCAAAAGCAAAGCGTCAATAGAGCCTGGAAAGGGATGTGGGTAGCCATTGCTTTGGAAGTTTGGAGTCTTAGAAACAAGGTGGTTTTCAAGGGTGGGGTAGTGGATGCTGTTGAAATCTTTAGTCTTGCTCAACTTAAGGGTTGGTTGTGGGCTAAATACAAGATGAAGAAAACCTCTTTTTCTTATTAGGATTGGGTTCTCTCTCCGGTGGTATGCCTCCAATCATTGGCATAACAACTTTTGAGGTTTGGTTGATATGTTTTTGCTCTTTTTGTGTTTTCATATTCCTGGTCGCTGGTTCTGTCTTTTTTCATGTGTCTCTAGAATCCTGGTTGTGAGCTGTTTAATAGACTGTTTTGTTTGTATGGACTTATTGTTTTGATAGTTGTGGCACTCTTATGGTTAAAGTGTGTTGTAGAAGGGTTAGAACACCCCTTAAGTGTTCTTCTTATTTTATTTATTTTTTGTTGTTCAAAAAAAAAAACCATCACTAGGAATCATCAACAACACTATTTTCAGTGTTTAAACTTCTCCATGTTCCACGTTTAGACTCCAATGAAAATTGAATAACCTGAAATGTTATTTTATTATAGGTGTAAACATTCTATTGAACACTTATTTATGTTTTCTTTGCAAAAGAAAAATACTTTTTTAATAAAATAAGTATATTTCTTCTTCTTCTTCTTATTCTTCTATATATTTACATTAGAATCCTATCGCCTTTTTTAAATATTTATTTTAACTTATAAAATTACAAGAAAAACAATTGCAATTAATATACTTTGATATGAAATAAGGATACTGCTAGTAATTAGTATTATGATCATGATTTTATTTTAAAGTGACAAGAAAAATTAAATTATACCAAATATATTTTATTTTATTTTATTTTAAACTCGTAGTTTTAATTAAAAAATAATAATTGATTTAGTTTTTATTACTTACTCTTAAATTTGATGAATTCTCGAACATCATATATTTTTGAAACAATTTATATAGTAAAAACAAATATCTTACGGAAAATTTTGATTCGTGTAAATAGTATTATTATTTGATGCAATGTGTTGGAAAACTTGTTTTTGTTTTATCAGCAGAATATATAAATAAGAAGCATATAGCAGCAGTACCCTATTTCCACTGTATCACAAAAGTTTGCTAAGAATAGGTTCAGTTACATGCATATTCTCCCCCCATTATCTGTTCATTCTACTGGTTCACGAATTTATTTTTTTCAAACTCTTTGAATTCATCATTTTCAGCTCCCATTAAGCAAAATAATATAAGTATAACTACTTTAACAATAACAAGTTACATACCAATTAGTAATTTAGACCACTAATACCCTATCTCGTTTCAAAGATGGCTTCGTGGAGGTACATATCTGCTTTCGAATATTTGTACCTATAACTGGAGACTTTCATGCTTTGATTTTGTTGGAATTAATGGTTGTAAAGCCTTCCAAGTAGGTTGGATAAAAGACTATTATTCTTGTGATATATTGGAATAATTCATGTGCAGCTGTCAAGATGGTGGAGAAGGAACTTGATTCTCCAAGTACCTTGTTCAACTTTTTTGCACTGCATTTCACTAATACTTGATTTGTAAGTCTCACAAGTTCACAGTCACGAACAATCACTTAGTCTTGAATACAAAACAATGCCCTTATTTCATATCTTTGTGTTGGTTCTTGCTTATAAGAGATTCCTTGTGCTCCCGAAGGAGGACATATTCTTCCACCACCAAAAAGTAAGTCCACTAATTGTGGCTTTTCTTTTGTGTGGGTCCTAAACTTTGTTTTTGATGGGTATGCTTCTCGTGTTACATCACTCTTATTAACTCAAGACTTGACGTAATAACACAAAGTGGATTTTACCACAGTTTAGAAAATAATACTCTTATGTTATGTATGAACAATTTTGCATCTATATATATGTGCCTTTCCTGGCCTCAAAAGCATAGTTTACCATTCACTTGGCTTTGCGAGCTACCATACCAAACGAAGCAAAGGTACGTCAGTTCATGTATCTCAAATGAATCCTATATTTTATTTTATTTTTCATATACTTGTTTACTCTACTTTACATGGAGGTGGATGTAAAATTTTAAAGTGGTCGAGCTTAGGTGTCAAATACTTTCCTTATTAGGAAGTCACCTTAACTATTTTTCATTCATGTAAAAAAGAATCATCCTAAATTTAAACTGTCATGAAAGAAGACAATTACTGTACATCTGAACCCAAAAACAATCTATCAAGTTGCAACTACTTTATAATCTTTAATACCTGTATTTAAACCGATTATCATGCAGTAACGACTATCCTTAATTACTATTAGGTCAGCATGTGGTATTTTTTTCATAATAAATATTATCTATCTAACTTAAAATCAATACTAGGGTTAAAAAAATATGATATGCAGAGATAGAAATCAAAACTAAATTATCTTTACATGGTTAAAAATGTATTTAATTCTTGGAATATATTGTAACAGAACTTGATGAGGTTTTGGTTGCACGTCATCACAAAAAGAAAATATGATAATCCACATATGCATATACACATACATGCATGCAACTTATCTTACAGTTCTAACATGAAGTATATAGTTGTTATAATTTGGTGAAGGCATGGGAGATCCATCAGTTACTGTGAACGTTGGAGGCGAGAAGAAAGAGGAGTCAAAAGGGTGTGGAAAAGTTCTGAAAAAGGTAGGGGATTGGCTGTCACATAAGGATAAGGATAAATGGTTGAAGGACATGAGGGGTAACCTTTCCTTGGTGGCTACGGTAATCGCAACAATGACCTTTCAAAGTGCTCTGAATCCACCGGGTGGTGTTAGACCGGCAAAAGACGGTGGAGAAGTGGATTGTCCAGATGATATGAATCCATGTCCTGGAGAATCTGTGCTAGCTTATACATTAAAGGAAGATTATATTCAGTTCCTTATTTGGAACACTACATGTTTCATATCATCTTCAGCTGTTTGTCTCTTGCTTGTGAGTGGATTCCCTCTAAACCACAGATTTTTCACGTGGCTTTTGTCAATAGGCATGTGCATCACCATCTCTAGTCTTGCTCTTACCTACATGTATGGTGCTGAAATGGTGACCCCTGATCCTGTTTGGGAAAAATCCACCTCCATGTTTGGAAAAGTTATTATTGTTTGGATAGCACTGCTAGTAGTCGTCGCTTTTGTTCTTTGCTTGCGCCTGCTTATTTGGATTCTCAAACAGAATTCCAGACCTAAGCACTGACATCAAATCTAAGATATATGTACCTTGGTGTGTTAGTATGTTAGCAGAAAGAAGATTAGTCTTGTCTAAGTCTCTTCCTATGTATTTGAACCTGGAAAAGGTGTAATAAATAATTGTTGTATATGAGTTAGAATATCTCTGAAAGTGTTCTTTCTATTTTATTTGTTGTTGGCTTGTTCAGAAAATAAATAGTTTATTTTTTATTAAAGGAAAAAATAGTTGAATTAAGAATAGTACTAAAGAAATTAGTAAATATTTATATAATACTATAAATATTTCTTAAAAAGTAAAATTATCGAATTAAAAGGTGACACAAAAAATTACTGAATAGTATATCTTTTATATAATGATATAGATGGTGACAAAATGATAAATATTCTTTCACAACACGTCCAATCTCACCATCTTTTTATTTCAGATTTTTTAATAAAAAAATCAATTTGAACCATTAATATTGGAACAAGTGTGATGTGAAATGTTGGAAAGTCGAAAAAAAAAACTCCATGATAACGGAAGAACATGTGAAGTTTGTGGAGGAGAAAATGTATATAAGGTGGGTGGTAGGGCATAGGTGTAAAAGTGAGAACTCAAAATGTGGGGACTGAGATAATGAAAAATTGAAAAATGTTTGACTGAATTTTATTATTATATATCACATCAACAATTACCAATGTCAAACCATACATTTAATAACTTTTCTTCTTCATACTTAAATAAATTTTTGTTTTTTTTTAAGAATACGACACATTTTCTTTAATCAAAATTTTGTTTTTTTTTAATAATAATATTTTCATACAAGTCTTCATATCCGTCACAACCTCTTTAATCAATATATTGATTTTTTTTTAAAACATACATCACAACCTCTTTAATCAATATATTATATTTTTTTAAATATTCAATAAATTCAGATATATAAATCATCGTTATAAGATATGTGCTCAATCTTAAATTTAACAAATTTCTTACACTTACAATATTTTTTCATCTTATTTATTTATTTATTTTCCCACCAATCCAATATATTTATCATTTCTATAATAATACCACTCTCAAATACAATCTAATATTATTCATAAATTATTATCAATCCACATATATTCTTCACAAAGGTAAGAAGATTAAAGCGAAAATGGTGAAGATGAAGATAATATTAATATACATGTCTAATTTTGTATACACAATTAAAGACCAACCACCCTGGAACGATAATGAAGGACCGAACAAAAAATAAGAAGACCAACTTGTTTACAAACTCTCACAATTTTATTTTTCATCTTCAGTTGACATCATTATTATCTATATTTAATTACATTTTATATTTGTTTCAATTAGAAAAACAATCTTCTTCAATTGCCTTTTTAATTTTCTCAAAATTTTATATTTATTAACGAAATTTCTTAAATAAACATCTAAAATTTCAAAATAATCATGTGAAAAAAAAATGAATACAAAACTTAAAAGGTCGTCCAAGCTCCACATGGATAACTATGGAACTTGGGTTGTGGTGTAGTATTAAAATGTTTAAAGTAAAGATAATAAGAAAATAGTAGAGAAACAATTATTATTGATGGTTTTGGAGTAAATGAAAACATATTGAATATAAATAAGTAAGATCAATAGCAGAAAAATCTACAAATTTATTATCTTTAAAATTTTGAATTGAAAAAGATGTTTCGATCTTTTTTTTATGAATTTAAAGTTTAAGGTTTATTATTTAAGCTCTAAATTTTAATTGATGATAAAATATACAAAGAACTATATTTCTATTTTGAGATAGTTTAGAATCCCAACATGATATGAGACAAATTACACAAGCTAAAACGATCATATATTAATTATTTCATTTATTTCTAATACATATGCTAACTACGTGCTTCGAAATTACTATGATATTATTAAGAACTTGTAAAATAAAAACTAATTCCTATTAAATAACTTTATAGTATTATTGATAATATAAGACCTCTTGAAAAGTATTTTTAAAAAAAACTTTTAAAATAGTGAAAATAGTATATAAAAGGTTTTTCATATTAAATTTAATTTATGTAAAAATTTAGAAAATTTTCCTTAAATTATTCATGAGCTATAACATGCAAAATTTATTTTTTATAAAATTTTATAAAATTTATTTATTTTTATTTCATATAAGCTAATGTTATTTTTTATTTTTTAAATTTTTGTAGAGAAGTTTTATCCTAACAACTTTATATAATAAGAGTACTAATTACTTGTAAAACAAAATTAACTTTTGGTGGAAATAACACCGGGTGTATGGCAACTTTATTCAAAAGCAAAATCCACTATTAAATAATAGACTAAAGTTACTTTTAGATTACACTTCTTTACTTACATTCATTTAATAACTGTAAATAATAATAAAATATTAAATTAAATTATTTAATTAAATTATAAATTGAATTATTATATATATAAAAATAATATAATCGGTTAAGTGGTTCTCAAAGAATCATCACTCAAATAATTATGGCTTTTGTTTTGTGCTTGCTGGCATGCTTGGTGCACAATTATTACTTGCTTTGGAATCTACGAAGTTGTCCCATGCATACTAATAATGTCTACAGTCTCTGTTTTTGCTAGTTAATAATATGTTTAGTTCACACAAATTTATCTAAATGTGTCTCTACCAACCATTTTTTCTGTCTTTTCTTGGTAAGGAACTTCACAAAATTTTCAAAAAGGAAATGTATTTTTTGACACCACCAATTTTATCTACATTCATTTCACAAATTGGAATTCAAATGTAAGAAAAAAAGTGGAAGTGTCAAAGTAACACAATAAAGCAATTATTTAGATGAAGACAAAAATGCAACAACTTGCATTTTAAAGTCACTTTTCAATTAAGTGATTCACACATCCACTAAACTGATTTTAGAGTGCAAATTCCGACCATACCCTTATTTCTTAGCTTATGAACAAGCTTTGGCAGTATATATGTATTCCTTTTCTGGCTTCAAAACCAGCATTCACTTAAGCCAGCTTCGTTGCAAAAGGCAACAAACTAATAGTATCTTCAGCTTTCATACCAGGCAAGAGAAGGTATGCCATCTCCTAATATGTTTTTTTTTGTGTGCATTTACTTGTTATGAATAATTTTTTAAGCAAGAGGGACTTATAAAATTAGCATAAGAGGTTGTCAAATACTATTGTAAATATATAAATATGAAAAAAAAAAAAAAAAAAAAAAAAAAAAAAAAAAAAACAAAGGAAGAGGAGGAGAAGGAATCATTCTGTCTTAGAAGTGGAACTAATTCTGGGATCTTACTTTTATCAGGTATAAAAAAAACAATTATCTCAATGTTCATGTATCATGTACCATGTACCATAGTTAAATCCAATTGAATTATTGGATTAGTAGTACAATCCCAAAGTTACCACAGGCTTTAAAGAAAGATAACTAAAAAGTATAATATCGATATATAATCACATATTTTTTTTCCTTTTGTGGTAATTTTAATAAGTTAGTTAATTATATAATGATTTTAAGAAGCAAAAGACACTTTTAAACTACCCTTTAGCTTTAAAAGAACTACACATAATGCTTTTAATTTCTTTTAATCCATGTCATATAAAAGCAATCAACTGAATAATTAAACCTGAGAAACATTGAAATGATTCTGAGATATTCAAGTAATTAAATTAGATTGCACAACATAACAATTAAATTATTTTAAACCAATGAACCCTAGCTAGGTACATGCAGTCATTACAATGAGTGCAGAAAATGATCTAACATGTGCAAGTACTTGCTAATTTCCATGAAGCTCATTATGGCAGATATATCAGTTAGAATGGAGGATAAAAGTGAGTTGAAAGAAGAGAAGAAGTGGTGGAAAAAGGGTATAGAAAGCATGGGGAATTGGCTGGCAAACAAGAACAAGGATGAATGGCTGAAGGACATGAGGGGGAATCTGAGTTTGGGTGCTACCATAGTGACAACCATGACCTTTCAAACTGCTATGAATCCACCAGGTGGTGTTAGACCAGCCACAGAAACTGGACTAGTGAAATGTGAACAAAATAATGAATATCATAATCCATGCCCTGGTGAATCTATCCTCGCTGTAGTTAACCCAGATGCTTATGTGAGATTCCTTCTATGGAACACTATATGTTTCGTTTCATCCTTAGCTGTGTGCCTCTTGCTTGTGAGTGGCTTCCCTCTGAATCACAGGTTTTTCACGTGGCTTTTGTCAATAGGCATGTGCCTCACCATGACCAGCCTCACTTTGACCTACATGATTGGTGCAGATATGGTCACACCTTATCCCGTTTGGTATACAACCCAAACCATGTTTAACAAAGTCATTTACATTTGGTTTGCACTCCTAGGACTCGTCACACTTGTCCTTTGTCTGCGTCTTTTTGTTTGGAGTGTCACTAAATGCATTGAGAAACGTAAATGATGAACTCCAATTATTCACTATCCTCCGTCATTACAGATTGTACGTTGCATGCTAGTTATGTCATATCTCTTAGGTATTTAAGTAACTCAGTCTCATGTTAATAAAGAAACCTTAGGTATTCATGTGAGTCAGTCTCGTGTTAACTATGAGAAAGGTAGTATAATTTTCTTGTGTAGATTTTGCTTATATCTTATTTATGTTTAATCTCACCACTGTTTCTTTACTCAGATTTTTCCTATAATATCTTTGTTTCAATTGAGTAAAGTTGCGTTTTAATGTAATGTCATGGTATTTTAAACTATGTATTTGTAATGATCTCTTTACTTAGTGTTCATGCTATAATAATATTGATTTTTCTATCATTTTACAATATATATATATA
>Ga0209489_101588_pt1 | contig 46886 bp, 10 predicted proteins | sample SiratrowhiteBW_FD_187527 | JGI IMG/M metagenome (GOLD analysis project Ga0209489, IMG submission 187527) | Root nodule microbial communities of legume samples collected from California, USA - Siratro white BW (SPAdes) (version 2) | ecosystem: Host-associated > Plants > Roots > Nodule | place... | reverse complement strand
ATTCTAATTTCTTAATTTTTAATAATTTATAATTTAATTTTAAATATTCACTGAATGACGGTCAAATTACAATTTTTTTGAAAAAATCTTTGTAAATGGTTTAATTTTTATCTAAAAAAACAAGTATAGTTTACTTGATCTATCTTATCTACATTAAAAAAATATTACGAATAACTGAACCAAATTTCAAATAAAATTATAAAAAAATAAAAAATAAACACAGTTATGAAAAAAACTAAAAATTAAATATTTCATGTGAAAAAAACTTGGAAAATTGACTCAAAATGAAATATAATCCATTACAATAAAAAGAATTGTTTTATTTTAAACCGATGGTATGTTATGTCATAGGATGATAGATTACTGATTTTTTTTCTGATTTTAAAGTTCGTTTTATAATAATAATAATAATAATATCCGCAGAAATAATGTCAATAAAAAACAATATTAATATAAAAAAATATAGATTTTAAATTAAATACTCTAAAAATACTTTTAATTTATTTTTTTAATTTTTAATTAATTAATTTATTTACTTTTCAAATTCAAATTTATTTTCACCCACTTATCGCTTATTTGTGTGTATAACGGAAGAATTTCAATTAGTTGAAGATGTCAAAATAGCACTAATAAAATTATAATTTGACTATTAAAAATCATGTGATCATAGATCAGTATAAGAAAAAAAATGTAGGTTGAAGGTTGGCATCAGGATTCAACAACTAATATATAAAACCCATGTCCCGTGTGAATAGACGAAATCAATTTATTAATATGATTTTATCTTATTCATTAAAAGATTGACATGACACTTCAACCTGCAATTTTGTTTACTTTATTTTTTATGGAAATATTATAATTCATTAAAAGGTTAAAGAGATTTCAAACTCAAATATTGGGCCAAAGTATTAGATTAGGCCCAATAAAATATTTGGGGCCTGATTTCCCTTGATCTTATAGGGCACGTGGAATATTCAGAACCACCCAAAAAAAAAAAAAGAATCTTCCATCATCTGCTTAATCTTCATTATCATGTCATCCACGTAATCTCACTTGAGCTTTAGTAAAATCTAACTCCAGCACGCCGAAGCTAGCCACTGTGAAGTTCACAACAGATTCGTAACAGAAAGTAGTAATAATAAAATTAGTTAAGCTCCAATAGTAACCACACAACTAAACCTTGTCTGTAGCATTCACTTCTGCTTCTGCGTTTTCTTATCTAATATTCTATTCTCAATTTCTCATTGGAAGAGATGGCATTCGCACAGCTTATCCCTTCTCCTTCTTTACCTCACAAACCCTCCTTAAACCCTACAGCACTCTCCCTAAACCCTAAATCCCCAAACACTCCGCACCATCTCAATCTCGCCGTTCTCCGCCACGGCTGCCGGAAGCCTACTTCCACTCTCCGCTGCTCCGCATCTTCCTTTTCCGAGAAGCACCACACGAACTCCCCCAACTCCGATGACGTCGTCGAGCTTCCTCTCTTCCCTCTTCCTCTGGTCCTTTTCCCCGGCGCCATCCTCCCCCTGCAGATCTTCGAGTTCCGCTACCGCATCATGATGCACACACTCCTCCACACAGACCTCCGCTTCGGCGTCATCTATACCGACCCCGTCTCCGGTACCGCCGCCGTCGGCTGCGTCGGCGAAGTCATAAAGCACGAGCGCCTCGTGGATGACCGTTTCTTCCTCATCTGCAAGGGCCAGGAGCGGTTCCGCGTGAACAGTGTAGTCCGCACGAAACCCTATCTGGTCGCGCAGGTGACGTGGCTCGAGGACCGGCCGTCTCCCTCCACCGACTGCGATCTGGACGGTCTGGCGACCGAGGTGGAGACCTACATGAGGGACGTTATCCGGTTGTCCAACCGGTTGGGAGGGAAACCGGAGAAGGAGGTTGGGGATTTGAGAAGAAACCTGTTTCCAACGCCGTTCTCGTTCTTCGTTGGGAGCACCTTCGAAGGCGCGCCAAGGGAGCAACAAGCGCTGCTTGAATTGGAGGACACCGCGGCCAGATTGAAGAGAGAGAAGGAAACATTGAAGAACACTCTCAATTACCTCACTGCTGCTTCTGCTGTTAAAGATGTTTTTCCCTCTTCTTCCAGTTCTTCTTGATTGCCGATTAATACTCTATACCCAATGTATTGATACTTGTAAGTGTAACTTTGTGGCAACATATTGAGAAAATAGTTGTAAAAATTCTTTTCGTGCGTATACTCTGCTTGCTTTTTTGTTCTTTACTGTGATACCTATTATATACTGCGTCGCTTGATAGATAAAGATAGTAGATACCATTTGATCTGCGGATTCAATTCAAGTAGTTCTGCTGGCTGATAGAATATTTAATCTGTTTCATTTCGCGACCTGATGCAGACAGTTAGAAGCATATTCTGTTTTAGAATAGAAATGCACACCACATGATTTGATGTTCTTCAGTGAATGTGAATTGCAGTCACTGTTCATTGGCTTTAATTTTTCCGATTTTATTTGGATTTGCAGTTTTGCAATTATTGGTGTTGAGACAATTTTTAGTTTGTTGCTAGAGTTTTGTTGAACATATTTGATGATTAGTTTCAAAGTTTATATCAGTAGACTGAGGTTTGGGGTATGCAAACTGAAATCAGAGCATGAATAATCGAAATGAAACGAAACATCTACATTGGTAGAACAGGCACTGATGGATGATTGAGAGTGGCCTATCTCTTTGTTTTGGCCTTAAAAAACTAATTCTTCCATTCTTTAAAGAAAAATAAAAATGCACGTTTTAGTTCTAATGTAATTTTATAACAGAAGTTGATTTGATCGTATTCTAATCGTATATTTCATCTGTTGCAGTTCATAATCAATTTCAAGCACATTGAAAACGCATGCATCATGATCTAAAAACCACACGAGTTAGCATTAGTAAACATTTATTTTGATATGAAAATCACATGCAAGATCCATTCTCAAACACGCACTTCCGATAGCTTTAAATGGACAAACTCCTAATGTAGTTATGCAAAATTTTAGAATTAGAAGCTACCGATTGTAAAGCTAAAACGTACATGCTTCCTCTATAGTATAACGATATGCTATTCGGGTTGTACATGCATTCCCTACTGGCTTATCCAATAAATATCCTTACACAGTATCGAATCTAATCCATTTGTCAAAACTTGATTCCTTTTGAGCGCTAATAGGCTACTAGTGACAAAACAGCCCATTAGGATAGCAACTAGAAGAACTGAATCCTACAAATGGATGGTGTTGAAAATCCTCAATGAGATTTCCAACCTCTTGGCTTGTTGGAGAAATCTTGGCCGGATGTGATTGTTGTCCCATTTGTAATCTGCAAGTATAGAGAAAGTCAGTAAGTATATTTGTTTTATTAAAAATGCAATGCTAATGACACAATTTTCTTAATACATTCTCTTTTATTTGGATGAATACAATGTGTTGGTATTTCTTAGTAAAGAATTTCAGCAAACATGACAATGAACTAAAAATTGTTGAATTGAAATTAAACGTCGTGCATATTGAAATATATGTTATTGGAACATAAACGTCAACAAATTCATCACCCAAGTTTTGGGCACCATACGAGATCATTTACTTGTGATGAGCATAGGTCAGAAGGAGTTCATACTAACCTTTAAACATTGGCCTTTTTTTGTATCACAAATTGGATAATCATGGGGGCAACAATGCCGCTTGTCTTTACAACACACAGCAGAAGTTAATCCACAGCATTTCCAAGAAAAGCATATTCCAAGAAAGCTCTTGGCACAACAACATGTTTCTCCTTCTGCACAGTGGGTGAACAGATTACATCTTACAGGAGCTGGGGGAGGAGGAGGATTAGGCTTGGTCTTGATAGGATATGAAGCTAATGTGTTGATTCCACATATCCCTTTGGAATCGCCGGTGTTCCGTATCATGTGTATGTAACCATTCATTCCCCAATATTTTCCCCACGAGTTCTTTACAATCCAATAATCAACTCCATTTTCTGAACCATATCCTACTATCAATACTGCATGATCCAAAGAAGTTGAACATGGTCCGGAAAAGATACCCTAATACATCAACATTTTGCAGCCACTGTTAATTTTAAGACAGATAATACAGATATATGTGGTAGTAATACAAATAGGTCATTGTTAATATTGATCAGTGGACTACCAACCTGTGAGTACAACTGGAAAGCTCTTTCACTACCACATATGCCTACACTTACAGGCTGTGAAGCAACAGCCTTTAGTAGCTCTTCCTCGTCCGGAGGCAAATCAGCATAATCATCAATTGTAACAATGCGCCTTTTTAACTGTAGATTAAATGCAGGAAGAAAGGGTGAAAACAGATAAAGAACATACTGATCTCAGTAAAACAAATAAGCACAGAAGAAAGAAAGGAAAGACTTGGTGGACTCATTATCACTGATACCAAAAGTCATTAAACATTGATTAATTTGAGTCGGTGGACTTATTAACAATTTTTATCTTTCTTTTTTCTTTTCACTTGACCTCAAGAACTACTCACAGAGAAAACATGCTCTATGGTGCTTGGACCAACAAGTGTAGGTATACAAGCATTTTGATAGACTGTGAAACATAACAATTCAACATTTTGGAGGGAAAGCGGGATGAAGCAAAACCTTGTCCTTATTGCAAGGCCGTTGCCGAGCTTGATATGGATAATCCTCCTCAGTATCAATCCCTTTGTTGTCAATGACAAATTGGTACGCATAATCCATGAGTCCACCTTCACAACCACTGTTGTAGGATGTATCACAATCTACCAATTCTTGTTCAGAGAGGCTTTCAAGAGACCCGGTAACAATCTTATTTATACCTTCAATTGCACCGGTAGCCGAGAACGCCCAACATGCACCTAGATAACACATCTTAAGTTGTCACTGAATTCTATCATGAATGCTGTCTACCACTACAAATCACATTGACAACCAAAGTCCAAGAAGAACAAATAGCATGTCACCAAAAATGACGACTTCAAAATCAACCAATGAATTATTTGCACATACAAGAGAGATAAGTAGCTTTTTCGTATCAAAAGTTTTTGAACTAAAACGGATTTCCTTGAAAGTTATATGCCACGAATTGGCAAAATCGTAAAACCAACTGACCATAGAATAGTTGTTTGTCAAATTAGGGGCGAACTAAACACTCCCTCCCTAAACTCCTAACAATAGTCTATCTATCCCTATTAAACTTTTAGAAAAATAATTACTTCTTTGAAATAACTTAATAATCATAAATTTCAATCTTGGAATTTCGATTTGAGATTAACAAACTCCCGAAAGCTAATTCATCAAGCGAAGGTTGTTTCTCACTTATGTACACTATTTACCTAGTACGCTAGAATCTCTAGCACACCATGAGCCTAAAGTTTGTAGGATTCCATATTCACAAATGGTTGGCATAAAACACCCACCATTTACAACCAACCACCAGAATATGCTTTCATATCATCTTAAAATTGACCAAACTTCATAATGAGATGACTCTCCTCTCCATATATTACATTATTTATTATATCACTAGTTACTGTAGAATCTCTAGCATAACCTTCAGGAGAAGGATTAAGCATCTCCAATATGATACTTGCACAACTAACATATGCGAGTCGGCAATAATAGACGGTCCAATAGAGCCAACGATAACTACTAAGCTGCTGTAGTGTATAAATTTAACTTCTTTTTTTTTATTCTTCTTTCCAAAAAGTACTTACAAGAAGAAATTTGTGGCCTAAGCTGCTGTCTAATCCAACTTCAAAATTGACCTCATGGAGTGAGAATTAGGTACTACTGCCCCTAGTTATACGCACTATTTAATTGTATCATGGATGATCAATGATCAACGATTAAGCGATTAATAAGTAAAACCATTTGAGCATTTTTGAAAAGGACGTATAAAGAAGATATAGGGAGTACCGCAGCTGGCTTGGTCTTTGACGGGTGTGACAGCGCCGCTCTGTCTCCAATCGATCTCAGAAGGAAGGTGTAGAAGGTGACGGGGTTGTTGATTCTGAGCCCGCTTGAATCGAAGCAAGGAAGGGGAAAAGCCAAGGCGTGAGGTTTTGAATTCATGGTGAGTGAGATCGGCGAAAGCGTTGAGGGAGAGGGTGTAGGTGGAATTGTTATCTTTGGCGTTCTGGTTGTGTTGGGAGACAAAGGCATAGTTGTCCTCGAACACACGGAACCTGTAGCGTTTCTCTTCCTCGGACGAATAGGTTTTGGCGTGTTCCTTGCACCACCTTTCGAACAGATCGGAGGTGTCGGAGGCAGAGACGAAAGGCGAGTAAAGTGTGAAGAGGAGGATCAGAGACAAGAACAATTTCATCGGAACTTTTGTAGAAAATCAGAATTAACAGGTACGAGGAAGAAAGGCTGAGGTAGCTACTTCTGGATCAATTCTGGACACGCTCCCAACTCCCAACTACAAAACCACACTCAATATGTTCTCTATCCACTTAAAATTTAGTATATGTTATTTCAAAAATAAATAACACAAAAATGTTAACTAGCAAACATGTGTTACATGTGCTTGTATATTATTGCAGCGTGTGTGGACTGAATACTTTTCTTTTTTCCGCATAGAACACGTATTCTCTACAAACTCAAATTTATTTAAATTGGATAAGATTATCACCCATGGACAATAATTTTTTCAAGCACTTAATATGTTTAACATTTAAATGACAACTTATTGATTAGTTTAAACTAATTTTGTTTCAGCTTCGTTCTAATATTTTTGTCTGTTGATTTACATATTTAGTGATATGTATGAACTAGATTGAGATAGGTAAGTGTGTTTTCCTTTTTATGGAAAGTACTGTGAAAAGGCTCACCAGTATAATGGAATAACTTTCTTCATTTCATAAAATGAAGGATATGTATGGTTTGTATGTACAAGGATTGGGCTAAATATGACCAAACTCATTATCCAATTCAATAAAAAATAATTTTAAGTTGGGTTGAGCTAAGTTTATACATTTTGTTTAATTAAATTCAGTCCAGGTTAACTCGCTTCAAATTGGATTGAATTAAGACACATCAATTGGATTACAGGTTTTACATTTTTTCTTTTGCTAAATTTCTTAATTTTTAGATTTTAAGTTTGATTCCTAGAATAATTTCTAAACATAGATTATATTATTTAATATTTAAATAATTGAATAATTTAATACTTAAAAATAAAAATTTATTTAATAGAATAATAAAATAAATAATAATTATATTGCTACTATATTAATCTTATTATCATTATTATTTAAAATTATGTTAACCAGAGTAAGTATTATGAAATTTGTTATCCAATTCATCATAGATTAAGTCAAAATGGATTCATTAGGTGTTTAATCCAATCATAAAAAATAAACTTAAATAAATTTATTTGCATTACATTGAATTATAAGATTATTCAACCTAATAAATACACATGTTAGTATATCTTTTATGTGGAATTTTAATAGTTAATCTGATTTCTAATAAATAATTTATGGATCAGAGTAAAAAAAAGTCCATATAAGGTAAAGCCACAAAAAACAAACAATCAAAATGGACTAATTTTTCCTGCATCTCACCCTCCCTCCCTCACTAACACTTTCATAGGAAAAATAATTTATTTTTTATTTTAGATTATATAATTTAAAATATTTTTTTTTATTTTAAATTTTACAATCTAAAAAATTTTAAACTTATATTTGGATATCGAACAATCTCTTGTAAAATATGAGTTTCTTTTATATCAGTGTATTTTCTTTTTATTATTGAGTGAAAATATTTTTAAAACAGAAATACTTCACAAATGACCATGAAAAACACCACTGATATCAAATAAGAATGAGAATCGAGTCAGACTCAAGCAAGATAATGATATCACTTTAAACCAAGTCTTTTTTCTTATATTCATTTCTATACAATGTAAGATTTAAAGTCATACTTGAATACCTAACTCAAGACAAAATAAAAAATTTTTAAAAATAATATAAACATATGCAATAATTATAACCTTCATATATAATTACTTTGAACTAAATTATCATAAATAATTAAATAATATTAAAAGTGGCATGTTAAAGGAAGAGTTATCTTTTTTTAAACATTTTTTTTTATTGAAAAAAGATAAGGAAGAACTATCTTGACTGAAAATGATACCAATGAAAACACTATAGACATAAACGATCCAAAATGGTTCGGTGGAGCTACAATAAGAATTTTGATAATTTAATTTTGTAGTTTTTTAAATGTTTGTATTGAACCATTATCATGTATGTATGAAATTGGTTAGCTAATCGAGTTAAGACACGGATGTTAGTGAGAGAGTAGGCATAGATATGAAATTTGGTTTTAATATACAGTAGATGCAGCGACGTGCTCTATAATGGGGGAAAGTTGGGTTTTGTATTCTTTGAAAAAATTTATAAAGAATTCACAAATTCATATACTATTTATATGATTCTGCAAGTAAGAAGGTGGTTGTTTTGTTGGTGCAGGTACAAGAATGTTGGAGATGACTGCGAGGCAAAGGATTCTAGAAGGGTGTCAATATAAGTTTTTTTTTTTTTTTTTTTTAAATAACATGCATACAAGAAAATGCAAAGCAGTCATAATAGAAATATAGTGTCACTGCAGTGTACAAAATTGTTGTACTTTTGTATATTGTATGTAGCACTGTAGGAAAAACATGCTTGTTTGTGCTTAATGTTGTCAATTATGAGAACTACTTTTTGGTAAGCCCCATACTCTTTTCAATGATGAGGGACAAAAATATTTTTAGATGGGCTTGGGAATCCTGATGTAAGTATCGGTTGGGTAACTCATTGTGATTTTTTGTTGGTTCTCACTGAGTGTTCACAACATTATGTGTGTTGTTCAGCTATTCTGTATATAGGTCTAAACAATCTTATTACTTCTATTAAAATATATTCTTTTTTACTGATAAAGAAAGTTTTTAAGGTCCACATACTTTGTTTGAAAAAGAAAAAAAAAACTGGTAAGAAAAAGGATAAATGAAACTAATTACTCATAAATAAATTTCTTTAGATATTGCTATTCTTTTACTTTTTTCTAATAATTTCTCTTATTAAAAACGTAAGTGCAAGCTTAAAATTTTGATGAATAAAAGTTAAAAATATATAAAGAGGATTGAAAATTATGTACCTATTAGAATTTTAAAATAAAAAATACATAAAAATAAATGGCATCACCATTATTTTGAAATTTGGAATTGAATTTTTTATTTATTTATTATATCTTCCCCTATGTGAGAAGAGTTTCTTTAGTACAAGAAAGTGCAAATAAAAACCATGCATGTCTGGTCTAAATTAATCATTAGTTATTATTATTAAAACTCACCTTAAATATATATATATATATATATTAAATATTACTAATGCCAACTTAGAGATAAAACTAAATAATTTAAATTTTAATAGTCAGTTAAAATACCTATGTGTAAATAACGATCATACATGTCCGATCTAAATTAGTCATAAATTATTATTATTAAAATTAATTTCAAATATATATCAAATATTACTAGTAACAATTTAGAAATAAAATTAAATAACTAAAATTTTAATATTCAATTAAATACTTACATTTTATATTAATTAGTTGATATTAATTGAAATATGATTGTTTAAAATGATAATGATATTATAATTGGTGAATTTCTAAACTAATTTACAGAACAATAAAAAACTTTCCTAAGGACAAGAATTTGTTGGGTGAGATGATTTAGCGTGATAGCTGCATTTTATTGTTAAGAATTTGTAAATATTGATTTTATATTCTTTGAAGATACACCACCAAACTGTGTAAAAAAATATGAGAGATTTTATTTTACCCGTTACATTGACCTGTGTGCCTAATGATATAAATACTACACACCTTTCAAGAATTTGTTGACATATTTAAGATAAGGCATTAACTCTTTATTAAATGTAATTTATAATAATCTTTATATTTTGGTGAGTCCACACTCATGACCTGTCAGCTCTTATTAACTAACATACATGAATACATGAATATCATCAAGCCTCTTTGACCTACCACATTGGTAACTTGTGGTAAGGTGTCCCTTATTGGTCATAGTTCTTGAGTCTAAAATAAACCTTGTTAAACATTTTAATTTATTACATACTTAACTTTAAAATATTATTAACTTCTTAAAACCCGGATTATACAATCTAAAACTTATTTAAATATAAAAAAGATAGCAGGGAGAATAGGGTTAGTTGAGAAAATAAAAACAAAGAGACTGATTTTTTTTGAAAAAAGTGTGTAATTGGTTGATTTGGGTTCAGCGGGTGGCTCGCTCACGTGCATCCGGGCAGATGTCACGTGTTCTGATTTGAGAAAACACACACCCTCCACACGGTGGTGTCATCACGAACACGAACGGTTTGAATTGGAATCGGATAGTAGCCACCGCAGTCTCGGGCGCCTTCTTTCACTGTTCGCTTATCACGTTGTCTACCAAACCATGGACCTCGATCCTCGTCAATACGAAAACGTTGTATGTTTCTTTTCCCCTCTCCGTGCCCTACTGTTACCTCTTCACTTTCTTCTTTTATCACTTTATTTTCTCCGACGCTACTGTGTTGTCAATTTCTCGTATCCCGATCCCTTCTCAGACCACTATTCACATATGTGTTCCTTTCACGTTTGGTTGTTTTTGTAACAAGAATTCGCCGAGTCCTATTTCCCTGTAGAACACGTAGTTGTTTATTGAGATATCGACTAAAATGGAGAACCTCGTGAGTAATATGTTGTTTTTGCGATAAATGATTTCTTAGTCTTGGGGAAACTCTTGGATTAATTATTTCCTGAAAGATATTTCCCAACCCTAAATTCTCATGGCAAAAAATTGTACAGAAGAGGGATTGGAAACATGAAATGTAACATTTCAACTGTCCTGCATATTCTATGTTGCTCTCACATGGATTACTACAATTATGGGTTTTGGTTCCGATGATTAAAATTTTTGTCTTTGAAAGAGAATGTAATCAAAACCCCTGGGGGTTAGTTGAGTGGATAAGACATGGTTTTGCATTTCACAGTTTATATGACTGCGTCTTTGAAACAGTCACTAGTTTCTTTGGGATGAAATAAAATTAAGTTTTTCTCTGAGTGGTGTTTGAGTCTAGAGACTTCACTTGTACTGGATTTGGGCGTCATGCCTCCTCCTAATTTTTGTCTACAAAAGAACAGTTGAGCTGAGATTGAACCCTTGTAGTATGCTTTATTGGGTTTCTATTTATGGATTGTTGATTTTCTGGTTCCATTGATTATCTTGCTGTTAGTAATCCATATTTTTTTCTTGGTTACTTGAATTTACAGGCTATAAATGATAATGACATCCACAGTATTGTTCTGTCATATCTTATACACAATTGCTACAAAGAATCAGTAGAGTCATTCATTACTAGCACTGGGACAAAGCAACCGGCAGATTATTTGGAGGACATGGAGAAAAGGAAAAGTATGTTTATGGTTATTTTTGGTGTACAAAACTAATTCAAGACTTTTTGGTGTTTTCTGGTTATATTTTATTTGCTTGCTTAGCCTAGAAATTTGTGTCTACACTAAGTGTTCATTCATAACAGCTCTTAAGAACTTTTCAAATCTAAAATTCACGTTGTCAACCCCAACTTGAGGGACGCTGAACTTTTGTTCAAGTTAATACTACTTAAAACGTCTGTGGTTCTTTTATTTGAAATGACCTCTGACTTTTGTCTTAAATACATTTGAATTGTGATTAGACTTTTTTTGTTTAATTATGGTATTATTTCCTGAAACTTGGAGTGAATTGGTTTTGGTCCCTTAAATTTGAAGAAGTTCATTTTAATCTCTCAAATTTAGAAAAGACGTGTTTAGTATTTGTGGGACTAAAAACAACTTTAAACAAACATTTGATGTCTTTCAAATTTAGTATTTAGGGACAAAACTATATTTTTGAAAACTTGAGGGTCTAAAAGAACTTTTGTAAGTTTGGAGGATTAAAATGACATTTATCCTAAATTGTAGAGACTAAAAACTTATGTAAGCCTATTTTTTTTTTTTTTTTTTCTAGCAGATAATTTTTACTATGTTAAGATATCTCTACTGGACTTCTCTTGGCATTTTAAGATATCTTACTGTGCCACAAAGAGTGCTGGGAAATCCTCCACACTCCTAGGAAGATAATTTGGCTTTTTATTGGATCTTATTATTAATAATGAAAACATGATGATAAATTTCATTTTCCTTTAGGAATCTTTCACTTTGCACTTGAGGGAAATGCACTCAAGGCAATTGAGCTTACTGAGCAGCTAGCACAGGATATTTTAGAGAAGAATAAGGATTTGCAGTTTGATCTACTAAGCCTTCATTTTGTTGAGCTGGTCTGCTCAAGGAAATGGTAAGCAGAATTTAATTTTGTCTCTAAAAGAATCCATAGACTTCCCGCTTTCATATAGTTTCATTTTATTGGCAGCACAGAAGCTTTGGAGTTTGCTCAGACCAAGTTGGGCCCTTTTGGAAAGGAGCCCAAATATATGGAAAAACTTGAAGTATGTTTGAATTTCACATAGTTTTTTTGTGATGTATGTGTGTGCTTAAGATTGAATTTTTGTTATGATACTGTTGTTGCAGGACTTTATGGCCCTTCTTGCTTATAAGGAGCCAGAGAAATCCCCAATGTTTCATCTCCTTAGCTTAGAGTATCGGCAACAGGTTGCAGATAGTTTGAATCGAGCTATTCTTGGTTGGTTAACTTGTTATCTGCATCTTTCTTTAATATATATTGTGGCAAATCATGGTGGTTTTCTCTATCCATGTTTAATGTGATTTTTTCTGTGATGGTGGGTAATTGGCAGCACACTTGAATCTTCCCAGATACACAGCAATGGAGAGGCTAATACAGCAGGCTACAGTTGTTAGACAATGCTTAAGTCAAGAAGCCAAGGTAATGGGTGTAGCTTATGAAATTTAAGATTTGATGCAAAGTTCTGTATAATCTGGAAAACCTTGGATTGCTCAGCCCTTCTTGGACTAGTTAACGGAGATGTAGCTACTATAGTATGCACAAATTGGTGTTCAAGCTGATTCTTTCATTATCTTTGCAGGATGGGCCTCCGCCATTTTCCTTAAAGGATTTTCTCAAAAGTTGATGGAGAGTCAATTGGGAAATGAAACACGTTTACCTTCAACCTTTCTTGTCACATATTGGATTTGTTAATGGTTTTATCATAGGTGTAAAGTTTTTGAATACCTTTTCATCTATAAATTATTTGCTGCCAAGCGATCTTGATCTTTTTGGTCTTGCTGCACTTGTGTGAAGCATGAGTAATCCATGATTAGCTATGGTAAAAAATTCAATTGGTACCGGATTGAGATGATCCTTTCTGTCGGAGGAGGTTAGTTGTTCTCGTTTTTGGCCTAATTTCAACTGTCATAATTTCTACTAATTTAAGTTATTTTCTATCCATTACAAGTTTTAACAGACAAAATTAATTATCACAATTCCCTAAATTTAGATGATTTTCAATCCATTAAGGTTGAGCTGAAGTATATATATGTATGAATTTTTTAATTTTATTTTTAGCTTCATTCTCATTATTTTGGTGAGAGACTATCAATATTTCTCTAATGATGCACAATAATCCTTGGAGTGCCATTATTCCACTCAACTTCTCTTACGTTAAATCACTTGATTCAATAATGTGATGTTAAGGACTAATCCTCTCATGCCCAAAGACAATTTTCCTCAAAACACCATGTGAAATGACTAAACTCTTGCTTTAGATTTATAAAATGTATTTTGGATTTAACATTCTAGAATGCATTTCTAAATCTAGAAATAATACACAATCTAAAATCAATACATTTAAGAATGTGTATTATTGAATATGAAATATATATCTAAAATGTAACCCATTTTAGATTGTGTATTCTTGAATATGAAATATATATTTTAGAATGTATATTTTGAAATTTGGATTGTATTTTAGAATGTACTTAAAATTTATCTTTCAGGATATACATTTTGAAATAGAAATATGTATTCTGGAAATTAAAATTCAGAATACAAAATGTATATTGTGAATTATATCTTCTGAAATATATATTTTATATTTTAGATATGTATTTTGAATTGAACATTCTAAAATATATATTTTAAAATGTGCATTCAAGAATACAAATTTATCTTTCCGAATGTATATTTTGAAATTAAAGTATGCATTTTAAAATTTTCAATTTGAAATATAAAATATATATTTTGGATGGTATATTTTGAAATACATATTTGTATTGTAATTCAATATTCAGAAATATATGTTTTGTATTTTAGGTTATATATTCTAGAATATACCAATTTAACTTTTAGCGTTTTAGAATAAACAGACCAAAAGATTACTATTAAACATTCTGAAACTTAAACTGCAAAATCTAATATGTAATGCTCACCGAAATCACTTCACCAATAATCGTGCAACACGACCAGTCATCACCATCACTGTACCACCAGTTACCACATACAGTCTTCACAAAGTATCCAAAAATTCAATAAAAGGGTGCAGAATGAAACCGAAAAACACCATTTACGCAAAAATGGAGGCCCAGGAAAGCAATCTTAAGCGGACTGCTACTTCCTTCCTGCATCTCCATAGCTTCTTCATGCACCTCTATAGAATCTTATATTTTCTAAAATCCCTCGTTGAAAAGACTTAAATATCCTTAGGTAAGTAGGTTTGACATGGGTTGAATTTATATTCAGGATTTTATAATATGAGAAATCATCGAAATGTAAGATTTTACTTTTTTTGGTTGGATTAGCCTATTTTAGAATATGTTTGAGTTTTGGATTAGCCTAATCTATAGTAGAGAAAATATTTTGGATTATGTTTTTTAAATTTTAATTTGAAAGTAATTTTTATATTTTGGAAATTAATTTTGTATTTTAAAATAGACTAATTTAAAAATTTAAATAAAACATACTAATATCTTCCGAATCATACAATCCAAAATATCTTTTATACAAAAATTACTTTCAGAACAATGTTGAGACCCACGAAAACCACCCTATCGCCCACCCCTTTTTCTTTCATCAACGGCGTCCAACACGACAGTTAAAGAAGGTGTGAAGTAGACGAAACCCTTAACAGCAACAGTAATATCAATAGATGAAATGCCTGAGGATATTAGAGTAATTTACTATGACATTTCACGTTTTTCCACATTTTCTATGGAGGTGTAAAAAGAAGCTATGGAGGTGCAAGAAGAGGCGGGCTCTTAAGCGCTTTGTCCACTGTTTCCAGCCCGTCTCTTAAGCCATTAGTTGAATTCTGAATAGTGTGTTGTCAATGTTGATGCATGACTAATTTTGGTCACTCAATTGCATTATTAACACAACCTTATGTCAGATCTAGTTCTTTTAAAGTGCCAGAAGTTATGGTAGGCAATTTGATGAAATTTTTTTTACATTTGGCATTGTAGTTCATAAACTGTTATACAAGTACGTGTACTTTTGATTATTAATTTATGGGTTTAACTAAAATACACGTAATTTTTAGATAAATTTTTAAGGAAGCCAAATTTACCATACATTATAATTTTTTTTTATCAGACAATAGTGTAATTTTTTTTATATTAATGTCTACATGATTTATTTTCTTAACTTTTAATATTTTATTCTCAAGTCATGAGGAGGATACTGACTGACTATTATTCTGAAGAGTTTTTTTGTTTTTATTTTTTATTTATTTTTGTTTCTCTTTTCTGAAGAACTGGAAAACTTTTTGTATTAAACTTGAATCTCAAACGTTGTGCTCCCCAGCTGTGGGGGATTGTTATCCCATATTATTTTTCGGTGAGAATATAATTTCGGAAAATGCAATGTACAATAATCTGCCTTCAGAGTTTATTAGTGTGACAACGATGTTTGAGAGTCATTAGATCTACAAGAATGAGAGATTGAGGTAGTGTGTGAAAAAAAATACGAGAAATAAAAAAAAAAATCACTTCATTAAGAAGGAATAAAACATTAATACTATTTAGTTTTATGTTAAATAGATTTTTATTGTTTTACTTTACTTTTTAATTGTTTAGACTCTTAACTTTTACTTTTAACAATGTTTTATCTTTGTTTCATTGTATTCCTTACTCTCAACATTAACACTAATGATTCTGATGGGCCCAACGATCTTAACATCCACATCACAAAATTAAAACTTTGTCATTGCCATTACTACTATTCCTGCGGCGTTGGTGCTATTTTTTATTGCTTTGTCTGCGTGACTCTCATCAATAATTATAATCGAGATAATGATGATTTGAAGAAGTGTATTTACTCTTTTTATTTTATTTATTATTTAAAAGTCAACTCCAATAAGTATGTATAATATTTATAAATGTGACGTCCAAGAAAAATATAATGAAACTTTAGGTTTCAAAATATATATAAAGTAACACTCCTCTTCACACAAGTCATTCAAATCAAATAATTAAGAAGATGAATTATAATGTTAGATTTCAACTTAAAATCAATTGATATTAACTAAAGTTGTTTATCAGAAACTCCACTTCAAAACTTGAAATAAATGACGTGATACTTTTTTTTTGACTCAAATAAAGAAAAGGAAGTAATGTAAAACCAACCAAATAATTTATATTTTCTCTTATTAGAGTGTGAAAGTTTTTTTTTTTTAATTTATTTCAAATCAAATGAATGGAGTTTCATATATTCTTAATTTTTTCCGCTTTATTTCCCACATATTAGAATGTTAATCCCTAATTGAAATCAGTAAATTATGACATGTCTTTTTTATTTTTTTTTTTGTACTTTTAACTTCCTTATCAACTTAAAAGAATTTCAGAAATTATCTGTGCAAGAACTTGTCTGACATCTCATACATAGACAGAAAATCATCATGATACATTAATACATTTCACCCATTTTTCAACTTCTTTTCATTATATTTTCGTCCGTTTGAGTGTACTTTTTCATGATATTTTAACTAGGAGTTTACTTTGAGCGCAAATTTTATTATGCCTTTCTGAATTTGTTGAATCAACACAATTTGCTCAAAGAGTATTAGTTACCCATAATAAAACATCTTACTATACCATATACGATATCAAATATTCTCTGTCTAGACTTAGACAAACCGAAGTATCGTTTGAATACCTAAAGATGAAACATTGTTTAATTGAACGAACTATTTATCTAAGACATTAAGTATATTTATTTGTTTCTTAACATAAAAAATTAATAACATAAATATATTTAATCTAAGAAAATTATAATTATTCATCACTTATATAAATTAATAATACAATAAATTTGTTAGTATTTGAAAGATTTTACAATGAAACAAATTTCTTAACAAAAATTTCTGCAAATCAGGCTGGTTCTTAAAATAAAAAAAAAAACTCACAAAAATAAATAAATCAGCTTTATATTTTTTTTTAATAAAAAAGAAGATTATCCTGACCTGACCTGACCTGAGATATTTTGTCTGTAATAAGAACAAATGCGAGGAAAATCCTAATTAAAATATTATAGTGTTTTGGTCATGTGTCTAAATGCACAGCACGCATGTCTTTCTAGAAATAAGCTGAAGTCTACGTGTTTAAAGAAAGGCACGTCACTTCAAGTGTTTCATATGTGTGTCGAACTACAAACGAATCACGTGTTTAGATACCTGCTCGTCTACGTGTCAATACCTGCTCGTCTCAGAGATCACTCAGAACGAGGCCTTTTTTTCTTTTAAAGTGATCACGTTTCAGTCAAGGACACTGTGTAGCAGATGTCATTTAGTTCTTGAAAACTTCAAAAAGAAATTAAATTCTTAAATATAAAAGATACCATAAAAAGTCTTCAATTTGTATAATTTAGCATCAAATTCATCTCACAAAACGTAATTTAGTATTGAATTGATCTTTAAATATTACCACACTTTCTTTTACATGTTGAAAAATGGAATAAAAAAATCATTTTTCAGAAACCAAATTCACATCTTCGAGGGATCATCAGAATGATATTTTTCTTTTTCCTTCATTTGACATTGGCATCATCCATATACTGTGAGTATTGTCACTGTCGTTCGTGCGTGTGAATTGATGTTGCCAAACTGCTTCGGGAGTTGAACGTAATGCGTGAAATATTGCGTCATGGTGTGAGAATTCCAACCTACGAAATAATATTTGTTAATTGTGGGAACTATTCTAATACTTAAAAAATAAAAATAATAAAAATAAAAATAAAAGTTTTCTTTGCTGTGAAATTGTGAAGGTATGACTCAACCCATACTACATTATATCGTGTCAGAAGAAGTTCATCGTAATCTATCTCTTTGTGATTTCTCTATTTCCTAACTTTTTAACTTTAACAGTTGCATCTAAAATTGCTTCCTTCTTGTTACACCAATTTCATTAACACTGCTTATGTAAATGACAAAATTTATCAAGCAAGCTAATTGTATTTGAGGTGTGTTTAATCTTTGTGGTAAATAACAAATTAATTCAGCTATTGTTGTAGTGGGTAACGAATTAAAGAAAAATAATTGGCGAATATTTTGCTATTTTCTCGAGGCAAGTTCACAGGAAAGTTAAGTAGCTATTTTTTTTGGTGAATGGAATGCTAGTTGCTATATGTTATTCTTATTTACTAATGAAGAAAATAATTGGGTATTCTACACTTTTAAAAATACTAAACATGATCACTTCTATACTTACTTTGTAAAGTACTATAGAAGTTAGTTAAAATATATAATAGGAGGATATATATATAAATATATGTTTTCCTCAGGTCTAGATTATCTGTTACCAAAAAAAAACTTATGTGAGCGTGTGCGGCTCAATTCCTATGCAGTTTGTTGAATAAAGTGTGATGATTACAATCTTTATAAGTATTTAATATTATGAACAACTTATACAAGAAAAAGAAGATTGCTTTGAGAACAAATATACGTCATATAGTAGTGCTTTTTCTTTTTCTTTTTATAACGGCTGCACGTGAATATTTCCAGTGCAGTCTTCACTGCAAAGTCAACTGCAATTTGTTATTGAATGGTTATATATGAGTATACATTGAGGTACTTTAAAGAAAATTTTCAATAAAACTAGTAAAAAAAATATAAATTGAATCAATTTTTCATCAGTAAAAGATAATTTATGAGTCATCCTTTTCATAAACACTTTTTAAGAGCAACAAATAAAAAATTAACATCAATTTCTTCATAAATAAAAATTAACTTATACATGAATGAAAAATAAAAGTTTAGAATCAGGTAGTATAAAATAACTTCGATAAATTAATATTATATAAACTAATTTTAATTTATAAATAAATCAATTTATTCATATTTTTTATCTTTCTTCTAAAAATGTTATTTATAAGTGTCTATGATAAAGTTTCTTTAAACAAAATTCTATGTTGTTTAACTTTCTAAAGTTATGTACAACTTGATTCTAACACATGATATAAATTTGATTTATTTCATCTCTAATCTTTTCTATTGTTGTTTCTTATATAAGTATTTAGGCCAAACATATCCTTTAAACTATACTTCTCTCATTTTAAGGTTATTACATTAGAAAGTATTGTGATCAATATTTGATCACAATTGATTGAAGACGAGCTATAAAAATCGCCCAAATTTCTAACCATTAGAAACTTTCCATCTCACTCTGTCCCGTAGAAATGAGAAAATTTTTTTGGAAACAAATGATTATTAGCATAATTTGTTACTGTATATTAGCATAACGTCTTTCTATATAGTATTGTTTGTAAGATAAAACATCCTTCTAGACTGTTGCAGGCTTATTTACTGATCAACCAGGGTCAATACTTAGTTTGGATTTGATCCTACGAAATGTTGATGACTTTGATCTAGAGAACCTGTAACAATTAATGGTTTAGAATAGAACAGACCTCTTATAAGCCTCAGGACTTTGTTTTGTGCTAAAAGTTTTAAACATTGCAGGCACTTGCAGTAATACCAACGCCCATATGATGAGATGTTGAGATTCTTTCTGTTTTTCTTCTGACCTTATTGTAAAAACTTAAACACTAAGGACTAGCATATATAAGCTACCAAAGCCAAAGTTCTTTTGGCTAGAGAAAATTGGAACTTTAAGAGATATAAAACACTTAGATGACAAGTACTGCTACAAATTAGGCGATTAACAAAATTTATGGGGGAAAACATTGATTTGAACGAAAGAGAAACGTGTTGCAATTCATAATGACTCTCAAACCCTTCCCTTTGGCTAGAGAAAAGTTCTGTTTGTTGAATTTCTGTTTGGGTAATAAGTTGCTCATTGAATTTTAAGTGATGCATAGTGAAGTGTGACACAAATAATGGCATGCACACCAGCTGCATATATGAATCTCGAATCTCGCAATTCATGAAGAAGTAAACAATAAAGACTGCTTATCTCTCGGTTTGTGTTATACTCCTTATCTAGTCCCTTCCATCCACCGCTAGCTTTGTTGTTAATGCTATGTGGCAAAACATATTCCAAAAATACTAATGGTCCTCTTTTGTGATGTTCTATACCAAATTTGCTATATTTACACTTCTGATGGAGTGTCACCATACGACAAAAAAAGGCAAATGCCACTTCCTAATATAGGAGTGTGAGCGTGCACAATTACAATTAAGGGTGTGTGCAATGCAATGTCGACCAATTTCTGTAAACTCTTATCCGTGTCGCATTTGCTATGTGTGATGTCACACTCCATTGGATCTGTTTCACTGTTCACTGATTTCCAAGTCCTTTCCATAGCATGAAACACAAACACCTGGGATAGTTTTCATTACACGTCTGAATGCATGGTTGCTAATTTTCATGTGCGCAGTTTTGGAACCCCCGCAAGCGCTTATCTTCAACCGTTTCGTTCTAATGTGACACCGATCACTCAGAATGGTAAATGACTTATCCGAATCAGAATTATCTATACATGCCATAAAACCCATTATCCATACAACCGCATCCTCTCACCCACACCTTTAATTTTCTTTTACACTTTGCTCTATTTTTTTATTGTTTTTTTATTCTTCCTCCGTCTTATCCACCCAAAAATTCCTTCACAAATAAAAAACACTAAAAGAAACTATAAATTAAGCGATAATCTTAATTTATTTGGTGCTGTTTGCCACATGATCATGAGATTGCAGTATGCAGTAAAAGGCAAGGCCAAGTGTGTATAAGAGAAATCAACAGTGAGGCTCATGGTGGACACGGTCTCTCGAGCTCACATTGCCAAGTAGCGTCATGGGCCCACTACGGGGCCACGTTTTATGAACTTTTAATCTTCTGTACGTAGTATTTACTCTCTTGTTCTTGCAATATAAATAGGCTCATACCTCACTCCATCTTCAAGCCCTCTTGAGCTTATCTCAACTTTTGTATCTCCCTCATCATCTCAATCCTCCAAAGCCTAACATGTCCACAATGCAAAAATCAGGCATGAAAACTGAGGAGAAAAAGGTGAAGAAAACAGCACAGGCCAGCTCCAGAAAGGGGTGTATGAGAGGTAAAGGAGGTCCTGAGAATGCCAGTTGCACCTACAAAGGTGTGAGGCAGAGAACCTGGGGGAAATGGGTTGCTGAAATCCGTGAACCCAATCGTGGTGCCAGACTTTGGCTCGGGACATTTGAAACCTCTCATGACGCTGCCATGGCTTATGATGCTGCAGCACGTAAGCTTTATGGCGCTGATGCCAAACTCAATTTACCTTACGGCCCTGATGCCAAACTCAATTTACCAGACCTCACTGTGCCCCCAGTGACACCATCTCAGTGTCCACCACCACCTCCTGATACCAACACTCAAACTCCTGAAATGGAGAACCTGCCACAGCCTCTGATGCAAAACAACATAGACATGGCAACTTGTTCTAATTTCACTTTCAATCCTGCAGTTTCCATGTCCTCTCAGGATGTTGGAGTTACTCCAATTTACACCAGTGATTGCATCGTGTCTCTTCCCTTGGAGACCAATCCTAAGCCAATTTCAACCTACACAAAACCTGGGGGGATCGATGGGGAGGGGGAGTTTTGTCCTTCTTGGGAGACAATGACAATGAACGATAATTTACCCGTTTTTGATGATTCTATTTGGGCCGAAGCTGCTATGTCTCTGGATTTTCCTCTAATTGCAGCAGAGAATGAGATTTACCCACCGGAGAACAGCTTGGCAGATGTGGCTATGTGGGACCCTCAAACTCCATGGTGCATGTAACATGTTCACTTTTGAGTCAAAACTCCATAAGGACAAGGGCAAGTTATCTGGTCTTCTATATATATATATATATATATATATATATATAGTGTATAGAGGGGTAAAGACATATATGTTGTCACTGGTTCCGTAATAAGATATTATATATACATATACTACTATTATATATATATATCGTGTATGTGCTTTATGTATGTAAATATTACTTAATAGTGAAGATGGTGGTCATGTCCTATAGTCCACTTTAATCCCTAAGTCGTATCCTATTGTGCCCTAGTACCAAATAAATAAGTCGTTTGAGTTTCGCTTTAAATAGTGTGTTTCGGTCGTGTGGGTCTTGTCCTAAATAGTGTATTTTGTGTAGTGTTGTATCCTATCGTGCCCTATGCTTTCAATTCCAGTAAGTTGTTTAGGTTTTGTGCCCTGGTATCAAACCTGGTTTCAATAAGTTGTTTAGGTTTTGTGGTCGTTGTGCCCTATCGTCTTATATCAATTGCGACGAAGGATTTGTGCCTTATCAGTAAGTTGTCTAGGATTTGTGCCCTATCGTCCTGTGTCAACAACTTCGCCCTATGTGTTCGGTTATTATGTGTCCTACTGTTTAGGTTTTGTGCAGTTTTATGCAGCGTGCATAAGTCTTCTATGTCAATAAACACTGTATCAATAGGTCTTGTTGCTTTCGTGCAGCGGGTGAGATATATGTAAGCAGGAGGTGTTGCTTTTGTGCCAGATCATGTTGATTCTGTGCAAAGTGTAAGCAGCTTATGAGTTTTGTGAGATATGTGAGAGCTGCTTGTGACTTATGTCATTAAGTATGTATGCACTTTCTTATCTGCATAAATAATAAGATGTCTTAGTTTATGTTTATCTGCACAAGTGAAGTGTTATGACAGTTCATATTTATTAGAAGATTTTATTTTAAATTTCTCAAATAATTTGAAGTCTGATGTTATGAAAGATCTGACTAAAATTTTAAGATGCTAGGTGTCCTGTCCTAAAAGTTTGAGGATTATTATGAAAGAATTTTATCTCTTAACACAGAACATTGACAACTCATTTTTTGGGATCAATGACTCAGTTTTTAACTATAGTAACTACTTTAACGAGGTTGATCTAGTAACTACTTTAATGAAGTTGATCGGAAGAGTCTTGTACTTTAAATTATTTGTAATCTTATGATTCTATTCCAATAAACAGCTTGTCTAAAACATTATTGGACTAGACAGTCCAAAAATATGGTATAATCCCTCTCTGTTTAGCTTCATCCCTTCACAGAAACTTGTATATTTTTGATGTACAAATGGTAATATTTTTCATGTAAACTTTTTTGTTCAAGATATTTCTTTGAAATAAAAGAAAAATCCTTCACATAAAAAAAACCCCTTCATAGAAACAGACCGGAAAAATGTTTCTATAAGAAGAGATATAAGTTACACAATCCAGCGCATTAAGCCATCATAATATTGTTATAAATAATACAATTTCAATAATAGATATTTTAATAAATTTTCTTTTTGTGTCAACAAAAACTATATTAAATAGGAAGTATAAAAATATATTAAATATAAGATATAAAGAGATGTCTGAACTAGTTTACGTTTATATAATTTCAGAGCCAAATAAAATACAGAGGGTCAGTTCTCATCATTTCTTACTTTGTTATCAATCTAGTTCTCAATCATTTCTTACTCTGTTATTAATTTAGTTCTCAATCATTTCTTACTCTGTTATCAATTCTTTCCTATTCTCTTACTCTGTTATCAATCCATATTAATGAGACAAGTTGTCAATCATTTCCTCTGTTATCAATCCTTTCTTATTCTCTTACTCTGTTATCAATCTATATTAATGAGACAAGTTGTCAATCATTTCTTGCTCTGTTATGAACTCTTCATTTCTTACTATGTTATCAATCCATAATTTCTTACTTTGTTATCAACCCATAATAGAGAGTCAGTTGTCATAATAGAGAGTCAGTTGTCAATTCTAGAGTGTCAGTTGTCAATTCTTTCCTATTCTGATATCAGTCCATATTCTTTCTTATTCTAGAGTGTCAGTTGTCAATTCTTTCCTATTCTGATATCAGTCCATATTCTTTCTTATTCTGATATCAATCCATATTAATAAAACTGAGTGCTCCTAATACTAAAGTATAAAGGATTTAGATTTTTACATTCCTTTTTGGATTATTCGGTTTTCATTCTTTGTTGACTTAATTCTTTTATTTCAACTTGAGGTCCTATCATACAAATTGTTTGAAGGTATCGTGTTTAATTTGTGAAGCAGTTACCCAACACACTTCATGTATCTAAAACATTATTCATGTATCTAAAACTCTATTTATTGATTATTTACTATATGTTCTATTTGGCCTCTTAGTATTTTCTCCATCATAGATCACTTGCAACTATATTTCCTGTTTGGCCTCTTAATATTTCCTCCATCTCCTCCATCATAAATCAATTCCAAAATGACCAATGTAAGTTGCACACCTTGAACAAACTTGATAAGTGACACATCAAGAGATACATCCTGTTGTTAAAGTATTACTGTAGCAGTGCCTACAACTTACATTACAATTGTAATTTGACATTATAAGCATTTTTGTATTAATGTAGTGTTTTTAAATACTCAACAATACTTGATACTAATTAGAGTATAGGAGAATAATACTCCAGAATTTTCACATCTCAATCATAATGTGTTAGTTGTGTCCATGCTTTCTCACTATCAACTTTTCTTTGATTGAAAATAACCCTATTTCTATGATTTCAAATTTTATATATAATTACAACCCACGTATCTTACCCAAATAATGTTCTGTTAGTTAAATCCTGATCATGAAGATGTTAAGAGTTTATCGTAGGTTAATTATGATACAGTAAGTTTAGATTCACCCAACTATTAATTATGATGCAATAAGCTTAGATTCATCCAACTATTATACTTATTCCATAGTTTTCTCTTAGTACGAGAAAAATCTAAGATAAGAGAGTGGGTTGCTGGGATATTTGTGCGTTTCATAAAGCATTTTCTAGGTCCAATACTTATAAGCTTAAACTTATGTTTTTAATTATATTATTATTCATGTAGAGCACATTAAGAGGTCACTTGTTTGCAGGTACTTAAGCTTGTGTGACTCGATTAAACCTAAAAGATGTATGTAGTAAAGGATTCGGACAGAGTGCAGAAATCCTATAGGAGCAAGCCAACATTAATGATATTTAGCTCCTTATTGTTATATTGCAGGGGCGTAGATGTTAAATGGTAGATACCCATATGTCTACTGTTGGGATATATTAGGATTATTGTATCCTGTATTGTTTTTATTTTGATGTACCAGAGGTTGCTCCTAGTTTTGCTAAGTGTATAAGGATTGATGCATCTCTAAAGTGTGTCTCTTAATTTCAATTATTTTTGACTGTTCATTTTTTTTTAATATTTAATTTGTTTAAAATGAAGAGCATTTAATGTCATAATAAATTTCTTTTGTGTTTGTGAAAAGTTTGACTTAACATGTTAGACATGTGACTGTTTTTTATTTTTATTTTCTATTTTTTTTATTTTTATTACTCTACATATACACAAACTTAGAATGAGAGTCGGAATTAGTCTAATGGAATCGTAATTGATCTTCTAAAGTTTTAGAAAGAACATACTTAGAATTTTCTTTAAAATTTTAATTTAATTGCAAAAATAATTTTAAGAAATGGTAAAACAAATAGACTTGTAATTCACAGTTCACTTTAAAATAAAAGACCTTAAAAAAATTCAAGTATTTCAAATAATAGAAGTTTACTTCTCCTAAAAGGGAAGAGATATACATATAAATTGAGGTGGAGAATATCACAAAATATTAATAATTTTTTTTTTAAAAAGATTGAAAGACCTCTAAAGTGTTCTTTTATTTATAATTATTCTAAAAGAAATAAAAATAAAATTGTAAGTAAAGAAAGTTCTCTTGTTAAAAAAATCCAACATCATAAATTGATAAAAAAGCTATTTATTTGTATCAAGACCATAAAATGGATTATTGTCCAAGAGAGAAAATATTTTAATCTTAAAGATATATGCACTGATGTAATTGTACATACTCTATTTCTGAAAAAAAAAAAAAAATCTATATCTGAATAATGTATGTTTTTGGTAAAAGAAGTCTGATAACGTGAAGATGCTTGAATGACAATTATACGGACCTTGAAAATAAAGATTAACATGCTTATACAATTAAATTATTATAACAAATTAGTCTTATATCCCTACAAGATTTCTAATGACATTATTAGACTCACTCTAAACAGATTTCATTTGGAATGATATATACAAACTATTATTTAGTCCTTTATGTCAAGTCTAGAAAATGAACTACCATCCAAGAGAGAAGACATTTTAAGTTTAAAAATATATATACTGATGTGATTGTATATGTTATGTCACTAGAAAACATTTATATTTAAATGTTTTTGAAAAAAGAAGTCTAGTAGAATAGAAATGTCTCAGTTAAAATTATACACGATGATCTTGAAAATAAAATGAGATCTTGTACAATTTTATTATTATAATTTGATTGATAAGTAACACACAAATCTCTTATGGTGCTCATATTCCTACAAAATTTTAAATTACAATTGTTTTAATTAAGGAGCTTATTCAAAGTAAATTTCAAGACAATAGTATATATTCATTTACCAATTTAATAATGATTAGCATAATATATCGTCTCTATCTTCATTATGATAACGAGAAAATATTTTTAAAATTTACCTACTCCCTTCTAACATATTTTTAGTTTCTTATTTTAAAGAGTTTGGTACTATAGAAGAATATAATTGTTGATCGGAGTTAATATATATGTATATATATATTTTATACATTCTATGTTTTTATTTAATCTGGATTGAATATGTGTGTCCCTACTGAGATGTGAAATTTATACGGAAAAGAGTACAAAATAGTTATGAAGTATTAGTATGTTACAGTGAAATAATAAGCGGATTCAATAGATATTATATGCAGTTATTCTATAGAAATGTAGAGTGTACTAGAAAAGAAAATAAAAATCTGTGTCTTCACAAATCAATATATAAATACGCCATGTGTGCATACATGATTGTTTAGTTTGTTCATGTTTAACATTTTTCATAGTAGCGCAGACCAAAATGCTAATTCATTGGTATTCATAATACTATAGAAACCCAAAAGATGAGGTATGAAGATTCTTAGATATAATGCTAATTCTAAACTTAAGGATATAATGAATATTTTCTTCTTCGTTTGAATTTATTTTTCAAATTATCAAACCTGGACTTCAAACTGGTGTAGTTGGTTTTGGTGGACTATGTGACATGGTTGGTCGTATGTGACATGGCTATCAAGTATGCCAAAGTTTTTGAAACTAAGATCAAGTAATTAGTATCTCTTCCAACCAAAAGAATAAAATTAGAGTAATTGAGAGTTGTCTTAGATAAAAAGGTAGGAATTAGATTCTATTGTTACTGATTCAGACAAGGGAGTTATGAATGAGTAGGAAGTGTAACATTACCTTTTTCATGTAGTTAGATTATTTGAAGTGAATATGGAGTTGTTACTAATAGTGAGGCTAATTTTTATTTATTCTGTTTGTGTATGTTTCAGGTTATAGGTATATTATAACGACATTAGTGTATTGTGTAAAATCCAACAAATCCAGCTAACTATGGAGAAGCAGAGTCCATCTATAAATGAATTAATTGAGATAATGAAAATTAACAGGATAACAAAACACAAAGTCACAATATCAATACATGTAAGCAATGAGATTAGAAAATTGTTTGTAAGGTGAATTGGTAGTATAATATTGTGTAACTAACTTGAAACCTAATCTCTCTTTTATAGTCTGTCTGTATATGTTTCAAGTCACAGGAACATTATAACAATATTAGTGTATTGTGTAAAATCCAGCAAATCCAGATAACTACATAATATCACAATATTAGTAAAGTAGAGTTGATGTACATATGGATTAATTGAAGTAATGAAAAGTAGCAAGGTGGCAAAAGATAGGTCGCGATACCAACGTTTGTAAACAATTATACTAGAAAATTGTTCTTAAGTGCAAACTCTAGCATCTAAGAAAACATAGAACATTATTAATATTGGAACAAAGATACACTGAAACATTCATGCACTAAAATATGTGAGAGATTATCTTTGTATTAGTTTTGTTTGATATTTTATAAATACTTTATAAATTTATTATCTCAAGTTATCCATATAATTTATATATTTTATTGTCGATAAAAAATTCTAAACTAATTTTGCTAGTGTAATTTTTCTTACAGTCATGTAAGAAACAAAAATAATTCTTTTTAACAAAAAATAAATAAAATTAATTAAAGAAAACACTTTACTAGTACTTCAATTCTATTACAAAAGCATAATTAACCTTACACCTAATCAGCCCTATAATACAATTGATAGAAAAAGGAATGACATAGTCTAGAATTGGCATAACAATACATAATACAACAAAGTATGTACCAACATAAAAAAATAATAACCGGATACGGCAAAGATGAAATATATTCATGTATTAGGTAACACATTACTTTCCTACCTCTTATAGGTGTACAAAAATAAATGATTTCAAGATTATAAATGATTTCAAGATTATATAGGTGTACAAAAACTTCCCAACTTTCAAGCAGTTGACAAGATACGGATCGTGGAATCTGATAAAAAAAAATCATGTTAGGAGAGATCATTATTCAAAAGTACATTTATATACAAATATCACACATTATATAAGTAAAACTTATCAGCAAGTTTTGAAAAAAAAAAGTGTTACCAAAAAGCTTAGTAAGAAGACATAACATGTATGCTGGAGCTCTTTTGATAGTAACATTTGATGCTTTATACACTATAACAAGAAATATAAGACTTGAATGGTCTGGTTTCACCCTTCAGTCAAATTATGCAGTATCAGAAAGAGAGAATTGTAGTTTTAGTTACACATAGAAGTTAAGGTTTTGTTGTTATAAACTTCATATTACTTTTTTCTGATATGGGAACATTATTTAGACCAGGTGAGTAATAGTTTAACCCTTTTGCTTTATATTTTATTTTCAATGACTTCTGCGAGAGAAAAAGGTGAATAATATTTTGAATGTACAAGTCCTAGTGGAAGTCTAATCAGCGAAGGTTTTTCATCAAAGATTTAAGTAGTCAATTTCATAGGTTTAAGTCAGGTGTAGTCCTGGTATCAATAAGTTGTTTCGGTTTTGTGGTGGTTGTTTCGGTTTTGTGTTCCATCGTCCTAAGTATCAATTAGTTGTTTAGGATTCTTGCCCTATCGTCTTCATATGAATTAGGGTTTGTGATGAAGGATTTGTGTCCTATCGTCTGGATATCAATATGTTGTTTAGAATTTGTGCCCTATCGTCCTGTGTCAACAACTTGTTTCTGTTTAGGTTTAGGATGTTTTGCGCCCTATTGTTTAGGTTTTGTGCAGCGTGCATATGTCTTCTATATCAATAAGTACTATATCAATAGGTCTTGTTGCTTTTTGTGCAGCGGGTGAGATATATGTAAGCAAGAGGACGTGTTGCTTTTGTGCTAGATCATGTTGATTCTGTGCAAAGTGAGATATATGTAAGCAGTCTGGGATTTATATGTCAATCAATAAGTAGTGAGATGTGTGTTCGTAAATGAGTTTTGGGTGATATGTGAGAGCAGCTTATGACTTATGTCATTATGTATGCACTTTCTTATCTGCATAGATAATAAGATGTCTTATGGCAGTTTATGTTTATCTGCATAAGTGATGTGTTATGACAGTTCATATTTACTCTCTATGTTTTAATAAGTGTATTAATTAGAAGATTTTATTTTAAATTTCTAATAGATAATTTGAAGTTTGATGTTATGAAAGATCTCACTAAAATTTTAAGATGGTAGGTGTCCTGTCCTGTAAAGTTTGAGGATTATGAAAGAATTTTATCTCTTAACACAGAACCTCTACAACTCATTTTTTGGGATCAATGACTCAGTTTTTAACTATAGGAACTACTTCAATGAAGTTGATCGGTAGATTTTTGTACTTTAAATTATTTGTAATCTTATCATTCCAAAACAATAAACAGTTTGTCTAAAACACTATTGGACTAGACAGTCCAAAAATATGATATAATCCCTTTCTAGTTTAGTTTCATCCCTTCACAGATACTTGTATATTTTTTTATGTACAAATGCTACTATTTGTTTATGTACACTTTCTGGGTTCAAGATATTTCTTTGAAAATAAAAGAAAAATCGTTAACAAAAAAAAAAATCCCTTCATAGAAAACAGACCGGAAAAATGAAACATTTAAATATACAGTCTCTGTAAGAAAAGATATTAGTTACACATTCCAACGCATTAAGGCATCATAATATTGCTATAAACAATACAATTTAAAATATAGATATTTTAATAATTCTTTTTGTAAAAAAATATTAAATAGGAGGTATAAAGTTATACTAAATAGAAGGTATAAAGGGGTGTTTCAACCTATTTACATAAAAAAATAAAATACAAAGAGTTTCAGAGGCAAATAAAATACAGAGGGTCAGTTGTCAATCCTTTCTTACTCTGTTATCAATCCATATTAATAAAAATTATAATTTTATAGACAAATAAAATACAGAAAGTTTCAGAGACAAATAAAATACAGAGAATCAGTTGTCAATTCTTTCTTACTCTGTTATCAACTCAGTTGTCAATCCTTTCTTACTCTGTTATCAACCCATATTAATAAAACTAAGTGCTCTTAATACTACTGTATAAATAATTTAGATTTTGACATCCTCTTTTGGATTATTCAGTTTTCATCCTTTGTTAACTTAATTCTTTCCTTCCAATTTGAGTTCCTACAAATTGCTTGTCCTGTTTAATTTGTGAAGTAGTTACTTAACACTTTATGTATCTAGAACATTATCTGTTGATTGTTTGTTACTTTTTCTGTTTGAACTCCTAGTATTCCTCAATCATAGATCAATTGCAAAATGACCAATGTAGATAGCACTCCATGAACAAACTTCATAAGTGATGTCCTAAGAGATACATCTTGTTGTTAAAGTATTACTATAGCAGTGTCTACAACTTACATTACAGTTGTAATCTGACATTATAAACATTTTTGTGTTAATGTAGTGTTTTTAATACTCCAACAACACTTGATACCAATCAGAGTAGGAGAATAATACTTTAGCATTTTTGCATTCCAGTCATAACTATGTGTTCAGTTGTGTTAAACACCATACTTCCTTACTATCAACCTTCCTTTGGTTGAAAATAATTCTATTTCTATGATTTCAAATTCTATAAATAATTGCAATCCACATACCTTTTCAAATAATGTTTTGTTAGTCCTAATCATGGACGTGAAGATGTTAAAAGTTTATACAGATTAATTTTAATGCAGTAAGCTTATATTCACCCAACTATCATACTTATTCAATAGTTTTCTCCTAGTAGCAGAGGTCAAATGAAAAAAAAAATGTAAGATAAGAGGGTGCCTTGCTGGGATCCTTTTGCGTTTCAGAAAGCATATCCAAGGTTCAATACTTATAAGCTTAAGATTATATTTTTTAATTATTTTTAATATTTAATTTGTTTAAAATGATGAGCATTTAGTGTCATAATAAATTTCTCTGTGTTCGTAAAAAGTTTGACTTAACATGTTGATAATTTCTTTTTTCACTCTACATATACACTTAGAACATGTACAATGTACACTTAGAATGAGAGTCGGAATTACACTAATGGAATGATAATTTCTCTTCTAAAGTTTTAGAAAGAGTGTACTTAGAATTTTCTTTAAAACTTGTAATTTAACAGCAAAAACAATTTTAATAAATGATAAAACAAATAGACTTGTAATTCACAGTCCACTTTAAAATAAAAGACCTTGAAAAAAATTATACGGAAAAGAATACAAAATAGTTGTGAAGTATTAGTACGTTACAGTGAAATAAGTGAATTCAATAGATATTATATGCAGTTATTCTATAGAAATGTAGAGTGTACTAGAAAAGAAAATGAAAATCTGTGTCTTCACTAATCAATATAAATACGCTGTGTGCATACATGATTGTTCAGTTTGTTCATGTTTAACATTTTTCATAGTAGCACAGACCAAAATGCTAATTCATTGGTATTCATAATACTATAGAAACCCAAAAGATGAGGTATGAAGATTCTTAGATATAATGCTAATTCTAAACTTAAGGATATAATGAATATTTTCTTCTTCGTTTGAATTTATTTTTCAAATTATCAAACCTGGACTTCAAACTGGTGTAGTTGGTTTTGGTGGACTATGTGACATGGTTGGTCGTATTTGACATGGCTATCAAGTATGCCAAAGTTTTTGAAACTAAGATCAAGTAATTAGTACCTCTTCCGACTAAAAGAAGAAAGTTAATGAGTAATTGAGAGTTATCTGGGATAAGTTGGTAGAAATTAGATTCTCTTGTTACTCATTCAGACAAGGGAGTTATGAATGAGTAGGGTTAAACTATTATTCACTTGGTCTAAAATAATGTTCCCATATCAGAAAAAAAAAGCAATATGAAGTTTATAACAACAAAACATCAACTTGTATCCATGTGTAACTAAAACTTACAATTATCTCTTTCTGATACTGCATAATTTTACTGCAGGGTGAAACCAGACCATTCAAGCCTTATATTTTTTGTTATAGTGTCCCATAAAGCATCAAATGGTACTATCAAAACAGCTCCAGCATACATGTTATGTCTTCTTACTAAAATTTTTGGTAACATTTATGACAGATCATTATTCGCATAACTTGATTTTTTTATCAGATTCCATGATCCATATCTTGTCAACTGCTTGAAAATTGGAAAGTTTTTGTACACCTATATAATCTTGAAATCACTCATTTTTGTTTCTTATATGACTGCACCAAGAAAAATTACTAGCAAAATTAGTTTAGAAATTCTTTTATCGATATTAAAATATATAAATTATATGGATCACTTTAGGTGGTCCAATCGATTTATAAAGTATTTATAAAATATCAAACAAAATTAATATATACATAATCTCTCGTATATTTGAGTGCATGAATGTTTCAATGCATCTATGTTCCAATGTTAATAATCTTTGTTTTCTTAAATGTTAGAGTTTTCACTTACTAAAATTTTTTTAGTCTCATTGTTTACACATATTGATATTGTGATCCTGTCTTTTGTTACCTTACCTTGCTACTTCTCATTATTTCAATTAATCCATCTACACATCAACACTACTTCTTTATTAATATTGTGTAGTTAGCTGGATTTATTGGATTTTACATAATACACTAATGTTGTTATAGTATACTTATGACTTGAAACATATACAGTCAAGTTATAAAAAAAATACTAAATTTTCCTGTTAGTTACATAATATTCATTTCAAATAGTCTAACTATGGAAAGGAGGTAATGTTACACTACCAACCCATCTTACGAACAATTTTCTAATCTCATTGTTTATACATATTGGTATTGTGACCCTGTGGTTTGTCACCCTGCTAATTTCCATTATCTCAATTAATTGATCTATAAATGGACTCTGTTTCTCCACTGATATTGTGTAATTAGCTTAATTTGTTGGATTTTATATAATACTGATGTTGTTATAATATATCTATGACTTGAAACATACACATATAGAGTAAAAAAAGGAGACTAGTCTCACTTAATTACAATATTCACTTTAAATAGTTTGACTATAAAAAAAAGATAATGTTACACTTTAAATAGTTAACATTATTGTTTTGAACTAGAGTGTAGTACAGATTATTTGAAAACTTCTTGAAAGTGGTTCGTGTGACGGTAGTGAGTGGTCTGAAATCCAAATTATGAGAAGAAAAAAATCTCTTTCTTTCTCACTTATCTTTGTCGATGACAAACTCTCATGAGAAACTTTGCTACAAATCGTAACTAACTATAGTTTACCACCCACAAACATACTTGCAATAAACTATAAACCAAAAAATTTACTTCACCAACGCAGCTAATTATGCTTACCAAAACCAGTCACAAGGAACCGAGAGACAGTGTCACGAGAAGGCAAGAGGACAAGAGACAATGTTGCAAGTGAGAAGGCATAGATGTGAGAAGTGAGAATGTCAGCAAGTGAAAAGACATACACATTAGAGATAATACAATGATGAACAACTTCAATGTCAAAGAACACCGTGATAGAAAATGCAGGGACAAACAATAGAAAAGAAATATGAAGGAAATACTCTACTTTGTTATTAGTAAGACTCGAGAGTATTTTGGACATGATGATATATGTGCACATAACAATTTTGTATGTGCCCAAAGCTACCATCAAATTTATAAAACTACTAGCAATCCAAAAGGCAGGCTAGTACAGTGACCTCTAACGAATAAGATAGGATAGGGCTTTTAAGTCATCCCAACTATGACGAGCTAGCCTAACTCAAATCATTTTTCTTTTATCAAGCCGGATGAGTTTAAACGGGTTAGGCTGACCTGTTTTATCACTCATTAAAATATTAAAGATAAACATCATATTTTATCAAATGAAAACACATAATTTCATTATAATGAATAATTTAAGTTATATTGTCAAGTAATATACTATATAAACACCAACACCGTGCAATAAAGATATTAAGTCATGATACGTAATTATATCTAATATAATTATGTTATATTATATCAATTCAAAAAGCAAACACCATGTTTTATAAAGTACAAATATAAAGTTTTATTAAAATGTCAAATTATAATAAGTTGTACCAAGTGTAGTCTTTTTAAGTAATCCTCAAGTCATGACATTGAAATATACAAAGTATAATTAGCTTTCATCGACACACCAAATATAACATTGAGATTTGCTAAGATAATACATATTAAATCTTAAAATCAAACCATATTTGAGTATAAACCAACATTTTCTTATTACAACTTAATGTAGCCTAATATAAACATTAACTTGTATGAATTTAGATGAAAGAGTTGTTAATTTCCAAAAGTTTCAGAATTAAAAATAATGCTAAAACTTCATTTTTCGACAAGTTATGGAAGAAAGGTTTAATGTTCAATTTGAGTTTTTCTCATAAATTCAATTTTCGAGTCTCACTTTTTATATTATTTTAATTTTAGATATTATAAACAACTATGACAGTGAATTGAGCTATTTACATTAAAAATTTTAAATTAATTTTTAACCTGGGATTTCAACGAGCTATCGTGATGTATACTTAAAATTTTTCAAGTTATTAACTATACATTAATTAGTTGAGATTATTTTTGCTTTTATCTAACTTGCTCATTGACAATGCTTTAAGGTAACCTTTGCTTTACTTTTTGATTTAATAATACATTTGAATATTGATGTCGTTCTAGGTTGTGAAAGTTTTTTTCAAAAAGATTCTAAAACATTATGTCGGTGATGATTACTCATAAATAAGAATATCAGAAATGCATTGCAAAGCTTGACTACAAATATTGACTTCTAAAAATGCTTTAATTTATTCCAAATACGTATAAAATCTAATACCACACCAAGTTTTACCAAATACGAACATCATGTTGAATTACTCAACATAAAGACTGCTAAAATTGTTTAAGACTCTTTTACTCACATCAAATAAATTAAAAAAGTGCTGACATGCTAAATTCACATTTTTCTCAAATTTTAAACTCAACGAATTATATATTACATCCAAGATACTTATTCATTATTCATAAAAAAATAAATTATATAATTATCTAAAAAAAATTAATAAATAAATTATTATCTTTAGTTAGCTTAATGCAACCTAACATAATAACAAGAGATATCTTAGAGCAAACTAAAACATAAGAGCAAAGAAACAAACTTATATCATAGCAATTTACAACAATAAAATATTAAGAATCTTAACTTAATAGATAAACCAAATAAAAAATTTATTTTTAAAATATTGAAAAAATAAAAAATTTAATAAAATAAGAGGTATTAAAATTCAATCAACCTTACATGTATTTTTAGTCTCACTGTAACTTCCAAAAATATATAAAATCATTTTGAAAAAACAAATAAAAGAACTCTTTTATTTAAATTGAAAGTTAAATTAATTAGTTGTTTCTTATTATAAAAAACAATTAGTGTTGTCAAAAGAGCCACCCAACTTACGATTTTTTTAATTGTCATTTAATAAAATTAACACCGATATCTAAAACATAATCCTAAAATCATGAATAAATTTATTAAGCAGGACTTTTGTCTTAAAACTACACTTAACACCTCACAATTTTCATAAATTAAAATGGTAGCCAACTCAAAACAACTTTTAGAAACATTTCCCTTTAAAAATAACTTGCAAAAACGTAATTTTATTAAAAAATACGATTCAAATTTATCATATAAGAGCAGATTATTAAAGGTTGAAGCATTAGTTCCGAAGTGGACAATTAGCAACTAAAATATTAATCATTAAGAAAATAATTAGAATAAAATTATTTTACTAAAAATTAGTGTTTATATATTTAAATCACGCTTTAAGATTAAAATAATCCATAACTCTATCAAAAGTGAATTAGTAGTGCCTCTGTATAATTAATTTAAAATAATAATTATTTTTATAGTTAATTACATATTTTAGTATAACTCGGAATATTATATTTATTAATTATAATTTTTATAATAAATAATAAATTACACGTGTTTGTCAAAATCCCATACCTTTACTTTTTATACATTATTTATAATTTTAGTTAATAAATATACTCTTTATCCTTAATTTTCAGTTAAAAATTATAAAGAAAATGTTTGAAAAAGATTTATAATAAAGTAAGACATGTTTTATATGCATGTGAATTTAATTTTATACTTAAATTCAGTTTAATTAAAAATAAATCTTATGATAAAATCAAACTAATATGAATTGGGGATGTAGCTCAGATGGTAGAGCGCTCGCTTAGCATGCGAGAGGTACGGGGATCGATACCCCGCATCTCCAAATTATTATACATATTTTTTCTTTTTTAAAAATTTGGGCCCAATAGTATATGGGCCTCATGGATCACCCAGAATTGGCTTCATTTTCCTTAGAAAAAAAATTTAAAAGAATCACATGTTACAAATGAAACTGCAGAAAGTTGCGTGGGCACTTTGTGATGGAGTCAACTGATTAGCAAAGCATCAAGGGTTTTAACTTTTAATAATCATTTTGGGTCAACTTGGTATTGTTCTAATGTAACAAATATCTGTCTGTATAATGAATATGTTAAATTTTGTCCGAATAAGGTAACTTGTTTCTGAATTATGCATTTACCTTTGCCAAATATTTGTAAAATATCTCTACTATAATTTGACGATTTCTTAAAATTTTACTTTTAATTTTGAAGTTTTTCTATAAGTATACTTAATTTATCTTTATTATTAAAATAAATGCTTCAGAAAAATTAGCGCAGATATGATTTAAGTTTTATTGATTTGGGTCAATGTTTTTTTTTTTTTTTTATCGTTGGTCCAATTGTGTCGTTGGGAGCGATTGGGCCAAGACCTGTTTGTCTCGTTAGATTACAGCTTCAAAGTTAGGATTACAAACACTCATAATCTCGCTTAAACTTAGAAATACAATCATATAAAAAAATTACTAACATTATAAAAGTAGTAAAATTCGTTAAATAAAATACCAAGATAGATATCACGAGCCTACATGGCTACATGAATACATAATATATTATACTGATATTTAAAGATTCAACTGGGAAAACAATTTTTTTATACCAACATAAACATGTCTATTTTGTTATATGTACCATAACAACTTAATTTCCATTGTTTTAGAAAATGAATAAAAGTTAATCTAAAGTTTTTCAATAAAAAAAACACAAATTTAAATTGTTGGGATACTAATTATTGGATAACAAGCGACATGCAAATTAATGGAAGTTGAGTTTAGAATAGTTCAAGTTTTCACCCAAAGAAATATCCACGTTTAATTTCTGAAGATATCTCAAATGAAAAGCTAAAAACAAAGCATGAAAACTGACATATATAAAACAACAAATTGAAGATTGTTAGTTTCATTTATTTTCTTGAGCCTTACTCATTTGTCGTATTCCTATATAAAAGTAAACCAAGACTATTATTATTATTATTATTAGAGTAAAATATTATCTGATTGATATCTATATGACGTGTTTGTCTACTGATTCTACGTTCACATCCACTAATACTCCGTTTGCTACAGAAAAAAAAATACAGATAAAATAAAGAGAAAAGATGGTTTAATTATAAAAGAATGTTTAAAAATCAACCTAATTAATCATATTAAAAACAATGAATTGTGTTGATTTTTTTATTTTTTATATAAAAAGAGAAATGACTCAAATATGTTTCCATATCCATGTTTTTCCTTTTATTTCCCACCAAACTAATAACTTTATTTTTCTTTCTGCGTGTACCAAACTGACAGTAAGTATTAATTTTTTATCTTATAAGTCAAGTGCTTTTTATATAAATTAAAAATTAAAAGCCTTATGACAAGGCCTCTTTGATAACAAAAGACAAATTGCTCTCTCTAATCCTTATTATTACGCGATTTATTTAACTAAAGATGTTACTGAAGGAGCAAGCATTAGCAATATTTGTTGATTTAAAAGCAAATTAGTGGAGATAATGAGTCCAAAATGATTAGCTCAGAAGCAGTTCAAAGCATTAACAAGCAATATTTGTTTTTGTCTTAAGATTTGTAGTGGAGCAAATGAGTCCAAAATTTTCAGCAGACATGTTCGAAAGGGTTTGCAGGTGCAAGTAACGACATGTACACATCTTCAATATTCATTAATTAGGTCAATTTTTATGTTGGAAATAATAAACAAGAAGATTTAAGCATGATTAGAATAAGTGTTTGGTTCCTTTGTTTGTGTAGACAAACACTAGTTTGATGAATCACTTGGTTTGTTCTAATAAAATTTAAGCAGAGTTGATGTTTGGCATGTAGTCACATGGATAATTGTACTTGATGCTCGCAAGTTGATCCAACATTTAAGAACAAAGAAACAGATAAAGTTTCTATTGATAGGCCTATGTGACAGTGATTATGGTAGGCGTTGAATTCCATGTTACCTAAACAACATAAATAAATAACAGTCTTAAATTAAATTATTGAAAGTCAGGTAATTAAAACTATTTTTTTTAATAACGAATATAAAAACCGTGGTTACCATAATCATAAAGTAATTAATTTTAAAGTTTTGAATTTCAAGTTAATTTTAAAAATTAATATGTATAAGATTTAAACAAAAGTAATTTGTGATATAATGGATCTTGAATTTCATTTAAATTTAAAATAATTAAATTAAAATATAATGGTGTTTAATTGTTCACATGTTATGCTGTTATTACTTGGGACCGCGCGTAATATGATGACTTTGAACCATATAATAAATTTCTTCGGGAGCCGCAACTATATTTTTTCTCATGGTTGTGCTCAAAGTAATAGAAGTAAATATGTTGTTTGTATTGTTTTTTTTAGTTTCTAAAATTGGGAAAATATGTTTTAACTATTGAAGTTACACTACATCAATGAAAGTAAAAAAAATATAAATAAATGAAGTTGTATAATATGATGATACTATCAAAATTTAACACATGATTACTAGCTTTTAAGTGTTTGTATCATCATTTTTGTTAAGTTGTCATATTTTAGGAATTAAATTTCTTTTAAAATTAAGAGATTGATAAAATTATTATTAAATATATTTACTTAAAAGTCTGGAGGTCGAAAACATAATAAAAAAATAAAAAATACTGATATAATTTCATACTGAAATTAACTTTTATTGATGGATGTAGCTTTCTTAACATCGAAGTTAGCAACTAATAACACAATAGACTATGTATAATAAAAAAACTTTATACACACTATCATATATCAAATTTTAAAATAAAATCATATTTTTTTCAAATAATATTTTTGACTTCTGGTAGATAAAAATTATAATAACAAAAATAAGTTACTCAATATATTTATCTATGACAAATTTTGTTTTTTAGCATTGATTTTTTTTTACAGTTCGCATATGTTCTTAATTAAAGATAATTATGATATGGTAAGTTAATAAGAATGAAAACAATGAAGAAAGTTAGAAACGACCCTATTGGTAATCTATCATTATGTACAAATAATTGTCGTGATCGTATGGCTATGCTACGGTGGTGATCTTGTAATCACATATTGGCAAGTGTATATAATTGATGTGTATGAGTAACATCAGCATGTATTAGTACATCCTTCAACAATTTTTTTCACAATAATTTTTTTGAAATAAAAAACATAAAAAACAAATTCTATCTGAGATAAAATTAATTACCAAAGTTATCTTATCTAATTTTTATTTTTTTTTATTTTTTAATTCAAACATATATTAATCTTGTGAGCAAATTATTTTATTTCTTTCGTTTTGTTTTATAGAAATTCTTATAAAAAGTTATCTAAATATATCTTTAATTATTCGAAGTATGTCTGACATTGGTTTCTTTTATTTTTGCATATACATGAAATGTCACTCCTTCTTTAAGAATCTATGATTAGGATTGATAAAACTATTTAAATGGTCCTGTTTTAGTCTTCTCTAATTTGTTAAAAACACACTACAATGAAATGGTCTGTCATAATAAAGGCATATTAAGGATATTAATTGTGTAAATATTCTCTAAATTTTAAGTAATTAATCAATGTATTTGGAATCCATGATTAAATTATTCTATAAATATTTATAATTTAAATTACAAAATTATTGTATATTTATATTTTTAATCAGTATAATAAAAATATTATAATTATGATTTTTTAAATATATTTTTAATTTTAACATTTCACACATAAAATATATTTATTTTTGAAAAATATAAAAGGGTCAGTTTAGCTCACATATAATACAATAATATAACAAGTAAATGAGATGAAAAAAAAAAAAATCTAAGAGTGTAAACTCAATCCACCAACGACTAGTTTTGTGATGTTTATTTTGATCTTTTGTTTATCGTTCATCCAAATATTTCCACGTGAACACTTGCTTAAAATATTTTGTTTTAAATTAATTTTTTAAAACAATAATATATTTTATATATTGAAAAAGAGCATAATGTTTTGATAATTATTTATTTATTTTATTTTCAGATGTAATTTTAAATTAATGTTATTACTTTTATAATATTAAACAATGTTTCTAAAATCTTTTTTGATTTTATTGATTTAATCGTTGTTGTTGTTATTCAAAACAAGACTGAAGACTTTTTATTTTAAATTATATATAAAATATATTTTTTCATTAATGTACTATTATTGAATTTATAATTAATGTATTCGATTAAAAGACTTTCACTTACACCTTGAAATTCCTAATATCCGATCTTTTGCCTATCAAACATGTAACTAGAAAAAGTACTTCTAATTTAAGTTGTTGGTTATAGAAATATTGAATGTATTCATTCTATTTATAATTTTTTTTATCTTTGAGCTTAAGTTAAAGTAGTAGTTATCATTAATTATAATATAATTTATATGCTCTAATAAAAAGATACATTATCTTTATTTAAAAAATATGTAAAAAAAACTGAAATTGTTCTCTCATGCTTTTTCTTTCGTATCTACTTGAAAATCACACTCTTAATCACTCATTAAGCAAAGTATTATCAGTCGATTATACCACGTTATTTTACTTCGTAAAGTTTAATTACTTGATATATACATGTAAACCCTCCCTCTGTTGATATTTGTGCCACGAATCTAAAAGCTACTTTGGGTGAAATAATGCTTTTAAAATAAAAAATAAATAATAAAAAACAGTTATGATGATGATTTCGAATATGCTCATTGATCTTGTACAGAGATGAATCTTCATAGAAATGTTAAAGTAAGAAAAAAAAGTAACCCTAATTATTCCCCAGAGGAAAAGGTGACACAAAACACAACACCTACACAAGGATTCTTCTTAGGCACTTGGAACTGAGCTGTAAAAGTTATGAAAACAAAAAGCAATTATTTATTATCTTTCTCTTTACATTAATTCCGGCTGCATGCATTGAGAGATTTATTTTTCAAAACTTTCCACAGCCTATATGTGGCCAGATCTCTTGAGTCACGATTCACCCAGACTTTAGAAAAAGCATGCCTAAGTTAATAAACAAATAAAAAGTAAAATGTGAAAAAGTCGAAGAACCTAACTCAGTAAGGAATAATATTTGGCATTAAGGGAAGAATAAAAAAAGGTGATTCTTCTTTGTACTTTGGGCGCATTTTAATAAGTTGTTGCATGTCATGCATATTTTTGGATTTTTAATTAAAGTAGTTAAATTTTGCTATCAGCTCACTTTATAGTGAAAAGTCATGCATGCATGACAATTTTAGTTCATCAAACTAAAATAAAGTCTGTGAATGTGGTATGAATTTACTACAAATATGATTAAATATGAAGTTATTATAGATAGAGATGATATTGATAAAAGTTAATCAAAGTTTGTAATTTGATTTAAATTGAAAGTCGTACAATTATAATACAACTCTGTTAAAAGAAATATATATAAACCTCAATCAATCTTAATTAAAATAGTATTTGTTTAAAAATAATATTTGTCTAAAGTTATATCATATTTTTATAACTTTTTTGTAATGAAGTTATGTCATCTTGGCACAATTTACTTGTGTAGATAAGTTTTTGATTTTTTTTTTATTTTAGTAAAAAAACTTACAAAATTATACCAATAGGAAAAAAAGAACCTACTTTGTACTTTGAAAGCCTTCTTCATGAAGTCTTTTTCGCATTGAGCAAGATCATGTAAGCCAAAAGAATTTAAAAGATTTAATACAGTTTCAATTATTAATTATGTTAATTTTTTATTTTTTAAATTGTAAAATTATTTGTATCAATATAATCAATTAATTAATTATAATATTTCATTAAATAGATAAGATGATTAACTCGTTTAATTTATCATATAACATTCTTGATATTAAACAATTTTTAAGTCGTTTTAATTTTAAAATATTTATTTGATTAATTATATATAAGAGTTACGGTAGTTAATATTTTATAACTAATAATTGCATTTAAAAACATAGTCTTTTAATACAATCTAATATTTTGATTAGAATGTTAATTTCTTTTAACAGTAATTTTCTCAATAACTTTAATTATAATATATGTTTCATCTTGTTATTTAAATAAAAAATAAAATAATTTCATACTTATAAAACCTTCCTTTGAACAATATATCTCAGAGGTGTGGCTTAGGGAATATTGAATCAGATTGGTTGACTCTTCAATTTGATGATATTGCAGGCAATGTGTTATTGCTCGGGAAATGACTAAGTTACATGAAGAGGTACGTTTAGCATTTATGCAATTTATAAACAGAGACCTTTGTAATGATATGGTAAATATTAAAATGTAAGACTTATTTCTAAATTTCTATAGAATATTATTTTCAAAAGTATTAAATTCTTTCCTTTGCTGTTTAGTTGCTCTTAACTTTATAAGATAATTATTATTTAGCTTATGGTATTTATAATATAGTTCCTTTGCACTTACAAAAAAGGCTTACGATATTAAAAACTATTTCCAGACTATTATAATAGTTATCTTGCATAAACCTTGGCAATCAATTTATAGTGTAAGCTTTTATGTTAGAATAGCATAACAAATAAGACACTGCTAAAGATGTTATAGGTTAAGAAAGGAAAACAATTATGGAGACATGAAACCTGCAAACTGGCCACTTGCAATAAAGTTTCTAACAAGATCTGCTGGTTCCTTTCAAGGTTAAAAGGTCACAAAGATCAAGAAAGATTTTGAGATAGATTTTACCATTTTTTATTTCTTTCTGACCAAAGGTTATAAGATGAAAAAGCATGGGAACATAACATGTTGCCCTTTGTAGCATCAATAACAGTAAGGATTGAGGGGATAGAAATAAAATAAAACTTTATTTTGGAAGATAAAGAATTTATAAGAGTTAAATATATAGGTGACAATCTTGTTTGGCTTAAAGGAGAAGAAGTAACTAATAGGGTTTAGGGTTTTCACAAAGTTCCAGTCTATTGAAACTCTGATTTCTGTTAATGAAAGCACAATATTTTTTTTGCTGATGAATATGCAGGAGTGCTTTTAAGAATTCAACTTTTGTATAATTATCCTAAATTCGTGGTCTGTTTATTTTGTATATGTTCTTTATGTTTTTTATTTATATTATTTTTATCCATAAAGAAGATGTTGCCCTTTTGATAAACATGAACATATAGTAATGTGAATAAGAAAGTAGCAGGAAGGTTACTGAACATTTGAATAGATGGGGTATCAGAAAAATCAACTCAGTCACTCAGCTGATATACAAATTGGATCGAAATATGATTCAATAATTGACCCACATCTCTGATAGGATTTGTTTCTTGTAGGTTTGTCATGAACTGTTTACGAAGGAAATCTTGGTGCATTGATCAGAGGACCAAATGCAGCAACATATTGTATTTGTATGGTGTGAAAGATGGTTTGGGTATATATTTCCTAGGGACATGACAAGACTCGTTGTGTGTTTTAGGCAGAGAAAGTGAAGGAAAATGCCAATTTTGTGCATGCTATTTTCTGGACAAACCCTGGTCCTAAAGACTCTATTATTTGCATGCATATCTAGTCAATAATTAACCTCATGCAGGATCTTGTCCCAACATATACTTTTGAACTTGTAATAATTATACAAAGTTTATACTCATGTTTCTTTATTTTTTTTCCCTTTGGAAAAAGCAAAAATATGATGACAATTACTAAAGTGTAGCATTAAATTGAATTTTAGAAATGTTAAATTATACCTCTTTATTGCATTCAATGGATTGTATCCATAATTTTATAGATTTTAATTAATAATAAAATATACATCCTAAAGCAGGTGCTGAGTTGAATAATAATTTATTACATTGCACACTTGTTATGAATATGAATAGAATCAAATAAAGTAAGGCAGATAATTAACTATATATATCAAATTAAATGATTATTAGCTACACAAAAATAATTACTAAATTAGATTTTGGTTGTTAAATAACTATAAAATAAAAGTAATGATTGAATTTAATGATCAGTTAAGTCAAATAATTAGTATTTATTTTGATGATTATTTTGATTATAATTAATAACCATTTCATTTGGTAGTTAAAAATTAGTCTTTAAATAATTTTTTTCTTGTTATATTAAGCTTGTTTGTTTAACTAACTCCTCTTACACTCTCGCTTATTTATACTAATAGAAAAAAATGGTTGTAATTTAAAGAAGTTAACAAATGCACATTTACATGCTTAAAGGTGTAATGTATACCATATGAAGTTTATATTATCTTTCAATCAAAATTTAATATTGACTTTAGTGATTGCTACTTAACGTTATATTAGTAATAATTTTTATAATAATTATTAAAGTAAAATATTATATACTAACAATACATTCTATCAAACATATTTAAATTGGTCCAAACAGTTGTAACATAAAAAAAATTCATTATGAAACGAAACCCGATAAAATGTTAGTATAGTATAGGAATATGTTCTTTTAACTAAAAGAAGAAACATAATAACTGACTATTTGATATACAACTTTTTTGAAGTAATATTTTAGCATTTATTAATAAAAAATAATCATTTGACAACTACTATATTAATATTGTAATATATTATTTCTTAATTTTAATTTAAAATACTAATATATATTATTATACATATTATTAAAATGAGTCAGAAAGTGAGTATTTTTTAGGAGTGTCAAGCAACATTTTTTATCCTGATACTTTTGAAGTTATTACATTGTAAAGGAATCAATTTATAAGAATTAGAAGAACGTGGACGAAATCTGACAATTTGTAAACTATACCCGCACAAGAATTTGTAATATGTTGGAAAATTTTATTGACTCTAATTTTGATATATTGCTCGTGTAAAAAGTTATACGACAAATTAATTAAAAAATCATTTTACACACATGACATTTAAAGTAGTTACTATAAAAATAATAATAATAATTTTTTTACATGGTTATTTACAAGTTAAATAATTATGCGCTAATATGTAAAATATCTTTATATTATCATTCAAAAAAAATTATTAATATGACTTTGTAAAATTCAAAAAACTTGGAGACATAATAATTTAAAAATATTATATTTAGATATAATATAATAGATGTAAGAAAATATTATATATAGTTATTAGATTGTTGTATAAATTATGAAAGAATTGAAAAAGTCATACATATTAAATATGCAGTGAATACATTCAGTGAAATGAAATGATATTGCAATAATTTGAGATGCTCCTTAATTGGTATTGATTGACAGCAAGGACATAAAAAATAATTGATGTAGGCGTGTTCTATGAATGGATTGAGACAAATACATGGAGTGAGGTGATTTGGGGTTTAAGAAAGCATAAAAAGGAGGAAGAAATTAAAACTGAGTGAGAAGGGAGCACATACTAAAGTTTGAAGGTCTTTTTTAGGTACATCAACTTCTTTATCCATCCTAATATTCATCTCTTGTTTCACCTTCCAATATTAGTTTTTTTTTTTTTTTTTTTTTTTTTTTTTTTTTTTTTTTTTTTTTTTTTTTTT
>Ga0209489_101587_pt1 | contig 46903 bp, 37 predicted proteins | sample SiratrowhiteBW_FD_187527 | JGI IMG/M metagenome (GOLD analysis project Ga0209489, IMG submission 187527) | Root nodule microbial communities of legume samples collected from California, USA - Siratro white BW (SPAdes) (version 2) | ecosystem: Host-associated > Plants > Roots > Nodule | place... | reverse complement strand
TATATATTTTTTTTTTTTTTTTTTTTTTATTTATATATATATATATATATATATATATATATATATATATATATATTTTAATTTTAGAGAACTCTTTTTATATTTCTTTTAAGAAGAATTAAAATTAAACTAAACAAATACGGGATAAGAAAAGGCATTCAACCTAAAAAGAAAATACGGCTAATGCATGTGGTGAACGCATATGGAAGCGGCATTCGACAAAGGTGATGTTGCTTGCATATACGACTATGGCTATGCAAATACAAATATGGGTTACAGTAATCCACTTCAACCAAGAGGTACTTACATTGTCCCTTCCAGGGGCTGAATGGGCCAATGATATCCATTGCCCATTGAGCAAATGACCATGGAGCATTCATGTGATGCAATTCCTTTGGTTTGGTTCTCAGAACACTGCCAAATTCTTAGGATTTCTGGCATCTTTTGATGTATTCTATAGAGTCTTTTCCCATGCTCGGCCAATAGTATCCATCTCTCAAAGCTCTTGTTGCCATACTACGACCTTCAAAAGAAAGACCACAAATCTCGTTATGCAGTTCAGCAAGTATGTACTCAACCTGAGTCTTGCCAATACATTTCAACAACGGTCTTGAGAAGCTTCTTCTATACAATTCTTCCCCAATTATAGTGTATCTTGTGCATTTGCATTTCATAGTTTCCTTCTCGGCCTCTTCAAATGTTCCATCTTTTAAAAACACAATTATTGGAGTCATCCAAGATTCTTTGTTTATCTCTACGACAATGAATTATTTTCCAAGGGTTATGCTTGGTGATAGAATCATCATCTATATCACTGAGTGTTAATGGTTCTCGTTCTTGGTACTTGCCAGTTTTGAGAGCAAATCGGCTCTTGCATTTTGTTCTCTTCTGATGTGCTCTACCTTAGCTATTTTGAAGGCTGATAATAGGTTGACAACTTTGTGATAGTATTGTATCATCATGTGGTCCTTGACCTGAAACTCTTCGGTTAAGTGACCAACTGTTAACTTTGAATCGCTTCGGCATTGGACTTCTTCGGCTCCCATCTCCTTAGCAAGGTTTAGACCAGCTATTATGGCTTCATGCTTAGGCCAATTGCTTGTGGTCTTGAAATCAAACCTTAAGGACTGTTCAATGGTTAGCCCTGTTGGTCCTTCCATAATGACTCTGACACTGCTTCCTTTGGCATTTGATGACTCATCTATGTATATATATGATCAATTAAGTGTTAACACTTGTTGGTTCAAGGCTTAACTCCACCAAGAAATCAGCTAAATATTGAGATCGTATAGGTCCCCTTGGTTCGTAAGTTATGCCAAACTCAGATAGCTCAACTGACCACATTATCATTCGGCCTATAAGATCTGGCTTGGTCAATACCTTCCTAATAGGGTAATCGGTCTTAACCACAATTGGATGGTTTTGAAAATAATCACTCGTTCTCCTAGTTGTGTGTACCAATGCGAGCGTGACTTTTTCAATTGTTTGGTACCTCTTCTTTGCATCCTAGAGTGTCCTACTCATGAAATACATAGGTTTCTACTCTTTATCGACCTCTTGGACGAGGACTGAGGCGATGGCTTCTTCTAAAATTGAGAGGCAAACCATTATTGTTTGGCGGTGTACTAGCTTTTGTATCATAGGTGGTGCTGCCACAAATTGCTTAAGTTGTGCAAATAGTTCCTCACACTTTTGGCTCTACTCGAACTTGTTTCTCTTCTTGAGTAGTCGGATGATCGGGCCAATCTTCTCAGTCAACTTTGGGATGAACCTGGACACGGCAGTTAACTTGCCAACCAGCTTTTGTATTTCTTTGACATTCTTTGCGCTCCTCACTCCACAATGGCTTGACATTTATCGGGGTTTGCTTCTATCCCCCTGTGTGTGAGGATAAATCCCAAGAACTTTCCGCCTTCAACACCGAACACACATTTGTCCTTATTCTACCTCATGTTGTACTTTCGTAGGGCTTGAAGGATTTCAAGGAGGTTGTCCTTGTGTTTCTCACACGAAGCTGACTTGATGAAAATATCGTTGACATAAACTTCAACATTTTTGTCGAATAGCCCATGAAGATGGCATAACTTCGTAGTAGTAGTTCGCGTCCTCCGTCATGAAGACAGTCTTCTCTTTGTCTCTCGAGTGCATCTTGATCTAGTTGTATCCTGAATAGGTGTCTAAGAAACTGAGGATCTTATGCCCCGCTGCGCTGTCCACTAGTATGTCAATACTTGGTAAAGGATAACGATTTTTTGTACATGCTTTGTTGAGGTCAGTTGAATTAGTACACATCCGACATTTACCATTAACTTTCTTAACCATCACTACGTTAGTAAGCCACGTTGTATACTTGGCCTCCTTGACAACGTTAGTGACGAGCAACTTATCAACTTCGTCCTTTACTGCTTTTCTCTTCTCTTCACCTTGCTTTCTTTTCTTCTGTGCAACGGGTCAAGCATATTTGTACATCGACAACCTATGAGACATTACCTCAGGATCAACTCCTGGCATGTCCTTGGTTGTCCATGCAAACATATCAGCATTCTAGATGAGGACTTGTCGTATCATCTCTGCCTCTTCCTTTCCCAAAGAAATTTCGAGCTTTGTTCCATGCTCCTTATCATGAAGTTGTATTTGAATCACATCCTAGGCAGGTTATACTCGTACTTCATCTATCCTTGGGTCCAAGTAAGCTATATTCACACTTCGTGCTTCCCCTTTCCCCTTTTCCCTTTTGTTGGACTTTTCAGGTTCAGATCTTATCGGCTCCAACCTTAGACTAGCGGTGTAACACTCTCTTACAGTTTTCTAATCCACATGGATAATAATGATATCCCCTATCAAAGAAGGGAATTTCATAGCCAAGTGAGGGGTGGATACAGTTGCACCGAGTTGGTTTAATGATGGTCCTCCAAAGAGGACATTGCAAGATATTTTAGTGTCCACTAACAAGTAGTGAATCTTGATAGTGTGACTTTGATGTCATCCTTCTTGGGTGTCTCTTTCTTGCTAAGGCCGAATAGCCTCCTCCTGCAAAACCTTCGACGATGATATTGATAACCTCCCGGATAGGGGTTCCTTTACAGCTTTTCTTTCGTCGCCTTGGACATCTGGAACGGTTGCTCCTCGAAGTTCTTTGCTTGCATTCATCATCTCTAGGATTTCTCCTATGACTCCTCCTCGATGGTCGTTGGGTTCTGTTATGCAAAAACCTTTTCAAATGACCAGCTTGAATCAACTCCTCAATTTTGTCCTTTAACGCGACACACTAATCAATGTCGTGCCGATAGTTTTTTGTGATTTCGGTAGTGCTTGCTGGTATCCGCATTTCGTGGTGTTGGGATCTTTTGAAGAGTTGGTATCAGGTTGACACTCAACGCTTCTTCAAGAATTCGTCCTCTGTTGGTGTTCAGAGTGCTGTAATGGGAAAACTTAAGGGGTATCAGTTCTCTTTGTTTGAAGTGCTGAGTATTGTTCCTTTCCTTGCTTTTTCCTCTATCTGTGTTGCCTTCGGCCCTTGCCTAGTTATGAAACTTGGGTAGCTTTTCCAGTTGCATGAACTTTGTTGTCATATACCTTAACTCATCAAGGTCATGGGTAGGCTTCTTGCATAGATTGTCTGTAAAGGGACCTGGGCGAAGTGTTGTCACCAAGTGGTGTAAAGCAACGTTCAGATTCAAGTCTCAAATTTGTAGAGTCAGTTTTCCAAACTTTTCCATAAAGGTTCTCAAGGTTTCTCCCTTTTTATTGCCTTATGTTGATCAAGGCTATTGAGCCAACACGATGTGGCCTGCTAGTGGCGAATTGGGTGCTGAACTTGCCCACCAGTGTCTCGAAATTGTCAATGGAATAAGGTGTTAGGTGAGTGAACCAACTCAAGGCTGCCCTCTTAAGTGAAGTAGGGAATACGTGGCAGAATATTATGTCATCGTCAGTATACAGGCTGACTTTAGTGACATAAATGTCAACATGTTCATCTGGATTTATGGTTCTGTCATACCAGTCCATGCTTAGCCCATTCCAACGAAGAGGGAGCTTCGCATTCATGATCCTATCAACAAAAGGATGTCTTCGACTTCCTCTTATTTGGTAGGAAGCATGGGTGAGGTGTGTGGCTGAGTGACGCCTCGAGCCTTCATGCTCGGTTTCTTCACGACTGTGTGCTTAGTATCTTCTTCTTTTGGAGGAGGTGATTGAGGACGACTATACAGTATTTCCTCCATTTCTTCATTCTCTCACTTCAAGACTTTTATCTCTTCTTCAGTTCTCCGTTTCATGGCGACCATCTCCTGTTGCAAGACGGTGAGCATGGCCCAAGGTCATTGGTCATGGTGACGCTCTCTTTCTTTGGTCCTATAACTTGCTTCTTGTTGATACCATGGAAATCTCATCTAAACACCTCTTCGACTCCATGGTAGGGGCCAATTGTTCATACGGGACCTTGAGGTAACAACAATACTTCCAAGATATCAGCTCCAATGGCTCCTTTGTCTGTCTCCGGTCTCTGGCATCTGGAACAAGGGGAGAGATACCTGCAAAAGGCACTTTGATGCTTAAGTTAGTACTCAGTTACCAGAGGTTTAGTGTGACTTGGATTAGATAGAACATACCTTTTCCTCTTGTTACTATTCACTATATATAGTAGTACATGTAATGATTACTTTCTTACTTCATGTTAGATGGAAGATGTAAGGTTTCCTTTGTCAGAGATATAATTATTATTCTTTACTTTCTGTCAGGGGAAGGTGTAAGTTTTACTCAACCTGTCTTTTGTCAAAAAGGGGAAATGTAAGGTCTATCGAAAGTTGCTCCTTTGTCAGAGGTTTGGTGCCAATCCCAATATGAGCAATGGTGAAGAGGCTAACACGTGGGGATGACCGACAACATATTGGCCTGGATGACCTGTATAGTATACGACATGCAGAGATGGCCGACAACATATCGACTTTGGTGACTAGCAACTAGCAGAACCCATATACTTGAGACTCTGTGGACGACACACGGTCAAACTCTAAACATAGAAATTCATTTCAAGCTTGAGATGTATGAAGTGTACAAGAATAATTATGTAAATTGTTGCTCTTATTAGAAATAATTAGAGGTAATACTTCTTAGTTTCTTTTTAAGAGCATTGGAATTTTAGAAATTTAATGTTATATTACTTAATTTTTGATAAGATGATATTGTCTCATACTTAATTTTTAATGAATTAAATTTATCGAAAAAGTAAAAATGAAAAGCAACTAATATATTTATAGTAGAGTATAAATGATAATGATAAAAATAAAATATTTCATACAAATTTCATGAGAAAAATATTTACTTATTGGTTTACTTTAAAAAATAAACCTTAAATTATACTTAAAAATATTAGAAAGTATTTTTCTCTTATTACTGGATAATTATGTTTTCAGTTTATTTAAGTTGCTGTGTCTCCATCAAATATTTCTGCTTATAATAAATACGTTGTTTCCTGCAAATCGATCTTCTTGTCTGATAAGAAACACTTCTTTAACATTTTTTTTTTTTCATGTTACGTGTTGTCGATCACTAAGTTTATCGGTAATGTAATATTACGAACTATACTAAATAGGTCAATTATGATTGCCATAATTATGGCCAAACATAGAACTTATGTAAGTAATTTAATGAACAATTAACACCGTCCTATCATTTAAAAATGGTAAGGGAACAATTTTCTTAACAAAAATTAAGAGCATGATTGCTTAAATATATCATGCCAATTCTAAATTTCATTCCACTCCAACTGTTTATGACTTTTTGGTGTTCTTATCATCATCAATATGATTATGTTTACGTCATAATAATTACATTCTAATTCGGATGAGGACAGGGAGTACAACATTCAAACAGTGTCGTGAAGGCTTTAAAGTTAAAAAAATATAAACTAAAAAAGAGCAAGCATTTGGTGATGAGATAATGAAATTGATCATTACATATGGACAAATTAAATGGGGTGTGTTGGCAGTGAAATAATGACTGATACTGATGGCATATGGTCAAACTGAACGTACTAAGAAGAAATTAATTTGCTTTCCAGGTGTATGAAGTGGACAAGAATAATTAGAAAAGAAATATTGCTTTCAGAATTAACATTATTGTTTTTCTGACCTTGGAAGTGAGTAAAAATAGAGAATTTTTATCATTATAAAGAACTCATTGCATTGATATTATAAAAATTGTTTATTTCATTATATATTATTCTAATTATTTGGTATCTAGTATTGAGAAATTGCAAAATAAATATAATTTATTGTTCTTATCACTGGTTGATTATAGTTTAAGTAAAATTTATGTCTCTATCTCTCACAAATATTCTGCTCATAGCAAATCTGTTGGACAATGTTTTTTCATTGGATAAAAAACACGATCCTTTCATTTTTGTCCGTTTGTGGATTTAGAGAGAAAGCTAAATATTTGTACTTCTGAGAGTATTGAGTATTCAAATTACCAAGAGAGTATACGAGAATTCAGAAATAACTTTAATTTAGTCAACTCAAGGAATAATATGAGAAAATTTCACAAAAATTCTCAGCTCACGTACTTATTCCGTGGTAGTTTTATTTATCTATCTTTCTTTATTTCACTTAAAAGTATATGAAGAAAAAAATAATATCAAAATGAATCTTAACATTTTATGGAAATATAAATGTAGTATGGGACTACAGAATAAAAAATTATATGAAGAAAATGACAATGTAACTGGTTGTTGTACACGTACGTTTGTAACCCTAGCTAACACATGTTTGTTAAAAACACATTATTGATCGATATAGTTGTTGTCCATGTATTTTCTTCCTATTGTGTAATATAGTTTAAGATATAAAAAATCTGAACATTTACCATATTTTGAACATCATATAATATGTTGCTCCATGATCACGTGTGCCCCCTTTCAGTGAAACTTCCTGCCCAAATTTCTTTATACTTGCGTGTGTTTTACATTTTAAAACAAATCTGATGCTATGGTTTCAAAATTGCTTTTGATTAAAATTATCCGAACAAATATCGGAAATTGGAATTTGTTTAGTGAAAAATGTCTTAGAAATCTCTAAGATAGATTCCTGTCCAGCTTTCATACTAGATATATTGTTGGCTTATAATGGAATACTATTTTCACCTAAAAGAAGGTATTTGTCTTTAGGTTCGAAACTTCGAAATTATGGATTTTTTAATCTTTGTTCTTTTTCTTTATTTATTATTTGTTATGACTATAATTTATTGTTTGTGATATTTCCTTTATTTCATAATGACTATATTTTATTATGGACAATGCCGGTGCATTTCTTTATTAACGGGTGTTCATCATAATCATTTTTCAGCTAATGAACATAAAATAGTGATCACGTTTCAATAAATAATCCACTTTATTTGTTACTAACAATGAAGTGAGAGAAAACTAGACTCTTAGTAACCATCACAATAATTAACGCTTGGAATCTAAGTTATGATAACATGTTTCGACCGACATTTTGCTATCCTTCTATTCAAAATTCCGTATAAGGTCAAAAATAATTTCATATTGTCCTGCATCTAAATTTTCTCTGAGCTATTTTTTATTCAAATTAAGAAAATGTCCAAACTATGTGCCTGACCCCTTCAAAGTGAAATCCTAATTCGATTGAAAAGAAAATGTGAATTGAATAACAAAGTTAATGAGGTACAACCGATAGTTTTTCCATATCTAATTAGTCAATGTTTTTTTCCAGTTAAAGAAAGGTTCTTACGAATTTATAGTATTTTATCATGCTAAATGTTACGCTAATCGTAAACGCAAGGGATGCGTATATACATGTAATCATAGGTTTTACTCAGTTATTGGTAAAAAGTTGGCATAAAGACATGTAAAACCTAATACGTTATAAATAATAGTATTTGTTTAAAAATTGTTAAAAAAATCAAATGGACTAGCGTATTGAATGGAGATTCAAACCTATATATGCTAGTCAATGATTTAATTTTATACTTAATATTATGAAAATTTATTAGATCAATTGGGCCAAATTGCACTGACGTGTACAAATATTATGATATTTGACTTGACCGAAGTTTTGAGAAATTTCGTTGGCTATACAGGTTAAACAACAAGCAAAATTAATAATAAAAAATTGCAATATGGTTAAGCAGCCGCAATAGTTTCTTCTACTTGTCCTCCAATTGCGGGAACCTAGGCTTTGAAAATGGTTTTGTTAACTATAGTAAAATTAGCGATGCAATAAAAAATTCTAAACTTTTAATAATTTTCTAAAAGTTTTACTCTAAATAATATCATTACGAAGCTTTGACATTCCAATTAAGTTGCAACCTAAAGCTTCATGAATCATATGTTTCTAGAGTAAAAATGTATTGAAAAATTGTATGTAAATTCCCAAACAAATATTTACATTATTATTATTATTATCATAAATATTGTTATTACAATTAATGTTATTATTAATATTAATAATATTTTTATTAATAATGTTATTAATATAATAATATTATTATTGTCAATGAATATTATTAATAATATTAATTATTATTATCATTTTAATATTATTATTATTATTATAATTATTAATATAATAAAAGTAGTAATATAATTGATATTATTATATTATTATTATTGTTAATAATATTACTATATTATTAATAATATTATTACTATTATTAATATTGTTAATGTTATTATTATTATGAATATTAACAATAATACTATTACTAGATATTATTAATATTTTTAATAAAATTGTTATTATTATTCATAATATTATTAATAAAATATTATTATTATTAATAATATTAATATTAAAACTATTATTAATTATAGAAATTATAAGCACAATAATAATGATAATAATAACAATAGTCATAATAAGAATGATAATAGCCATATTATGACAACAAACTTGACTTAGTGGCAAACTATATACAGAATAATATGTAAATTACCTATGAGCTTATTATATACGAATTTTTATCCATATGTAAATTCGCATGTAAAATGATTATATACAGACTTTTGGTCATTACATACGAATTTTACTTGTAATTTTAACTTTTTTTTGTATTGACTTTTTACCAAGCAAAATCACATATAGTATCAAGCCTTAAAATTGTAATTGTATCTGCATTATTATCCACTTTGGGATGCAACAATTTCATTTACACCAATGCATAAGAGAACAATCCTTGAAAGTAACAACAACCAATATAGAGTCATATGGAACTTCATCCTCTAACAACAACAAACTGAATAGGCAATATAAAACTCATAAACTCCGATTTAAGAGTTAAGACTATATCAATGAAAGATGAGAAAACTCCCATAAAACCATGAGCATTACCCTTAAACATCCCATTACGAGCAGCATCAACATTGCATTTCATCAACACATGGTGATTTCCAAATAATAATCAAAAACTTTTGTCGCCCTTTTAAAGACGACCAAGAACAACTAAGTATTTTAAAAGTATAAGGTCTTCAATGGATTTATATGACACCTTTAGAAATCCTTCTAGCAAAATCACAACTCTCACATTACAATTACAATTGCAATAATAATAATAATAATTATTATTTATATTATTATCAACATTGTTATTATTAATAATAATAATAATATTATTATTATTATAAATATTATTATTATTAGTATGATGATGATGATGATTATTATTATTATAAATATTATTATTAATCTTATTATTATTATTTATTATTATTATTATTTGTATTATTGATAATTTTATTATAAATATTGTTGTTATTATTATTATTATTATTAATATATTAAGTATTACTAACGGAATAAATTCGTCATTGAGTTGACAGACAATTTATTGACAAATTTTATCTGTTAGTAAATTGACGGTTAATTTACTGATGGATAATTTGGCGATAAATTTTTTTGTCGATAAATTTGTCAGTAATTATCAACATAAATCTGTCAGTAAATTTGTCAGTAAGTTGACCGAAAATTTTTTCGTTGATAAAATTTGTCAGTAATGACATTTTACCTACAGATAAAATTTCATCAGTAATTTGGATTTTTCTTATAATGCCAATCACCACAACCAAAGTCAATTTAAATTGAAATTACTAAATTGATGTGTGGTCCTCGTCTTCCATATAATCCAAAAGATATTAATTAAAGTAGTCTTTTTAGTCTCGAGAATTTGCAAGTTGCACTTGTCTTTTAAAGTTACAACGGAGAGATATGAAAGAATGCTCCACACTTCACACCTAAAAATATCATGCATCCATTTCCAAGAAGTACTAACAATTTTACAATGTAAAACTACATGATATGTGCTTTCATGATTTGAAAAACTGAGATGGAAAATCAATGTTAGTTGAATTCTGTTTGTTATAACAAATCATCAATAGGTAATATATCATGCATGGCTTTCAAAGCATAAAACTTCTTAAAGGTGAAATGCAAGGACTCTAAATATTAGACCTATCATGAGATTGTTGCTTAACATGGATAAACTCCTTAGCCACTTTATAAGAAAAGATATCATTTATGTTTCCAATCAAAATTGGTTCATCTTCACAATCTGCCAAAGCAAAATCATCAATAAAATTTGAAAGATTAGGAACTTTATTGAGGATGACTTAAGAAATTTCTTATCAATCCTTCTAAGCATTTTTCGCTTTGGCTTTTAGTTGTACTATAATCTCATCAGGAATCTTCAACATGAAATAGAAGCATTAGAGTTCCAAATATCATTCCAAAGCTTATTACTAGATTCTTTTTCAAACACCCATATAGAACTCTCCTAACCAAGAGCAATGTTTAATACCATTAAAAATTGAGGAAAAAGAGTATCTGATTTTGAATGTGATAAACCTATATCTTACAGAAACCATTGTATATTGTTAGACCATCAGAAGGTGATGAAGGACCATCTAAGAGACCATACATTGGGCCTACTATAAGAAGTATGGTTAGAAGAAGAGATGAGGAAGAAAGCCTTTAGAATACTATTCTTTTATGGAGAGTAGAATATTAAAAATCTTAGTTCTTTTTATGTGTGTAAAAGTGTATAGAGTAGTGTTGGAATTTAATTTTAGACCTTATGTTTAGGCCAAGGAGTAGAATATGATTTCAAAATTTTTAACCCTGAGAGACAAATAGTAATGTCTAGGGTTAGCACCTAGGGTGAACATCATAGCTTGCCATATAAGTTAGGGTTAGGACCAGGTGGTGTGTTTACCATACCTCCTTACCACGTGTCATGCTATGTATGGAGAAGATTCTCTCCATTCTTAGTTTGTTATGTATCATTCCATCATTAGATATTTTTAGTTAGGATTAGGGCACGGGAAGGGTTAGAGTTACATCCAAACACTATAAATATAGCATTCCAAATACCACAATCAATGAATTCAATAAAGATTTTCATTCTCACTTTCCAAAACTGGTAATTCACTCCAGAAAACATAGGTGGCTTGTGAATAAAGGCTCCTTCAGGAAAAGGTAGTTTGTTCTCAGCCATGGATCGAAAACTTGACTAGGATTCAAGTCCTAACTCTGATGCCAATTGTAAAACAAGTTTAGGCCGAGTTCAAGAGGGGGGTGAATTGAACTTTCAAAAACTTTTCACAAAGATGACGTTTATAAAATGTAGAAATGAAAAGTTTTTATTATAACTACTGAAAATTGATATTAAGAAGTGCACAACAAAAGTTCAATAGATTTCATATCAGAATCAATTAATTCAAATAACACACAGACCTAAAAACAACAAACAACAAATAATTAGAATCACAGAAATAATCAACTGAATACTATACACTCAATCAAACAGTTCATAAAACAAATCACATCCAGAAACAATTGATCAAGAAGTTAATAAGAACACAAATTAATCAACTAGAAAAAATATCAGAAACAGAAGCAGAAGCAATTAATTGATTATAAAATGTTTTCCAGAATTACACAGAAATAACCAGATGAACAGTATTTGCAGTAAACTCCAGATCAATCACACAATAAGGCTATCCAGTTTAATTGATAAATCAAGAAATAAAAATTGATTCAAGAGAGCAGATTTCCAGAAATTCAATCTGTTAAACAATGATATTAGAAAACTTTAAGTACTCCAATACTATCAAGAAGTGATTTAGTCAATTATTCAGATGATAAAACAAATCTAGAAAAACACAAAATAACACCAGAAGAACAAACAATCAATTACACACGAAGAACAATTAATTGTGCGGGCGATAGAAAAATATGATAAGCGATCAAGAAGAGAGAAAGAGAGATCAAGAACACAAAATTTTATATTGGTTCATCCTTTCTCAAGGGCTACATCCAGTCCTTTCCCAACTAGCAAAGATTTTCACTAATCAAGATCTCAAAAAGCAGTTTACAAAATACAAAAACCAGTTTCAACCCACAAGAAACCACTACTCCCAGCAGCGAACAACCTACTGCACCCTACAACAGTTGTCTAAACAAGGAAGAACCCACTGCACTAGACCAGTTACAATTACAAACCCTACGTAAATTTTAACAACACACTCACAGTACAAAGAACATCAATAATGGAACAATTACAACAATAATTCTACTCAACAAATTACAAATTGAATTAGGAACAGAGTATAACACTTAGCTTTGGGTCAAAATCACAGTTTCATGAATTCAAACTCAAAGCAAGGCTCCAAGATCAGTATTCTTAATGTTCTTCTTGATGAAAATCAATTGACATAGGTGTTTGTAATTTTTCTCTTTTAGAAAAATTCTCAAGTATACGCTCAAATGTCTTAGTTGCTATGAAAACACGTGCTTGCCCTTTATATAAGAAATCTGGTTCTTAATCCTGTCAAAACTTCAATAGATTGTATCAATCATTCAATCGATTAAATTTTTGTGACTTAGAAGAAAATTCATCAAGTTCAAATCCTAAAAATAGTTTACTGAAATCCTTTCTGAAATAGTTTTTCAAAATCTGAATTAACCTTATTTTAAACCTTTTAATAATTTGTTTAAGCAAAATCAATTTCGAAGCTTTCTTTGAATTATGTATCATGCAACTCATGATTTTAAACCAAAACCAAACTCTCACACACACACACACCTAAGTCTAGACCAAAAAAACCCCATCAAGCTTTATGAGTCTTCATGCAATCCACATTGCTAGCTTTGATCCATTTGTAGACTCCATCCTTTTGTTGGTTTTATCAAATCATTTAGCAACTCTCTGTGCTAACACTCTAAATTGTATTAATTGTTTAGAATATTTTAAAATAATTTGGGCCTTGTATTTGGGCCAAGTAGAATATATTTAGATCTTGTATTTTGGGCCATGTAGTGTAAGATGTTGGGCTTTGAAGCCCATAAATAATGTTGGTAGTCCAATTTAAGGTATGGGAGAAGCTTTCTCCTTGTGCCACTTGTCATGACCTTGTGAGAGCCTTGGAGTGCAAGCTAGGGTTGAGAAGCTTGTTATAGAAGCTAGAGTTAAAGAGCTTGCTCTAGAAGTTAGAGTGGGAATGCACTCTATAAATAGGAGTGCATAGTATTATAAGTTTTAAGTTTCATTTGAACTAGTATTATGCTGTTGAAATTTTCCAGCACATTTGGTTCTTAAGCTTCATCTTTGTTAGCTTCTCTTAGAAGACTAGCTTAGGGATTCCGTTGGAAGTTGGCCTCACCTCTTTTAATCACCTTGTTCCACCACTTTCACTCAACCACAACATGTCATTGCTTCCATTTGCATGAAGTTTCTGCTGGTTTAAATCACTCGATTTTCCTCCACATTGCACTGTATTGTTGCATCCGCTGCTTGCTCCATTTTCTATGGCTAAATTGGATTGAAAACAACTGCACACAACAAGGTTTCCATCATAATTTTGTGTTCTTGAGTTTAAATGGTTGAAATAACATCAATCTTCTTGAACCATCCAAGAATCATGTGTCTAGGTGTTCTTGTTGGGCCATGTGTTTTAATTGAGTTTTCTTCAATTTTAATCACTTGAATATTCTTATTGTTAGGTATTTTTCAAGTTTATAATTTGTTCTTGTCATGTTCAAAGTCACGTGCTTACAAATATGTCATAAACTTCATGTTTAGAAACTTGTTCACAAGGTGTTTGTGAAAATGCTTATACTATGTCTACTATGTGTTTGATGAAAATGTATTGAGTAAACTGCACTTATGTGAACCTTTGTGTGTTTTTCCTTTTATGTTTTTGAGTTCTTTAACTTGTTATTAGATCATTAACAAGTTCCTTAGAGTTAGGTTTTCATTATGTCTTGATGTTATGTTCAAACTCGTCGGATTCCTACAGGTATCAATTTTCTAAAGTTGTTTTGTAAACTGCACTAGTTTGAGAAATTTACTACAAACAGTATACACATCATATTGAAGTGAAATTTTGTGTGAGACTGTGTAAAGATGTTAAGATATGAATTTTATAGAAAGGCACATTCTGAATCAAAGTATACAAAAAATGATAAATAATCAAATGTCGAATGGTAGCTGTTGACAAGAGTCTGACGGAAGTGAAAATGGGCTACTGTAATTGAATTACTACAATTAATCCAATGAATATTTTTAGCTCAAGTTTTGCATGATCTTAGCCTAAAATGTTGGCGGTGTGCTGTTAAATTTGGGTGACCTAATTCGTTGTGGTTTGGACGCAATAAATTTTTGAATCGGCGCTGCTAGAAGCCAAGCGCATAACATAAGAACTGTTGCACTAGACCTAAAAACGCACTCTGTTCTAGATTTATCCAGAACGACTCAGTGCCCTGTTTGATCTGAAATTTTGTGTGGAAGTTCTATAATATGTTGAGGGTTGGTGGTAAACTTTTCGGGAGCAAAGACGTCTAAGTTGGTCGCCATAAATCAATCACATACTACTACCATAACTGAAAACTCTAGTTTTATTTTTTTTCTGTTTTAAATCTACTCTAGAGTCGTTCTTAGATTTTCTTTTTGTGTGCACTGACTTCATTCCAATTCTTGGAGTTTGTCAATTAAAAATGAATTTGAGTTGTGATTTTCCAAATTGTGCTTTACTGCTTTATATTTTTGTGAACTCTTGGTGAACAAGTACATTGATAAGGAACTTTTTGAAGTTGAGTTGGATTCAATCTTTCAAGAAAACTTTGAGAACAATTTGGAGAAGCATTCACAAAGGGGAAACAAGACTTTGATGCTACAAAGTTGAGTGACAAAGTAAGGAGTGGAGTGATACACTTGGAGAGGCATTTCCACAAACACTTGGAGTGCATAGTCTAGGAACTTTAATTTTTCAGCAAACTTTCATTGTATTCATTTGAGTTGTAATTGCAAAATAGTTTCATTAGTGGATTAGCATAAATGTCTTAGATGGTAAAGTGTTTCTAAGGTTCTTGGTGCCAAAGAACTTCACCACTAGGAATTGCCTAGCCTTAAATTTGTAAACTTTATTGTCTTTAGTCTTCTTTATTGTTCTTTCTGATTTTGTTTTGATCAATCCAACTAGTTATTTTTCTTAATTGAGTCACCTTCGTTTGGGACATAGTGAATACACTGTAGGAACGACTAGGAAGGTACATTGGGTCAAGCTCTAGCATTGGTACTTAAGTTGTCCTAGTTACGCACCTTACTTTCTTGAGAGATCCCCTGGTGTGCTATACTTGTTTGTCTTACCTTGAGAACACTACTTCACAAAACTTAAAATGTGTAGGCATTCTCACCACCATAGTGGCAATGAGTCTAGTGAAAATACTTCAGACTTGAGAAAAATTTTGAACCAACTTCGTTCTTTTAAACTAAACACTGAAGTACAATTTGCCATTACGGAAGAGGAAATGAAGACATTAAGGAAGAAGGATCACAAGTATAAATCTAAAACTAGTTCTTCAAAAAAACATCATTTTGATAGTGAGGAAGAAAAACTAGAGAGAGATAGTTTGAGAATGGCATGACACTATCATCTTGATCCTTACAGTCACCATATGAAAGAGAGAAAATCCAAGGAAGTTAGGATAGATTGACAATATTTTCATGGGATTAATCACATTGATACCTTTCTAGATTGGGAGATGAAGATTGAACAGTTGTTTGAGTGCTACCATGTAAGTGAGGAGAAAAAGGTCCCTCTAACCACCCTTAGCTTCCAAGGACATGCCCTTCAATGGTGGACAACCCTAGTGAGAGATAAAAGTCTTCACCATGAGCCATCCATAGCATACTGGAATGATCTTAAGAGTGCCCTTAGGAGAAGACACATACCCTTTTAATATCATAGGGAACTCATGGATAAACTCCATAGACTTAATCAGAAAAATATGAGCATAAAAGAATATAGACAGAGAATAGAGCTTTATATGATGAGTGTTGGGATAAGGAAAGATGAGATCATAATTGTGGCGAGATTCCTGAGTGGATTGAGTCTTGAGATTAGAGATAGATTAGAACTTCTCCCTTATCGGGGATTTTCATGACTTGGTCTAAATTCGTATAAAAGTTGAACATCAAATTTTGAGAAAAGGGCCAAGTAGAAGTTCTTATTCAAACTCTTATACCAGCAAGATTTATAAGAGGGGGGGGGGGGAATTCATGAGAGAAAAAACGAGAGAGAACCCCTCCAAAGCCATAGTTCTAGAGTGAAAAAAGAAAAGAAAAGCATACATCCTCAAGCCAAACTAGTCATATCAAGTTTTGGGTCATGTAAAATCCCCATGTCCTTCTTTGAGGACTATTCTTTTGAGAGGCCAAGATCGATATAGCAGTGAGGAAGAGAAAAGTAATGAGAGCACTAGTGAGGAGTCAGAGTGTAAGGGAAGTGAGGATGCCTTTGCTCACAAGGGAGAACTATTGATGATTCTAAGAACCCTCAACAAGCAACCTAGTCCACAACCCGAGTCATAGAGAGAGAACATTTTTCACACACGATGCAAAATTTTTGAAAATATTTGTTCTTTCATCATTGATAACGAGTCATGTTGTAACTGCTGTAGTGCTAGGATGGTTGATAAGTTAAACCTTGAAATGTTGTCCCACCCAAAACCTTATAAGCTGCATTGGATTAATGATGAGGGATATTAATGTTAAGCATTAAGTGAAGGTCAAGTTTTCCATAGGTAACCATGTTAATGAAGTTTTGTGTGATGTAGTTTCTATGGAAGCTTATCATGTTTTATTGGGAAGACCATCGCAATTTGATAAAAAAAATTATTCATGATGGTCTTACCAACGAAATTATCTTCACCAATAAACATAAAAAGTATGTACTTCATCCTTTGACTCCTACTCAAGTGTAGGAGGATCAAGTCCAAATGAAAAAAAAAATAGATAATGAAAAAAAAGTCCAAAATCTCAAAACCCAAGTCTTAAAGATGAATTTGAGGTGTGAGAGTTAGGTGTAGTTACTCAAAAGGAGACTTTCTTGACTAAAAATTCTTTAAAACATTGTTTTCTTACTAAGCAACCTCCATACCTCTTGTTGTGTAAAGGAACACTCATGTGTGTATCGTCCGATGAATCTGAATCCAAGGTTCTATCTCCACAAGTTGAAAAACTTTTAAAAGAGTTTGATGATGTATTTTCCAGTGATGGTCCTATCGGATTGCCACCGTTTTAGGGGATTGAGCACCGAATCGACTTCATTCCGAGTGTTAGTCTGCCCAACAGACTGGCATACAGAACGAATCCAGAACAGACCAAGGAGATAGAATCTCAGGTTCAAGAATTGTTAGATGATGGTTGGGTTCAAAAGAGCCTTAGCTCGTGCATTGTGCCAATTTTGTTTGTGCCTAAAAAGGATGGTAAATGGAGAATGTGTTGTGACTAACGTGTAATCAATAACATAACTATTAAATACAGGCACCTGATCCCTAAACTTGATGATATGCTTGATGAGTTGCATGGGTCCATAGTGTTTTCTAAAATTAATCTGAAAAGCATGTATCACCTGATTAGAATCAAAGAGGGTGATGAGTGGAAAACGACTTTCAAGACCAAATTTGGACTATATTAATAAAACTACCCTAAGATGATGCATGTGAGATTCTACACTAGTGTTAAATACAAAAATGTCATCAAAATAGACTACAAAAAAATTTCTTATACAATCCCTAAGGACATGATTCATAAGCTTCATGAAAGTGCTAGTTGCATTAGTGACCCTAAAGGCATCACCAACCATTCAATTAAAACAAGAAAACACCTTCTAAAGAATAAAGTTCTTGCTCACTAATGCACTCATTATAGCTCTGCCTGACTTTTCCAAACCATTTGATCTAGAGTGTTATGCATCGGGAATAGGCATAGGTGTTGTGTTACTTCAGAGTATTGCATATTTCAGTGAAAAATTACATGGTGCCACTCTTAATTATCCCACCTATGACAAAGAACTCTATGCTTTGGTAAGAGCGCTTCAAACTTGGGAACACTACCTTGTGCCCTAGGAGTTCATTATTCATAGTGACCATGAGTGATGGAAGAAGACTCAGGCAAGGTCCAGCAACCAAAGCTATGCTCAGACATCTTGAAGACAGTGAAAAGTCAGAGGTACCTATGCATATCAAAATACTGAGTATTCTAAGCTTTGATGATCTTTGTAAAAATTGTAAAAGTTAGAATAGGGAAATTCAATTTTTGTAAATAACCCTAGGTGCCTTAGGGTTTATAGAAGGCACCTAGGTTAGGGTTTTAGACGTCTAGAACATTGACATGTGGTGCATTCTCATTGGCGTATGGATTAGGGTATAGAGTAGCTTGCTCCACAAGCTAGGTTACCCTAACCCTAGTGCGTGGTGTAAGTTAGGGTTTCTAACCCTAGCTTCTTCTACACACCACTTGGATAGCTTGTTAGGAAAGTTAGGGTTTCTTACCCTAGCTTCTTCTACACGCTGCCTAAGGTAGCTTGCTAGGGAAGCTATTAGCTCCTCTCTTCTTCTATATATAAGAGGCTTAGGAGCCTCTCTTGTAAGCTTGATTACCTTGATGAAATGTTGCTGAATTTTCTGCACATTGATCAAGTTTCTCATTGAGTTTCTTCTCCTATAGAAGCTCTCTCTTGATGGTTGGCCTAACCTCTTACAAGGCTTTCTTCACCTAATTCACCATAACCAAACACTTCTACCACATATTTTCTTTCTCAACGGTTCCTCTTACACTATCCATTACTTCCGCATCAAGCGAAGCTCCTTCCATCACCTTTGTTCGGTGCAAAATGGCTTCTACATGTTTTACATCCATTGGAGCATGTTCAAGAAGCAAAGCACCTAGGAGCCTCTCCATCATTTGGTATCAAGAGCGCAGGTCTACAAGAGATAAGTTCTTGATCTTTTTCCACTTTATTCCAGTTGTTCCTTGTTGTTTCCATCAATTTTTGCATGTCTTGAATGTTTTCCATCGATTGAAGTAGTTTTATTGAGTTTAATCAGTTCAAAGTACATCAATCTCCTTGAACCTTCCAAAAGTACATTGTTTAGGTGTTCTTGAGTGTGCCGCAAGCTATCTTTTGTGTTGTTTGAGTTTTTGTTGATTTTAATCGGTTCAAATTGTTCATTTGTGTCCTAGCTTTTGTTTTTATGATCCATAGTATATGTAAAAGTCATGTATGGTTCCAAAATGTCATAAACTCCTTAGGTTCATACTTGTAGATTAGATGTTTGTGCCAATGCTTATGCAGAAAATTATGAGACAAGAATGTGTTTGATGTATTGTGTCCTAAAGTGTGCTATTGTGTGCTTTTTACTTTGCAATTTTGAGTTCCTTAATTCACTATTAGATTATTAGTGAGTTTCTTCGAGTCATAATACTCCTATATGTCTTGTAGTTTGTTCTAAAATTCATTGAAATCCATATAGGTTTCTTGACTCTGTTCTGAAACTATTTACATCTTTGATCACTGATTTGGACGATTTATTGCCCATGGATTCTTACGTGTTTTCAAGTGAAATTTTGAGAGAGACTTTGTTAAGATGCTAAATATGTTCTGTTAAAAAGGCGCATTCCAATTCAAAATACAACAAAAGATATAAATTGAAAAAGCCGAATGCTATTGACGTTCAGATTTCTGACGAAAAGTGTAATTGTGCCTCTGTGATTGAATTACTGCATCTAATCCAGTGACTTTTAATTCCTTAAAGTTGGAGTGATAATAGTTTGAGATGTTAGGAATGTATGGTAAAAATTTGGTGACCTAATTCTAAGTAATCGGACCGTGACAAATTTTGCAAACACTACTGTCAGATAACTATTGAAACTGGAAAAAACTGCTTTACTATGCTTAAAATTGCTCACTGTGTTGAATTTATTGCTAGTGCGATACTGGTCCTGAATTTCTGAAATTTGGAGTGGGTGATCTTTATTGTGTTGTGAGTTTGTGGTTAGAATTTCAAGACAAAAGAAGAACTCTACCGATTACCATAAATCACACACATATTGTTGCCATAAGTGAATTCTAGTCTTTATTTTTCTATTTCTTAATCTATTGTAGAGCCATTTGTAGATCATCTTTTTTGAGTGCTGCAATTCCGTTTTTAAGCCTTAATTTTCTTGTTTGTCATTTCTAATTACATTCCTTTGAGTTTCTCATTCTATAATCTCTTGAGTTGTGTTATTCAAATTAGCCTTTATTGCTTTATATTTTTTTGACCTCATGGCGAATCAGTACCTTGATGAAACACTTGAGTTGAGTTGGAACCAACACACCAAGAGCTGAATTTCCAAGCAATATTGGAGGATGAATCACAATGGGAGATGCAGTCATGCTGTAGAAAAGTTTCATTGACCAAAGTACACCAAAAAGTAGTGATACACTAGTGAGGCAAACTTACAAACACAAGGAGTGCATAGTTTAGGAATTTTAATTTTCAGTAACATTTTCATTGTATTCAATTGAGTTGTAATTGCAAAACTCTTTATCATTAGTGGAATAGTTCAAAATTTTTAGACAGTGAAGTGTGTCTAAAGTCCTTGGTGCCAAAGAACATCACCTTAGGATTCGTCTAGATTTAAGTTTTCAAGCATTATTCTTACTTTATTTTGATTTTTTCAATTGAGTAGTCCGACTAGTTTTATTTTCATTGAGTCGCCTTCGTTTGTGACTTAGTGGTCTGATTGTAAGAATGATTGGAAAGGTACATTAAGCCAGGCTCTGGCAAGAAAAGTCTTGGTACTTAAGCCGTCCTAGTGCACTTTCCTGGGAGACCCTCTAGTGTGCTAGACTAGTTTGTCTTATCTTGAGAGCACTTCTTCACAAAATTTAAGATGTCTCGACATTCTCATCACCATAGTGGCAATGAGTCTCATGACAATACATCAGATCTACAAAAAATTTTGAAAGAAATTCGGATTATGAAAATAAATATTGATGTACAATTTGCCATTATGGTAGAGGAGATGAAAACCTTAAAGAAGAAGGATCATAAGTATAAATCAAAAACTAGCTCATCAAAAAAATACTATTATGATAGTGAGGATGACAAACCAGAGTAGGATAGCATGAGAGCAGCCGAACACTATCAGCCTAACCCTTATCACCACCACAAGAAAGAAAGAAGGCCCAAATAAGCTGGAGTAGATCTTCGCCATTTCCATGGCACTAATGACATTGATACATTTTTAGATGGGGAGATGAAAGTGGAACAATTATTTGAATGCTATAATGTGAGTGAAGAGAGAAAAGTTCCCCTAGCTACTCTTAGTTTCCAAAGACATGCCTTACATTGGTGGACTGCCTTAGTGAGGGATAGGATTCTTCATCATGAATAAGCCATAGCCTATTGGAATGACCTTAATAGTGCCCTTAGAAGAAGACATATTCCCTCATATTACCATAGAGAACTCATGGACAAACTTCATAGGCTTAATCAGAAAAACATGAGTATTGAAGAGTATAGGCAGAAAATGGAATTGTATATGATGAAGGCGGGAATTAGAGAATATGAAAATGTAATTGTGACTAGATTTTTAAGTGGATTGAGTCTAGAAATAAGAGATAAAGTAGAACTTCTCCCTTATAGGGATTTTCATGACTTAGTGCAAATTTGTATAAAGGTTGAACAACAAGTTTTGAGAAAAGGCACAAGTTGAAGTTCCTACTCTAACTCTTATCCCAAGACTGATTATAAGAGTGAGGGAAAATCCTTAAAAGAAAAACCAAGAGAGAATCTCCCTAAAGCTATAGTTCAAGAAAATGTAAAAAGAAAAGAAGAACCCACATCCTCTAGCCGAACTAGTGACATCAAGTGTTTCAAGTGTTTGGGTTGGGGTTATATAAAAGCTGAATGTCCATCTATGAGAACCATTTTGTTGAGAGGCTAAGACCTATATAGCAATAAGGAAGAGAAGAATGTTGAGAGCACTAGTGAGGAGACTGATAATGAGGAGGGAGAGGATGCATTTGCTCATGAGGGAGAGCTATTGATGGTTAGATGTTCCCTTCAGAGCTAACCTAGTCCACAACCCGAGTCACAACGAGAGAACATCTTCCACACAAGATGCAAAATTTCTGAAAATATATGTTCTCTCATCATTGACAACAATTTGTGTTGTAATTTTTATAGTGCTAGGATGATTGATAAATTAAAACTTGAGTTAAGACCCCACCCTAAACCTTATAAATTACATTGGATTAATAATGGGGGGCGGGCGACATTAATGTCAAAAACCAAGTAAAGGTCAAGTTTTTTGTGGGGTACTATATTGATGAAGTTTTGTGTGATGTAGTTCCCATGGAAGCTTGTCATGTTTTATTGGGAAGACCATGACAATTTGATAAACAAACTATTCATGATGGTCTTACCAACAAAATTACCTTAACTCATAAACATAAAAGGTTTGTACTTCATCCTTTAACTCCTACTCAGGTGTTGGAGGATCAAGTCCAAATGAAAAAGAAATTAGATAGTTAAAAGAAAAACAAAGTTCAAAAATCTCAAAACCTAAACATTAAAAATGAATCTAAGGTGTAGGAGCTAGGTGTTCCTTCCCACAAGGTCACTCAAAAGGAGTCTCTATTAACTAAAATTTTTATCTCCTTATTAAGCAACCTCCATACCTCTTGTTGTGTAAAGGAACACTCATGTGTGCACAGTCTGATAAAGCTGAATCTAAGGTTCTGTCTCCACAAATTGAAAAAGTTTTGAAAGAATTTGGTGATGTATTTCCTAGTGATGGTCCTACGGGATTGCCACCTTTTCGGGGAATAGAATATCAAATTGATTTTGTTCTAGGTGCTAGTCTGCCAAACAGACCCGCATATAGAACAAATACAGAGGAAACCAAGGAGATAGAATCCCAGGTTCAAGAGTTATTAGACAAGGTTTGGGTTCAAAAGAGTCTTAGCCCGTGCGTCATGCCAATTTTGTTAGTGCCCATAAAGGATGGTAAATGGAGAATATGTTGTGACTGTCGCGTAGTTAACAACATCACTATTAAATATAGGCACCCAATTCCTAGGCTTGATGATATTCTTGATGAATTGCATGGGTCCACTGTGTTTTCTAAAATTGATCTAAAAAGCGGATATCACCAAATTAGAATCAAAGAGGGTGATGAGTGGAAAATCGCTTTTACGACCAAATTTGGACTATACGAGTGGTTAGTAATGCCTTTTGGACTCACTAATGCACCTAACACTTTTATGAGGCTAATGAATCATGTTCTTAGGGATTGCTTAGGAAAAATTGTAGTAATTTATTTTGATGACATTCTTGTGTATAACACTAGTGTAGAGTCTCATCTTCACCATCTTAGGGAAGTTTTGTTAGTCCTTAGGAAAAATCAACTCTTTGCCAATGTAGATAAATGTACCTTCTGTGTAGATAGTGTTTTCTTCTTAGCTTTCATTGTTAATAAAGATGGGGTCCATGTGGACCCCTCAAGAATAAAAGCCATCCAAGAGTGGCCTACCCCAAAGAATGTAGGAGAAGTAAGGAGTTTTCATGGATTGACAAGCTTTTATAGAAGATTTGTGCCTAACTTCTCTAATCTAGCTTCGTCTTTCAATGAGTTGGTGAAGAATGATGTTAAATTCTATTGGGCGAAAAACAAGAAAATGCATTCCAAAGGATAAAGTTCTTACTTACTAATGCACCCATTCTAGCTCTACTTGATTTCTCTAAACCTTTTGAGTTAGAGTGTGATGCATCGAGAGTAGGTATAGGTGTTGTGTTACTTCAGGGTGGTCACCCCATTGCATATTTTAGTGAAAAACTTCATGGTGCCACTCTTAATTATCCCACCTATGATAAAGAATTTTATGCTTTGGTGAGAGCCCTTCAGACTTGGGAACATTACCTTGTGTCCCAAGAGTTTATTATTCATATTGATCATGACTCACTTAGTATTTGAAGGGTCAACATAAGTTAAATAAAAGACATGCTATGTGGATGGAATTTCTAGAACAATTTCAGTATGTAATTAAATACAAGAAGGGCAAAACTCACATTGTGGTTGATGCATTGTCTAGAAGACATGTATTGATTTCTAAACTTGGTGCCCAAATTCTTGGATTTGATAACATAATTGAATTATATAAACAAGATCCTGAATTTTCATCCATCTTTACTAAATGTCAACAAAACCTCATGGAGGTAACTATGTAAACCAAGGGTATCTCTTTAAAGAAGGAAAATTGTGTATACCCCTTGGTTCACATAGGAAACTCCTTGTAAAAGAGTCACATGAGGGGGGTCTTATGGGTCACTTTGGAGTAGAGAAGACCTTGTGCATACTAAGAGAAAAATTCTTTTGGCCCCACATGAGACGAGATATACAGAGGTAGTAATGAAGATGAGGTAGACGAGCCAGATCTGAGGTCAGATCCTCTTCAAGAGGGAAGGGATGATGGAAGAAGGCTCAGGCAAGGTCCAGTCACCAGAGCTATGCTCAGACATCTTGAAGCCAATAAAGAGTCAAAGGCACCTGTGTAAATCAAAATGCTGATTATTCTGAGATTTGATGGTCATTGTAAAAATTAGAATAGGGAAATTTGATTTTTGTAAATAACCGTAGGTGCCTTAGGGTTTATAGAACGTGCCTAGGTTAGGGTTTTAGGCGCCTAGAACATTGACATGTGGCGTATTCTCATTGGTGTATGGATAAGGGTATGGAGTAGCTTGCTCCACACGCTAGGTTACCCTAACCCTAGTGTGTGGTGTAAGTTAGGGTTTCTAACCCTAGCTTCTTCTACACACCACTTGGATAGCTTGTTAGGAAAGTTAGGGTTTCAAACCCTAGCTTCTTATACACGCTACCTAAGGTAGCATGCTAGGGAAGCTATTAGCTCCTCTCTTCTTTTATAAATAAGAGGCTTAGGAGCCTCTCTTGTAAGCTTGATTACCTAAATGAAATGTTGCTGAAGTTTTTGCACATTGATCAAGTTTCTCATTGAGTTGCTTTTCCTAGAAGCTAGAAGCTCTCTCTTGAATGTTGGTCTAACCTCCTCCAAGGGTTTCTTCACCTAATTCACCATAACCACAACACTTCTACCACACGTTTTCTTTCTCCACGGTTCCTCTTCCACTATCCATTGCTTCTGCATTAAGAAAAGCTCCTTCCATCACCTTTGAACGGTGCAAAACGACTTCTACATGTTCTACATCCATTGGAGCGTGTTTAAAAAGCTAAAGCACCTAGGAGCCTCTCCATCAATGAGTCCCTTAGATATTTGAAAGGTCAGCATAAGTTAAATAAAAGACATGCAAAGTGGATGAAATTTTTGGAACAATTTCAGTGTGTAATTAAATACAAGAAGCGCAAAACAAATATTGTGGTCGATGCATTGTCTTGTAGACATGTATTGTTTTCTAAATTAGGAGCCCAAATTCTTGGATTTGAAAATTCTATATGGGGAAGATGTTCATCCCCCGACTTTTTATTTTCCTTAATGAAAACCTGTAAAAGAGTAGACCGAGATTTGTTTACTACTTTAGTTTGTACATCAGTCTGTGGATGAAATGTAGTAGAAAACAAAAGTGTTGATTGAATACGCCCCAACCACATTAGTGAAAAAATAAAGAGGACAAAGAGCCAAAGGATGAATGAAGAGCTCTCAAGAAGAATGGGCCCATATGAGCCTATCTGGGCTTCCAACTAGCTGTTGGGGCCCAAATGCAACCATAAAGAGACTACTTTAGAGAAAATTGAGCATCAAGGAGAAGTCCTCTAAATTGTATAAATTGTTTAGAATAATTTGGAATAATTTGGGCCTTTTATTTGAGCCAAGTAGAATAGCTTTGGGCCTTTTATTTTGGGTAATATAGTGTAAGATGTTGACTTTGAAGCCATAAACAATTTTAGCGGTCCAAGTTAGCATATGGGAGAAGGTCTCTTCTTGTGCCACTTGTCATCATCTTGTGAAAGCTTTGAGGTGCAAGCCAAGGTTGAGAAGTTTCTCATAGAAGCTAGGGTTAGAAGCTTTTCATAGAAGATATGGTTTGAGAGCTTGCTCTAAAACCTGGAGTGGGAATGCACTCTATAAATAAGAGTGCATAGTGTTGTAAATTTGAAGCTTGATCATAACTAGTGTTATGTTGTGAAAAATTTCTAGCACATTAGGTTCTTGAGCTTCATTTTTGGTAGCTTCTCTTAGAAGTCTAGCTTAGAAATTCCAATTGAAAGTTGGCTTAACCTCTATCAAACTCCTTGTTCCACTAATTCACTAAACCACAACATGACATTGCTTCCATTTCTATTAAGTTTATGTTGTCTTGAATCACTCAATTTTTGTCAACACTACATTACGTTGTTCCAGCCGCTATTTTCTCTATTTTCCATGGTTAAATTTGTTTGAAAATAGAGGCATACAACAAGGATTCCATCATATAGATCCTAGCCTTGCCCACAAGATTTTCCAAAAATGGCTAAGGAACTTAACATCTTTGTCTGACACGATGGTGCGGGGTAAACCATGTAACCTAACAATTTCTTTGAAAAATAGTTGTGAGATGTTGCTAGCATTATCCATTTTATGGCATGGAATGAAATGGAACATCTTACTAAATTGGTCCACCACCACAAAAATGGAGTCATTACCCCTTTGTGTTCGAGAAAGCCCTTGAATAAAATCCGTCCTAACATCTTCCCGAGGGGCTTGGGCTATAGGTAAGGCGATGTAGAGTCCATGAGGCATCAATTTAGACTTAGCTTGGAGACAAACTAAACATTTACTACCATACCTTTGGACATCAACTCTCATGTAAGGCCAATAAAATTTATCTGTTAAAATGGTTAGGGTTCTATGCACACCAAAATGACCCATGAGTCCCCCTTCATGACTTTCTTGCACAAGAAACTTTCTGATAGATCCTTGTTGTGCACAAAGTTTTTCTTTATTAGAAAAGATACCCTTCAGGAAAATAGAATCCGTCACAAGGTTTCTTAAGTCAAGATGTAAAAATGGATGAAAAATAATTATCATGTTCATAAAATTCCTTTAAGTTGCCACAACCACGAATTTGAACACCAAGAGAAATTAGTAGAGTATGTCATCTAGACAAAGCATCCCCAACTATATTACTCATTCTAGATTTATGTTTGATAACATAAGGAAATTTCTCCAAATACTCAACCCAGTTTCATGTATGTTATTTAATTTACCCGCCCTCTTATGTATTTTAATGACTCGTGATCAGTATGAATGACAAATTCCTTAGTCACTAAATAATGTTCCCAGATCTTGAGAGTACGGATGAGAGCATAGAGCTCTTTTTCGTAGGTGGGATAATTCAAGGCGGCTCACTTTAATTTTTCACTTAAATATGCCATAGGGTGACCCCCTTGGAGTAACACAACACCTATGCCAACCCTAGAGGCATCACATTCTTGTTCAAAAAGGTTCTAACAAAATCAGGAAGAACTATAACATGTCCTTCTTAATAAGTTCGTTAAAAGGAGATGTTATCCTAGAAAAATCTTGAACAAATTGTAGATAAAAAATGGCTAGGCCATGAAAGATCCTGACTTTTCTCCTACGGTCATAGGGGTGGGCCAACATGAACCCCATTTTGCCGAACCATGAAGCCCAAAATTATAACATTTTTCTTTACAAAGTGCATTTTTCTATATTGGCGAAAAGATGATTTTTCCTAAGATTATATAAGACTTGTCTAATATGACCAAGATGGTCATTCAAACTCTAACTATAGATTTAAATATGATCAAAATAAACAACAACAAAGTGTTCTATGCAATCCCTAAGTATATGTTTCATTAATCTCATAAAAGTGTTAGGAGCATTGGTCAAGCCAAATAGTGTAACTAACCACTCATATAATTCAAAAATGGTCTTAAAAACAATCTTTCATTCTTCTCTTTCTTTAATTCTAATATGATGATAACAACTTTTAAGATCAATTTTAGAAAATATGTTTGCCCATGCAATATATCTAGCATACTATATAACATATGTTGGCCTGACAATCAATACACATTATCCCAGACCCGTCTTTCTTAGGGACCAACAACATGGGAACTACACAAGAACTGAGACTCTTCTGAACTCAACCCCTCTTCAATAGTTCATCAACTTGCTTCTCAATTTCCTTGATTTCCTCAGGTTTTGTTCTATAAGCAAGCCTATTGGGTAGACTAGTTCCAGGAACTAGATCAATTTGATGCTTTATTCCCCTTAGAGGCGGCAAACCACTTCGAACCTCTCTAGAAAATATATCATCAAACTCTTTCAAAATAATCTTAACCCCGTTAGGCAGAGACTCAAGTTCACTACCGGTCACAGTAAGTGCCTCTTTGCAGTAAAGAATAAAGGGAGGTCGTTCCTGTAGAAGAGCTTTTATTTTATTTTGAATCATAAAAGATATTTTGGGAACAACAATATTGGAGGAGACACAGGGAACACAAAACTAAAAATGCTCAAAAGAATAAGGCACACAAAAGATTATACAACTAATGTGATAATTTGGACAAGAAAAAGCATGAAAAAGATTGAAAAAAAAAAAAACTCAAAGAAGGATGAGATTTTGTTATTTTTACACTTGAACTTATGTAAAATCTTGAAATGAAAGACAACTAAGAATCACAAAATTTCAGAAAAGAAACACCTTACAAGTGCTAGAACACAATTTTGCCAATCTCTAAGGAAGCCTATATGAAAATTGATTCAAGAAAATTAGGGTCAACTGCACATTAAAAATCATTTCTCAAACACTTAGTGTGCTAAATTATTTATAATTTTTCTTTTGATTCTTTTCACTTTTCTTTGATTTTTGAAAACCAATATGGTTCATTCATTCACTATAGCAACCCTATCTAAAACAATTATGATAAATCAATTTCACAAGACAACCACAAATGAGAGAAACACACACTTCAATCCTAATGTTTATGGGTTTTCAATTTTCTAAACCATGTTTCTTCTTAAATGAACTCTCAAAACAAAATTAAACACTTTTAAACTCCAAAAAAATCAAGAATAAAATGAGAAATCAAGGAATGAACACGGTTATAGGACACAAAATTAACCAAGCATCAACATTATACCCATTTCCTAGAGAGAGAAAACATTTTCAACAAAACCCAATGAAGAAGATGGATACAATGGCTTGATTAATGCATGAAACTTCAAAAAAAAAAAAACACAAGAACATGATGTATACTAACCTAAAATAGTTATGCAATCAAGAAAACTCAGTGAGCAAAACGAATTACCGAATTACCTTACACCATAGATGGTTTTCAAACCTATTTTTCAAGAAAACCTCCATTGATGGTGATGGACATCTCCATCGATTTGGTTTATCCTTTGGGTCTTGATACCACTTGATATGGCTTCTTGGGAGTGTTTAGGATCTAGATCAACCTCTTAGAAGATGAAGAACAAAACTCAACAATGAAAGGAATGATGTTGGTGCAACAATGGAAGGCATTGGTTAGTATATGGTGCGCAAATGTAAAAAAACAATAGCACATGTAACTATCAATGTAAAATAAAAATGGAATAAAGAAGAACACGCCATCTATATAATGAATCCCATAAATAGTGCACAAGAGCCATATATACATCTCCATGGATTCATATATAAAGTAATCTTCTAGTCAAGATAATTTTAAATATACATAAAGTACAATATAAAAAGTAATTACTTTTAAGTAATTTAACTAGTTTAATAAAATTCAATAATTTTAATTTTTAATTTTTTTTTATCCAAATAACATATTTTGTTAAAATATTTTAAATTTTATAGAAAAATAAATTATCTTCTTAAAATTTCCCTCAATTTCGTTAGATTTTTTTTTATCATAGTGGTAATCATTTTAATGTATCAATAATATTATATACGAGGATGTGATATTTGAATAACATTTACGTACAATAGAAAGAGAGAATGAATATACAAAACTTGTTAAACTTTCATGTGAAACTAATCATGTGAAAATGTTTTAATATAAAATTGTAAACATTTAGAAGAAAATCTACTTGACCAGAATACATAAAGTATATACTTGTTATATAGTATATCACTACGCTATTTTCTGGTATTAAACTTCTCTTTTATCCATCAATCCCCAAGTTGACACAAATCAAAATTTGGTAAAGTTAGAAAATGATGCGTTGACATCGCTGGGAAAGTTACTCCCATTTGACACTCTGATGTAGCAATGATGTGGAAAAATAAATTATTTTTTTAATAATATAGGATCTACTAGCAGTATTAATTGAAAATTTTGAAAATAGTGTATTCCATTTCCTGCTTCTCTTTCATTTTCATTTAGCCTCTTCCGTTCCTCTTTCTCACATTTCCCTCAAAGGAATTTTCTTGAAGGAGAGATAACGGAGAACAAGCTTCTGAATGAAACCCACCATATTGATGGAGTTCTTTGTTATTTCAAGCGGTTGGAGGAGGAAGAGCTAGCTTTTTACTATTCCAAGGTGTAATGTTCATCCTGTGTCATACAAGGTAAGGATTAAGGTTTTCAAAAGCAAACAACATAAGAAGTGTATTTTTTGCTCTTGATATGAAACATGAACATGTATGTATACCAAAGTCCTCCTCCCGGAATCACTTAGGTTTACGTTGCTAGCTTTTATATCTACTACATGTATGTAAAAGTCCTCGTACTAAACCACTTGGGTCAACAAAAAAATCCCTTGGTGGGTTTTAGGTTGTTGGTTTCCATCTTTGTTTCATGTATGTCAATGTCCTACTCATTGAACCACTTATGTTAGCATAAAAATCATTTCTTTGCGGGTTTTAGGTTGTTGGGTTCCATCTCTGCTACATGTATGCTAATGTCCTCCACACTGAACCACTTAGGTCATCATAAAAATCACTTCTTCGTGGGTTTTAGGTTGTTGGATTTCATCTCTGCTACATGTATGTCAATGTTCTCCTCACTGAACCACTTAGATCAGCATAAAAATCACTTCTTTGTGGGTTTTAGGTTGTTGCGTTCCATCTTTGCTACATGTATGTCAATGTCCTCCTCACTGGACCACTTAAGTCAGCATAAAAATCAGTTGTGGGTTTTAGGTTGTTGGACTCTATCTCTGCTACATGTATGCCAATGTCCTCCTTGCTTAATCACTTAGGTCATCATAAAAATCACTTCTTGGTAAGTTTCAATCCTTGTTGTTTTTGTGGTTTGTATAGGTGTTACATGAATGTATGCAAAAGTCCTGGTCCTTGAACCACTTAGGTCAACACAAAAAACTCTTCTTGGTGGGTTTTAGGTTGGTGGTTTTTATATCTACTACATGTATATATGCCAAAGTCCTCCTCATTGAACCACTTAGGTCAACACATAAAACCTTCTCTTGGTGGGTTTCACAGTTTGGTGGTTTCCATATCTGCTACCTATATGTATGTCAAAGTCCTCCTAAATGAACCACTTAGGTCAAGACATACAACCTCTTCTTGGTGGGTTTCATACCTTGCTTCTTTCATCTCTACTACATGTATGTCAAAGTCATCCTCACTGAACCACTTACGTCACAACATAAAACCTCTTCTGGACGGGTTTTACAACTTGCTTGTTTTCATTATGCTACATGTATGCAAAAGTCCATCTCACTGAACCACTTAGATATCTTCCAAAGTCCTCCTCACAGGAACCTTCAACATCCAATTGCAACTATTTAGTTTGTTCATTCTATTTCATATATATGACTAGCGAGATAATTTGTTTGTTGACATGTGTTAAAATTGATGTGCTTTAGCAACATAACAATGACAACTGGTGAAAGTTCTGGATCAAAGGTATTTGTCCTAATGTTAATATTAACTATTTATAATTTTTATGACATGTTCAATTTTGTGGTCATTATTGGTTATTTATTTGTTATTGTATGTAGGTCTATGTGTGACACTGTTGTAGGACAACATATCTGGCAATTGTTAATACAATGCTCACAGAAGAATATAAGGCTTGTATTGGCAAAACTCCGTTTGCATGGTTCATGGGCTATGGAGGCAAAGTGAAAATCAGCAGGACAGTACTGTAGGAGTTATGTATCTGATGGGTTGAAGGGAGGGGAGGTTTTTTTTATAAGGTCTAAGTTTTTTTCTGTTAGCACCAAGAGTTGCTAGAGGATTTGATGAAACCAATAAGAAGATGGAGTGTAAAGGATCAAGGGAAGCAATGAGTATTGCAAGAAGACTCATGAAGTTTGATGGTGTTTTTGGTCCTAGACTTAGGTGTTGTGTGTGTGTGGGTCTTGCTCTTTGCTTCAAAATCATAAGTTGCATGTTTCATAATTCAAAGTAAGCTCCAAAATTAGCTTTGCTTAATCAAATGAATAAAATGTTTTAAAAAAGGTTAATTTAGATTTTGAAATACTAATTCAGTAAGGAATTCAGTAAACTGTTTTCAGAATCTGAACTTGATAAATTTTCCCTAATAAGTCACAAAAATTTAATCGAATGAACGATTAAAGCAATCGATTGAGATTTTAACAGACTTTATGATCATTTTTCTTATATAAAGGACAAGCACGTGATTTCAAGGTAACTAAGTCATCTTGAGCAAATACTTGTGAAATTTTCAAGAGAGAAAAAGCGCGAACACCCTTGTGATCATTTGGCAATCAATTTTTTATCAATAATGTTGATCTTGGAGCTTTACTATTGAGTTGAATTTGTGAAATTGTGATCTTGATCGAGAGCTAAGTGTTTTACTCTGATCTTAATACATTTTGTAATATGTTGAGTAGAATCACTGTTGTATTTGTTTTATTCATGAGTAATTTTTGTACTATGATTGTGGTGTTACAATTTACATAGGGTGTTTAATTGTAACTGGTGTAGTGCAAAGTGTTCTGTATTAGTGAGACACCTGTTGTAGGGTTTAGTAGGTTGTTTGCTACTGGGAGTAGTGGTAGCTTGCAGGTTGCAAGTGTTGTGGATTGTATAAAACTAATCTTGGTGATCCTTTTTAGTGGAACTCTTTGCTAGTTGGCAAAGGACTAGACGTAGCCCTTGAGGAAGGTGAACCAGTATAAATCTTTGTGTTCTTGATTTTCTTTCTCTCTTCTTGAACACTTATCATTTTTGTTCTTGATCGTTCAATTGATTGTCTGTCGCGCGTAATGGATTGTTCATTGAACTAGTATTATTCTTTATTTTACTAGAGTTATTATCTCATTTGTATAATTGACTGAACTTGTTCTTGATTCTATTTGAGTGTTTTCTATTATCTGATATCACGGTTTAATAGATTGAACTTCTGGAAATTTGTTTTCTTGAATCAATTGTTATTTCTTGTTTGATTTTTATCTGAATTGTATTACTGTGCGATTGATTTGAGTTTACTGTGAATCCTGATCATCTAATTGTTTTTGTGTTATTCTGAAATAATTTTTTATAATCAACAAATTGCTTATGCTTCTATTTCTGGTATTTCTTGGTAATTGACTGAATTAATTCAAACACAATTTCCAGTAAATTGGTTCTAGCAGAGAATTGTCATTAGTGTACTATTTGACTGAGTTTATTGTATTCAGTTTATTACTTTTGTGTTTCCAGTAAACTAATTGGTGTTGTTTACAGTTTAGTTAAATATTTCAATTGATTGACTCTGATCTGAAACTGATTGATCTTTACTTTGAACTTCTTAATATCATTTTTTAGTAGTTTTAATAAAGAACTTTCATTCAATCTTTAATACTTTCCATTGTTTGTGAAAATTTTTTGAAAGTTCAATTCCCCCCCCCCCCCCCCACACCTCTTAAACTCGGCTTAAACTTATTTTACAATTTCCTTTACATTGTTAGATGTTTGTCTAGGTTGGGGTCTTAGAATACGTGGAACTATGATTTTGGAAGGCAGCGTGGGATTCCCATATTAGGAGTTTATTTCCATTTAAAGATGTATAAGTGGATGACTATGTATTTCTAAGTGGTTCACTAGGAGAAATTTTGAAGACCTTTATTAAAACTGGAAATTCAAATTTTCAAGTTGGATTTGTATGTAAATGAATACAGTTCAAAGTATATTTTTTGAAGATTTTCTTTCCTTTTGTCGTCTAATTAGGTCAATGTAATGATCCTTGAAGTTAATTTATGACACCCACAACGAAATGGACGACTATGTATCTCTAAGTGGTTCAGTGGAGAGTAATTTTGAAAACCCTTAGTAGAACTGAAAATTCAAATCTTCAAGTTAAGTTTGTTTGTGAATGAATATAGTTCAAAGTGTTTTTTGAAAATTTTCCTTCCTTTTGTCGTCCAATTAGGTGAGCATGCATGTCCTTGTAGTAAATGTATGACACCCACATTACAATTGTTAACTATGTGTATGTAAGTGGTTAAGTGAGGCGGTGTTTTGAAGACACTTATTAAAACTGAAAATTCAAATCTTCAAGTTGAGTCTATTTGTGAATGAAGAAAGTTCAAAGTGTTTTTTGAAAATTTTCCTTCCTTGTGTTGTCCAATTAGGTGAGTATGCAAGTCCTTGTAGTAAATGTATGACAACAACATCCAAGTGGTCTACTATGTGTTCATAAGTGGTTCACTGAGGAGGAATTTTTAAGCCCATAATTAAAAGTGAAAATTCACCTTTTCTAGTTTAGTCTGTTTGTGAATGAATACAATTGAAAGTGTTTTTTGAATATTTTATTTCCTTTTGTTGTCCTATGAGGTCAATATGGAGGTCCTTGCATTAAATGTACAACACCCACAACAAAGTGGTCGAGCATGCATTTGTAAGTGTTCAATGAGGCAGAATTTTCAAGACGCTTATTAAAAGTGGAAGTTTACCTATTCACGTCAAATTTGTATATAAATGAATATAGTTGAAAGTGTTTTTTTTTTAATATTTTCTTTCCTTTTATCGTCCAATTAGTTCAATATAAATGTCCTTGCAGTTATTGTATGACACCCACATCCAAGTGGTTGACAATGTGTTTGTAAGTGGTTAAGTGGAGATGATTTTGAAGACCCTTATTAAATCTGGAAATTGAACTCTTAAAGTTGAGTTTGTATGAGAATGAATACAATTGGAAGTGCTTTTTTAAAGATTTTCTTTCCTTTTGTCATCCAACTAATTCAATATAAAGGTCATTGCAGTTATCATGACAACCTTATCAAAGTGGTTCGCTATGTGGATGTATGCGGTATGCTTGGAAAAGTTTTTTATTACATGTGTTTAAATTTGGAAATTCACTTGTTATTACAAAAAATGAGACTAAATATTTGCTAACCCGAAAACATTGGTCCAAACTGGACCACCTATTAATCAATTCCCTAATAGCAACACTAGAAATCTAAAGTGGCTCTTCCAAACGCAACAACCACTTCGAAGGAGTGCTCTCCAACTTCTTCCTCTGAAATGAAGACATTTGACGATTAATTTGGACAATGACATCAATTTGGACTCTGTGCCTCACTCTAAGCTGCAAATAGAAAAGAACAAACAACTGACTATGTTTTCACTACCTACACATATAAATACTAAATCCAATTTAGCAAATGACTTACCTTTGATTGTTCATCCTCATCTCCCTAAAAAAGTTTTGCAGCCATATCTTTATACAAAAGAAACTTCTCTCAGAAAATAATCTCACTAGTCTCATATATACAGTAGAATCAAGAAAACAAAATACTTGCAACTGGTTCTTGAAGATCCCTGTGAGCAGGACTTTCGTATACATCTAAGTGCTTCAGTGAGGAGAACTTTGGCATACATGTAGAAGAGATAGAAACCAGAAAGGTGCGAAATCCACCTAGTAGTTTGGTGAGGAAGGTTTTCGCATGCATGTATCAAAGATGGAAACTAGCAAGGTGTGAAACCCACCTAAAAGAGGTTTTCTGTGATGACCTAAGTGGTTGAAGGATGAGGACTTCTACATACATGTCTTAGAGATAGAAACTAGCAAGGTGTGAAACCACTAGAGGAGGTTTTATATGTTGACCTAAGAGGATCATTAAGGAGGACTTCGCAGATATGGAAACCAACAAGGTCTGAAACCCACCATGAGGAGGTTTTATGTGTTGACCTAAATAGTTTAGTGAGAAGGACATTGCATACATTGGCACATATGGAAACTAGCAAAGTGTCAAACCCACCAAGAGGAGGTAGCAAGGTGTAAAACCCACCAGAAGAGGTTTTATGTTGTGAACTAAGTGGTTCAGTGTGGAGGACATTGGCATACATACATGAAGCAAGATGAAACCAACAAGGTGTGAAACCTATCAAGAAGAGGTATTATGAGTTAACCTAAGTAATTGTAGGATGAGGACTTTCGCATACATGTCTCAGACATGGAAACCAGCAAGGTGTGAAACCCACCAAGAGGAGGTTTTATGTCTTGACCTAAGTGGTTCATTTAGGAGAACTTTGGCATACATAAGGTAACAAATATGGAAACCACCAAAATGTGAAACCCACTAAGAGGATGTTTTATATGTTGACCTAAGTGGTTCATTGAGGAGGACTTTGCATACATACAAGTAGCATATATGGAAACTAGCAAAGTGTGAAACCCACCAAGAAGAGGTTTTATGTGTTGACCTAAGTGGTTCAAGGATGAGGGCTTTGGCATACATACCTGTAGCAGATATAAAAACCAGCAACCTAAAATAGACAAGAAGAGGTTTTCTATGTTCACCTCAGTGGTTTAATGACGAGGACTTTGGCATACATACATGTAACACATATACAAACCAAAATACTAGCAAGGATTGAAACCCACCCAAAAGTGATTTTTTTTCTTGCTAGCTATATGGTTCAGTGAGGAGGACATTGGCATACATACAGGTCTCAAAGATGGAAACCAAGAAGGATTGAAACCTACAAAAAAAAATGATTTTTATGTTGCCTAAGTGGTTAAGTGAGGAAGACATTGACATACATGTAGCATAGATGGAACCCATCAACTTAAAACCCATGAAGAAATGATTTTTATGCTGAGCTAAATGGTTTAATGAGGAGGACATTAACATACATGTAGCAGAGATGGAACCTAACAACCTAAAACCCACAAAGAAGTGATTTTTATGCTGACCTAAGTGGTTCAGTGAGGAGGACATTAGCAAATATGTAGCAGAGATAGAAACCAGCAACCTAAAACCCACCAAGAAGTGTCTTTTTTTTGTTGACCTAAGTGGTTTGGTACGAGGACTTTTAGCAGATATAAAAACCAACAACGTAAACCCATCAGGAAGAGGTTTTTTCTATTGATCTAAGTGGTTAAGAGATGAGGGCTTTGGCATACATACATATACCAAATATGGAAACAAACAATGTATTCAGTTCATGTTTCATATCAAGAGCAAAAAAATACACTTCTTATGTTGTTTGCTAAGGAAAACCTTAATCCTTAATTACCTTGTATAACACAGGACGGACACTACATCTTAGAATAGCAAAAAGCTAACTCTTCCTCCTCCGAACACCAAAAACAACGAAGAACTTTGTCAACACAGTGAGTTTCATTCAGAAGCTCGTTCTCTCTTCTCTCTCTTTCAAGAAATACCTTTAAGAGAAATGTGAGAAAGAGAAACATAAGAGACTAAAAGAAAATGAAAAAGAAATAAGAAACTAAATATATTAGTTTCAAAATTTTCAATTAATAGAGTAAAAAATTATTAGTTTTTGCAATATCATTGTCACGTCACAATGTTAAATAGAAGTAACTCTTTCGGCCATGTTAACGTATAATTTTCCGGTAAGGTTAGATAATGCCAGCTCAAGTGATCTCGTTGATTCGTCGTAAAACGTTGAACCTAGTTAGTGATTAAGCACAAAGTACTGGCAAAAGAAGGTATAATAAATGCAATTGAGAAAAGGCAAACACTTTTCACGTTTTTCATGTTGTCACTCCTGAGATATAATTGCTCGATCTCTCTGTGTGTCTCTCTCTCAACCTTTTATTTATATATATAAAAGCGAGTATTTTATTTAGATTTCTAAAATGCTAAGATAAATTTCGAATATTATTTGCATTTTGTCGTTATAATTAATCCCAGATTTAGACTCATAATAATGGCACGTATAGGTATAGTTGGTACCACCGGTGGTATTTAGTAAATTATGCAGATTACTGAAAAGTACGTATCCGTAAGTGTAATGATAAAATAAGAGTTAAAACGTTTTTGATACTCTTAAAATTAGTTGGTATACGTAAAAAATTGACAGTCTCACGTATTATATATGTTAACGTACTTACAATTATTGAATTATTTTATTATTAACATGTGTAATTTACAAAATAAGATGGGAGTGAAACAGTGGAGAAAACGTGGAGGGTGGGAAGGTAGAAAGAAACCTGAAAATATGTTGGGTTGGGTCACGTGGTGATGGAGCAGTCAAAGGTGCACGTAACACTGAAAAACATAGGCACGCACGTGAAGCACGTAGCAAGCTGGTTGTACCTCTGATAACAGTGCTTTATGAACGAAGTGTCTTCGTCACACTGTGCTCTATGTCTCCTCGCTACTTCTTTGATATTTCCATTTTTCTTATACTAGATATCGGTAAGTGTTCATAAGACTTATACAATATTATGTGTTGATTATTATTTAATATTCGAAATTTTTTCCACTGCAGTGTAATAGTTATTTGCATTGAAATGTACTACTATTTTACTTTAGATGGATCTGGATATTCTACAGAAATTGTAAGGTGTGAAATTACAATTCCAATCTTTGAAGACAAAAATATTATCTGTTATTTAATAAAAAAAATGAATGGATATGGGATTCGGGCAATCTTCCTAAGAAATGTTGAGGATCAAACTCAATGTTATATGCATGTCAAAACTGAAGTCTACTCTCCCCTTTCCATTTATTTGCATGTTATAGTTTTTATTTTCTTAGAAAAGTACTTACGTTTTCGAATTTCAAGGAAAAAGTAATTGCTTTAAAAAAACAATTATTCTATGCTTACATCATGATAAAATTAAGGAAAATGTTACTTTGACACTAGTTTTTCTCTTACTTCCGTTTGACACTCCGACGTGACAATACTATCTCGCGTAGCAATGAACTTGGGGTTTGGGGTAGTAGGTGAGGAAGTTAACTTTGAACACTATGCTCCAGGTGTGGTTAACAAATTGTTTCATGACAACGATATTATTGTAAATACTATTCTAGCCAAACTCAGAGCCATAACAGTAAATAGGGAAAAAAATGTTGATGACTTTTGCAGACTGTACATATTACTTGCGTTTTGTACTTTTTATTTCCCTCGCTCTTCTAGGACCATTACTACAGTTCCTTTTGCCTGTTTAGATAACTTAGACAATTTATATATTTACAATTGGGGGGCAGTTGTTTATGGTTTTCTAGTTCAGAGTTTAAACTGGGCTTCTGAGCTGTACAATCACCAGAAAAACAATGTTGCCATGCAAGTGTCTGGATGCGTCGCATTACTGCAGGTGAGTAAAATTGTTTTGGCGTATGATATTGGAAGTTGTGGTTTGTATGTTTGGCTGCATATAGTATAATTATTTTCTTATAGTATGTTTGTTTGAAGAAAGCATTGTATGCAACAGTTGTGGGCAGTACAAGACCTGGGAATGGGATCTACTTCTTCCTTCCCACGGATGATTAAATGGCCTGCTATTATAATGAGGACCTCAAAAATTAAATCTGTATTCCTAAATAACCAGGTATTGTTTACAGTTTGATCATTTCGTATGTTATTTGTAAATTATGTTATTATTGGCGACAATCATGTAATGTTTTTGTAGGTTGTTTGGGATTGGGCACTCACCGATGAGGAAAAGCGAATTGACATAGTGTGTGAAGCCCTGAAGTATTCTGTATACTCAAGCTCAGGTCGGAAGGGCATGGATGATGGCCATGGTTCTATGTGGCAGGAACTTCTCCATGCCACAGAGAAACTTGCGGCTAATGATCACCGAATAGCTGCCATCGAAGAACGACTTTGATACTTACAAGAGCATTTGCTAAGTGTAAAGAACGAAGGGCTTGCCGGACCATCATCGTCAACTCCACCAACGGCAACTGCTGCTAACAAGCTTCACGAAAGTGTAAGCCCTGGCATGGCTGTCATGCCTGACAGGAATGACAGTCTTTTGATGCCCGTGACTAGCGTTGACCCTTCCAGCCTTGTATTTGATTTTGGAAAGATTTATAGGGGTGTGATATATTAGAAAGACGATACCAATCGGTGTGTTGATATTATGTATTTTGGTTTATAAATTGTTAGGAATGGAAATCGCCACGGTTAAAAATTCTTAAAACATGTTATGTTTTTGTTTTTGTAGTGAAGTTATCCTTATTGACCGCTATGTGCTTACCAAAGGTGACCTTATGTCGCTGAAGCCTCGAGCGAAATTGGATAACATGGTAAAGCCATTTTCTTTACTTCATTTTATAATTTGATGTAAGGTCAAATTATAAAATTAATTTTTGACCAGTATTTTAATTGTAACATCTTTGCAGGTTATGTTATTTGTGACTAGTATGTTAATGTATGAACAATTAAAAACTTCAAGAGTGATTAAACGGATCTGCCTGAATCCATTCTTTACGGTATGTTAAACTGTTATTTTTTTAAAATTTCAGTGTAAGACGTATTGTTGAATTTAATTTTCTGTAGACTGCGGTTATTGAAGACATCAAGAAACGGACAATGAGGGGAAACAGCAAAGTACCAGAAATGCGTGTTTGGGAGTACAAGGATTATGAATCATTCTTCCCACGACGAATGCTTCGTCGTCTGGAACATATTCTCTGTGCCGAATTTGTAAGTTGGTATCCCCAATAACCAATAGTTTGTTGAATATTAAACAAGTTGGTGAAATGTATGATTTGTTTTTGTTGTTGTAGATTTTTGTCCCATCAGTTAATGAAGATCATTGGTGGTGTTACGCCTTGGACTGTCGCAGCAGACAGATATATGTTCTTGACTCCCTTGGACACAAAAATAAGAGTCGCAAGGTCATTGACAAGGTAGTGATAAGTTCATGAACTCTTCGTTGTGGATGAATGAATTACATGATAAATGACCCTTTTTTAGGATATGTTATATGTTATTAATCGTTTGTTAATGGTGGCAGGCATACCGCCTTGAGTTGTTGTTTGCATTGGTGGAGAAAGTTGAAATAAAAAATTCCATTCCCTTAAAAGCCATCGAGCATGACGTATCCTTACAACAAAACTGGTAAATTTAAAGCAATTGGTTAATATTTTTCTTACATAAGTGTAGCAATTGTATTTGTGTTGACTGATGTTGGTTCACAATATCCAGCCATGACTGTGGTTTACTTGTCATTAAATACACGGAGATGTGGGACGATGTTTATAGGTTTGACGGCCAATCAATGCCAAACTACTCAACGGTTTGTATTGATCTTTTATTACGACATTGATGTCGTTGGTTGAATTACCTAATGTACAAATTGATGTGTTCATTGTTATTTTCAGAAAGAAATTTAACATTTCAGGGAAGAGTTAGTTGGCAGATGGGTGACCCATGACGATAACATTCATCGAACGAATGTATTGTCAAAGATTAATAGTTAATTCAAGTGTATATTGTAAAGGAAACAATGTTGTTATGTCGTTGGTCGATGTACTTAGTTGGCTTATAATGCTCGTTCATAATGAATTGGTTGTGAAATATTCTAAATTAAATAGTTCTGTCCAAAACATGTACATAACGAACCACATACATTTACATAGTGAACCACATACGTTTACATAGCGAACAACCTTGCTGAGGGTTGATGAATGGACAGGCAGGAGTTTAATATGGGTATCGGATGTGTGAACGTGACAAACCACTTATACTAACTGGGCGAACCACAGAAAAGGATGGATGAATGGGTGGACATGTAGGGGTTTAATGTAGCTGTTGGACTTGTGAACGTGACAAACCACTTATACTAACTGAGTGAACCACATAGAGAAGGATGAATGAATGATTGGACATGCAGGGGTTGAATATAGGTGTCGGACTGGTGCACGTGACAAACCACTTATACTAAGCGAACCACATAGAGAAGGATGGATGAATGGGTGGACATGTAGGGGTTTAATGTAGGTGTCGGACTTGTGAACATGACAAACCACTTATACTAACTGAGCGAACCACATAGAGAAGGATGGATTAATGAATGACTGGACATGCAGGGCTTGAATATAGGTGTCACACTTCTGAACGTGACAAACCACTTATACTAACTTAGCGAACCACATAGAGAAGGATGGATGAATGGGTGAACATGCAAGGGTTTAATGTAGGTGTCGGACTTGTGAACGTGACAAACCACTTATACTAACGGAGCGAACCACATATAGAAGGATGGATGAATGGGTGGACATGTAGGGGTTTAATGTAGGTGTCGCAATTGTAAACGTGACAAACCACTTATAATAACTGACGAACAAGATACAGAAATATGGATGAATGAAAGACTGGACATGCAGGGATTTAACATAGGTGTCGCACTTGTGAACGTGTCAAACCACTTATACTAACTGAATGAACCACATACAGAAAGATGGATGAATGAAAGACTGGACATGCAGGGGTTGAATATAGGTGTCGCACTTGTGAACGTGACAAACCGCTTATATTAACTGAGCAAACTACATACAGAAAGATGGATGAATGGACATGCAGGGGTTGAACATAAGTGTCGCACTTGTGAACGTGACAAAGCACTTATAATAACTGAGCGAACCACATACAGAAAGATGGATGAATGGACATGTATGGGTTGAATATAGGTGTCGCACTTGTGAACGTGGCAAACCACTTATAATAACAGAGCGAACCACATACAGAAAGATGAATAAATAAAAGATTGGACATGCAGGGGTTTAACATAGGTGTCGCACTTGTGAACGTGACAAACCGCTAATACTAACTGAGCGAACCACATAAAAGAGAATGATGGATGAATGAATGACTGGACATGTAGAGGTTGAATATAGGTGTCACACTTCTGAATGTGACAAACCACTTATACTAACTGAGCGAACCACATAGAGAAGGATGCATGAATGGGTGGACATGCAGGGGTTTAATGTAGGTGTCGGACTTGTGAACGTGACAAACCACTTATACTAACTGAGCGAACCACATAGAGAAGGATGGATGAATGGATAGAAATGCAAGGGTTTAATGTAGGTGTCGTACTTGTGAACGTGGCAAACCACTTATAATAACTGAGCAAACTAGATACAGAAAGATGGATGAATGAAAGACTAGACATGCAGGGGTTTGACATAGGTGTCGCAGTTGTGAATGTGAGAAACCACTTATACTAACGGAGCGAACCATATACAGAAAAATGGATGAATGAAAGACTGGATGTAGGGGTTGAATATAGGTGTCGCACTTGTGAACGTGATAAACCACTTATATTAACTGAGCAAACTACATACAGAAAGATGGATGAATGGACATGCAGCGATTGAACATAGGTGTCGCACTTGTGAACGTGACAAATCACTTATAATAACTGAGCGAACTACATACAGAAAGATGGATGAATGGACATGCAGGGGTTGAATATAGGTGTCGCACTTGTGAACGTGGCAAACCACTTATAATAACTGAGCGAACCATATACAAAAAGATGGATGAATGAAAGACTGGATGTAGGGGTTGAATATAGGTGTCGTACTTGTGAACGTGACAAACCACTTATACTAACTGAGCGAACTTCATACAGAAAGATGGATGAATGGACATGTAGGGGTTGAACATAGGTGTTGCACTTGTGAACTTGACAAAGCACTTATAATAACTGAGCGAACCGCATACAGAAAGATGGATGAATGAAAGACTGGATGTAGGGGTTGAATATAGGTGTCACACTTGTGAACGTGACAAACCACTTATACTAACTGAGCGAACTTCATACAGAAATATGGATGAATGGACATGCAGGGGTTGTATATAGGTGTTGCACTTCTGAACGTGGCAAACCACTTATACTAACGGAGCGAATGACATAGAGAAGGATGGATGAATGGGTGGACATGCAGGGGTTTAATGTAGGTGTCTGACTTGTGAATGTGACAAACCACTTATATTAAGTGAGCAAACCACATAGAGAAGGATGGATGAATGGGTGGACATGCAGGGGTTTAATGTAGGTGTCACACTTATGAACGTGGTAAACCACTTATAATAACTGAGCGAACTAGATACAGAAAGATGGATGAATGAAAGACTGGACATGCAGGGGTTTAACATAGGTGTCGCACTTGTGAACGTGACAAACCACTTATACTAACGGAGCGAACCACATACAGAAAGATGGATGAATGAAAGACTGGATGTAGGGGTTGAATATAGTGTCGCACTTGTGAACGTTACAAACCACTTATATTAACTGAGCGAACTTCATACAGAAAGATGGATGAATGGACATGTAGGGGTTGAACATAGGTGTTGCACTTGTGAACGTGACAAAGCACTTATAATAACTGAGCGAACCGTATATAGAAAGATGGATGAATGGACATGCAGGGATTGAATATAGGTGTCACACTTGTGAACTTGGCAAACCACTTATAATAACTGAGCAAACCACATACAGAAAGATGGATGAATGAAAGACTGGACATGCAGGGGTTTAACATAGGTATTGCACTTGTGAATGTGACAAACCACTTATAATAACTAAGCGAACCACATAGAAGAGAAGGATGAATGAATGAATGACTGGACATGCAGGGGTTGAATATAGGTGTCGCACTTCTGAACGTGGCAAACCACTTATACTAACTGATCGAACCACTACGATGTTATATTATTTACATTGGGTATTCAGATGTTTGCAACAACAAAGCACACAAACATGATACATTAATTTAGCAAAAAATAATGAAATTGTCACTTTCATCGAATTCAAATGCTGGTGTCTAAAATATTAATTCACATCTGTAAATATAGTATGGCGACATTAAACACATGGAATTCGATCCCATGTCATTGTTATCCTTAGCCGTCATTGGCTGTGGGAGCTGCATCCGACATTTGTATGATGTTTGGATCTACAAATACACATTATGGTTAATGTGTGTTCAATGTTCTGCATAGACTGTCAAGGCACAATACGATGGTTGTTTACCTATTAATGGTTCTTCTATTACGATTGGCTTCGAAGCACGCACCAGTTCGTCTGTGGGCTCACAACTATTACATATGAAGACCTAAAAACCATATCATTTTACAAGATTGCAGTTGTTCGGGTGGGTTAGCATTGTCCTTATTTTATATATTAATAACGTATGAGAATATGAAATTACCTTCACAACATTTCGTTGTGTTATATTTAAGTAGAAGTTCAACTTGTTTGTGTTGAACAACTTCAACCTGTTTGGGCTGAACACAACAACCTAAAATCAAATAACTTATTCAATTGAAGCACAGATCACACCATTGGTCATAAGTAGGTTTAGGTAAAACATTACATTTTTTAGTATTAAGACACATCCAACTTCAATGTCACGACGACATTCAGGATGTTGGAGAACCTTCTTGTGCACACTAGCCTTCGCAGTTCCTGTTGGGTCCTGCATTGATTGAAAAAATAGTGTTTAAATATCTTCAATTCAGTGTTAAATGAACCTACCAAATTCCCCACATGATGTACCTTAACCGTTATTGACAGGTCTCCAAGACCATTTGGTTTAACTGCCTTCACAACACAAGCCAGTAAGGTCAAGCGTGTACCACCAGACGACAATATAGTTTTAATGCTTGCCAATGTTGAAACATGGTCAACATTTTGTTCACTGAGCAATCCTGTATAAAAGAAGGTCAAATTATTTTACGTACAGTCAAACAATTTAGTAAGTGTGTTAGCATGACATGACGATGGTTGTATGGATGTACCATGGAATTCGATAAACTTTTGCGCCCACTACCATTCCTTGGTTACTGAAATCACGGTTGTGACTTTCCTCGTAAATGCGGTTTAGGAACTCTTGTGTTGGTAGGGGTTTGGAGCAGATGCGATTACATAAAACGGCCTCAACGTTACCAGTTGGTCCTGGAATAACATTTTTTGTGGAGTTGCATCGACGAACATATGACTCGATGTCAATTGCATCAATGTCAAGGTCTTCCCATGGTTTTATTTGTTTCCTTTCAAGTTTGAAAAGTAATTGTAATGAAGCGAGAACGAAAGACAAAGATGTAGATTGTGAAAGTGAAAACGAGCAAGTATTTAAAGTGAAAATCCGCCACAAGTGATGCGACATTTATCATCCCATTTGTTGTTTTACATATATGCCCTTAAAGTACCACACCATTTAACTTGACAAAGCGTTTACCGTTTGCCCTTGCGTGTTAAGAGTTTTCTGCATGGGTCATTGTCAACTTTTCCATGCAATTAATGCTCGCCGAATGTATACTTACCACTATTGTTAGCACCAAGGCTAAGCATGTGATTTGATGAAGTCAATATTGTGAGCACCAAGGCTTAGCATGTGAAGCTGATAAAGACTGCCTCATGAAGAATCTGTTGGAACCAACCTGGACCAGAATTA
>Ga0209489_101585_pt1 | contig 46922 bp, 13 predicted proteins | sample SiratrowhiteBW_FD_187527 | JGI IMG/M metagenome (GOLD analysis project Ga0209489, IMG submission 187527) | Root nodule microbial communities of legume samples collected from California, USA - Siratro white BW (SPAdes) (version 2) | ecosystem: Host-associated > Plants > Roots > Nodule | place... | reverse complement strand
ATATATTGATATATACTAGCACTCCTTTTCTAGGACGCTAACACTCTCTTAAGTACAATATATTAATACGATATGTATAATATATTAATAAATATATCAATTTATACTATCAAGGTTAGCTATTACTAGTTTTAAAATGAATTATCTAAGTATCATGTTAATACCTAATACATACAGTACCTAATCATTTAGTTTATTAACTAAATATTATTTAAAGAAAGAGATATAATATTTTTATCACAAAATATTAATCATTAATATATTAGTTCTTGTTATCTAAGAAGGTGGAGATATAATATAATGTCAAATAATTTGATTATGTCATTTTTGACCATATAAAGCTAGAGGCCACCTACCTTTAATCAGGTGGTTGGTGTAAGTAACTAAGTAAGGTGTTGATTAATAAAGGTCATTTCTTTGAAAATATACCAAAACAATTGTCCCTAGAACTTGAAATTATATTTTATTTGTCAAACACGATTATAAAGAACAAATCTATAAGGTCACTAGAGTTTCCCTTTATTATAGTTTTATATGGTTTTGATCGATCTCACCAATTTTTTAAAAATTATAGACTAATATTAGTTAGATGTTTAGTTGCAGAGGAAAAATGATAAGACATTTAATGAATATAATTAACTTTGAATATTTTGTCTAGGACACATCAACTTTGAGTGAGTGTTTCACTTTAATCGTTACATTACATCAATGTAAAGAGTTTGTTGTTCAGTTAAAAATAATTTTAAATATAACTTTTATTTAACAATATTATCATACATAAAAATCCATACTTAAAACTTAAGTAATTTTAGTTAAATGAAAGTGAAATACTTAAAATTGAATATATGGAATAAAATACTGCAATTAAAAAAAATAATAATAATAATAAAATTAAAATTTATAAACCCCTAGTTAAAATAATAATTTTTAGTCAAATAAGAATAGTACTTGCACTAGTATTATATGACGCAATTTTTTTTTCAGTGGTCCTTTTGATACAATAATATTTTAATTAAGATACCAAACTTAATCAAAAGTAGGTCAAACAAATGCAGTTAATATGTTTCTATCATCAAGAACTCATGGAAACAAATAAAATTATCTTTATTTCTTTATTCGCTAAAAACTTCTACAGTGGTCAACTTATTCACCAACCACGGATAGCTACGTTTCACTTTTATCCAACTCGTTCTTATTTCTAAATTTTAATGTTCTACTTGCATTCTTTTTCCCTGTTATAATAAATAAATACTGTTATAATTTTACTTTTGTTAATATAATACTTCGTTCGTTACAGAATAATTACAGTTTTAGTTATATAAAAAAATTCAAAAATACATCATTAGTAACACATTTTCTAATTAATAAAGAAAAAAGTAACACGTCTTCTGAGACACTCTCACTAATACACATCTTATGATTTCAAAAATATTAGAAGCTACTAAGACTTAGTTAATTATTAGTAAGACTCACTAAAGTTTATAAAATTCAACCAAAATTCCCTCCTATAACATCTGTAATTCAGTGACTGGAAGAAATTTCAAATTGAGTGATGTTTAGAGTTTAAAGTTTCAAATTATTACAGTATTTTTTTTCTTTTAATTTCTCTTTCAATTATTTACTTTATACAATCTAATTAATACATTTACTGAAAAATGTATATCTTGTTGTTATTAATATGTGTGAAAGAATGTTAAACTACAATCATCATTAACAGAGGAAGTGTGTTAAAAGTGTGCATGTTGCTAATATTTTTGATATGGATATTAATATACGTACATAAGTATTGAGCTGGCGAAGAAAGCTAGAGAAGTTGCAGTGGTTGAAGAGAGTTGGAAGAAGATCACGAGCAAACTCTGCAGGTTGCAACACCACAAACGTTGTTCCATCATCATTCCACGACACAACATCATTGGTGGTAGGATCCTCAACCAACATATATGTCTTCAACAAGAAGGGTGCTGTTGAGAATTTTCTCATACACTCCAACAACCCTTTCTCACTTTCTTCCTCCATTTTTTGAGAATGGTTTGAGAAGAGATTGAAGAAGGTTGATGGTGATGAGAGTTTGTGATTAGAAGAGAAGAAGGGCAGTTATGAACTCCCAATCCCAACAATAGAAACCTAACACAACTCCACAGTTCATGAGAGAAATGCTAAGAGCTTCTTCTCTCTTCTCCTTTCTCCCTCTCTTAATATAAACCCTCCTTTCACCACATGTTTTACTCCTACTAATACATGCAACTCTTTTTCAAATGATAAAATAATTATTTGATGTTCATTAGGGTGCTTTCTTATTCTTATAATGTTATTAACTATGATAGGTTGAGATAGTAGTTAGACATTTTTCATCGGGAAGATGACCTATTTAATAGATTTTTTTTTAATTTATGGAAATTTGGTGATTACGATAGCCACCATGTCACAATAATTGAATAAATAGAACAAATTTCAAATTGACAAAGCTAAAAGTTAAAATCATAATCAATTATTGAATTTGAGATATTGATAATTTTTTTAAAAAAATATATCTTTCTGACGGTTTTATTTTTAAGAAGTATTTTGGTAAGTTAAGGAAAAAATGTATAAATAATCTTTTACTTCTAACATATATGAGATTTTTAAACGTGTTCTCATGGCAGAGAAAAAAAAGTACTACTATCAATTAATAGATAAAAGTATTTTGATTTAATTATATATTTTACCATTTAGTTATTATTATTTTATGAATTTTATCATTCAATGTGTGTTTTATCCTTTTTTTTAATTTCACATATTTTATCGGTTTTTGTAAATCTGTCTTTTTGACAAATTGTTAAAAGTAATAAGTTTTAACTGCAAAATAGGTGAAAAAAAATCAATAATAAAATTTATAAAATAATAATAATCAGATAAAATATGTACTCATCCCAATATATAGTTTAGCTGTATATAAATACACAATAATAGTCACGATCGTTTTACTTTATTTGCTGAAGTATACACACAAATATTTTCTTTCTTGTTAGCCAATATGTTGCATAAGTCAATAATTAATTTAAAGTCCATAAGGTGGTGAAGTTAACTTGACTAATTTGATTGCAACATCAGAATCAAAATAAAGAAAACCCAATTATATAAGATATATCAAATTGTTTGAACATTAGTGGATTGAAAATTAAAGGAGATGCTAACAGGGGTTGGTGGGGTTCCTATGATCAAATTTAATCTTTATAGCACTTTATTATGATTTGATTTCTTGTGAGAACAATGCATTATAATTGTTGTTGAAATAGTAAAAAGATCTTTTAATCTAAAAAATTTGGAATGAATCCAGTCTCCAACTTTAAAGAAATCGTTTTAATATATCTCATTTCCTGTTGAAAAACTAAAAGGGTTTTTGACAATAAATATTTTTGCCCCAAAAATTCATTATGTAATAATTTAAAACATATATTTTTTAATTTGAGGATTGTTTTTTGAAAATTTAAAATATAAAAAATGGATTAATCTCGAGAAGAAAATGTAATTAAGCCTAATAAAAAATTTTATCACACCAAAAAAAGGTTAGTTAAAAAAAAGATATTTAAGTGAAAATAATGTTATAGTTTAAGTGGCTTACATGTGAAAGTTATAGGTGTGATGAAGTTTTCTGTGTATCTTTATTTCAATATCTTACCAACAACTTCCTCCATCCAAGTTGATATTGATTTATTGAAACATTATGGTCTATAAAGCTTTTAGATTTTCTATAGAGGAAGTCACTTTATATGACTTTATGCAAAACTGGGTTTAAATATTCTTCCTTTCAAACTGGGTTTCTAATGGAGTATAATCAGTTCTAAATATTGTTATAAATATAATAATTGAATATGATAATAATAATAATAATAATAATAATAATTGAATATGATAATAATAATAATAATAATAATTGAATATGATAATAATAATAATAATATATAAACAATAAAAATGAAACAATTTTTTTCTAACCCAATTTTTTTTTAGTTTTATTCATTTGTTTTGTTTTTAAGTATCTCACTTTTCATCATTCAATTTAAACAAAAACTTCTTGAGATATATATGTAAATGAGTCGTAAACAAATTTATTTAAGAAATTATGATTTTATTACAACTCAAAATTTTAAAGAAAGATTTCTGTGACTCTTTTTATTTATATGTTATTTAATTTTCTTATTCCTACACTTAAACTTAATATCTAAAAACAATATAAATTCTCTGCCAAAAAAATGTGAATACTTCTTTAGTTAACAAATATACTCTTTCACACATGTTTTTCTTTTTTTCTTTTCTTTTCTATACTTGATAAGTTTACTATTTTTAGAGTTTGATTACACTTAAATATAAAAAATTATAATTTTTAATAAATGCAAAGACATGTAGATGTTATAGTATATCAACAACTATTTCAATTATCATCAAATAAAAAAATATATATATTTAAATATCAAACTTTGTGAATAACTTACAAATATTAATATTAAAAATTTTTAGTTAATATTTGTTTATGTTATTTTTTATTAAAATTTATCAATATTTTTCTAACTAAAATTGATAAAAAAAATTAATTGATGTCAATTATTTAGATTGTGAGAGTTAATTTTACGACGTTGTTTATTAAAGATTTTTTAATTTAATAGTAATGGAAACAATCTTCAAATTAACATGGCTAAAAAAATTATAAATTATAATTAATGTTAGTTAAAAAAAATTTCAATTGACATTAGAAATAATTTTTTTTAACAAACTATTAATAAATAATAACATTGGTATTAATAATAATAACAATAAGCACGATAGATATTAATAAAAAAAAATAATCACAATAAATATCAATTTAAAAAATCTAATTTAAATATATCAAAATAATTTCTCATACATTGATTGAAAAAACTCTTATCAAATACGAAATAATAATGATATATAACAAATAATTCTAATAATATAAATAAAAAAATATTTTTATTAACGTCAATAAAAATCACAAGATTTTAGACAAACAAATATGAAATATGAGTTCAACCTTCTTAGCTAAAAGACATTTAAGGAAAGGATAAATCAATTTTTTAAAAAGTTTGAATAAAGAGTAGAGAGATTCATGAGTTATTTCCTACATGCTTGTAAGTTATATATATTACAAGTTTTCCAAAAGATAACCATTGGAAAATATCGAGGGATCTTTAGGTCTTATGTTATATTTAATTACTAGAAAAAAAAAAAAGGTCATCATTATTTAATACATTTCATGAATTTGATTGCTTGATAAAATAATACAATCTCCTTATATATCTTTAATTGTTAAGTGATATTTAACTTTTAAGAGATTCGTGTACCAAATGATATGTAGTTTTCTCCATGTCTTTATACTCAGAGCATCAATATCACGTCTTTATTCTTTCAGAACAAATTATTTCTCCATAAATACTAAAAAGACAACATAAACACCTCCTAAAAATAATATTGAATAATATGATATAAGTACTTAACTTTTGATAGAGAAGGAAATTGCTCAACAAACTATTGCCTAATGTAGGAGCTGCTTAGTCTAATTTATACAATTTATCATCAGCTATGTGTTTCCTCAAGATGAAAGTCTTTAATTAATTTTATTATAACAAACATAAATTTTGAAATGTGATTCCATGTTTAAATAATTAAATTAAAAAGAGATTTATTTAAAACAAAAAAATTCTTCACATTTTTTTCATTAGTTAATTTATGTAGCGATATGGCTCATTTATTTATATTTTTTAACACATTAGTCTTGTGATTACAGTTGTATATATTTCTTTGTAAAGATGGTTGGCTATGAAAATGTTTGATTCAAGTATTTGAAGATGCAAAACGATATAACAATTAAATAAGCCTAAATAGATTGGGTTAAATACATGTGAAAGTTTGAACCAATGTTTATAATAATTTTGGTAAAGAAATGTTTTTATAGGTTGCTAAGGGTTGATTGTAGCCTTTCGATGAGATGAATTAGTATTGAATTATTGGGTGGATTTTCTATGCCTTTTAGCTCTTTTTGTCATTCTTATAGTTTTTTTTAACAAATTTTTCTCTTTGATATTCAACTTGTTCTTAGGGCCAAGAACAATAAATATTGTTACAGAGTCCCTAGTCTTTGGTAGTTGTGGTGAAGGGAAGATATTTGTTAAAAATATCCGACTCTTTCTTTGGTATTTTGATTATCAAAAGTATGTAGTATGAGTTGGAGTAGATTTCCAAAAGTGCATTCAATCTACTCATTGTTTACTATTTATACTGTTATACATGACGTTATGAGGAAGATGTATAGCCTCTTGGCCTTCAGGATATGATGACTGTTCTGCATTGTGTTAGGAGAAGACGTGCAGTCTTCTATGCATAAGGTTGTTGTTTTACAGTATATGTCAGAGGAAAGGCCTGTAGTTTCTTCTTTGTCAATAGCGTCATTTATTGAGATTTGTTTCTTTGTCAGATGTAAGGTCTTTGTTCCCAATGCAAAGGGAGTGAGAATGTTGGTTTGTTGGCATTGGCTTGGTACCTGTCAGTCTGAGTACTTGTCAGCTTAGTTACTTATCGACTTGGACACTTGTGGGCCTGGTTACTCGTCGACCTAGACACTTATTGGCCATACTAGTGGGTCATAAGATACACAACTATTTCTCAAAATAACTTAGAAAAACTATTACAATTTAAAAACTAAAAAATTAATAAAATAGAATAATATAAAATATATGTAACCTGATGAACTGAATTACTTCATTGAAATAACATCTCCGTCAATTTTCCGAGACTTCTTAATGGTATCTTACCATTTCTTATTCTTTTAACGTATCTCTTAAAATCTGACAGTTAAGAGCCGATAATTTGTATTAAGCATGCTATAGATTTGTTCGAAAAAATAGTTGATGGGGAAGGGTCTCATTTAGGAAAAAAAATTGTTAACAATCAAAGTGTTCTAAGTTTTACGTGAAATAGAAATATGAGAGTTGAACCACAAACTTATTCAGAATCATAAAATAGAAAAATATTTTTTTCGAAAGAAACAAGCCTATAAATAAAAATATAAAATTTAAACAAAACACACAATAAATTTAACGTTGTTCCACATCTATAAGCTTAGATCCATAAATAATCAACAAAAATATTATTACTTGTTGTTCCACATCTAAAAGCTTAGATCCATAAATAATCAACAAAAATATTATTACTTAAAAAGTATTATTACTCAACGTACGCTTTTATAGAAAAACAATATTTTTTGTACCATTTTTCAATAAAACTGCAACCTTTTGAAACAATTTTGATGACAAAAATTGCAAATACTTTCATGATATATAAGTATTCAAGTCCCCGGGACACCTACTTTCTACCTCATAAATGTAAAATTTAAGTTAAAATAAATATTTAATTTATTGTATTATGAAGTTTTTGATAAAAATAATGTGAAAATTTAAAACATTGATGATTAAATTTGAAAAATATGGAGCTGAGAGTAATTAAGAAAGGATTAGTGTGTCGTTTTTGATATTTAATTCATTATATATGTCAAATCTTTAATTTTTAATCATGAAGTCTTAATTTTTAATATTATGTTTTGCAAAATATATAAAAGAAATTTACAGACGAATATTTTTATTTTAAAATAATTATTTTAATTTAAAATAAACTGACTTTTTAATCTACCAACATTTTAAACCGATATTCTTTTTGAATTAAAAGTTAGGTAGGCTATATCAAATCTCTTGAATATTGTTAATTATCTTGTGGGTAGAGTACTAAGTACTTATAATATTTCGACTGTTATGTTTTTAAGTAGTAAAAGGACCTGTTCTTCTTGCAGTTCCATGAATTCTTGCAATACTTAATTATTTTTATTAAATTATGAAAATATCTTTTTAAGATTAATCTGGAATATAATTTTTATATTTTGAATTATACAATTTAAAATATAATTTTTTTTATTTTGAATTATACAATCTTATTTTTATATTCGAATTATATAATCTATAATATAATTTATTACTTTGTATTTTAGATTATACAATTTCTAATATAATCTTTTTATACTTTGTAATGCACAATTTAAAACATAATTTTGTAATTTCAGAAATTCGAAATACAAAAAAAATCAATAAATATAGAATTTATTTAATATCAAGAATATAATGATTATTTTATTGACTTATGGAAGACGAGGAAAAAAAGTATCCAGATGCATGAAAAAAGATATCTATAAAGATTTATCTTCTAATTAATAAGTTTGACTTTTAATCCAATAATAAGTGTAACTGGTAAGTATTGGATAGAGTTAAAATCATGGATTGGATTTTTAATAATATCTATACTTGTTTTCTATTAAAGAATACTATTAATTTTTTCCTTCTTCACACACAACATATTTAAACTTTTACCCAAAATTATAAATAAGCATACCATTTTTTATACCTTTAACTTTTGTATTCATTTATTTTTAAAAATAATAATTAAAATACATAATTTCTGAATGCAAAAAATTATTGTATTACAAAAATGATCATAAATATAGAAACATATGCATTAATGTAAGAAAGTAAATGTTGTCATAACAAGAAGCAGAAAGACATGTTTTTCATGTTTATCCAAACTTTTTCTTTTGGAATTAAATTTAATACATTGGGTAGTTGAGTAAGAGTAAATATCTGAATAGGGACGTTAAATTAATAATAAAATTGTATTGATATTGTCAATGTTCTTTTAATAATTTTTTTTACGAACAAAAGAAAACATACTAAGACCAAATTTTAGAAGCAAAGTTGAAATATCTAGTGCGAAAAAAAAAAAAAGGGAATATTTAGTATTGGGAATTTTTGGGAGGCTAAGAACAAAAATTCTGGTTGATTTAACAGAAGGAGCCAAAGTTTTGCAGCGAAAGGATTTGGTTTGATCGCGTGTGGTGCACGCGCCACAATAACCAGAAAACATAAGAGGAAGCGCTTCAACTGTTTTAAGTCGCTTCTGCAATTTGTATGGTCTCAAAGAGCCCAATGGCTGCTACCAGGATAGGACTCGGAGTTGGTCCCGTCCCGACTCACCGAGTCACCGCCGTCGCCGCGCCTTCATCCGCCGCATTCTCCCCGCCGCCGCAGCACCGCCTCTTCCTTCTCAACTCGCGGCGGGCCCTCCGACCCCGCCCTTCTCCCCAACCCCTTCGCGTCGCCGCCGCCTCCTCCTCCTCCTCCGTCGATGCGCCAGGTCTTTCTCGCCGCGACTACTACTGCTTTCCGTGAATGCGGCCGTATTCTCACGGCGGCGAATTCAATGCTATTTGTCTTTAATTTTGTTTTTGTTGTTTTGCTTTTTGAATTAAGCTTTGCTTTGGAGGTTTTTGGAGAAAACGAGGTTTTGTTGTGTTTGGAATTGTGAGTTGGTTTTGGAGGATTGGTGTTGAGGATGAAAGAGAGTATTGTGAGTCCGCATTGTTAATGTTTTTTGAGTGGCTGCTGTGTGGTTAGGATTGGGGTTTAAGCTGTGATATTTGATTGGAATTGAGTACAAGGTGAGGAAAACGTGTGGTAAGAATTGGGTGATGGAAAAAATAGTGGGTTGTAGTTACGGGTTTGATTATTTGTATTTCACTGGTGAGAACATGCATTTGAGACGGAGGCGTCAAGAACTTGGGAGTTTGGAAGGTTGTTTTGGAGCTTTGTAGTGATAAGCTTGAATTGTGTGGTTGTTGATACGTGTCGTGGCTTGTCTTTGTGGGGGTTGATTACAGTCTCAGTTAGTCATTAAGACTAGTCAATAAGGGCATCATCATCATTATTATCATTTAGACTAGTCAATAAGGTTTGTTTTCAGTTGTAACAATTGGTATAAGGTAAGGGAAAAAGTGTCATGAGGATTGGGTGATGGAAAAGATGGTGGGAGGTAGCTACGGAGTTGATAATTTGTATTTAGTTGTCGAGAACGAGTATTTGAGATGGAGTTTGGAGTTTGGAAGGTAATTTTGGAATTTTGTAGGAAGAGCTTGAATTTTGTGATTGTTAGTTATGTATGTGTCCTGGCTTGTCTTGGTGGGGATTGATTACAGTCTCACTTGGTAATTTAGACTACTGAATAAAGGCATCATCATCATCATTATTACTAATCTTTTTGGTTATTTCCTTCTGAGTAAATATTGTATGCATTGACAATGTCAAGGTTTACCTACCATTATGTATGGAAAATTTGTTAACTTATTTTTTATTTGTTAAAAATGTAAAAACGTTTACATTGACAATGCATGTTAAAACTCTTTGATTAGACGAGTTCTCTCGGCCCAAAGCTAGTGCTGACCTTTCTGGCAGGTGTTGCTTTAATGACTCTGTAGAGGTTTAATGTTATGCTGATTGTAATACTGCCTTTTTAGTTACAGAGAATGTAATTATTGAATTTTCTTTGAGTTTGTCCTTATTTTGTGACAATGTAATTCTCTTGTTATTAGTCTTTTGTTATTGATAGATGTGAAAAGTTGATTGTGGCATCCTTTTTCTTCTCGCAGGAAAAGGAGTTGAGAATGTGGTAATTATAGGTTCCGGCCCTGCAGGATACACAGCAGCAATATATGCAGCACGTGCCAATTTGAAACCTGTGGTGTTTGAGGGGTACCAAGTTGGTGGTGTCCCTGGGGGACAGTTAATGACTACCACTGAAGTGGAGAACTTTCCAGGATTTCCCGATGGCATAAGTGGACCTGATCTGATGGACAGGTGTTAAAACTACTTTGTAATTGATTTTACTCACCCAGCTTTGGAATTCTCACATTTTCTACTTATCTAGGATGCGACGGCAAGCTGAACGTTGGGGTGCAGAATTGTATCAGGAAGATGTTGAAGCTATTGATGTGAAAAGTAGTCCTTTTACTGTCCAAAGTAGTGAACGTAAGGTGATATATTCACTAGCTGATTTACAATTTCATGATTGCGTAGGCATATTGATATTCCCAAAGCTTCAAGGTTATATCTTTTATTTTAATTGTTTTTTTCAATTCACCCGGTGATGCTTTTTCTTGTTTGGATTTAAATTAATGCAAATTCTGTTACATATTTGGTCAAAGCTTTTATTTTGAAATTAACATACGAAGTATCTTTCCTTTGTAATGTGGGTCCTGGCTTGAACGTTATTCAATTTGCAGTCTATATGATGAAATTAATGCCATTACTTGTAATACTGATTTACTTGTATTCTGCGTTCTGATACCGATATGTTTATTTAATTTAATTATATTTTTAGTTGTGTTTATTTAGAAGAAAAGCAGTTGTAATCACATCAGTTTTTCTTCATTGTATTGTAATTCAGGTTAAGAGCCATACTGTCATTTTTGCTACTGGAGCTACTGCAAAAAGACTTAAGCTACCCCGAGAAGATGAATTTTGGAGCCGAGGAATTAGTGCTTGCGCTATTTGTGATGGAGCATCTCCTCTCTTCAAAGGTCAAGTTCTCGCTGTCATTGGAGGGGGGGATACTGCTACAGAAGAAGCATTATACCTAACAAAATATGCTCGCCATGTCCATTTACTTGTTCGTCGGGACCAACTGAGGGCTTCCAAAGCTATGCAAGATAGGTGTGTCTGATTAAAATTTGTCATGGTCTTGCTTGTGAATATAGTCTGAATTTATCATGAACAATCTATTAATTGAACCTTATAACTGCCTACTTGTATACACTTCATATTGTATAACTTCAACTCTGTCTCCGCACACGCTCAGGCTACTCCTGTGGGAAAGATAGAGTCTTATACAATCTTTATTATATCTTTCTTTTAATCTCATTGTCTGTAGTTGGTTCTGTATTGGTGAACCTTTATATATGTATTATTATGTACAATATGTCCTTTATTTGCAACCTTATGTTTAATTGAGGTTTTGCAACTTAGAAATCATACCTTGAGGTTCCTATTTTTTTCCTCGCCATACACATGGTGATCATTTCTTTTATCTATAAGTGAATTTGTGGCCTTTTGCTAGTCAAGTTCAAGTTTGTTTTGACTATAATCTAATTGCAAAATATTTCCTAGATTAAATGTTTTGCCTGTGTTTCGCTTTATAGTTTATATGAAAACTGTATTATCGTAAGGACATAGAATATTTTATCTTCATTATTCTCAGTTATGGTAAACCACAGTCCCTTGCACTCTTCATATCCACGTAAAGACATAAACAAAGATGTTACATGCTCAAAAGCACGTTCTTGCAAAATGAATCATTGGATAATAAGCATATCTTGTTTGATAATATTTGTCATTATGTCTAAAATGTTCTACATTTCTGGCTAAATATTAGAATAAAAATGAGATTTCTTCTCTAATTATAGTTCCATAGCGGTTTTGAAATTCATGCTATGGGGTTATCGATCTTCTTTCTAGTATGATTTATTGGTGTAAAAGATATTTACTTTTATTTTGCACATGATAAATTTTTTTTGTCCAGTCTATGACATCATAGTCAGCCATTCCAAGTTGAGCCCAAATATATGGTGGAAATATTCATATAAAAATAAACTTTTTGGTGGTCTAAAAGAGAATGCTTCTCGTAGAAAAGAGATTAGATAGAACCTGGTTTTGGGCTTTCTCTAGACTAGATACTCAAGAAGTTGCTCAACTCTGTTAAAAATTTTATTAGAAAGAAAAATATGGAATTCGTATCATGTATCTTTGTTGTTGTCTTGTTAGTCTGTGTTTAGGTGGAGCTTTTCTTTATGATGGTGAATTATCTACTAATAAACATTTTGTATGTGAGTTTTCAACTCCCTGAATGTTTGTTTAACAGGTTGATTATCACGAATGTTTCAGAGTGTATGACAATCCCAATGTCACTGTGCACTTCAATACAGAGGCAGTGGACCTTGTAAGCAACACCAAAGGACAGATGTCTGGCATTTTAATACGGAATGTTGATACAGGGGAGGAATCCGTGCTTGAGGCAAAAGGACTGTTTTATGGCATAGGCCATTCACCAAATACACAATTGTTGAAAGGCCAAGTCGAACTTGACCACTCTGGCTATGTACAAGTTGAGGAGGGTACTGCAAAAACTTCAGTGGAAGGTGTATTTGCTGCTGGAGATGTGCAGGTATCTTATCCTATTGAGTGCCTTCTGCATATGTAGTTGATTGTTCTAGCATATTAGAATCAATAGTACATTGCCCAAAATAATGTATAACTTAATGTATTATAGTTATTAGGAACTGAGTTTAAATTTAACTCATCGTCACAATCGGTTTATAAGGTGAGGATTACCCTCATTTATATATTGTAAATTGACTTTATTCTAGCCAACGTGAGATCTCCAATACCCCTCTCATGCTGAAGCATGGACATCTCATGTGTGAGACTGAATATTTGTAGGTAGTCCGATAGCGACATAATAGCAGGAGACACGATAGGCCCAACAAACCTTATTAGGATATTAAGAAGTGAATTTAAGCCTAACTCATCCTCACAAAACCGGTTTGTGAGGTGAGGATTGCCTCCACTTCAACTATACCATTTTAATAGTCTTTAACCGAGCACAATGTTTGTTGAGAAGTTCTACATTGCCTTCCCAACCCACTTAATGTGCTGAGGCTTTATTTGATATGCCATTTTATGGGGACAGAATTTTGACCCTTTTTCCTTCTTAATTTAAGTATGATTGCTGTTAAGACATTAACTGAACATATGTTTGACTAAGCAAATTCATCGGAAATTTTATTTTCTGAATTTATCTTTTGATTCAATGTTGCCTTTTGTATAAAAAAAGGCAGTAAAGTAACTGTTGTAAGTATATTTATAAAAGTTCTTTCTTATTCTTATAGGACCATGAATGGAGGCAAGCTATAACTGCTGCTGGATCTGGATGCGTTGCAGCTTTATCAGTTGAGAGATATCTTGTGAGCAAAGATCTTCTTATAGAGTTCCATCAGGTATTTGACTTCAAAGAACTCCTATTTTATTTTCACTTATTGTTCTTTTCGGCATATATAACACAGTAGACTAAGTGTACAAATCACGTTACCAATTTGATATATCTTTATTATTCTAGTCTTAATCATACATTACAAGCAGATGCAATTTTGGCAAGATTTGTATGTTAAACTTATATGCTCTATAATTTGGATAACTTTACATGACTTAATAAAGATCGTGTATCTGATTGTTATTGGATGATGAAGTTAGTCATAGAATCGTCTTTACTAAGTCCTTTAAATTTATGTTATAGAACAGGGCAAGAAGTCAGATACAGTAAAAGAATCTTTATTGATAAAACAATTTCGGAATTGATAACGAGGTGACGCTGAAGCGATATCAATAACATTGTTGAGCAGAGCTGAACTGTCTCTCCCTCCCATGTCTTTATAATCATGAGACGTGGATTTTCTTCCTTCCAAAGCAATCAACACCCTCCCATTTCTCTCTGAACTGCCTTGTAACTACTCTCTCCGTACAGTACTCAACTAAGGCTTATTTGTTATACACCCTGAATCAATTCCTCTACAGTGAAATTATAGCTCTGATTAATTTGGGCACAGATCCAAGTTAACTGAACGGCACAATATTAATTTTATCAAAATAAATTTTACACAATTTAAGACAAAGAGGCCCTAAGTTGTTCCTATAGTTATTCTGCTATTTCTATTAATAACTTATGTTTCCATTAATACAAGCTTTAAGCTCTAATTCTCCTCACTCCCTCATTCTTTGTAATGGATATTCTTCATAATCCATATTGAAGATTTGCTAATATTTTTTGGGAAATGATAACGGTAGTTCTAGTTGACTTTGGAACTCAATTACACGGGATTTTTTTCGTCCACGAGCAATCTTGCGGGCTTCTCTCATTTCATCAGCACGCAATTAACTTCTATTTTAATGACATCGTGAGGTGTGAAGTAGGCGCTGTTTTCTTGTAGAACATTTATGCAGAGGAACATAAAAACCAGAGGTGCATTAGCCATTCTATTTTGTTTATCATTACACAAAACACGTTTGGTATTTGAAGAGCTATCTATGAGTAACTTACTCTAAAATATTTTACCTGAATATGGTCGGAGTAGGGAAAGGCTCTAGTTATTGTTGACGGACATGGTCAAGGAAGCCATTTACCACCTACCCTTAATTTTATGAAGAGGTTTTCCAAAGTAACTTGTCATCTATTGCTCTTTGGGAGATTTCCAAATGAAGGACATGTCTTAGGAGAAAAATGAAGAAATGATTTACCGAACAACTATATGTATCTAGTCGTATTAAAATATTTCTTCTTTTGCAAAAGTTAAGTTATATTGCTTTAGCCATCATAAAACTGGTGCTAGTTAATACTATATATTAATCCTTAATTACTAATTGAAGGAAAACAGACTTTACATTAAATCAGTTTATTCGTGCAACTTAATCAATGTGAATCTCAACCTTCCAATTTAATTACTTGTAACAGCCCAAAACTGAAGAGACTAAGAAGGAACTAACTCAAAGGGACGTTCAAGAGGGCTTTGACATTACACTTACAAAGCATAAGGGGCAGGTATGTGCTTCCTTATCAGATGCTTATGCTAATGGGATTAAGTCTTAGTGTTTGTGATGTCCAATTATTTCATTTTATATTTAATTCTTTGGTCTGTACTGTAATATATTTTTTTCCTTGTGATTTCCTCTTTTACAGTATGCTCTACGGAAATTGTACCATGAAAGTCCAAGGCTTATATGTGTATTATATACATCACCAACATGTGGTCCCTGTAGGACACTGAAGCCAATCCTTAGTAAGGTATGTAAAAAAGGAGAATTTAAAATTATATCATAATCCTGAAGTTAGATATCCTAATACTTGTTGGTATTTTCAGCCTGCGAGCACCTACCATGAATGAGTACACAATTTTGTCTTTTGTTAGTACAGAACCTTAAAAAAAGAAAGCAAAGTCAATTATGCTGCACGATACTTTAACAAGTATGCATTGTCAACATACACACTGTTAAACTCTAAGGAAGAGAGAAACATAAGTTGAAACTATGTGTTTCTAAGATAGTATGAGTGTTTTATTTATATTGAGAAAAAGGAATCAATACAAAAAATGAATGAGATTTGATATTCTCTAATAACAAAGATATGGTATGGAAATAAATAAAAATGTTCTTGATAATACATATAATTTAGATATTCCTAGTTATATACGATCAACTCCTAATTAAAAGGACAATTGACAATATAAAGAACAGAGTCAACCCAACCGTAAGGGATGACAGAGGTTGGGAGTACCAATTTTGCAAGCTTGTGTTTGTGAACCATTGAAGCTTTAGTAAAGGAAGAGAAAAAGAGATTGATTATGAGATATGTGATTAGTTGCACCAGAATGAATAACCCAAGAACCAAGAGAAGGTGATTGAGAGACAAGCAAATGAATTACTAGTGGATTGGTTTGTTGCACACCATTTAATAAATTCTTCAAATTTTGCCAGGAATGCAGCAGCAACATATGACTCAACAGTGGAAGTGGAATATTTGGACCTGTCCATCTTCTCAATACTAACAATATTGTTAGAAAAGATGGGATAATTTGTTTCGAAGGTTGATGTGGTGTTGGATGACATTTTTTGTTGAAAGTTAGGAGGAAAAAGAAAACTAGGGAGAGGTGCCAGAACAGTGAAAGCGAATTTGGGAGAAAAATTCACAGAAAAAAAAAATCCTTCAAAAATAGTGGGTCTACCAGGTTAACACGACTTAGATAGAGGCTCTAGAGACCCTGTTAAAATCTAGGGAAGAGAGAAACATTGAGCTGAAACCTTGTGTCTTTGAGACAACATAGATACTTAATTTATATTGAGAAAAATGAATCAATATAATAAATAGAGAAGATTTGCTATCCTTTAATAACAAAGATATGATATTGGAATAAATAAAAATACTTCTAATAATACATATATAATCAAGATGTTCCTGATTATATAGGATCATCTCCTTATTCTTATAATTACATCACACTATTATCTTTTTTATATTTTAATAAAAGAAACACTGTAGAAGAGTCTTAAGAAAATGGAATTTTAGTATATTCTTTGCTCACCAATCTAGTTTTGAGGCGATCAACTTCATCATTTGGTTCCAACTTTAATGACAAACCCAACGACATCCAATTGTTTTCTTTCCGGATGGAAGATGAACTTACTTCCATGTGCTATTATGTTCAAGAGCTTGCATTTCAACTTGGCTTGTCGTCATCTAGGATCATCAAGGGCTCCATTTACATTTTTAGGGGTTGTAATAGAAGACATAGAGGAGATAAAAGAAAAATAGGAAGGATAAAACCTATGATAGCTGAGAAAGTTGGAAGATGCCATTATGAGTATAGCAAGTACTTCTTTTTTCTAGCAATGGACCAACTCGAATCGTTATTACTAGGAGTCATGGTATTGAGTGATCCTTAAGAAAGACCTTGAAGCATTGTACTAGTCATTTGGGCCCTATTGGTAGGTAACAAGAGGTGGTGATGATGGTTTAGGTGGATTCTAAATGGGATTTAGGTTGTCAGGAGTAAGAGGAACAAAAGACTCAATTAAGTGCATAACTAGGACTTGTTGGACAAGAACCTCTGTATATATAGAGGAAAGAAGGGGGTTTGTCAGAAAAAAAAGAAAAAAGTGACACTATTACACATGTAGTACCTCTTGATTTCAGGAAAGTAATGTCGATATCCTTTTTGAAGACGAGAATATCCCAAGAAGACACTTAATGGCTCTGACTGAGAGCTTATCCAAACCTGAAGACACATCATGAACAAAACATATACAACCAAAAACATGGGGAGAAAAATGAAAGAGTTTCATTTGGAAATAAAATGGAATAAGGAACTTCATTGTCAAGAGAAGACATTTTGTTGATAAGAAAACAAACATTGAGAGGATAACATCTCTGCAATGATGGATAGGTATAGGTATGTTGGCAACCGGCAATAAGGTACGAGTAGTTTCAAATATTTAATTTTCCTCTTTGCTATACCATTTTGCTAAGACGTGTAAGGTCAAGTAGACTGATGTAAAACGTTGTGTGCTTAAAATAGCAAAGAGATATTACCAAAAATGACCTAAAGTACTTGAGTCCATTATACATGGACTTTGTCTTTCCACATATTGTGAAATGTTAGCTATTGATAAATTGGGATTTGTAGATGGTTGCGCTAGGTTGCTAGATTTCATCCTCAAGTATTCTTGATATTCCTCATCAAAAAGCTTCTATTCCGCAACCTAAAATTTTGAGATATTGGTTGTCTTATCAGGAAAACCATGGAGAGAGTAGTAGTTATCTTGGGTATGAGTATGACTCATTTTTATGATACGTGCATTGAGGACGTCCTGTACCAACAGGTCTTCCTTTAATGTCACAACCTTCTCTTCCACGTGTAGATACCATGGCAAAAGATTTAATAGATTCTTGAAAACTTTTACCTTTAAGAGCCGGAACACTACGAAGTCCCTACTGTGATTAAAATTTGGATTCATTGCACGAAGGATCATGACAGTATATAATTTGTCTAACTTTTTAATTTCTTCTAGGAAATTAGCTTCTAAGAACGTCTTCAATTCTTCAACAACAAATTGGCGTTCAGCAAAGATGTGATATGATGATCTGTCTGTTTAAGAGATGCCGCCGAATGTTATTTGCAAAAAGCCAAAAGGTTGTGCATGTTTTAAAAGTTGAGGGTTCCCACTACATTGGATTACGTAGATTGCCATAACAGTACAAAGTTGAGAGTCCAACCTTTCCCATTGTGCAGTATTTTCTAATGAAATCCACTAACATCTTTTTCTAAGCGATCGTGAAACCTTGACCAAGAAACAAAAGTTCCACAAGTGTTGCATAACACATAATTTTTTCCATTAAACTGAGAGTAGCCACATTGTATTAGATACTGCCAATATTGATATATAAGAAGAATGCATTAATACTGATCCGATACATTGGATAGGAATTAAATACAACTATCTTTTGTTCCATATATTTCAGAAAATTTAGTTTCAATCTTAAATTGAACACTGATATTCTTAATGTTTTTCTAACATCTCCCTTTACAGGTGATTGATGAATTTGATGAGAATGTACATTATGTTGAAATTGATATAGAGGAAGATCCAGAGATAGCAGAAGCAGCTGGAATAATGGGCACTCCATGTGTGCAATATTTTAAAAATAAGGAGATGCTCAAGTTAGTAATATTTGATTTTTTTTTCTCTTATTCTATCATGCATTATCTATAGTATATAATATATGGTTTGATATCATGGTATCCCAGTATATAAACATCAACTTTTTCTATCACTAATGGGTACTGATTATTTTACAGGACTGTCTCTGGAGTCAAAATGAAGAGAGAATACAGAGAATTTATTGAAGCAAATAAGTAGAAGTATTTTTAAACACCCGAGGGTGATACTCAAATTCTGTGATTCAATTTTGTTTTCCATTTGAAAACAGCTGAATAGCGCTGTCAATTTTGACAACTATTCCTTGAACTAAGTAAACTTCATAGATTGTACATGTAGAGTTACCAATCACTATTATTGTTTTGATTGTTCAATATTGCGATTTTCATATTTTAGTTCAGCGAGCCTCAACTACCCATCGTCCATCTGGTTGACGACATTGTGGTGAGGAAATTGTGATCGCATCAAGCTGAAACTAATGGTTATTATTTTTTGAATTGATTAGTTTTTGTCAAAAGTAATGTAACCTATCATACACTTGCATTTTGTATTTTTATTTTGTCAGTATAGTCTTCAACTTAAATAATGATATATACAAGTGGAAGGGATATATATACATTTATTTTCTAATAGTAATTTTAGTTCAAGATCTTGTTTTAGAATGTTGGATTACTTTTTGGTGTTAAAATAGTAATATAATGTTGGACCAAACTCACTATTAATTACTTTAAAAACTAAACATAATTATTAATTTTAATTTATTTCACACACTTTATTGAGAATAAAAAAAAATATTAGCACAACAACGGCTTTTAGTAGTCTAGTTTGTAAAAGGAAAATATTTTATCTTCCAATTTTATTTTGGTTGTGGCCTGTTTTTCCACTCCTTTTTGTTTTATGGTTGATGTATTGTTTGCATGCAATTACAATTAAGACCTTGACTTTTAGAGAGTGGATATAGTTTTAGAGGCATTTTTGCAAATTTATACCCTTGCAAATCCCAAAGTCAAGTAACAAAAGTAAACAAAGAAAAATTTTAAATGTTGCTTTCTGGGTTTATTGGATGTTAATTCTAATTAAAATTGGACGTTATTCAATAATTTATACTCATTTAATACAAATTTTATCATGTAAATTACATGTAAAATTTCAATTTTTCTTAAAGAATAACCAAAAACATTTAAGAAAGTAGATAACATTGTTGATATAAAAAAGTAAAACTTAAAATAACCAAAGCGATAAAAACGTAACAACCAACAGATTTAAACTTTCTTATACGACAAGTAGACTTCTCTGTAAATCAAAGAATGAATAACCAAAAAAAGAAAAACCGAAAGAGAAAGGGAACGTGTTCGTGGAAGAACTTTCATTTTGATCCTAAAGGAGGTTCATTTGAGTAAAATGTGTGGAAAGTCCTTTTGGTGTGTGTAATAATAGTAAGAAAAATGGTGGTTCGACACCATTGCCAAAAACTTCCATTTGAAATTTTTATTTATTAATATAATATTATATATAAATAAAATAATAATATATAACAGTGTGAAATGGTGTTTAATATGAAACCCCCTAAAACCCCATTGAGAAACCCTATTAATAATGAATCATCAACACACTAACTTAATCACTTATCAATATATATATTAACCTAACTGTCACTTCCCACAACTTTTCACAATTCCATATTTATTATTCACAAAACTTCACACATCTACATCAACCTAACTTACCAAATATTTTAGTATTCTTTATTACCAAGGTCTATTATATAAGTATTTTAGAAAATAAGAAGAACTATTGTGTTTATAATTTGTTGGAGTAACTAAATATTCCATTTATAAAGTTAATTATACAAATATTTTTGTTGATAACAAAAATTATTTACTGTTATTATTCTTAACCCTTAAAGTGACGTTAATTATCATTTTACAGTTCTAACATTCTGTATTTACTTTTAATAATTTTCTACTCTCTATAGTATCTTAACGAAATATTATTTATATATCAACTCACATAATTCACTAATAGTTTAAAAAAGTAAAGTTAATAAAGGTTTGAATAAACAATTGAACGTAGTAGTAATTTCATCCTTATTTTATATTATCATTTTAGATCTTCAAGATATATTCCAATAATGTAACTACTGTGCATGATACAATCTAAGTTAGTACACGTGAAGTTAATAATTTCTAAAGCGTCTCAATTTTAACTTGAGGTATGTATCTGTTCCATGTGTTAGGTATGTCAGAGTTGTTCTTTAGATCTTTAAGGTCTCTATTTATCATTATCTAATTTTGATCTTTTCTTTTTCTTTTGGTTTCCACATCTTTATAATAATATAATAATAGTAATAGTAATAATAATAATTATTATCATATAATTATTTTGATTATATCACTGTCCAATACAAATTATCTATTACACGCTCAATATTAAATACTAAAAATGATGAAGTGTATAAAATCAAATAATTTAGATATTTTTAAGTTGCCTTTATATGAATTCAACTATACTTATTCTATTAGCACGTAAAATAAAATAAGTTTCGATTTATCCTTTAATAAGAAAAAAATCAACTCAAAAACAGTTAAAACAAATAATTTTATAATTATGTTTTGTTTGGACCTCAATCCTAAAATCTAATTTACTATTATCTTTTAAAATTAATATCTTAAAAAATATTAAATTTACGGAATTAATATCTATACATGACCTAACAAATTTAATACTAATTATTAAAATAAACTCAAACAGTATCTTAAATTTTGAATTTAATTTTCGAAAGTTAATTTGTAAAAGAATATTATTGAATACTTAATATATATATATATATATATATATATATATATATATATATATATATATATATATATATATATATGTATATATATTAATTACTCATATCACATAGATATAAGATCTCCAATACTAACTGATGAAGAGAATAGAAAATTATAATTATATCTCTAAAAGGAAGAAATCCTTAATTAACGTCTTTAGAAATATCTTGAAATCTGCATTTTTTTAATTATTATTAACAAAGGTTTAATGTTTTTTTTTATCTCAATGGTATATTATTTTTTCCAATTTTATTATATTATTTTAAACGTTTTTTTATTTATTTCTAATTATTTAAAAAAATAAATTAATATAGTTAATTTCTTCAAAATTAATGATTATAAATTATCAACCGGAGCAATGAATAATATGCAGTAATTCTTAATTCCTTTCTCTTTAAAAAGTGGAACTAAATTAAAAAATTTATAAGTAATAAAAATAAACTGAAAAAATTATGATAATAATAGTAAAAAAACTATTAAATCTAAAAAAAAAATAGAAGAACTTGCCCATATATGTATGGAAATCTATATAGATGGTTGAAAAGAAAAAGACATTTATGTACAATATTTATATTATATGTGCAATATTCATAGTATATTACTCTCTGACTAGATTTTCCATATGTATCATTAGAATAAAATTTTAGGGTATAGCTGTGATCTTTAGCACATTAATGGGACAGAGACAATATGTTGTGTGAATAATATGAGCACAACTTGAGCAATATTTTGGTTGTGATGTGATGATGATGGTGCCTAACATCAACATTGCAACTTGTCTCCATTTTAACTGTTATTCCACTCATAACCATACTCAAATCACCTTTGAAATTCTGCTATTTATGCCTCGCAAATATCTCATCAAATATTTCCGACAAGACAAGTTTTCTGTTTCTCACTTATCAGATCAAACATACTCAAAAACACTTAAAACATTCAACCAAAAATTTGTTAATCTTCTTGAATCACATGAATGTTCATCTCTTTTTAATCAAATTCTAAGTGTATGTTAGATGTGCTTCACATCAATTTGTACAAGCCGAGGAACAAAATTTTTAAACCCTTGTTGATTTCTCCAATATATATAAAGTCCTATAATTCTAATCATGTTATTGTTTATATAGTATAGTTCATTATTGGTAATTTTTTTCCCTCGATTAGGGATTGAGGCCAATAATTTAGGTCTCTAATTAAATAATTATTACAGGTTTTTTTTCTTAATTAGGTCATAATTTTATTGATATTATTTACTAAATTTTAATATATCTAAATAAAAGTGTATTTTATTACCTATTCATATAGTTGAGAAATAATTTTGTAGACTAGTATTTGGACTCTACCTCCGCCATATGAAAAATGTTATTAAAATTAGTATTTTAGATAAATTTTATGAATAATATATGATCTTTAAAAAGGGTGTTTGGTTTAAAAATGTTAGTGCTAAGATCAAATAGTTAAATAAATATTATTTTATATGCATATTAAATCAATTTAATTAACATTCTTCTAGTGAAAGTTAGTTTGAACAATTGTTATATTATGAAATCACGCCGATAAAAAAATTATGACATCATATATATCTTCTATTTAAAATCTTAGAAATTTAAATATTAAAATGATGATGAACTGAAAATAAGTATTATATAATTTAAATATGCTTTTAATACTTTGAAGTATAGTGATCATCTCTCATTTTTTATTCCTTTTTTATACTTTTTCTGTTTTATTTTCATTTTAGTCTATATAATACTTTTTATTTAAAATTAGTCCCTTTGATTTGAAATATATTCGATAGGATCTAAAATACAATTACCTACATATTAGAGGGGAGTAAAAAAAAATAAACATCTTAGAAGATTTAACATAAAATAACAAAGACAGAAAAATATTATAGAGTAGAATCAAGAAAAAACATTAGGGACAAAACATATTTAATTTATATTATATTATCATTGAAAGTATTCGAAATTCTACTATGTTTAACCTTGATATAGTTTTAAAAATTATGATAAGAAGTGGAAGAATAAAGAAATTTATACAGCACTAAAAATGTTAAATTGTAAAAAGAAATAACTTCATTTGAACATATACTTCTAAAATATTATTGCCAAGAATAATAATTACTTATTATGATGACTGAAAGTAGCTTTCTAAAATTAAATTTACTCAAACCATATCTGATATTAATGTTAAATGGGAAAGAACTTGTCCTTTCGTATATTGAGAGTCAATTTTCAGAAATATTTAGTTACAAATTTTTTATCAAATAAAAAACAATTTATGAATTATTAAATTGTAAATATAAATTTCACCAGACCTTAAAAATCCTAGATAGAATCTTGCTCAATATTTTAATTTTCTTATTGGGAACTTGATATCCAACAAATACAACAATAAATTGTGGACTAACACTGTGCGAAAAGGTCATAAGAAAGTAAATAAAAAACAACCTTTGTATAATGTTCTTTAAATAGCTTTCTGAATACTAAAAATTGATTAAAAAGAAAGGTATTTAGAATTATTCTTGGTTGACTATAGGGTCAGAAATTTAGGTGGACATATAAATTGGAATCTTATCGATATCTGATACATTTACATTGTGTGCCACAAAGGTGACACTCTTCCACATATACTGGAAATTTTTGTCTTCCACACATACTTTCAACCATTTGCATTGCTGCTTACTACTCACAAATACTGTGACACTAATCATCAACTTGTCTATTGAGGAAGCAATGAGTTATGGAAGTCATTTTTTTTTCTCACAACATTATCAAGTGCATTTTAATTAAGTATTATAAATTCAGTTTATAAATTTTAAAGATACTTGCTAAATTTCAAGAAAAGAAACTTCCTGACGTGTGCCCTGTTGATTGAGAAATATTCAAAGTGATTATTTTTAAGTATTTAAGGAGATTTGAGACATTATTATTATTATTATTATTATAATATATAAGGTAAAAAAGATAAATTTACTTTTCTTCCTTGCCAATACAAATTATTCAATATTTAATATATTTAACATATTTTAAAACACAAGGAACAAGTTTGGTGTTCTTCCTAAACATTATAATAGTTATGATTATGATAAGATGTTACATGATTTTTTTATTCGTTGGACAACATTAGTTAAAGTTTTAGGATATTCCAGAATCTATATCTTTTTATATATCTAATAGATTACATAAAATCAAGATCAAGATTGATTTAAATATATATTTTTTAATTAGTTTTTTATTCACCTTTTAAGAACAAAATAATCAAATTTTAAATTTTAAAACAGAAAATTTCTCATATATAAAACTGAAATAAGATGTTATAATCAATATCACTTTTTAAAAATTTCTCACTCCAAATTTATGTCAACCTTCAAACGTGGAAATAAAAAATAAATTTAAGAAAAAGAAGGGCTTGAGAGAGGTGAGAACAAAAAAAAGACTAAGTCGTGTGTTACGAATGTAAGAAATCAAATAACTTATTAGAAAAATGGATTAAGATAATTATCAATATCTCTTGTTAAAAATACACTTCAGACTAATTGGTTTGTGTATGAATCCATATTTGAATTAAACAATTCTATTAAGACGTTCAATAACATTTTAAATTGATTTCAACTACAAAAGAAAACTGATTTCCTTTTTTTTGTATATTTATTTTTGGAAATTTTACGTGTAAAATTTTTTATGGATTTACAAAAGTATTTGTTTCATCTAGTCACTTTTGTAATTACAGTCACATCTTTCTCACGTGAGACACAGTACAACAATCACAAGAACATTAGCATTTGACAAGTACAAAATAATAATAATAATAATAATAATAATAATAATAATAATAATAATAATAATAATAATAATAATAATAATAATAACTACTGCGGAAATGTTCTTTGAGATCTATTGGAGTGTTTTACCCAAGACAAAAATATGGGAAAAAAGCCAAGTAATAGATAATATAACAAGAAAAAGAATATGAAACTAATTTATACCTGCTTAGTTTTGTAAAAAATAAGTTAACAAGTTACAACTAAATTAGTTTAAGAAACATTCAAAGTGTAATTTGATAAAATATTATGTGTGTTAAAAATACATATTTGGAATATAGTAAAAATGTTTTTAAAGTAACTTATGGTCTGTTTATTTGAAAGGATGTAGAGTAAATATTGATTGATTACGAGTGAATAGAAAGAAAGTTTTTCTTGTACTCAATAGCTAAAAAAGTGGTAAATAAATATATAAAATTTTTTATTAGATCTCAGATGTTTTATTTCCTATTTAGATAGGAGGACAAAAAAATAGAAGTATAAAGAAAATTAATATTTTTCTAAACGCCCCCTCCAAAATAGGTAGACCATATTCGTTTTTAAAGTGATATTATTTTATTGATTTAAGTAACTCAAATATTTTTGAAAAAAATATAATTTTATAATTATATATATCAAAATATAACATACACAAAAACAAAATCTTAATTTGAATATGCTAATTTAAAATAATTATTTTACTGGTAAAAAATCGATTAATAAATATATCAGTAATTTTATAATTGCATGATTATTTTATTTATCTATTTATTATTTTGAAAATGAAAACTGTCTTATGTGATTTTTTTTCTCAAAACAAATAGGTACACTACGTACTCTATTTAATATCTTTTTCTTACATTTTACTTTCTCATATTTTCTTTTATTTTCCTTCCTTGCATGACGTAACCTAATTCCATTTATACATACATTTGTAGGCTTGTTGCAGGCCACCAAACTAACTTCACATGCAAAAGGATTGATTAAGTGAGGATCCAATTATACTGTTATTTTATTTTATTGGCCCAATAAAATAAAGCCAATAGTTAATTAACAAAATGGCATCTCTGAAACCAAGTCTACTACTAATCTTTATGAATGCTCTTTGAATAAATGACAAGTGTGTAATAGCCTGTATATTTAAGCCAATTAATTTATTCCTGCAAGCAATTCATCTAACCTTTTTTTCTTATTTCTCTCTTTGATGTCACTGTCATCACAACATTTCTACATTATAAAAACTGAATAAATACTCTCTACCACGAATTATAAACTGAATTAACCATCAGCAGAAAAGTCTATATATATGATCAGAAATTAAATCACATATCCTTTCATCTTTATATATATATGGACATAATTGAAAAAAAATAATAGCAAACAAGTGAGATCACCCTAAACAATACATCAATCTTAATCCCAACACCTAATTTTGTTTACTCGAAACTATTTCAAACAACAAAGTCTAAGTTCTTCATTTTTGTGTGATCAATCTTCACATCATATTCTCAATAAAAAAATACTAAGTTCAGGTCCTCCATTACCATCAGGATTCAACATGTAAAACGCCTCCGAGTCACGACTCCCCACAACTCGTTCAAACCGTGCCCTCATGTACATCAACTCGCCCTCCGACCCGCCGCCGCCGCCGCCTTTTCCATCCTCCAGAAGAGGGATCACGCCGGCGCCGACGGACACGCTCTGGACGGTGCTCAGCACGTGCCAGTCGAGGTCCCCGCACGTGCGTGACACCGCATAGCCGCAGTTCCTGCCGTTGCAGTACATGGTCCACGAAGGCTCCTGAAAGAGTCTCTTGTGTTGTTGCCGGCCACCATTAGCGGCGGCGGAGAACGACACTTTCGGGCACTCCAGCGCCAGACGCACGAGACCAGAGGACATCTCCTTGACCAGGGAGGAGGTGGACATGGCGAGTTCCACGAGGAGGAGGGGCTCGGCGCGGGGATGGAGCTGCACGGCGAAGGAGATGTGGCCTCGACGGTGGCCGAAGAGGGTCCCGGTGACTTTCCGGCCGAGAGAGGGGGTGATGGAGAGGTGCGAGGGGATGGTGAGCCACTTGCATGTGGGGATCATCGTGGGGAACGTGAAGATGTTGAGGAAGGAACGTATGAGAGATGATATCTTGTTTTGCGGCGTTACTTTCTGTGCTTGTTGTTGCTGCTGCTGCTGATGGTACACGTTGGAGACCGAAGGTGAGGATCCTCGTCGTACAAGGAGTTTGTCGGAGACATCCTCGGACTCCAAGGTACGGGAGTGAGACAGGGTCGAAGGTAGGATTCTTCGGGTGTTTCGTGTTGTGGCTGTGCATGCGCTTGAGCTTCTTTGAAAGATTTGGTTTTGGTGATGATGGTGGTGTTTCATGGTGTGTTACTGAAGGAGAGTGATGGGGTTTTGGAGTAATGAAGGATTGTGAATAAAGGTTTGGAATTGGAAGAAGAAGAAGAAGAAAGAGAGGGACCGACAAGGTGATTATGGTGTTGGGAGAGGGGAGGAATATAAAGGGAGGGTGTGGAGGATTGTGCTTGCGATCATCATAATTTCTTGGACTTTTTGTATTGGGAATGGTCCTACACTTCTAACGTGTTGCTTAATCATAATATCACTGTCATATTACTACATTTACCGTCATATTAGCATCTAAATCCAACTTATAATATGTTAAAATAAAACTAAAAATTAATCTCACCATCACCTTCATCCGTGAGTCCTTCTTGCAATCTTTATCACACACAGTAAATCAGTAGTTTTGTACATAAATATCATAAATTACTTTTTACAAATGAGCTAAAGTGGGAAGAAAACAGAAAATATCATAAGTAGGGCTAATGGGTATATAAATCTGAAATCTTGCCTTGACGTGATTTTGACAGAGAAACACTGTTTCGAATAGTTTAGTGATCTGGAATGGATTTTGACAGAGAAACTCTATTTATGGGATGCATGAAGAATCCAAAGAAGTTAGATGAAAAGAGTGTTTATAAAAGTGGTTCAATTTAAGAGAGTAAAAAGTGGTATATAAATAGAATCTACTTAAACACCTAAAAAAATCTGATGAAAGACTAATTATTATAATGATAAGTTAAACAGTTTATTAAACATAAATAGAAACTTAAAGACTGAACTGAAAGAAAAAGGAATAATTCAGCCTTATTAAAAGAATGTGCCAAATCTTTGTATCTAACAAGATGTTGTTGAAATTGAGAAAAATAAAGAATTATGGGTGGAGTAAGGATTGAGAAGATCTGATATATCATATGAGCTGGTTTTGATTGCAATTGTTGGAATATATTGGTTAGGTCATTCAAGTTTTGTTTTATTTCCGTGATTTTGTGTTGACCGTTGGATTAAAATGATGGAGAGATATGATAATTATGGTGGAAACATGCGTGATATGGGGACCTGCATGAAGTCCAAAAGTAAATAAATAAAACCTATGAAAACCGAGACACATTCGTGAGACATGCACATTGATTTGATGTCTGTATTAATATATATATATATATATATTATCTGCAAACACGCGCAACAAAAGAATCAAAACAGTTGCAAATATCCCTAAACAAAACTATAATCCTTGATTAACAAGGGAGTTTCTACTAATTAATTAACTTTGTGACACAGCTTCTAACCAATAATAAGCTATTATGCTATCTATAAACATTTGAGTACCTTATTGCACATTCGTGTGAGCTAACAAACTACTCAGATCTCAAAATTTGATTCCTCTTTTGTGGCTCATACAATGAATCAATGCCACACACAAACATACACTATTTAATAATCATTTATCCTTTATGCAATCATATTGTTAAATTTGTTCATTTTTATTGCAAAATATATTTATACATTATACATGAATTTTTTTATATTTGGTCAAATGTATTCCATATTATCAAGACGCTTCAAAAAAAAATAGTTTAATCTTTAATTTTTTAATGAAATATAAATTGAGAGAAAAAAAAATATCAAAAAGATCTCAAAATAACAATAAAATATGAGTCAAATTTATATAAAAAATTAACACTATTTTGAATTCTAAACATCAAGATAATTAGTTTATGACAAGAGAAATAAGTTAATGCAATTTCAAAAATAAAATTCAAATAATAATCCAATATGTGTTAGAATGAGTTAGAATCACAAATGATCATTCTCATATCACTTGTTAAAAAATAATCAAAATCTTAAGATAATATGTTGGTAGATATTTTTCATTTTTCAAATCTCAACTCAAAATAAGATTTAAAGACTTAGATTTATCCTTAAATATCTAATAATCTCGTATTAAGTATATTATTTAATAACAAATTTGACAAGAAAAATTTTAATAGGCATATAAAGTGATTTATCTTTTAGTAAATAAAAGTTATATAAAATTATGATGATTATTTCATCCTATGTGTTAAAAGTCAATTGAAAAAAAGGAACATGGGAAATGAGCATCGATAAAAGGCAATTGAAAAATGGAAATGAAATGGAGGCGCGTGCTGGTGCCACCCTAGAAAGTGGGGAATATATTACAAAATTGCATGACACGAGGGTGACGACCATCATAAGTTCAGCTCAATCACAATTATGCTGTTTCACTCAACCCACTTTCTTCCATCCTTTTCCAAATCAAAATTAATTAACTACAAATTTTTTATTTACATAAATTTTAAATACTTGAAAAAGAAAGTATCCAAATTTCGAAAATACTTAAAATTTAATTTAATATTTTAAAACTATTTCTAAATATAATTATCTCTTCCACGTTATGTAATTGTTAACTTTTCTATCAGCCGTTTATTCACTTTTTTATATTTCTCTATCTCATATAATACTTCAATTAATCATTGATTGTGATCATGATTGGTCATGTAAAAAGGAATTTTAGTTAATTATGATTTTGGACGGTTCCAAACCCAGGATTTTGGCCCCAAGATCCATTGGATCGGCTAACAAACCATTTTAATATCAGGAATGATGGAAAAGTGTTGATGTCATTTGACAAGGGTAGGTTAGATTAATATAACTGTTTCTTATTAAACAAATGTTGAAAATATATAAGGCTTAATTATGTTTTTGTTTTAAAAAATTATAATTAATATAAAAAATTGCCACATCTAAATCATAAAAGGACCCACCATTTTTGTATGTGGTTCCTATGAACCCACCCAATGTTTGGAATTTTTTTACTTTTTTTCTGGAATGACTTATGGTAAGGGTTTCATATTTTACGTAAGTGTGTCCCAAAGAGAACAAAGATAAAAAAGATTATCTCCTTTTTATTATACCTTAGACGTAAATTTATGGATGAGAATGATTATATGCATACACACGCATGCACACTCTTAATTAATTGAATATGGTAGGTATCTTTTAATGTCTATTATTCTCACTCTTAATGGAAAGAGTCAAAAAAAATCTTAACCTAAGAACTTGTAAGGTTGTGTATAATTTGGCGTTTTGAAAAGAATAAATAAAAAAAGACGAATTGATTTTCTCTTTTGAATCAAATTTTTAACTAAAATTAGTTTATTTTATCAAATCACGTTAATTACTTATTTTTTTGGGTAAACTAGTTCAATTCCAGTTCTAAATTAAACTGTTTTAAGTACAAAAACATGACGCTTCTCATATTTGGATTTTTCTTATGCAAATTTTTATCTTCCATTTATTTAACTTTAAACTTTATTTCTCACTCCATTAGATAACAGTGTCACCTTAAAACCCTTTTTTTTTCTGGACAAACTGAACAAGAAAGCATACGATACTGGCCCAAAGGAAATTTCTTTTTACATCCCATATCTACATCTTATACCTCAATATTTTTCAAAGTACCTGTTTTACCCTTTAAGAATTGTATTTGTATGAACCTCCCATATCTTCTTTTGCTTGCATTTTCTCCACTTGTTTTGTCGCTACTCTTTCGTCTCACTCCATCAAAATCAAGGTTTTGTAAAGTTTGAGGTAGTAGCTCATTTACTAAGCATTAGTTTTTTTTAATAGTTTTTTATGATGCTCGCTTTAGTTTTTTATAAGCAATTGTAAATTAACATTTTAACTTATTTTTTTATAATACAATTTAAAACTTAAAAATAATATTTTATATCATACAATTCAAAATTGGTTCTAGATTATATATTTATAATGCAATTGCGAAGTGTACAATCTAGAAAATATAATTTGTGACTGAGTATCATATGTGATTTAAAGTGATAATATTGATTATCTTTCATAAAAAATTGACTGATTTAGAATTTTAGAGTAAAATATCAATTGATTGATATATTGTCTCACATGAATGAAATTCTTAATTGAAATTTGAGTTTATCAAATAGAAATTAGTTAAAGAAAATTGTGTCGGAGTTTTATGACTTTTACTCAGGCTAGTTGTATGATTTATTTGAACTAATCAACTGATTTATTGACTTTTCAATCTCATTGACTTGGTTGATATGATTTTTAAAATAATTAACTATCAAAACTCATCAAATTGGAGAGACTCTTATATTTAAAAGATATTAAATTCAAACTCATTTTAACTTAAAATTATATATATATATATATATATATATATATATATATTAATTATCTTATAGTATAAAATGGTTGTGAAGTGATTGAAAGAGTTTATGAAAATAGTTGATGACATCTATTCTATAAGTCATTTTCAATTTATTTAAATAAATTCTCCAAAGTAACTTGTAAAAATATCTTACAACTCAGGCAAAACAAATTTACTTTTCTTTTTCTTTTTTTTACAAAAGATAAATATTTACGTGAGCAATACTTATTCAATAAAAACTTATTTAAATAAACAGGTCTTCAATCCTTATAAAATAAAGACACAAAACAAATAAAAAGACAGACAAAAATAAAACGTAAATGTTATAGAAACAAAAAGGCTATTCAAACCATTAGTTTCTTTAACTCAATTGAGACCTCATATTTTAAACACAAAAGGACTAATTCTATTACTTATTTGTTTTTATGTTTGCAGAACTAATTTAGTGAAAATTTTAAGTTTTAAGGGATTAATTTAGTAACTAATTTTTGGATGACTAATGTGTTGATAAAAGAGCATGGTAACTTTCTCCTATTTACAGCCTTATAATTTTAACACTATTTTTTAATGTACAGAATAGGAAAAACTACCCCATCTCCTTAAAAAGGTATTTTTTTTTTTAAAAAAATCGTGCGCGAAAATAAAAAGTAGCCATTAAAATTTTCTAAACACTTAAAATTGCACATTTTCTCCTATCCTTTCTAATGTACAGAATCAAATTAATATATATATATATATATACAGAGAGAGAGGAGAGGATTTCTAGTAAACACAACCCAAAATAAAAAAAAATCTTCTTTATCTTCTTTTTATTTTTAAGCATGATATTAGTTCAAATTATTCACCAGTCAAAAATAATGACTGTGTTGGAAACTTGAAGTGTACACGATGTAGATATTCCTCTTCCAAAAATGTTAATTCTAGTCAAAGTTGTTTATTCCACTCCTCATTCTTATCCTTCATCTTTTTAATCTTATTAGTTCTAATAAATAACTCATTCTCAACCATTACACTAAGAAAAATGAAAATGAAATATAACTCTCTTGAAGTAATTTGATTATTTTATATATTTGGTTTCACACCACTTGTTAGAGTGAAAAAAAAAAACCCCTCCCTAAAACTCACAAGTTTAGAATTCTCAAAACAAATTCACAAGAATATGCAACAAATAATCCTAAAGATTCATATTACATATATATAGAGAGAGAAAGAGAGTGGGAGGGAGACCTCAAAGAGCACCTTTTTTTTATCTAATCAACCATCTTGATACCTGAAAGCTGTTTGGTTGAACTAAATGACTAAAGTATTTGAACATGGTGAGTCATTTAGCATGTAACTTGGACCTAATTTAGCAATCAAATGCTGGTGAAAGCCAAAAATTTATGAACTAAACGTAAATTTATTTCATTTAGCCTAAAACTATTTCTATGCCAAAACTTAAAGTGGCCAGATAAGTTCCAAATGTAAGCTTTCAGTACAAAAATGTCACTGTGAAGCCACTTGACTCCCTGAGTCGTTGCAAGCTTCTATTTTCAATACTTTCCTCTGCCGACCATAATCTGTTGACAACCTGAAACAACAAAATTCATAAGCATGAAACCCTTTTGGCAAATAAGTAGTATTCAACTTTTACACCTTAGAAAAGTTCATAATCATTCATTAGGTGATGTTAAAAGTTATATCCAACTCAATTACAACGTTAAAAATCAACACCAACATAATTTATGGCTATAGAAAATAGAAGCACAGCTAGTATCCATAATGAGGTAGTAAAGTTTGTTATTGCATTTTGTAGGGGCTGCAATATTGCAGTTTCTATATAGGTTTCAATGAAAACATGACTGGTAAAAAGGGAGTCATGATTACATACCCTAACTGCAAAGAAGTATCTGAATGATCATTATCCTCTGAAGCACAATTGAAAAGAGATTTTGAACCGTTCTTGGAAAAAGTCCTATCCAAAGAACTGAATTCAAGGAACGGTGTCTTTGTTTTATTTTGTATCTCCTCAAGCTGTTTACAGTTAAAATTAAAGACGAGTAAGAAGATAGAATGCTTCCAGATTTGAAAGGTCAATTTGAGATAATTTATAGTTTTGACTCTTCAGTCAGATTTGGTTCTTACCTGTTTGCGCAGAACTTCATTTTCCAGCACAGCTTTTTGCTCCTGCAGATACATTTGGAAAACTTGTTAATAATATAAACTATGAAAAGAAAGGTGTATTTGAAATTCTCTTCCATTGAGTATAGTCTATTGTTTTCTACACACATAAAGAAATAGTGACTTTGAACAAATGAACCTGTGAAATTTTTTCATATAAAGTTAGGCTTTGGTAGGGATACGGTTATCATAAATATTAGCTTTAACATCAAAACTATTAATGCATTTTTGCATGTATTAGATTTTAAATCTAGTTTTGTTGTGGAATGAAAATGAGATGAAAATTATAAGGAGAACCATGTACCTGTATCCTGGACCTCCTAAGCTGTTCTACAAGTACTTGTTCCTGAAACATTATAGTGTGAGGAATAAGATTAATCAAGCATATCCATATATTAGCAAGTCTTGACCTGAAGAACTGAATAAGTGGTTGAATTTAGTAACTGATACACAAGCCAGGAACTAAAAAATAATCAACCTATTTACAATCTAATTAGTCGTTTCGGTTTATGACACATAGCAGGCAACTATGAAAATCGTACAGTTGGAGTATGAAGCCAGATGTGCTATTTTTAATGTCATACAATCTAAACCATTTTTACTAAACATAAATACTCAAAAATGAAAAAGTAAATAAGAAATTCATGATAAATAGTAAGATATAGTTTACACTCACAGCCACTATCAATCTAGGACCAATAAGAACTTAGTAATGAAATCAACATTATTTAAAATGTTTTTTGAAGCTTATTATAATTTGATAGTGCTGCCATAACAAGCAAAAAACTGCTATTATGGCCATTATTTGAATCCATAGCAGCCAAAGGCCACTCTGCTAAGCTATAGTGCACTATTGACTACTATACATAATAAGGAAATGCATCACTGTGGTCAATTGACCTTAGAAGGATCAAACTCTTGTTTTTCAGTTGTTCAAATTAATGAGTTTTGTAATGTTTTCTCTTCCAGAAATTCAAAGGTTATCCTTTTAATATCAAAATGCTTGAATGTGCTCTACAACAATGTCTGAATATGGTCATATTAACATGCATGGAATAGCATCGAGAAAATCTTCTAAGGATAAGGAAATTACAAATCAAAATAACCAATTACACCACTGTTGGTATTTGATCTCAGTACCTTTTTGTCTTTGACAGCTAGTATCCCTTCACTCAGTTTATTTTCTAGGTGCTGCAGTTCTTTAAGGCTCAACCCATCAAGCTCCTTACCCATCATATTTCTACACAATTTGAGAATGTTATCAGAAAAAAAATCTGGACTCAATTCTGATGAAAAATAAGCAACAAGATAGATATAAAATACAGTGAGGTAATATCATTATTAGGTCATTTCATTGAGGTATTTCACTACTGATTGTATCAGTCAGTTGCAATAGCATTGCTGATTACATATATAAAGTGTCAGTGAAACTTACAAGTACGCCAATCGAAGCTTTGTTATTTCATCCTTCAAAAGGTTAGCATCAGGCTCCATAACAATAACCTATTTAAAAGTATGAAAAATAATGCTTCAAACTATATACTGTGAAAAATGAACTTAAAAGGGTTAGGGGTTTATTAAAAAAGGTGTGATATTTTAAGATATTAGAGGTATCAAATACATCTTTTGGGGGCACATCAATAGGTTGCTCTGCAGAATCCAATTCCGTGCCTTTGCTATACCTTGAAAGGGTATGCTCCATGCTGCATAAATGAAATAAAATCCATTTAATCATTCGAAAATATAAGCCTCTGATGGATCATATAAACAGTTACAAGAAAAGTAAGAGCGTTTGAAAGTTGCTGAAAAGCCAGCATGAGCTTGGACTTGCAAATTAACATTAAATTTGATGGAACAAAATCTTCTATCACAATCCTGTACTTGAATTTAAAAAATGACATCTAAGTTAAAAGATAGGTTTTATTGTTCCCATATTTAGTTCAGCTAAATTTTGGAGAAATAATTACTTATTTTTAGAATACTCTCAGGAAGCTCTCTAAATAAGTTAGTCTAAACATGGCTAATTGTCAATAACTGATTAAGAAGGCAGAATTAGGGACTGCAAAAGAAAGCAACAGAAAATGCAGACCCTAATGTGATGGTTACTACTATAGATTTCTTTTGGCAGCAGGAATCTAGAATAGCACAAGATGAGATTCTTCAACTCATCAAAGCAGATACATGTGCACAGTTCATTTTCAGTATTTGCTTCTTCATTGATCCTATAGACACAAAATGCATGTAGAATGTAATTCTATCTCTACCCCAAACAATCTCTTTTTCTGTCATTGCAGAGCTAATTTTCTTTAATAAGGTTTTTTTAATTAATCTCACCATTCACATCTTCCACAAAAGATAATTCATCAGAACCACACCTCTATCTTAAACCTTACAGAAATCCAAATTCAAACATTAGTGTGATGTCCACATTTTTTTTTCTCTTAACAAAAACCATGGTTCTCCAAAATAAAGAACAGAAAATCTGTTTACTTGGTCCACAAGTATCACCATCCCCAAACAACTTTCTTAAAAAAACAAAAATAAAATAATTATCTAGCAAGACTACCTCATATCCTAAAAACAAACAAAATCCTCAAAAGAACCATTGTTGTAGGTGAAAGGTTTCAAATTTCAAGAAAAGGCTTGAAAGGGGTGAAGCAAGCAAGCACCTTGTGTTTGAAAACTCATAAAGCTTGCCAGTGCTAGAGAATATGATGACAGCAACCTCAGCATCACATAGAACAGACAATTCTCTGGCCTTCTTCAGCAACCCATTTCTCCTCTTGGAAAAGGTAACCTGTCTGCTGTTCAAATTCTCAATTTTCTTAATCTCAATCTTCCCCCTCCCCATGCCTTTTCCTCTTCCTCTCACAAAGCTCCTTCCTTTATTATCCTTCCTCACCAAACACTGAACCCACCAGCATTCAGAATAAGAGGGGAAAGATGGGCATGAAAAGAAGGACCCCAAAAGAGGTTCTTTATTTATATGCAATACACAGCACACACAAAATAAAAAAGCACAACTATTTTGTTGTTGGAGGGGATTGGGATTTTGCAGAGACCTCCAAAGATGGAAAGAGTGACCAAAATTAGAATCTTGAGATAAAAGTGACAGATGGATTACTATGTGTGGCAATGATCCTAATATGGGATACTATTTGCTTGGGGAGTAGGTAATCGCCACTTCTAGGGACTTTTTCCTCATACAATGTTACTTTATGTTTGGATGGTACTAGGAATTCCAACCATCTTCATGATGTTTCTTTTCATCTAAATAAATAACTTTTTTAACGATAATATTTCTCTCCCTTCAAAAAACAACAATAATATTTTTTTCCTAACTATTCTGAACCAAAATAGGGGTTAGGTAAAATCTATTCTAAGGTGGGAATCCCAGATTTGATTTTTTAATTTTGTTTTGATTTAAATTTCTAATTTTGAGAAAATATAGCAGTATTTAGTATTTTTATGAGATTTTATATAAAGATTTGATTTTAAGAAAAGTGATTTATAAAAATATATTACTCATTCAATTAAGTACTGAAACAAGATTAGAAAGGAGTGTAGGCAAGTTTTAGAATAGCATTGATTAAAATAAACTTTCCTTTATTTGTTCTTAAGGTATTTAAGGATGCATATTGAGTTATAGACTTTGTTCAAGTATTAAAATATATCTAAGTTGCCATATTTCAGTTTACTTTATTGGTAATTTAAGCAATTATGATTTCTTTCTTAAATTTAAAAAGTAGTGTCAGAAGTAGAATACATGATCATATTTGACATTGACTAGTGCTCTTGTTATTCTATTACTGGTCAGAATACATCACAGCTTTATTTTCCATCATTGCTAATTAAGGAAGTTTTCTGCTTGAAGAGTGTTTTTCCTAAAAGAAGGATATTTGTGGATCATAAATCATATTCTTCTAGATTTTAAAATTGATTATGAAAAACAGTTTATTTCCAATATTCAACATCTTTAATTTAAATTATAATTTTATGTTGTGGAAGAGATAAAGATTATAGTTGGAGACTATTCATTCAATAAGTTTTTAAGACGTTAAAGGTGAGTTATTAATGAGGAAGCCGTTATATTTTGAACTTTTATGTGATGTGGGGTTCATATATTTTTGAATATTTGGTATTTCAGGTAGTTTTTTAATATTTATATCAATAAAATTGAAAGGCTTACATACATTTTAGTTTTACGAGATGAACAAATTTTATTTTAATAAATAATAATTTATATTAAAAATTATAAAATTATTGTTTTATCTTATTTTTATGATTATGTGAACTAATTAATTATTCTTGTACAGAAAGTAACTAATTACTTGTGTGTTTAACAAAAAAAAAGTTATGTGAAAATCTTAGTTTACAGATTTCATATCCTGTTATGATATTTTTAAAAATATTTCTAAATTTATATAGAGCTATATATATATATATAACATCACAAAATTTTTAAAAAAATGGAGAACTGCATTTTTGATATTTTTATAAGGTTAATTAATAAGTTTTAATGCAAATTATTTATAGAATCAATAGAACTTGTTCAGATATAATTTATTAATATTCTATCATTAAAATTGACTTGGCTATATTGGGATTATTAGACTAGTTTGGTGTGCTGCTAAACAATGTCTTTTTTTTTTTTTTCACTTTACTTATTTAAGTAAATTTACTCAAAGAAATTCATAATAAATAAAATCCAATTTCTTACATTAATTAAGGAAGTCAAGTCCTGAAACAATAATTTTTGTAAAAGTATTTTGTTTTAAAATGAGTTATTTATTCATAAAAATAAGATATATATATCTTAGAAATAGTTGTTAAATAAAAATTTGATTTTTTTTATAGTGATAATAAAGTGATAAACGAGTGAATGAGAAATAGTGCAATTCATAGTTTTCCTTTGGATTTGGGTTTGATTTGTGTCTCTTTGTACTTTGTTTTTTAAGCCCAATTTTTAATCATTTACACGTTTAAATATGTCTTTTATGTGTATTTCTGTGTGTAATATGTTTTTTATGTGTATTTCGATACGTTTTTATTCCTGCAGAAACATTCGATAAACTTATATTATTTTACACCTTTGTTAACTATTTTTTAGTTTTTATACATAATTATAATTAGTTTGTAACTAAAAATAAAAAAATATCAATGAATATAATAAAAAATGAAAAATATTTCAAATTAAAATAAATATATGTTTTAGGACCAACTTAATATAAGTAATATATTAGTAATATATTTTATTTAATGTAAATGACATAATTATATATTTTTTTGAATAAGTAATTTAGTTTAAAAATTGATTTACGTTAAAAATTATTATTATTTACTTCAACGTTTATAAATTATTTCTATATATTCATCTTGATATAATAATTTTAGAAGACCATAAATTATTTATTGTTGATATAATATAAATAGGTATTTTATTTCTAAAGATAAAAGTAATAAAATATATTTTATAATTTGAGTTTTTAATTATAATATATTACATATTTTAAAACTAATATAAAATAATTATTCATAATATATTAATTTATTTTATCATCAAACATTTTTTTGCTAATAAAATAATAAATATATAATTCTAATATAAAATTATATATGATAACTTTCTTTTATATATAAAAATTAATGATTATTAAAAAATATAAAATATATTATTCATAAAGATAAAAAAATGTATGTAATTATCTTACTTCTCAAATATTAAATATCTAACTTAACAGAATTATACACCTAAAAATAATTTAATTGTTTTAATTAATGCTTTTTATTTTTTTTTTACTAAATTAATTGTAGTTTATAATAAGAATTATAAAATATTAATACAATGTCACAAATTTAGTAAGAGAAACTAAAATAAGATAGGATTACAAGGTCTTAAAAACACATTCAAGCTAATTCTTTTATATTAGTTTTAAGATTTAATTATGATACAAGTCCTAATAATATATCAATTTTATTATTTTTGTATTTTAAAACCTTTTTATCATTTCAGTTTTTAAATTTCAAATCTTAGCTAGAGAAATTAAAAGTTCAAAATTTGAGAAACCAAAATAACAAAAATAAAGAGGGAAATATGGATATATTATAGAGATATCAAAAATTTTAAGTCAAGACAAAACCTTTGAATTCTTCAAATTGAGTTGTTGACTTTGTTGAAGAAATAACTCTTCTGATATAATAATTGAACCATAGAAGGAGGGTTAAGTCAAGGGTGTTGTAACAGTCAAAAGTAAGAGTATAAATTAAAAATACATATAAGAAGGATTAAGTTTCAAGATGTCATTCAATGGTATTATGTAGCCTATTGAGAATTGTTACCATAAAATAATACAGAATTTGTTATCACCTACATCAAAGGAGGAGAAATATCCAAGTTGTTGTTTTGTTTATTTCGTTAATACTAATTATTTTCATAATAATCCAAGCAACATCTGGGTATCTCAAGTAGAGGATAGGTATACAAGTCTCATTGCAATAAATTGGATTATCCGGGTGGATATATTTGAAGTTATTTCCTCATTTTTGTTTGGATGTGGAGTAAAAAGTTGATAAAGGGCCAAAATTCAATTTCATCCCTTAATTTTTAATTTGTTCAATTTATTGAATGTGATTCCAATTTGTTTAAAACGATTCAATTATTGAAGACATTTTTGTTAAAGTCGGTAATGAGTGAGCCTAAACGAATACACTGAGACATGGTATATATATATATATATATGTATATGTAACATTTGTAGGCATTTACTGACCTGGATTTTTCATTATCATTGAAGAAGCATGAATTTAGGGTTTAGGAAAAGAATATGACGTAGGAAAAGAATGCACTGAATGTACAGATAGATTCATCAATAGAAGAACGATAACACATCACGCATTACTCACATAAGAACTGCTATCACCCCTACTCTCTTTTAAGCTGCCCTCACGAAGACCATAATTGTTTTCATCTTCGAATCTTCGAGAAAAGTAAAGGGGTATAGGTTCATTCTATTCAAGGACTGCTTTCATATTTGAGATCTTGTGAAAATCCGATTTTTAAGCTAATAATTTTATTCATACTTAAAAAGGTAAAAACTAGTTATTCACCCATCTTTAGAACTTAGGATTCTCTTTATAAAAATATCAAAATCCATTTTAGCATAAAAATAAAGGTAAAAAAAAAAAAAACAGATGTTCGAGGTAAACACCAAATAGATCAACAAAATCTAAGATTAAAATGGAAGTGATGTGAGCCCATGTGAAGATTTGACGAAAAAATAAGAGATAGAAAATGTTTAAGCAAAGGGAGAAGGGAGTAGCACCTAGTAGGGTTCTTGGCTTTTATGAATGGAAAAGATGACATACTTAACTGCATAAAAGGGCCAAAACTCACTCCAGCAATTCTGTCACTGTACAGGTATTTCAATTGAAATTTCATGTGTATGATTCTGTGTCAAGTGATCACAAAGTCAAAACAATCTTAAAAAAAGTGTTAGAAGTGTTTCAAATGAAATTTCATGTGTATCATTCTGTGTCAAGTCATCACTCACATTAAGTCATTCTAAAAAAAGTTGAAACCAAATTGATCAAATTAAAAAAAAAAGAAAAAATTGATTTATCACCCTTTATATCAGGACAAAAAATTAAACCTATAGTTTTTCATTTGCAAAAATAGAACTGGTCTATTTTTGTGAACCGAATTAAAACCATTTGACAAACAAGTTAAGTTTGAGCTATAAAACAGATTAAGATTGAATAAAAGAACAAAACAATATGAAAAAGTAAAATCTCGGACGAATGCTAAATGTTCAGAACAATAATTTGGTTTCCTAAGTTCGAAACTATGATTGCATCTATGATAAGGGCCGTCATCAGACAATCCCTTGTTATATGAAAAACTTCAGAAACCTGGCGAGTGTTGAAGCTAATCGAGAACTACCATATATTCACATGAATATGACATATGTTTGGTTTGATAACAGCGTTAAAAGAAAGGGAACAACCATATCTCAGTGTCAACTGTTAACTCTTACCCCAGATTTCGAAGTCAGAGCAGTGTGGAAATGGAGACTTGCACAGTTAGGGAAGACAGATAGCAATGGATGCACGATCTGCCTCTGTAAAATGCATATGCATATAGAGCTCAGAGTTTCTTCAGCTTCTTCAAGACTTTGACGCTCATGCATCCAGAATTCAGACTTTAGAGACGGAATTGCAGGATAGTGAGTCATTGGCTTCTTTCGATAGGACTGTTTCGACAAATTTCTTCATAAACATTAATAAGACAAATATACGAATGAAATAAACTTCTTCATAAGCTAAAATTACTTTATATACAAATTAAAAAAAAATAAGTTACATTAGAAAATTCTATAAATTAATTTATGCATAATTTTAGCCTACTAAAAAACTCATTCAATTTTTTTCTTATTATTATTTTTCTCTCTCTCCTAGAAGTGTTTAAAGAGAAATTTGTCAGATCATTCCACAAATCCATTTCATCATTTTTATCTTCTTTTTCCCCTTCCAACTGTAGCATATGAACAGAATCCTGCCTAGTCACCATTTTATTTTCAAAAACCAGCCAAATGACACTAAGTGGAACTGGTTCTTGTTCTTAAACAATCTATCATGCCGACTCTACTCAAACCAGTTACTTGTTCAATTCACCATTTAAATTAGCTAACCTGGTCCGAGTTTTATAACAATGCACGTGTGTATATTCTTATAGTCATCAAATGAATAAGTTTCTCCAATTTCAACAACCAACAACTCATATCACATATAAAGGGTCGTAACTTGTCGTGATTTCATACACTGAAATTGTTCATCGAACAATTTAAGCAATACCGTTGAAAGGCCAAGAACAACTAGAGACTCATCGGGCAAATGAACGTGAACAGCTAGGCAATCTTGAAGGCTAAAACCTAAATTGATTTCTGCATCTATTATAGAGATAAAACGAGCATGATTCAACTACTCTAAACAGATTAGAAAAGTTAAAGTACCACTCACTCATTGGTTGCCGAGAACAAACCATCATCAAATCCTTTGCGCGACATAGTTGATCAATACTAAAATGATGTCCCGAAGAAGACAAAATCTGACTTTATGAAGATCCCAGACCCAATTGTCACTGATAAAATAATCAAAGATGAGATTAACATAATCTTTTACCAAAGGATTGGATCATATAACTGGTATTGCCAACAAGAACCTCCAAAAGAGCATTTTTAACTGTCAACTTGATCAATACAATGAAAAGTTCCATTCGAAAAATAATTATTATAACAAAACTTATGTGCAAGTGTAGCATCTCTTCCGCTATTAAATTCAAAAGTGCACAATAACAACAACGCAAGATAAAAACCCTAACCCTAGACGTAACCGCACAACACAAGAAAGCAATTAAAGTAAAGAAAGTCTCAATCGAGGTCCTTGACTATCTTAATCCCCATGCTACTAGCGGTTCCGATGATGGACTTGGAAATGGATTCCAGCGGCATGTTCTGGAGGTACGGGTCTGATTGCTTCACCTTCGCTATCTCGTACACGTGCCGAACAGACAGCGTGGACGCGGTCACGTGACCGGGGCGGCCGCTGCCGGACTCCACCCCAGCGGCCTTCTTCAGGTACCACGACACCGACGGCGACTTCACGGTGAACTCGAACGTGTTGTCCTTGTACGCCGTTATCGTCACGGCCATGGGAGTTTCAGGCTTGTACTTCTGAGTGCGCGCGTTGAAGTCCTTGCAGAACGCCATCAGGTTCAGCCGGTACTGACCCAGTGCCGGCCCCACTGGAGGAGCCGGCCGAGCCCCGCCGGCGGGCACCGTTAACCGGATCGTCGCCGCCACTGCCTTCGCGGCGCTCATAGTAGTCTGTTGCGGTGGTGATTCGGATTTTTTAGGAAATGTGAGGGTAGTTGCTGAAATGAGGTCATAAACGTCGTCACATGGGCCGGGCCCAACTCCGTTCATGGACTCGGTCCAAAATGAAAAGGTACTAATTTTTGTGGATCTCCGCTTCTTCATGCACCTCCAAATTTTCTTGAGGCACCTCCAAAACTTGAAGAAAATACCAACTTTGTCTTTAAGAAAATTATAATTTTGTCCTTCGTAAAGAAATGGTAAAACAGTTAAATTGTGAAAATGGGAGATGAGGAGTCGACGGACGGTGATGCTTCAAGGTGATGAAGTGCCTAATTGGTGTCCTTCTGCGGTAGTGTGCATCGGCGGGAGCGGAAGAATGTAGTGTGCATCGGCGGGAGCGGAAGAATGGGAGTGTGACAGCACGGTGGAGCAGCAGTGACATAACATCTTGTGAGATAAGTGCATTTAAAATGAATACGTAATTCCGCAACTCATTTAGAGGTACAAAAATGAGGTGTGGAACGTCGTTCCACAACTCTCCTTCGGATTCGAAGAATAGTTACGGAACGTGTCGTTCCACAACTCATTTGTGCACCTCCAAACGAGTTACGGAATGACGTGTTTCGCAATTCATTTCGTCACCTCTAGATGAGTAGTGAAACAACATGTTTCACAACTCATTTCGTTCGAAAAGAAACTCATCCTTAAATTGCAAACCCAACAAAATCTCGCTAAATATTCTATAAATATTTCAAATGCATACCTCAAATGCTTGTCCAGTGTGGTGTTATTAAAAGATGACGAAATGAATATGAGAAAAATAAAGTACAAAATAAAATGATGAGATCCTTGAATTGCAGCAGTGGAAGACGAAAATAACAGTTATGAAAAAAAGAATATATTATGAAATTTTAAAGTGAAAGATATAATAGTCTTCTAAATACTATATTAATGATATTTTTTTTAGAGGTGCTCTCATAAGTGTTTGGAAATGCAAGAAAAAGCACTCATTTTTGTGTTAGATATTTTTTAAAACTTTCGTACTTTCTTCTTACATCTCTATACAGATTGAAACATATATTATATATAATTTAGAATATAATTTTATATTTGAAAATGTATTTTAGGTATAGAATTTGTAATATTTTTTGTATTATATAATCTGAAATATGTTCTTGGACGTAAAATTTAAGAAAATATTTTAAATTATATAATCTAGAAATTCATTTTAAATTATGTAATTTAAAATTCTAAAAATATATTTTTAATGATGTAATCTATAAGACATTTTAGATTATCGAATATGAAAAAAACATTTAAAATTATAGGATCTAGGAATATATTCTAAAGCACAAATTTAGAAGATAAAAATGTATTCTAAATTATATTAGTCAAAAATATTTCAAATAATATAATCTAAAGTATATTTTAAATTGTGTAATGTAAATTTCATAATTCAAAATTGTAAAACATAAACATTTGAGATATTTTCAATACATTCATGGACGTGGAGGAATGGAGGAATAAATCATTACAAAAAGTAATTGTCATTTTTTGTTTTTTAGTTGTTTGCTCATAGCAGTATGATGCCAATAAGTAGTCATTTTAATCCCTCCAAAAAAATAGGTGTTTTCTGTTATTAATGTCGTCAACTTAATATCTGATATTAAAAACTATTTGAACTAGATGTATACTTGTAAAATGTACTATAATTTTAAAAATGGTGAGAAATTAAATAATAATAACGATTTTGCTGGCCTGTGCACCAAATTACAGAGTTAGACTCTAAATGCTTTTTTTAATAAATTAGAATTAAACAAATTATATTTTCATTATAATTAATGTTGATTTTAATTTATGATGTCTATCTCATAAAAAAGTCATTTTCTTGTTACTAGCCAAAATACTTCAGGATATGTATTTAGATATTTATTGTGTTAAAAAGTATATGATTTTATTACTTTTATGAGTAGTTAATATTGAGAAATAAAATTATTCAATTAAAAAATTGAACCAAGAAAATTACTTAATGGTGTATACTCTTTATATAATACTTTATATAATAGTAAAGATATTTTTTTTCCTTATATTCTTCACCACTTCATTTATCTCATAACTAACTATTTTTTCTTCTTCTTTTTTACATTTCCTTTAAAAAAACAATATTTTTTAAAAATTATTAATAACTTAAATTTTTTGAATAGACAGTTCTCCGTGACTTTTTTATTTAACATTATTTAAAAAGTCTAAAAAAATAACATTCCATTAAAAAGTAAAATTCTATTATATTGATTTTGATGTAAACTTCATGCAATAAAAAAAAATCTTAAAATATCAACTTTAATAAAAACCAAACTTAAAAAAGTATTATATTAACATTATTTAAAAAATAAAGTTATGATGAAATATTTTATCAATATTTTAATAATTTATAACATTTTAAAAATATTATATATATATATATATATATATATATATATATATATATATATATATATATAT
>Ga0209489_101584_pt1 | contig 46960 bp, 23 predicted proteins | sample SiratrowhiteBW_FD_187527 | JGI IMG/M metagenome (GOLD analysis project Ga0209489, IMG submission 187527) | Root nodule microbial communities of legume samples collected from California, USA - Siratro white BW (SPAdes) (version 2) | ecosystem: Host-associated > Plants > Roots > Nodule | place... | reverse complement strand
TATATATATATATTTATTTATTGTACTATAATAAATGTAAAAAATATAGAGTTAAAACCATGTTTGTGCAGTTTTACTTTTCTAATGTATGTTTTTAAAATAAACTTTTAGAACCATTTTTTTTAATCATATGTATTTTTTATTCTTTATGTTTTTAAAATATTAATCAAACAGCTTCATCAATTCTCCTAAATTTAATTCAAATTGACTCGTAATTAAGCGGTATATATTAAATTTAAAGCATAACTCTCGTGAGTGAAAGAGTGAGAAATTACTTAATTTACATTCGCAAATAGTTTCCAAAAAAATATAGTACACTTCATCTCGAGCTTGAGCGTTCACTTCATCACAATCAGCTAATTCTTTGCCCTCCCCTAGCATTTGTGCCTATTGCTTGATCTTTATTTGAGATGCACTAGTTAACCCATGTGTATTTACAAGCACCTTTTCCATATACAGTAGTAGTTTATGCAAGCCCATTTTCTTTCACTGCGTAACCACTGCGTCAATTGTTATTTCTCCAATTCCCTCCTTTATTTTTATTTTTTTTTCAATAGGAAAGTGACAGGAGTTTTGATAATTTTTTTTTTAAATAAATTTTGTTTTCATTTAAACATCAAATTCCATTTCTGCCCTCCCAGGATCCTTTAAATGTGCATATATACCTTCTTCTCACCCTATCTGCTAAACTCAATCTCATTTAGTTATTTAAGATGCAAACTCCCCTAGATCCCAGTTTTCTTCTCTATTTTCTGTTGGCTGCTTTGATATGTCTGATCACATACAACCTAACAAGGTATGAATAACCTATTTTGATACTTTGGTTCTATGTTGAAAAGTTAAAACAAGAACCAATCTCTTCTACTTTATTGATTCTAACTTTTTAAGTTACTTGAATCGTTGTAGATAAGTTAGAATTTAGATAATTGGTGAGAAAATGGTATTTATGTCTATAGTCCTTATGATATCAGTTCATGTATATTCAGAATTATATACATAATATTAATTTATTCATGTAATAATAAGTCTCTACCCACTAAATGATTTGAGTCTCAAACCGCTTTTTCCTTTTTTAACAGTAAAAAATAAATTGAATTAAAAAGGACATTTAGATCTCCCAACCCTAATACAAAGTTCTCTAATAAACGGTTCCTAAAATACTTATCCAAGACCAATCATATACCCACCCAATCTACAGAACATAATGCTTTCAGTCTCAAACCGTAATCCCACCAAGCCTTCACAAGGCTCTAATTCTAATTGTAGATCCCGAATTTTTGTGTGGATACTATCACTCTAAAAAAAATAGAAGATAAAATAAGTTGGATATTTTTTTTCGACTTGTTGACTAGTCGTAATTAATTAATATGGTACATTATTTATGTGGTGGTGAGTAGACCCCACCTTGAGTGTCACAGTTTATCTAATTCCTATTATTGAAATTAAGTTGGAATATCTAATTTTCACCATCCAAACATTTTCTTTTGTAAAGGAGAAATAAGGAAATGAAATAGTTGTTTACAATGCAATTTTAATTATAATTACCTGAACTTTGTATCCAGACCCAGACCCAGAGCCAGAGGTATACAAAGCTCATTCAATAATAAAGATGTGGGAGAACAAAGCTTTGCTGACGCGAACATCCAAAGTCAAGGAGGGATTGACCATTCGTTTGAAAACGAAGGAGAGGGCAATCAAAATCTTGAACGTGCTCAAATTATCAGGTATTGCTTTCAAAACCGACATGTGAAATGTTGAATCGCCATTGTTAGAATTCTAACTCCTTCTACTTTCATCATTAATTTTCTCAACTTGAACTAAGTTCTTATACAACTTTCACTAATTGTGACATCATTTACATTTTTTCTGTCAATTGGGTGAATGTAGTGGTGAGTCAAGCAGTGCAGGAAATTCAGGAGTATATTACATTATGAATATTTTACTACAGTTCATTGCATACTTGTTCAGAAGAGGAAAAGAGAAAAGGAATTAAGACCTTAATTCAGTGAGAAACACAAGGAAGGATGATGAAGTAATCTCCTTAGCATATAAATATGAGAATTCAGTCTGTGACATTCTCATTGCAATCCATTGCTATCAAGCTTTATTATTATCGTACTTGAATTCTTAGATTGCATTCATGAAATGATTGTATTCTCTTCATGTTTTAATATGGAATAGTTTAGTTATTTAATGTCATTGTAGTTACATAAATTTATCAGTCTAATTAAGTTATTTATCAGTCAAATAAAAAAAAAATTTCATAAAAACTAACAGGAAAGAAGTCCTGTAAAGTAATTGAGGCGAATTTAATTTTTAATTCATGAAAAAAGTTTAGCTCTTATTTTACTATTTCAAAAACATTTTTTTCAAATTTATCATGATTTAGTTAAGTATTTATTCGTTAAACTACAAAAAAGAAATTCTGTTTCTGTACTGCAAAATAATTTTGTTTAACCCTTTTATATATATATATATATATCACTTTTAATTTATTTTAATTTCTATAATCTAAATTGATCTATTATTGATAGTGATAATAATTGGGAGTATTGGAAGTTGATTCAATAGTTATCAGTGACCGGGTCTTCTTAGGGTTTCTTTCTCTCCCAAACTGGAAAACCAGCTGGGTCTCCTCAAAAATACTATACAAAATGGAAAAGTAAAGGAACCGATACATACGACTGCGTCTGAGGTTGAGCACGGCCTAATTGTTGGACGAGTTATTAAAGTTCAAATCATCAAAGTTTAAATCTAGATCAATAAATATTCTTTGTTAATAGTTTCTGTAAGATAAAATAGTCATATATAATGATAAAAAAAATTCAACCTAAAGTTGTCTTATAAGATAAAAGATTCACATATAAATGTACTGATGTATTGTTTATTATTCACTACTTGACTGACTTTAAAGCAGGTAAATATTTTATTGCACTTTACTTTCTTTGTGTACAGTATTTTATTATATTTAAGCCAGTATGAAAAATAATATTTAAAAAGAAAAGTATATTTTTGTTTGTGCCTCTTCGTAGACAACACAAAAATATTGTTCCTTTTGCCCAAAATCAGAACGTGTGCTTGACTTTGTTGATAATTTTTTCTTTGAAATTATTTTGCAAAATGACTCTTCAAATAGAATCTTACAAGAAAATATAGTTTGATATGGTGATTTTAAAAGGATAAGGAAGAGGGACTCTTATAAATAGCTATTCACGTTCTTATCTTACCATGCACAATACACAGTAAATTTTCTTTTGTTTTATATAACTATATTTATAATGAATAAGTACTCTTAAATATATTTTTTTATTAAAATTTATAATTAATATATATTTTTAATATGTAAATTATATTTAAAATTTATGATTACTAATTTATATTATAAGATAAATAATATTTATTTATATTATTTTTGAAGAAATATTGCTAAAGGATACCCTATAGGTTATGAAAAAAAACTGCTGAAAACATTCTTAATGAAGAAATTCAAAAAAAAAAAAATGCTTTTTGATGAAAATAAATTCTTAAAATATTCTCATTTAAAATAGCTATTCTAGTTTGTTTATATATATATATATATATATATATGTGTGTGCAGTTTTACTTTTCTAATTATGTATGATTTTAAAATCAACTTTTAAAACTATTTTTTAATCATATGTATTTTTTATTCTTTATGTTTTTATTTTTTTAAATATTAATCAAACAGCTTCATCAATTCTCCTAAATTTAATTCAAATTCACTCGTGATTAATCGTTATATATTAAATTTTTAAACCATATAACTCTCGTGAGTGAAAGTGAGAAATTACTTAATTTACATTCGCAAATAGTTTCACTTAAATCAAACATATTATATTTTCCCTGCACACTTCGTAGTAATAAGATTAATGTAACTCTTGAATAGAGAAACGTTTCATTATTTTTTTACATTAATAAATAAATTAATAAAATTATTTTTTATATAAGATTTATATTTATGTTTAGTATGGATGATTTATAAATTAATAAAGGTTAAAATTTTAATTTATATTAAGTATATAAATTAAATTCTTAACTATTTAGTTATTCATTTGCAAAATGTTAATTTTTCTTGACATTTTTCCTTTTAGAAAATACCATGTGAAACAGTAGTATAGTATAAATCTATTTGATCGATCAAAATTTCTTTAGTTTCTTTCTGTTCTATAAAATTGTCTATCTAGTCTTTTATAGATTTTATGAATGTTTTGGACTTTCATAAGTTTATAAAGTGACGTTTTATCAAAATTAAAAATTTATTTTTTTGTGTTTTGGATGTTTTCTAGATTATTTCAGATTTTAGGAGTTTAAGATTTTTTTTTCTATTTTAAGTTATCTCTTTAACTTGAAAGACAAATAATTTGCAAAGGAAAGTTGATCAGTTAAGTATAATTCTATTAAATTATTCTCTTCTTTAAATTAAAACGCTTCTTATAGTATTTATTTTAAGTCTCACTTACTATTGAATAGGCTTTGAAATAAACCTTTTCTTCGGCGGGGTCTCCATCAAAAGAAAGACTAAAATAATGTAAGTGTTATTATTTGTTTTATTTAATATAATAACATATTTAGAAGAGAAACAAACAGAGAAAAAAATAGAATAAGTTTTATAAATTAAAATTTAATTATACATAAGTTTAAAAAAATGTATAGAGAAAATTAAAAATTAAATATTTTAAAAAAGGATTATCTAAACGTATTCATGTATAATCAGAAAGTCCTTGTAATTATTTATTTGTCCTTTTTTGGTTCCTATATATACTTGGTGGGTTGATGAAGAAGTTGCCACTAAAGTTCCATTTCCCATTTTGAAAACGAGTATTGATGAATTTATTTCACATTATAATTAATTTTCCGACATCTCCTGACAACTTTATGATTTTTCCCTCAGCTTTTTGCTTTAATAGCTACAATACAACTTCAACCATCTGCTGACTGACTGTAGTAACACAGCTTGTTGAAAGGGCAGAGAATTGGAATAACAAGATTTCTGTTCAAAATCACGCGTGGATTTATAGAAAACATCTTTATTAAAACACATATAATAAATAATAAGCATTTGGTTAAAGTAAATATATTTGGATAATTATTTAAATTATAAAATTATTAAATATATTTTTCTACTATTAATCAAATTATTTATTCATTTTTTATTTTTTCTTAATTTAAATACTTTTATTTTTTATTATTTAATTCAAACAAAAAGCTAACGAAAGATGGAAGGAAAATAAATTTCTTTCATTCCTTTTATTCATGTGAAGGTATTTATGCACAATTGATGATTATGAAACTTGGAGTCGATAATCAAATCAAAATTTTTCTCTTTTATAAGATAAGATTTGAGAGCAAAGTCATTTTACCTTATCTCTTTTATTACTATCATTATTATGGATGATGAGTCATCATAATTTATTATGACTTATTTGTTTTTTATCATAATAAAAAATAATAATAACAATAAATAAATAAAGTTATTTTACTTTTTAATTTTTCAAAAATAATCTCATTTTTTATCATAATTTTCTTTTTTTATTTTTTTATTCTCTTAAATTGTGTAACATGACACCATTCAAACGAATCATAAGTGATGAATTGACTTAAAAGACTTTTAATTAGTATCATAAAGACAAAACAATATTATTATATAATATGTGCATCAAATTTTATGTTAACAACATTAATAATTTATTGTTTTCTGAATAAAATATTTTTCACATTCTATCTATCATGACAATTCTTAAATATGTATTAAGAAGATAATAGAACATTAGGAGTTTGCATGTTAGTTTAACTAGAATTTGACTAAATTAATTACTTAACTCACTAATAGAATATCATATTAGATTAAACTTTTACATTTTTTTATGTTAAATCTAATTTAACCTAATTTACTCAAAAATATGTTAGATTGAATTGTATCAATTAGGTTAATATTTTGAAAATTTTATTGTGTTTATTGAAAATTGTAACTTTTAAATATTAACTTAATTAAAAAATAATAGAATATTTACAAAAATTAATTCAGCTGAAGGTAAGTAAATAAGTTATAACAAGGGTGTTGAAAATAATTCAAGACAAAGAAAAAACATAACATAATTTATCTATAATACAAGGAAGAATCTTAAGTTATATCTTGATCATTCATATTAAATTTATTATACATTTCATATAAGAGTGAATTGGCTTTTAAATCATATGTATTTTTTTTATTCTTTTTTTAGTTTTTTTTTTCAAATATTAATCAAACAGCTTCATCAATTCTTCAAAATTTAATTCAAATTGAGTGGTAATTAATCTGCATATATTGAATTTCAACCATAATTCTCAGTGAAGTGACTGAAGGAGTGAGCAGTTATCTGAATTTAGTTTTGCAAATAGTTTCGCTTTCATCAAACATATCTAAACTTATTAATGTGTAATAGTCAAAAATAAGTCCTTGTAATTATTTATTTTTCTTCTTTTGGTTCCTATATATACTGGTGGTGGATGAAGTAGTGTGTGTTTGTTCAGTAGTTATCTTGAACGTGACTGCAACTCAAAACGACAACCTTTTCCCGTTGAAAAGTAAAACATATACCATCTCTCCAAACACACCGTAGTCGCCATGAAAGTTCCATTTCCCATATTGAAAACGAGTATTGGTGAATTTATTAAATTATTATTCATAGTTTAGAAAGAGACATTATAATTATTTTTCTGACTTCTCGTTATAACTTTATGATTTTTTCCTCTCCCTTTTTTGCTTCCACTGCTACAACTTGAACCATCTGCTGACTGAAGTAACATAGTTTGTTCAAAGGAAATAGAAGTGAAATAACAAGATTACTGTTCAAAGTCACGCACCTTTTCCATGTGCAAACAAGAAGAATGATTAAACCATACATAAGATAACTGTGTATGAAGGAGACAACCTGGAAGAGGGTTGTTTCAACACTATAGATGTTTCAATAGCTTTTTAAAAGTAACTTTGTTTTCATTGAAACATCAAATTCGATTTGTGCACCTCTCTGGATCCCTATAAATTTATGCGTACCTTCTTCTCACCCTATCAACTAAACTCACTCTCATTTAGTTATTTAAGATGCAAGCTCCTCTCGATCTCAGTTCTCTTCTCTATCTTCTCTATCTTCCGGTGGTTGCTTTGATATGTCTGATCGTATATAACCTAACAAGGTATGGATAATCCATTTTTTTCATTCTATATTGAAAAGTTGAAACAAGAACTAAATCTCTTCTACTTTATTGATTCTGACTCTCTTAAGTTACTTGAAACGTGATAAATAATGTGGAATTTAGATAATTGGAGAGGAAATGGTATTTATGTCTATAGTCTTAATTATATCAGTTTGTGTATATTCAGAATTATATACATAATATTAATTTATTCATGGAACAATAAGTCTCTACCCACTAAATGGTTTCAGTCTCAAACCATAATCCCACCAACCCTTCACAGTACAGGCTCTAATTCTAATTATAGATCCCGAATTTTTGTTTGGATACTATCACTCGTAATAAAAGTAGAAGATGAAATAAATTGGATGCTTCGTATAACTTAAAATTAATTTTTGCTTTTAATTAACTTTTATTGATGTGTTGGCTAGCTGTAATTAATATGGTACATTAGGTATGCTATTCTAGATTTAATTATGTTGAAATAAAATATGTGCTGGTGAGTAGACCCACCTTGGGTGTCATGACTAATTTCTATTATTGAAATTAATTGGAATATCTAATTTTCACCATCCAAACATTTTTGTTTTTTAGGCGAGAAATAAGAAAACCAAATAGTTGTTTACAATGTAATTTTAATTATAATTACGTCAACAGGAAGTACAGGCCCATTGCCTACATTCAATTTTGTTTTTCCTTTTTTTTATTAAAAAAAAACTCAACAATAAATGGTGTCATCTTACCATTAACTAAATCTTGTATGCAGACCCAGAGGGATACATGGTGCATTCAATAATAGGCCTGGAGGGGACCAAAGCTTAGCTTTGGCGGAAATCCAAGCTCGAGAGATTTCCAATGCGTTTAATAACGAAGAAAATGGCATACAAGATCTTATCGGTGCTCAAATTTACAGGTATTGCTTTCAAAAGGATCTTTGAATCTAGATTTGTCTGCTTAGACTTTTACAATATGTTAATTGGACATGTGTTTGATAGGGTATATTCTCTTGTTTTGCATTCCAAATATGTCAGATACATTTCCAAAGTCACTAGGTAACCTTGTTGGTCATTAACACTTTTCAACTTTTAGAACACTTAAATGAGATATATTTTCAAACTCATCACGTAGGTTTAATCAAAACTGACGTGTAATGTTGAATCACCATTGTTAGAATTCTAACTCCTTTTACTTTCATCATTAATTTTCTCAATCCATTGCACTGAGTTACTATACAACTTTCACATCGTATATTTTGACTATGTAGGGATGAGTTAAGAAAGGCAGCGAATTCAGAAGAATACCAACTTGAGATATTACAAATACTTGCGCAAAGGAGGAAAGGACAGCAAATAAAGAAAGACGCAAATACTGAGAGGGAAATGTTGAGGTAATCTTTGAATAAAAATATGGGAATACAGTCTGTAACTCGTTGCTAAGCTTTATTATATCGTACAATCAGTGTTGAATTCTTGGATTGCAACGATGAAATCATTGTATTCTCTTGATGTTTTCTCTTTCGATATGGAAATAATTCAAACATTTCAATAGAAATATGATTAATAAATTTGTAGCGCCTATTTTCTCTCCTTTAGTAATTTAATATTATTGTAATGACATAAATTCTAATAAAGTTATTTGGGAAAATGATTGTGTTGCATGTCTATACTAATCATTAAATTATTGTAGCATTTAACATATGGTACTGAGAACGGAACAAAATTATTTTTTGTAAGTTAAAATTTAATTATGCATAAATTTAAGAAAGTTTATGGAGAAATTTTAAAAAGAAATATTTAAAAAAGGATTATCTAAACGTATTCGTAAAAAGAAATCCTTATAATTACTTATTTTTCTTCTTTTGGTTCCCATATATACTTGGTGGGTGGATGAAATAGTATGTGTTTATCTTGTAGTTATCTTGAACTCAAAACGAGTACCTTTTCACGTTGAAGGAAAGTTTCATTTCCCATTGAGTATTCAATTTATTGAATTATTATTCATACTTTTCAAAGAAATATTATAACTACTTTTCTGACCACTCCTTACAACTCTGTTTTCCCTCACTTTTGCTTCACTGGCTACAACTTCACCCATTTATTAATCATTGGAATTCAAGTGACACACTGTATTTTTTTTTTTAATACTGATCAAATTATTTATAACTTATTTATTTATTTTTTAGTTTTTAATATTTTTCTTCTAATTTAAATAACTTTATCATTTTACTTAATTTAAAGAAAAATTAAAAATGGAAGAAGCATGCCTTGCTTTATTTTATTGATTTATATGAAGATATATATAAATAATACAAATGAAAAGAATGCAAATCGCAATATTTGCTAGGTGTTCAAATCAGAAAAAATTAACAATAAAAAACAAAATAAAAATTTCAAAACTTTGTCAAGATAGAAAATCATGACTTATGTGAGAGAGCTAAGACAGGATATCTGACAAGTTCAATACATGACGCATATACATGACTGACTCGTCTCTTGAGAAACCTTTTTATCTTGCTCAAACGCACTTCTCCTTTTACCTTTCCTACAAACCCTATTTTGCTAGTATCTGTTGCCACCCTTACTCCTTTTGCGTGTGCACGTTATTCTTGGTGATGTTCTCTCATGTTTTCCAATTCTTTCTTCACTTCTCGCAAATCCTCTATCCCTTTCTCTGTCGCAAACCCTAATGTCCACGATGTGCTAAATCTATACTACAAATTCTACTCCATCTTTCCATGCTTTGCGAAATCCTCTACAACCCTATCCAGTTTTGTTCTTTGAACTGAAGACTCCAAAGAAGAAATGTTAAAAATTATATAGGCAAAAGGTTAAGAGGAGGTTAATTGAATTATTAATTTTTTTTTCAAAATGTTTTTAAGAAAGAATGGAAATCTTTATTAATCAATACACAATGATATCAATTAATCACAATACAACAATCAATTAATAATAAAAACAACTTATTGAAAATTCAATTTTCATATGCATCCATAAAAATAATATATTAAAATTGAAAAAACAATCCGTTAAAAAATAATTTATAATGCGTAGTTTATGATTAACAAGAGACACAAAAACAGTAAAGATACACCATTTTTATACGGTTCATTTTTTTTCAAGAACACATCCAATTATTTTGCCACAGCAACAAAGTTTCTACTAATCACACAAATATTACAAGAAAAAACAAGTTCAAGAATCAATCTTGCACGCAACCCTACAAGATTGTCTTAGACCCCGTATACAAAACACTACTACTTAGGTGCAAAAAAACTAAAAAAATCCAACTTAGAAACACTATCTAAATGGAATTCCAAACTCAAACATACTTAGAAACTCTATCTAAATGAATTGCAACAAAAATGTACGAAAATGAATTATAATTCGAAAGTCTACACCAACACAACATCCAAAATCTATATATCAAGACAAAAAAAAAAAGACTTCCCTAAACACTAAGGTCACTGTATGTTGTTTCAATCATTCAAAGGAATGCAGGATTAAGTCTAAGATTGAGAATCAAGGTTGATCTTTGATGAATATTGGAAGATCCTCTCAATCACTCTGAAATCTTAAATCTTGCTCCCCGTGCTCTCACAATTAAAAATATCAAGTTTCATCAAAGTTTGAATTATTAAAAGTTACTCACACAATATACAGAACCTATTCTTTCATAGCAAATTTGCACTTAAGTGAAATCAATTGATTGATTTTACTAAAATGTAAATCAATAAATTGATTCTGAAAAACAATTGATTATTTTTCAGGGTAATAGTAAAATTTTTCCCTAAAACTTATTTTTAAAAACATATTCATCATTCATCCATTTGGAGTTCTTGTATGAAAACAAACAAATACACGATACTTCTAAGAAGCAAAAACAAACCCAAACCAAACTTTAAACATGGATTCCTTCATCAAATTTCCAAGCTTGGATATTTTGGTAACAAATTCTCCCAATTTAATGAAGTCAATTCAGTGATTGAGTGAGAATGAGTTGTGTGAATTTTCAGCTTTGATCCATGTGAGTTTGCTCCTCCCGCGTACTATGCGACCTCCTGTAATAAACCTTGAACAACTATCCAGAATATTTTACAGTAGAAACATAACCAGTGTAGTAGTAAAGTGTAGCAGTGCAACCGGTAACACATCACATAGTACCAGCAGATACAAACAAGACTAAGTAATTAAAAAAACTAGTTCAGTAAAGTTACAAACTAGTTCAGTTACGCTACAAACCAGATAACAAATTCAACCACATTTTCTCCCCCATGGAATTCATCATAAGGGTGAAATAAAAAACATCAACTAAGTAGAAAATGCAGTAGTGCATATAACATAACAGTACAGAGAGAATAAAATAGTAATGCAGCAGAACAGAAATAGATGCAGCAGTTCTTAGTCCTCCTTTCCAAAGTATAATGTATCGAGCTACTCTTGAACACTTTCAATCTCATTGTGCAGGAGCTGAAACCGTGCAACATATTACTCATGATGCATTCTCTGTTCTCTAACAATGTTATCCAGTCTTCCCAAGACCATTTGCTCAAATCTTGAGAGAGGCTCTCCATGATACATAGGAGGATTGTAAGGGACCATAGCATATTCAACAACAATAGCTTCTTCTCCAGCTGTTCCACTTGCTCCAGCCCTTTCAATGCTATCTCTATCAGCCTTGCACAGCCATGTTCCATTGCTAGACTTCATCAGCCCAATCTTGTGCAACATGGTGTGATTCACCTCACTATTTGGCTTCATTGTCTCCAAAAACTTATCCTCAAAATCTACTTCAAAAAACTCAATGAGTCTTGAACACAAGGCAGCTTGTAGTCATGTGATCGTTCATCACATAAATAATTTTATTTACATATTTAATGAACATGCATTCTTTCTGTGTTTAATAATTTATGTACCACCTCCTATTTATATATTGAAATAGATTTTACAAAATATAAAAAATACTTTAATTTTTTTTCTAAATAAAGGAAAATGACGCAAGAAAGCAATGGAATATAAGAAGTTATAATTAAATTTTTATAATAATTAATTTAACTAATAAAAATAATTAGTCATCATGTTGATTAATTTAAAAACTATTTTATAAGTTAAAAATTATTGGTAATTAAAATAATTTTTATTTTTAATAAAGATTTATAATATAATTAGATAATATATTTTTTAAAGCCAGTGATTATAAAAATTTAGAAACATTTTTTTAATTTCTTTTCTAAGATATAATTAGAAAGAAATTATTGTTATTTTTAATCTATTTTAGAGACTATTTTTTAGTCAATAAAAATAATAAAATTAAAACTAATATTTTAATTTCTAATTATTATATTATTAAATACTTAAATTTTTAGTCACTATTATCTAGATTTAAATACTAATATTTTTGAAGTAACTAAATTTTATAAAACTAATTCTTAATTATTAATTTATAAAATATTTTAAATTGATATCAATAAATTTATAAATTTATTAATTTTAGTACAATATTAAAATAGTTAATATTAATTTAAAAATAATATTTTAAAGTAATATTTTAATCTTTTAATTTTATTTGAACATAAATTTAAATTAATAATAATAAATTTAAAATATTATTGAAATTAAAGTTTTATGAGTTAATTTAATTTGAATATTCAAATCAGGTACGTGGAATATTTATTAGAGGTATGCTCAATTTGATATGCATCATCTAGATATATGTATCCTCTTGAGCTTTCCAACGAAAAAAGGATTTCCTCATCCTTCAGGGTTAGATGCTTACTTCGTATTATTTTCTTATTTCTTCTTGCTTCTATATGAGAGTTCTCTCTAGTTCTAAGAGCTACTCTTTCAAAACGAGGAAAGGTAGATATTCGAAGTGTTTTTTAGACAGGTTCATCAATGGTAAAAACAAGATTGGCTAAGAACTACTTTTGGTTGGAGTGTATCCTTAAATTGTTAGGCAGTCAGCTATTTTAAACTACAATATTATGTTTTTACCATTTCCTTACCTAGGAATCCCGATTGGAGGCAATTATAGGAAAAAAGAATTTTGGTCAGTGATAATTCAAAAGATCAAGAAGAAAACATCTAGATGGAAATGAAATTTCATTTCACTAACAGGTAGGGTGTCTCTGATTAAGTTGATTTTTTCGGCTTTGTCCTTGTATTTTCTGTCTATTTTTAAAATGTCGTTAGGAGTGAGGAAATAAGTGATTAGCATACAAAGAAAGTTTTTGTGGGGGTGGGGGCAAGAGGGGAAGAAAGTATCATGGGTTAAATGGAATACATTGCATAAAAATAAAGATGAAGGAGGGTTAGGAATAAAAAACCTAATAAGATTCAAACTTTGGTTTGTGGGATCGGGGATAGAACAAACTGTGGTTTGAAAAATTGTATTTTGGAAAGTAGGTTCAGGGAGTAGAATTTTGTTTTGGAACAACGTGTGGTGTGGAGATTCAACCCTTAGAGATAAATTGAATAAATAATTTACTAACTCCGAGCAAAAAAATATGAAGTTAAGAGAGGTTGGGTTATGGAGTGAGAATGAGTGAGAGTGGAAGTTCACTTTTGGAGAAGGAGTTGACTTGAGTGGGAGAAACCAATGTTGAGGAGCTCTTGAGAATGGTTCAACAACATGTATTTTTTAGAGATAAGGAAGACATATAGGCTTGGCGAGATGAAGAGTTAGATCGGTACTCTGTTTAGTCAGCCTACATCAAATTGATCAATGAGGAGGACGGGGACGAAGGAAGAATTTGTTAAACTTTGAAAAATAAAAGTACTTCCACATATTGAGGCCTGGAGAGTTCTACAAAATAGGCTAGCCACCTTCGTTAACTTGACAGTAAGTAGATTCTAATATGTGTGTCGTGGTGGTGGCCATGAGGAAACTCATAACCATTTATTCTTGACATGCAAAGTAGCAAATAGGATATGGCAGTTGTGTGACTAGTGAGTAGGTGTTCATTCGGAGCATCATTGTTCGGTTAAGGAGTACTTCATGGGCTTTGATTTAGTAGGATTAAATAAGAGGGAAACCATTATCTAGAGTGTGTTGTGGGTGGCTATTACGGGGAATATTTCGACGTATAGGAATAACATAGTCTTTAGAAATAAAATTCCAAATGTGTCACAAGTTAAAATAGTTGAAATAGTACAAGGACAATTAAGGAAATGGACATGGAGAAAAATAATAAAGAGATGTCAAGTGATGTAATAAATGTAGATAACAGAAAAAGTGCAAGAATAGAGAAGGTCAATCAATTCACTCGTGAATGAATGATTATGTGTATGAGGAATATTACTAAATATATAGTAATTGAGAGGAGAGGGGAGGTGAGTAGTTGTTGCATTCTATTTCTTCTCTCTATTATCTCTAAGTGTTATCTTCTATGTTCTTCTATGTTAAAATCTGTTCGACTTCTTTTAATAATACAGATTTTATAATCTTTCTCCAATTATCAGTTACAATTATACTTTTGATCTTACCTCATTACATTGGTGCTTTCATCTTGACTCATTTCCACTCATGGTAGAAAACACTCAATTGAAGGAGCTTTCCACAAATATCAAGAGAATCTTAGAGTTGATGGAATCTCATCATGCAGAGTATTCTAGTCGTTTTGAGAGCCTTGAAACTGCACTCACATATTTGCACATTGCGACATGATAATTGAAGGGATGTTATTGCTCAAAATCCAACCTCCTTGTTACATGCTATTTCATTAGCCAAACTTTTTGAAGAGAAATATCTGCCTAAATAGGAAACTTCCTTAACGCACCCTTACCCAAAATACCAACTATCATCCCTAGCACAAACAACTAAATCCACGAGCCTACCACCTTTGTTACCTAACCAAACACCATACATCAGTCGAACCAACAATCAGTTAAGTTTTCCAATATTAAAAAAAATATCTGCAGCAGAAATGCAATTGAGAAGAGAGAAGAAATTGTGTTTCACGTATGATGCGAAATTTTCACATAGCCATCAATGTCCCGGCAAACAATACTTATTGTTACAACTAGAGGCATCAGATTCAATCATGGGAACAAGAACATCACTTTTCTTTTCATGCTCTTAAGAGAGCCACTGGTATTGGTACTATGTGATTTCAAGGTATTATTAATGGGGAGAAGGTTCAAGTACTACTTGATAGTGGTAGTTCGGACAACTTCTTGCAACTGCGGATTGGTCATTGTTTGAAATTAGTCATTGAACCCAGTTCTAGATTTCAAGTCTTAGTAGGTAATGGAAAATTTTATACTGTGGAAGGTATTGTGAGGGAGGTTGAAGTACAGATCCAGGGGCACTCTCTAAAATTACCAGTCTACTTACTGTCAATCTCAGGTGCAGATAGAGTTTTACGGGCAGCTTGGTTGGCTACATTGGGCTTCCATATTGCTGACTACAATGATTTGACATTGAAGTTTTTGGTGGATGAGAACTTTACTGCCCTTCATGGTGATAAACCAAAACTTCCGGCTCCTACTCAATATAATCATCATCACAAGATGCAAAGGACTCACGTCATCTCTGAATTATTTACACTACAATTTCAGCAACCAAATGGTATTGTTGATCACAAGTTGAAATTACCTGAGAACATGGAACCTGAATTAGCATTACTTCTGCATACTTATCATGATGTGTTCGCAGTTCCTACGGGTCTTCCTGCTAGTAGATCAAATGATCACTGTATTCCTTTGAGTAAAAGAGTGGATCCTATTAAGGTTAGACCTTATAGGTACCCTCACAATCAAAAAGAAGAAATTGAGAAGATGGTCAGTGATATGTTACAAGAAGGAATTATAGTGCCTAGTACTAGCCCATTTTTTTCACCAATTGTCTTAGTTAAAAAGAAAGATGGTACTTGGAGATTCTGTACCCATTATTGGACTGTCATTCCATTCGCACTGTTGATGAGTTAAATTTAGTTACATTGAGAAAAAAAATCAGAAACTGGGCATGAAATACTTCGGAAACCATGCCAAGGTGTTCATCAACAATCATATATCCCACTTCCTCTGATACTAATGATATTGGTCCTATATTACAACCACAAGAGAGTTTGCAATCTAGAATTATTCTTTAAGGGAGACAAACATATTTCTCGAGATTTATTTGGTATACTGGAAAAGTATTGATGCAGAACACACTACTTGGGAGGAACTTACCTATATGCAGCAAGCTTATTCTGACTTCAACCTTGAGGACAAGGTTGATTTTGAAGGGGGAGGCAATGTCACAAGTGGAAATAGTACAAAGACAATTAAGGAAATGGGCATGGAGAAAAATAATAAAGAGGTGTCAAGTGATGTAATGATTGTGGGTAACAGAAAAAGAAGTACAAGAATGGGGAAGACCAATTCAGAGGATTATGTGTGTGAGGAATATTATTAAATATATATTAATTGAAAGGAAAGGGGAGATGAGTGGGTGTTGCATTCTGTTTTTTTATCTCTATTATCTTTAAGAGTTATCTTCTTTTTCTAATCTTTTTGTCTTCCTTAATAATACAGAGATTTTATAATTTTTTTTAATTATTAATGTTTATACATTACAATTTTACTTATGATCTTATTACAAAATGTAGAGGAAGTTTTTCTCTAACCCAAATTAAAACTTAGGCTTGGGTTACACATAAACACACTAACGCAAAGTTTACCTATTCTGACTTGCGTATATATAGGCTCTGGATTTCTGACAGATTCAATAAAAGTACAGTGCCTGCGGGTACATATTTTTGGTAGCAATAAGGTTAGTTGGTATGCAGGGCGGCATGGCCATATCTATATGATCAGTCTTGGCCAGTGATTTTATTACTTGTTTGTAGGATAATTTGTATGTACGATAGGTAATAGTTTATATATCTAAACATAATTTTGCGGACAGCCTATTCAGAGCGGCCTGTTTTATTCCGTTTTGTATTAGTAATTTTGGTGCTTTGTGTTTTTTAGGATTGAAATACATCTAAAGCACTTCCATTTATAGTGAAGGAAAAAACTCAGAAAACATACTTTATTAAAGCATGATTTTATCCTTAGAAAATTATTTCAAACGAAAGTAGTGTTTCAAAACACTATTTTTTTTTTCTAAAATCTTGCTTCCAGAAAATAATTTACTCATTTATATAAAATTTATCCAGATAACACCATTACGGTAGAATATCCTCTAGAAGCAACTTTCCCGTATACTGTGGTACTTTATACAAACATATATGTTTAGTCAAATATTTAACCACTACGTGAACGTGAATTGTTGTTTGTTCAATTCCCTCCTTTATTTTTTTTCAATAAGAAAGTGACAGGTGTTTTAATATTCTTTTAAATTACCTTTTCTTATTGAAACATTAAATTCCATTTGTGCATCTCTGTCCTATAAATATGCATACCTTGGATTATTCTTCTCGCCCTATCTACTAAATTAACTCTCATTTTGCTATTTAAGATGCAGACTCTCCTCGATCCCAGATTCCTTGTCTTTCTTCTGTTGGTTGTCTTCTTTATGGGTGTTTTGATATGGCTGCTCATACAAAACCTAAGAAGGTATGGATAACCCATTTTGATACTTTGGCTATTGAAAAGTTAAAGAAGCAAATCTCTTCTACTTTATTGATTGTAACTTTTTAAGTTACTTGAAACGTGGTAGATAAGTTAGAATTTAGATAAGTGGAAAGGAAATGGTATTTATGTCTATAGTCCTAATTAGATGAGTTCATGTATATAAAAAATTATTTATTCATAGAATAAGAAATCTCTACTTAATAAATGGTTTCAGTCTCAAAGCATAATCCCACCAAGCCTTATGCACAGGAGAGATTTTGTTTAGATAAAATTTAAACTTATTTTTAAAAATAGTATCAAAGTTTTTTCCTTGTTAGACTTGTTATATTACTCTGTATTTGTAATTATAATTTGGTCATCTCAATTCAATCTTAACTAAAATTTGTATGCAGACCAAGAAGTATACATGCCTCAATCGATTTCGGTGTGAATGGCTCAGTGATTATTCATGTTGATGGGGCACAAATAGCTGCTGCTGGGGCGGACTTCTTCGCAGGAGGGATTTCCGAGGCGTTCAATAATGGAGAAAGTGGCATACAAAATCTTGAAAATGCAAAAATTATTTGGTATTCCTTTCGAAAGCATCTATCCATTTAGATTGGTCTGCTTAGACTTCTACAATATTTTATTCATGACTCGGATAATTTTTTGAAGTGGTTATCTGAAAAAGGTCCATCCTCCAAAACTAAAGGATTTCTTTTTGAATTTATTCTCATGATTAAATTCATATATTTTTTAAATTTAGAAACTAACAAGACTTTTATGTTTAAACCACTGCCTTCTCTGGTTTCAGTTAATATATTTCGACTCCATTTTACATTCATCATTAATCTTATGAATCCATTACACTAAGTTATACTACAATGTTCAAATTTTGACATCTTTATTTTTACTTTGAATTTGGTGAATGTAGCAGGAGTGATTCAAGCCGAACAGCGAAACCAGAACAAAACTACCTTATGAATATTTTAGTTCATTTTATTGCATCCATGTTTCGAGGACAAAAGTACAAAACTTATCATGGAGATAAAAACGTTTGAGTCGAGAACTTAATTCAGCACAATTTGGTATTCTGAGATGCACTTTAAAGGATGTTGCGGTAATTTCTTTAGAATAAATATAAGGGAATCCAGTGTGCAATATTTCTTTCACTTTTTAGTGTTTTGTTTCTATACTGCGTTTCATATATGTTTTATCGAATGACGAGATACACATTATATATCTTTCCTATCTTTTCAAAGGTATCACTGGTATCACGTGACAATTACATTATATGTTAGAATGTCACTACAAAAATTCTACCATTTTAGTGAAAATATTTTTATAGATATATATATATATATATATATATATATATATATATATTATCATGCAATTTGTGTTTTAAATTAATTTAAGTAATCTTTGCATACCAGATATTACGTGTGATATCTGGTATCAGAACAAATTATATGTTACAGTAGGTAATGGCAAATTTTAAATTATTTTCTTAGAACTTAATATCTGGAGATATTACAAATAAACTTGTCATCTCAAATTGTTTAAACCCATTTTTATTTTGATGGAAAATTTGTTTATTAATCGAATATATATATAAATAAAAATAAGATAGTAAGATCGTATATATTATATGTGATTTAAATTCGGTTAATATAATAAGGATTATTGAATAAAATGGTAAAAACATGTAATTGTGGTTTTTTTCTACTACCCCACGAGTCACCTTCTTAATATATATTTTTTTTTTTATATATTTTATTTTTATATATATATATATATATATATATATATATATATATATATAAGATTTTACTTTGTCATAATTAATAGTCTTTTGTCCTACACAGCTTCTTGATTATATATAAGTTTTAATTTGAATTAAAATAAAACTATCACCCAATTAAAATTCAAATAAAATTTCAAATCCAATTAAGAATTAATAATATTAATGTGTAACCCTCAAATACTTTCTTTTATTTTTTTACTCATTTTATTTGGTGATAAAAAATGCGTTAATATATATATATATATATATATATATATATATATATATTTATTTATTTAAAAAAGTAAAATATGTGATTTGTGTTATGATTTCACGATTTTGTGAGTTTGTTACAATTCTATCTATAATTTCGATTTTAACTACGTTAGACATGAGTATGACTAATACTCGATGTTTTAAATCAAATATAAGGACATAGATGAATCGATATGAATATTCCAACCTCATTCTCATCTCCATCCCATATTTATCCTATTTTAAATTATCAAACACTGTTTAACACATACTCCTGTTTATCTCTATTTTAAATTATAATAACACCCTTTTCTAATTAGGTAACTTATAAATTTATAACGATATATATTGAGAGTTTTTAATTAAATGAAAGAATTACAATCTTATCATCAATTAGGATAAATGAGAAAATATCTTGGACAAATGATTCATTTGCATCTAACATGATGATATAATAGATGAAAAATTTTTAATTTAAATGTTTCACAAACTAAATCATTACCTTAACCTCATCAATCAAATGATATTTGCCAAAATATTTTTAATTTAATTAAGTCATAATTCAATCCTCCATTCTTATGATTTTACTATCTTTCTCATATATTAAATAACAATTACATATAATTGAAAATTTATGACATGAAATGAAATGAAGAACAAAGAGAGAAGAAAAGATAATTTTTTTAGTTATTGAATAAACAAAGTGTGTTACACAATTTAATTGAATTGTGATGAAAAATAAAGTATTTTGAGATTTGAGTGAACAGGATATATCTCGAATGAGTTGAGCAATTGATAAAGAATAAAAAAAATTAGTAATGAAAAAAAGGGTTTTCTCAAATAAAATGAAGAAAAGACTAATGATAAAAATGAAAACATTTTTTTATGTTATCTAAATAAATAAGGATGTTTTGATAATTTAAAATTGAGACGGGTAAGAAAATGTTTTAAGAGTATTTTGATAACTTAAAAGGTATGAATATGGGAATAGGGACAAAATGAAAAATATACATACTTATATCTTACATCCAATTTAAAGCATTAAAAATTATTTATACTCATATTTTGCCTAGTCAATACATGATTTTTTTTTATCAAAATAAGGATGAGTTCAAACAATACGTACAATAAAGAATTTATTTTCCATCATAAATACTAAGTTCCTAATAAAATATCTAAAACATATAATTATGTAACTAAATAATCCTCGTCACTTAGTAGCTTTGTCGTTATCATGAGCAACTTATCATGTATTCTCATACTAGATTCATATAATACATATACAAACATGACCTGATTTAATTTAAACACAAATTAAATGATTAAACACATAACAAAAGACACAATTAGCGATATTATTGCATTCACAAAATCTGAAATAAATAGTACCAACACGGTGGATTCCTTAATCACAAGTACATAAGGAAATTGTCATATAATATCTTTCAAAATATACATTGAAGTTAAACATGGTTCACATATATTAATATTAATATTTATTAATTAACCAATATATTAATATTTATTAATTAACCAATATAACTTATTCACCTATTTATCAAAGTCTAATACATGAACTTACATTAAGTTATCAATTAATGAAATAAAAATACCTCTTTTACTTAATAAATTAACATTAACACATTCAATCTTTTAAGAGAATTTCATGCATACAAAACTTTATATTTGATAAAAAAAGATTTATATACAAGTACGTAAATTTGTGATTATTTATATGAAAATTTAAAACACTGACCTATCGATTAATATAGTCATATTTCCTAGACCAATTTAATTATTTAAACAAACATAAAAAAATCTTTTATATAACTTTTTGCTAAATTTAAATGCAATAAAATATTGACCAGTGAACCATTAATGGAAGAGTACAGGATGCCACAATTACTATAATGGTGTGAACCTAAGACTTGTGCAACAATTAGCCCCATCCTATGGATAGGTTCCTTTACTTTTCCATTTTATAGTATTCTTGGGAGACCCAGTTGGTCTTCCAGTTTGGGAGAGAAAGAAAACCGTCCCATTGATAGTGTAAACCCTGAGAAGATCAGTTATTATCACTATCAATAATGGATCAACTAGTTTATAGGAGTTTTTTCCTATTAGTTTTTATGAAATCTTATTTCTTATTTGTTTATAAATTAATTTGTTTTGTAAAAAATTCACATATAAATGTTTAAAAAGAAATTTCAACTGAACTGTAATTTGGAAATTTGGTTGATCAATGATTCATTTTGTTTCTTGCGATTTTAATTCTCATGTTTTACAATATATGTAATTTTGGTCTAATTTTTAGTTTTATATTTCTACGTATTTTAAAAGGTTAAACTCTCATAATATTTTTTTTAATCTGTCATTTAATGAAACTTAAGAGGTGATGCTAGACTATCGTCTTAGCTTTAAAAAGAATGCTAATTATCGTAAAAAACCAAGTTAACTCACAGAAAATACAATCTTCTAATCATTATTTCTTACTAGAAATTAGAGATTTTGAGAGTGTTGAATGTGCTAAAAATAAATTTTATATAATTAATTTTGACATAGCACAAAATGATAAGTTAATTTTATAAACATACACTTGGTCTGAACATATTTTAAGGAAGGAAAAATTTTAAATAAAATTTTCGCAACATTATAAATATAAAATTGATTGTTCATTAAAATTAATAGCAACATAGAGCTTCTTAATTTTGTTTCAGAGTTAAGGATTAAACGGATATCATAAAAACAAAAAATACTATAATATACGATTATATTGATCTTTTGTTTCATTTTATTTGAAAAATTCTTTTTTATATTATTTTTTATTCTTCCTCATTATTTAATTGATTCAATATTCATTAAGTTTATTCAGATATTCAAGATATTTTTTTCTCATCAAAATTTTAATTAAACTATATAAATTATCTATTTATTAGATAATCTAATAAAATTATATTTTTTCCTTAGTTCTTAATTTCATTTTATGTAAACAAAAATTCTATTACACAAATTTTCATTCTCTTTTTCAAAAGTTTATTCAAATCTTTGAAATGTGTTTATTTTCGACAGATAAAAAAAAATATAGTTGTTATACGATTTCAAAATATGTAATTGTTAATTACCTTAGTATTTTTATAATTACACAACTGAAAAATAGATCAAGATTACATATTTAGTAAAACATGAGAATTAAAATTGCAAGAAAAAAAATCACGAATCACGCTTTAAAGCAACCAAACTACAGTTCAGTTGAAATATTTCTATAAACACTTATATGCGCATTTTTTACAAATAAAATTAATTTATAAACAAGTAAAAAAATAATATTTCATAAAAACTAATAGGAAAGAAGTTATGTAAAGTAATTCAGGTATAATTTTAATTTTAATTTATGAAAAAAATTTAGCTCTTATTTTCCTATTTTATTTTTTTTTCCAAATTTATCATAATTTAATTAATTTTTTATTCTTTATAATTATACAAACAAATTTGTTCCTATACTGAAAAATAACTTATTTGAATCCTTATATATATAGTCTTTGTATCCATTTTTACTATATTTTAATTTCTATCATCTAAATTTATAAAAATTAAAAGAAAATAAAAATAATGTTTATAAAGATTAAAAGTAATGTATTTTACTTAAAAATTATTGAAGTATAAAACAAAAAATGAAAACATTTCACATAAAAAATTGTCATATAGTATTAAGGGTTCACCATTCAATAAGATGGTGTATTTTTGTGGAGTGAGGCACATGTGTATAGAAAATGTTAAAAACCTTGATCTCTTATTGATAGTGATAATAAGTGGGAGTATTCTAATTGGCAAAGATTCAATAGTGGTCCCCGGTCTAATTAGGGAACGGTTTTATTTCTCTCCCAAATGTGGAAGACTATAGCTGGGTCTCGCGAAAAACAATAAAGAATGGAAAAGTGAAAAAACCGATACATAAAAATGGAATAGTCTTAGGTTCACAGTATTAATAATTATTAGTTCAAATAATTAAAGTTTAAATCTATATCAATAACTAATTATTGTTTGTTTGTAAGATAAGATACTCATATATAATGATAAAAAAAATCAACATAAAGTTCTCTTTTAGATAAGAGATTCACATATAAACCTAGTGCTGTATTATTTATTGTTCACTACTTGACTTACTTTAAAACAGGTCAATATTTATTGTTGAAACCATGATGCAGTTTTGCTTTTCTAAAGTATGTTTTCAAAAACAATTTTAAATATTTTCAATCATATGTTACTTTTTTATTCTTTTTGTTTTTAGTTTCTTTTTTAAATATTAATCAAATAGCTTCATCAATAATTCTTCAAAATTTAATTCAAATTGAGTAGTAAGTAATTTGTATACATTGAAATTGAATTATAACTCTCGTGATCAAAGTAATTAAAATTGATTGAGATCGTCCAATAAAATCATAAAAAAATATAAATCATGATTTTCTTATAATTGTCCATCACACCAACTCTTCATCGTTTTTGCATAAATAATTCAATTCAAATAAAATCTAACTTTAATTAAAATTTAGTCTGTATTTCTAACTTTGTAACATTTATTTACCTTATATTTTAATTAAAATAATTTCTAAATCCAATTAAAAATTAAGAATGTCTTTTTGATATTCTCTTCATCTTCTTCTTCTTGATGAATGAGTTTTAATTAAAATAAAACTCAATTAAGTTAACTTCATATTTTTTTTAATGTGAATCTCTCACACACACTTAAAATTGCTATAACAACATAATTTATATAATTTCACCATAGGATTTTGTAAATCTTTTAAGATTTTAACTATAATCTTAATATAATCTCAATTTTAATTATCTCCTTCCTGACTAAAGGAGTGGGGAGTTATCCAAATTTACTTTTGCAAATAGTTTTATTTATATAAAATATATCATATTTTTCCTCCACTTCATATTAAGATTTATGTAACTTTGAAATAGGAAAGTTTTTTATAATTTTTTACACTAATAAATGAATTAATAAAATTATTTAACTTTTTTATATGATAGTCATATGTATGTTTAGTAGGAATTGATTTAAAAAAATAATAAAAATCAAAATTTTTAAAAGTGAATGTTTTGTGGACTCTGATCTAAGTTAAATTTTCAAAGGTGAATGTTCTAAAGTAGTAAAGTTATGTTACTTAATTTCTAATAATTTGAGTACTAAAACTTTATTAAATATAAAAATTGTTGTTATGAATTAGACTTTAAGCTAACTAAACCTTATAAAAATCTGTTAATAGTAAAGATTACTTCAGATAGTGATCTAATAGTAGATAGGCCTAATAGGCCTAATGATCTAATAGGATAGACTTCGATAACATTTTATGAAGTAAATTTAAGTTTAACTTAATTTTACAAAATTGGTTAATAAAGTTATCAAAAACTGTACTTATTTATAAATTATTAAAAAGTTTTTATCTCTAATCCATGTGTCCAACAATTATTTATAACTATTTTTTATAATATATAATAGTAAAAAATTGGACATTAAAAATCTCTTCTTAAATTAATATGCTTCTTAATATTTATTGTAAGTCTCACTTGCTCTTGAACAAGACTTTGTAAACATAAAAAAATAAAAATAAAGTAAGAGTATTGTTTGTTTTACTTAATGTAATAACATATTTATAAGAGAAACAAACTGAAAAACGAGAATATTTTTTTTATGAATTAAAATTTAATTATACATAAGTTTAAAAAAGTTTACGGAGAAATTTAAAAAATAAATATTTTAAAAAGGATTATCTAAACGTATTCGTAAAAAAAAAAAAAAAAATCAGTGTAATTACTTATTTTTCTTCTTTTGGTTCCTATATATACTTAGTGGGTGGATGAAATAGTGTGTTTATCCCGTAGTTATCTTGAACGTAATTTGAACTCAAAACGAGTACCTTCTCACCTTGAAAAGTAAAACATGTTCCATCTCTCCAAACACCCAGTAGTTGTCAGGAAAGTTTAATTTCACATTCTGAGTATTAAATTTATTGAATTATAAAAATAAGTAAATATAAATATGTAAATATAAAAATAATAAAAAAGCAAGATCCATTATTCATAGCAACAAGGGACTAATTGGTTTACTGTTGCCATTGCAGAAAGTCTAATGGTTCACACTATTAATGATTATTAAAGTTCAAATTTGGTGTAAGAATAAGGTTATTAGAGTTTAAATTCTAGATCAATAACTAAATATTGTTTGTTAATAGTTTTTTTAAGATAAAATATCACATATAATGACTAAAGAAATTCAACATAAAGTTATGTTATAAAATAAAAGATTCACAAAGATTTATATAAATGGTATATTATAAAAAAAATTAAATTATTGACAAAATTTTATTCATTAGTAAAATGTTATTGTTGACAATTTTATTGATAGATATTATTCATCATTAAATTTATCAATGAATTTATTATCGATAGATTTAAAAATTCATTCATAAATTTATATACAGTTAATTTATCGATAAATTTTGAATGTTTTTAATGAATTTATAGTAATTTTTTTATAATGATAATGTTTATTATTTATTTTGTACTACTTCACTTACTTTAAAGCAGGTCAATTTTATTGTACTTTATTTTTTGTGTCCATATTTTACTACGGTATGATAAATAACATTTAAAAAAGAAAATAATATTTTGTTGTCTAAAAATATTCTCTTAGTAAACAACACAAAAATGTTGTTCCTTTTGGACCAAAATCAGAATGTGTGTGCTTGATTTTGTTGTTGTTAATTTTTTTCGTTAAAATTATTTTACAAAATGGCTCTTCAAATATAATCTTACAAAAAAATTATAGTTTGATACGGTGATTTAAAAGGATAGGTTGGAGGGACTCTTTTAACTTATTTTCACACTCGTATTTTAGTATGCATAATACACGACACAATTGTTTATTTTAATAACTATAATCTTAAATATAATTATTATTAAAATTTATAATGAATATATATTTTTAATATGTAAATTATATTAAAAATTTATTATTAATAATTTATATTATAAGATAAATAATAGTTATTTATATTTTTTTAAGAAATATTGTGATTTATTTTATAAGCACACATGAAAAAAATATATAGACTAAAAGATACCCTAGGTTAAGAAAAAAAAAAACCTGCTGAAAACATTCTTATTAAAGAAAAATACAGAAGAATGCTTTTTGTTGAAAAATAATTCTCACCTCTCCTCTATTTATGTTGGAGCATCATTTTTTTATTAGCGTTTTTTTTAAAGCATCATGTTATCAGGTTTTCATTTAGAAGTATGAATAAACGATTTATTTTTAAAATATATGCCTTTTCTAGAAGCACATTTTTTTTTTCAATGCTTAACCACTAGGTGAATTGTTATTTGCCTAGTTCCCTCTATTTTTTTTTTCAATAAGAAAGTGACAGGTGTTTTAATATTTTTTTGAAAGTACCTCCATCTATGCGCCTCTATTCCTATAAATATACATACTTTGGATCATTCTTCTCACCCTATTTATTAAATTCACTCTCATTTAGCTATTTGAGATGCAAACTCTCCTGGATCCCAAATTCCTTGTCTATCTTCTGCTGGTTGTCTTCTTGGGTGCTTTGATATGGCTGTTCATATACCTAATAAGAAGGTATGATAACCCATTTTCATACTTTCATTCTGTATTTAAAAGTTAAAGCAAGAAGCAAATCTCTTCTACTTTATTGGTTGTAACTCTTTTAAGTTACTTGAAACATGGTAGATAAATTAAATTTAGAAAAAATGATGAGGAAATGGTATTTATGTCTATAGTCCTGATTATATCAGGTCATGGATATTCAGAATTATTTATTCATGGAATAACAAGTCTCTACCTAATAAATGGTTTCAGCCTCAAAGCATAGTTATGCACAACAGGCTCTATTTGTATCTAATCATTTTGTAAATTCCTATGATTGAAACTAAGTTGTAATATGTTATGTTGACCATTCAAACATTTTCCCTTTTTAACAGTAATAAAGGAGAGAATTTTTAAAAATGGTAAAATCAAGTAGTTGTGGTTAATGTAATTATAATTATAATTGGGTCACTAATATAAATTGTCTGAATTGAACATAAACTAAATTTTGTATGCAGAACCAGAGGTATACATGACGCATTCATTAATGAGGATGAAGGACAACAAATAGTTGTTGGGACGGAAATCAACCATGAAGGGATTTCAAACGCGTTCATTACCAGAAAAAAGGGCAAACAAACTATTAAAAACTCTAAAATTTCGTGGTATTGCTTTCAAAACATCTTACAATCTAGAGTGATCTGCTTAGAGTTTTGTAATATGTTAACAGGAATATATGTTTTAATATTTCCAAAGTCACCTCGAATTTATTTCTGATGTGTTATGGGAGAAAGCTCTATCATCCGAAGTTCAAGTTTTTGTCTAATCAGCAACTCCAGATAGAATTTTTTTATTTATTGTCATGATTAAATTTATATATTTTTAAAATTTTGAAAGTAACAAAAATTGCAAGTCTTTTATATTTTATAGTCTGCAGTGCATGCACTAATTACAACATATTTTAGTCTACCATATTTTCTACATTAGTTGATTTAATCGTTACCTTTTTTTTCTCATTTAAAATAATTTAGAGTTCATTCTACTTTCATCATTACTTTTACCAATTCATTACACTAAGTTATACTACAATATTCAAATTGTGATATCTTTATTTTCACAATGTAATAGTGGCCCGGAGGACAAGTTGAGTAATTTCCAAACTTCATTAAAAGATGAAAGCATGTAGCTGACTACGGAGGTAAACGAAATTGAGACATTAATTCAATTTGGTATGTCCGGAGGCACAAGAAGGATGTTCGAGTAATTTCACTATATATAAATATGAGAATCCAGTGTCTAATATTTCTTTTTATTTCTAGTATTTTGTTTATATATTTTAGTAAACACGTCGCTTTTTGTGTTTCATTTTGTGATATCTATTTATATCGAAAAGACGATTTTTTTCAAAATATAAATAAGAATTCATTAAAAAAGATCTGTTTCTCGTAAATATAAAGGGAAATTTTGTATAAGAAGTTAATCATAAATATAGTCTTTTTTGAGTTTCTTTAGGTCTCAATTAACCACAAAGTCCTTTTTATCTATGTTTGTAATGTTGATAATTTATTTTTCTTTTATAAGCATTTCAATACTTCAGATCTAATTTGTATAAATCATTTGACGATTAATGAAAGAGACAGACTTTTGATGTTATTATTCCTGAGACGTGAGAAATCCTCTGCTAGGGTTCTTCGTTGGATCAATTGATCTTATCAAGAATTTTCATTCCAAAATTCTTGTGGCGATCTTCAGGGCTTATCAAACATCATACTGTTTGTGGAGCTCATCCTTTTGTTTCCTTTTATATTCCGTTCTAACCCTTGTTTTTTATCTCTTCTGCAGTGCTAACTTCCCAGGATCTGTCACAATTTTCTTATTCTCATATCACATGTTTTACTAATCCGTTTCTTATGATTTATATGTCTAAATTGCAATTCAGAGTGTCATCTTTCCTATCGTTTTGGTTTCGTTGCAATCGGAGCATTGTGGGTTCAGATACGTAAAAATCGAAAATCAACGTTTCTGTTTATAAAAAAATCCCACGGTTACATCATTTGATAATTAGAGCAAGGTTGGTCATAACTCGTCTTTCAATTTCTAGTGTGTCATTTTTATTTTTTGTTCAATCCTGGTTCTGTACTGCTTCTGTTCTTAGTGTTCATCACATGTTCTTCATTGTTTAATCATATCAATCCTTTTAATCCATGTGATTTGTTCTAAGTTGTTGTTAAGTGTTATATATATACTCGTTATCATGTGTTTTATGTCTTGAGTAAAAAAAAAAAAAAAACTCTGCAGCAAAAGTTAAAAAAAAAAAGATACAACAACTGTAATTTGAATTTAAGTGCATCCCAGTTGTTTGATAAAATTCCTAAGTGTCAAGTGTTTTCTCTAATCATTTTTTTTCTTTTCAGAAAATTAATATTTGTTTTGCTTGTTTGTTGGTAGTAAAATTGTTCTTTACTACTTCCTTGTTATTTTTTTGTTTGTTAATTTTACTTAAGCTCTATGATTGTTGTAATTAACAATAATTCTTGGTTATAGATTGTTTGATTCAAGTAAGAACTTTAAGACAGGGAAAGAGTGGTAAAAGGCAAGAGTGAAACATAAGAGAAAAAGCCATAATAGAGAGCACTATACACAAGTGGTACATTTCTGAGTGTAAACACGTGAGAAGAGTGGTGAGGTCGTATTACTTCACATCTTTAGGTCTTTTCTTGAAATATGACAGGTACAGGTGGTGATGATATCCCTCCTCAAGGGAAAAATAGAATGTTGATTGATGCAATTACAACTCAAATGCAGAGAATGATGAGAGAGCATACAGAGAAGTTGTATGACAGAATTGAACAACATGAAAATCAAGGAAATGATAACAGTGGAGGTAGAAGGAGAAGAAGGAGAAATAATGAGGGTGATCCTAGAGAGGACAAAATTGAAGGAGTAAAGCTGAACATACCCCCTTTTAGAGGAAAGAGTGACCCAGAAGCATATTTAGAATGGGAAATGAAATTGAACAACTATTTGCATGTCATAGCTACACAGAGGATAAAAAGTTGAAGGTGGCAGCCACGGAGTTTACTGACTATGCTCTCATCTGGTGGAACCAAATACAAAGAGAGAGGGAGAGATATCAAGAACCCTTGGTGGAAAGTTGGGAAGAAATGAAGAGGTTGATGAGAAGAAGATTTATCCCTACTTATTATCAAAGAGACCTTCATAACAAGCTCCAAAGACTTACACAAGGTAGTAGAAGTGTTGATGAGTATTACAAAGAGATGGAGGTCTCCATGATTAAAGCTAATGTTATGGAGGACCGAGAGGCCACTATGGCTCGTTTCCTACATGGGTTAAATAATGACATAAGGGATGTTGTGGAGTTGCAAAATTATGTGGAGTTGGAGGACTTAGTTCATCAAGCCTCTAAGGTGGAACAACAATTGAAAAGAAAGGGTGCCATGAGGAGGAGTTCATCTAATTTCCACTCTCCTAGTTGGAAGGACAAAAACAAGAAGGAGGGAGGATCATCAACAAGCAATTCCAATGTGATAGCTCACAGAACTCAAAATAAATCTGAAGAGGCACTTAAGAAAGCAAAGAGTAGTGAGATTAAGTGTTTCAAGTGTTTGGGTAGAGGTCACATAGCTTCTCAATGTCCTACTAAGAAGACTATGTTACTTAAGGAAGATGGAGAAATAATTAGTGAATCTTCTTCAGAATCTTCTCCATCTAGTGATGAACAAGAGTATGAAGAGGAAAGAGAGTCAGAATGAGATTTGTTCATGATCAGAAGGATGTTAGGTAGTCAGGCAGTTGAATTGGATGACTGTCAAAGAGAAAATATTTTTCATGCAAGATGCCTAATACAAGGAAAGTTGTGCTCTTTGATTATTGATGGTGGGAGCTGCACTAATGTAGCTAGTTCAAGGTTGGTTTCAAAAATGAATTTGGAGACTAAACCACACCCACGACCGTACAAACTTCAGTGGCTTAGTGAAGATGGTGCGATGACTGTAAACAGGCAAGTTGAAGTGAAATTTTCCATAGGGAAATATGAAGATTCTATTTTATGTGATGTAGTGCCTATGGAGGCTTGTCATTTACTTCTTGGGAGACCTTGGTAGTATGATAGAAGAGTCATGCATAATGGTTTCACTAATAAGTTTACTTTTGTTCATGATGATCGCAAGACTATTCTTGCACCATTGACTCCAAGGGAAGTTAGTGAGGACCAGTTAAAAATGAGAAAGAAAAGAAGAGAGAAGAGAAAAAGAGAGAAAAGAAAAACAAAATGAAAAGAAAATAGAAAAAGAGGGTCAAAACGAGAAAGAAAGAAAAAATTCAAATTTGTTTATAAAAGAAAAGGAAGTGAAAATGGCTATGTAACTAAAAAAGCCATTGCTTTTACTTTTGAGTAAAGAGTGCAATTCAAACAGCACATGTTCTACTAACTCTCTTCCAAGAGAAGTTTCTTCTTTGATACAGGAATTTGAAGATATTTTTCCCAAAGAAGTGCCTACTGGTTTACCCCCTCTTAGGGGCATTGAGCATCAAATTGATCTCATTCCAGGAGCTTCATTGCCTAATAGACCAGCCTATCGGACCAATCCCCAAGAAACCAAGGAGATTCAAGAGCAAGTTGAAGATTTGATGCAAAAGGGGTGGGTTAAAGAAAGCTTGAGTCCATGTGCAGTTCCAGTGATTCTAGTCCCTAAGAAAGATGGAACTTGGAGGATGTGCACAGATTGTAGAGCCATCAATAACATCACGGTAAAGTATAGACATCCCATCACTAGGCTAGATGATTTGTTGGATGAATTATATGGTGCTTGTGTCTTCTCTAAAATTGACTTGAAAAGTGGATATCATCAAATTAGAATTAGAGAAGGAGATGAGTGGAAAATAGCCTTTAAAACTAAATATGGGTTGTATGAATGGTTGGTTATGCCCTTTGGGTTAACCAATGCTCCTAGTACCTTCATGAGATTAATGAATCATGTGTTAAGAAAGTTTCTAGGAAAGTTTGTTGTGGTCTATTTTGATGATATTCTTATTTATAGCAAATCTTATGATGATCATGTTGTACATTTGAGGTGTGTTCTGGAGGCACTTAGGATGGAGAAATAGTATGCTAACATGGAAAAATGTGTGTTTTGTATGGATCATGTTGTTTTTCTTGGTTTTGTTGTTAGCTCACAAGAAGTGCAGGTTGATTCAGAGAAGGTAAAAGCAATTCAAGATTGGCCGACTCCCAAAAATATAAGTGAGGTAAGGAGTTTCCATGGCTTAGCAAGTTTTTATAGGAGGTTTGTGAAAGATTTTAGCACTTTCGCTGCACCTCTTAATGAAATAGTAAAAAAAAAATGTTGGATTTAAATGGGGAGAGAAACAAGAGAAGACCTTTACTACCCTTAAGCATGAGTTAACTAATGCCTCAATTCTTGCATTGCCAAATTTTGCAAAATCTTTTAAGATTGAATGTGATGCGTCTAATGTGGGCTGTTTTGATGCAAGAGGGTCAGGCTGCCCTAAACTCTCTTACCAAAGGAAACATTGTTGTGAACCTTTGAAAGAAATGTATTTGCAGGATTCTGAATTTTCTGAAATATATGCTATGAAAAGGTGTCTCAAAATGGATACTTCAGGCATAATGGTTACTTGTTCAAAGAGAAAAGATTGTGTGTGCCTAAGTGTTCCATAAGGGATTTGTTAGTGAAAGAAGCGCACAAATTGAGAGTTATGCCAAGAAAGCCAACAATGGTTAGTTTTGATACCAGGACCTTGAGCTTCTTTAGGTCTCAATTAACCACAAAGTCCTTTTTATCTATGCTTGTAATGTTGGCAATTTATTTTTCTTTTATAAGCATTTCAATACTTCAGACCTAATTTGTATAAATCATTTGGGGATTAATGAAAGAGGCAGACTTTTGATGTTATTATTCCTGAGACGTAAGAAATCCTCTGCTAGGGTTCTTAGTTGGATCAATTGATCTTATCAAGAATTTTCATTCCAAAATTCTTGTGGCGATCTTCAGGGCTTATCAAACATCATATTGTTTGTGGCGCTCATCCTTTTGTTTCCTTTTATATTCCGCTCTAACCCTTGTTTTTTATCTCTTCCGCAGTGCTAACTTTCCAGAGTATGTCACAATTTTCTTATTCTCATATCTCATGTTTTACTAATCTGTTTCTTATGATTTATATGTCTAAATTGTGATTCAGAGTGTCATCTTTCCTATCGTTTTGGTTTCGTTGTAATCGGAGTATTGTGGGTCCAGATACGTAAAAACCGAAAATCAATGTTTCTGTCTATAAAAAATCCCAGGAATACCTTTTGTTTATTAAGTAGTTTATTCAAGATTTTGTTTATACCATTCTTCTAAAAACTTTCAGATTAGCAAATGCAGAAATTACAAGAAAAATTCTCGATTAGCGAATGCAGCAATTACAAGAAAAATTCTAAATTGGTGGAGGAAATATTTATTAGGATGTTGAAAGCATTTACTTACTAGTAAACTATAGTTTTTCCTTAATTTAAGAAATTAGAAAAATCGAAACACAGGTCGTAATTGGGCAATTGAAGTTGAAGAAGCCCATGTGAATTTATATAACATCATTCATTCCCGAAAATTTTATATCTTGATTCAACCAGCACCCATATCAGAACCGCGACCGTCATAAATTTGCTGAAATATTTGTTAGGGTCTTTGAGATGATTTGCTATTCATAAAGTTTCTCTTAATTTAAGAAAGGAAAGAAAAAGACATCTTCTTCCTTGATTTGCTATTCATAAATTTTCTATTAATTTAAGAAAGGAAAGAAAAAGACATCTTCTTCCTCTATTTCCATAGTCCCACCCTCAATCTCCATATTTTATTAAATAATGATAATAGTCTTTCATTAAAATGAATTAATAAAATTAAAAATAATCCGTAGACCAGATGGTTATGAAGGATGAACTATGTGGATTTTAAAGATTTTATATAGCAAAATGGAATGATAAATGATAGTTGTTGTTTGTATTGTAGTGGTTGATGATTTGAGTGGCTGGAAAAGAGTGAAACTAAGTTTTTAATTTCCCAAATGATTAATTTTCGGATATGTTTAAAGAAATTTATAGTGCACAAAATTGATGATAAAGAAAGGTGCAGGAGGAAAGCATGAATGAGAGAGATGGAGGAGGAGAGTTGCATGACCAAACTAACAATTACTATGAAAGGCACCCGAATGGGATGTGCAGGACAGGGGTAGAGGACAGTGCAGGTATGTTAAACTATTCTAAGGACTTTTCTGTCATTTCATAATTATTATAGAGGTGCAGGTGACGCCATGGAGGTGCAGGAGGAAGGCGTCAAAGAAAAATTAAAGCCCGGGCCATTTGAAGTCGAAGCCCACACGACAAAACCCTAAACAGGCTCTGCATATTTATAATTCCCAAACCCTCAGATCCTCATTCAACCATAGCAGCGGCGACCGTCACTCTCCAACGACACTCTCGCGGCGAAAATGGTACGTGCCCATCTCATCGCACCTCACTGCGCGACGTTGATTAAAAAAAGTTAAATTTTTGAAGAACCCTAAATCGGTAGATGAATTTGTTTTTACGAATGTTGCAGGCTCTGGTGGCGAACGAGGAGTTCCAGCACATTCTCCGAGTGCTGAACACCAACGTCGATGGGAAGCAGAAGATAATGTTCGCCCTTACCTCCATCAAGGGTATTGGTAGGAGATTCGCCAACATGGTTTGCAAGAAGGCTGATGTTGACATGAACAAGAGGTGCTTGTTTGGTTTGGTCGGTTTAATTGCACGCTGATTCTCGTGTTTTTGGATTTTTCTTGACATTGGGTGCTTTTGCTTTTGTGCTACTTTTAGGGCTGGTGAGTTGAGTGCTGCCGAGTTGGATAATCTGATGACTGTGGTGGCCAACCCAAGGCAATTCAAAATCCCAGACTGGTTTCTTAACAGGAAGAAGGATTACAAGGATGGCAAGTACTCCCAGGTTGTGTCCAATGCTCTTGACATGAAGCTCAGGGATGACTTGGAGAGACTCAAGAAAATCAGGTCATTCATTTACTATGTCTATTTGTAGTTCAGTTATTCAATTTTTTCATTAGGTCTGATGTGTCGTTCCAAATGAAAGTTAGGTTTGTTTTTGTTGACAAAGCCGAATAATATATAGCTGATGCAGTCTGTTGTTGGTTTTTGTAATAAGACATGCTTGCAAAATTGTTGGATTTGATTTGGTTTTATGTCATTGCTTAGTAGTTTGTTAGATATTGTAACTGCTTCTTTGAATTGTTTTGTGTGATTCAGAAATTAGATAGAATGGCTCTGATCTGATTAACTAATAGTGATATTAATCTTAATTGTAAGTTATCTCTTGAAAAGAAGAAACTATTCAAGTATAGTTCGCTGGCTTTCTTGAACATTAACTTGAATTTGGTTTTGCTGTTAGCCTTTTAGCTGCAAGATGTCAGTGAGACCATTGAATTTCCAATTATATTTTGAAATCAACCAAGGCAATTGAAGCATGCCCAATATACCATTTATCATTTGTTTGTTAGATTGACATTATTGCTATCAATTGCAAATTCATGTAGAATGGGAATATCTAACCTAACCCTGCCATTTACTTTTACAAGTCATTCTGTAATTACAAATTTTCCCAAGGACTGTTTCCTGTGAATGTGTGCATTGCTTGTTAATATTTGGTGTCTACGGAACCTTATTAACTATTGAGATTGACATCCTTTGTATTATGCAGAAATCACCGTGGATTGAGGCACTACTGGGGCCTTAGAGTCCGTGGTCAGCACACCAAGACCACTGGCCGCAGGGGGAAGACTGTTGGTGTCTCTAAGAAGCGTTAAGCTGTTATGTTTTGAGATTAGATTTTGTTTAGGAGACAAATTTAAAAGAACGCTAAACATGTTTTGCATATCGACTTTGTATCAGTTATTTAATACGGTGACAATTTCAATTTTGTTTGTTATTTGTGTTATGGTTTTTTATTTGTAGAGAACCCCTTCAATATTATTGATGAAATTACATATTCACTCCCGAAGTAAAATACTTTTTTGTTTTACTTTTTCACATCCAAGTAATTAGAGATGATTTTTAACATTTTTACAGAGAATTTGATAACATGGTAATATGATGAATTTGCTTAGATATTAGTGGTTTATTCTGTTATGTTATCTGACAGCGTGAATTATATGATGACATCTCGATTGGAATCTAGTTTTATTTTGCCTAGCTTTCTGCTTAAGTTGTAAGCTTCTTAGTTTTCATTTTTTAACTGGCCTTATGTCAACTAAGATGGAATGTCTTCGTTCGTTTTTTTTTTCATCTTTTCAAAACAAGTTGATCTTACAAAACCATTTTATTGCCTCTTTAATTCTGTCAAATAAAAACATTTAACTCTTGTAAAGCTCTTCATTTTGTAAAAAAAAAAAAAAGGTGAGAACATTTATTAGTTAGGTGACATTTTCACGAGGATTTAGAATTGATTATATTTATAATATATTTAATATATATGATTATATCTTTGGGATTGTTCTGGGTATAACAGGCTCAGTTTATATTTTTAAAGTTTGCTTCATTTTTTTTCTGAAATTTTGTTGAAGTTTGATTATTTTTTTTCTGAAATTTTGTTGAAAAATTTGAGTAAAGGTATTTATGAAAATTTATAGTGTAATTGTTTGAACTAATACATGTGCTTACAAAACTTGTTATGTGTCTTGTCAATCCTTGAGAGTCATTATATCCTAACTGAAAAAGGCACGTTGAGAAAATTAGGAAATATCCAATTTTTCTGCCTCCCATAAAGTTAATTCAACCTAATGCAATCCAGAAAAAAATTTCCCGAGAACTTTGTGATGATAATTCCCTGTAATTATTTGATTTATTGAGACATGGGCTATGACAATGAAAAGGAAGCAATTTAACAAGGTTTGAGTCATATGCTTTTGGTGCGTTTTGACTCCCTGCATATGTCTTCTGCGTTGAGTCATACTTTTTTATATGCCATTTCAAAGGTTTTGGTGGGAGTAGTGAGTAATAACTGGCTAACGGTGACAAGATTCTGCAGTGGAATGCAGAATGCTTATGTTTAGACCAGTGTCAATCTCTTAAGGATATTTTCTTTCTAGTTGCATCATTTAAACGATCTTTTTTGCTATCTTAACTAATTATTTCTGAAGGGTCTCTTTACTGGACTTTAGATATTGATGGAAAAATTGCCTTGGATGGGATGATATAATCAGTTTTTATTATGGTTATTATTACTATTACTATTATCATTATTTGACATCAAGAAAGTCACTCACTCTGTTCTATATTATTTTGACAGTTGATCCGCAACCGTTATCCGTCCAAGGAGATTCTTCTCTTTGATGATGTTTTGGGTATTTATAGTTTTTCGCATGTTAGTTTGACTTGTGGTTGACTCAACATTTATTTTGTTACCACGAATTTATTTCTATCTTATGCGAACTAACTTTATATTTTACATTACATACAGCCACATTTGTCCTTCATCATCCAGAGCTTCCAATTATTTCATGTATTATTGATGGGACACTAGTCTATGATACGGCTACTCCTCCATTTGCTTCTTTCATATCTTCAGTCTGCCCAAAAATTGAGCTATAAGTATAATCCCCTGTTTCGTAGCAACGTATCAAATTTGAAAGAAAAGAAAATAAAAGAAAAGTATAAGTCCTCCATTAGCTAATTGCTTTCAAAGAAAAGAAGTCTCTTGCTTTGTGTCTTTCATCTTCTAAATTGATTTAATATAGCAACTATCTGACTTCAGTTTCTGCCAAGTGGTTCTCTATTATTTTCGTTGTGTATAATTTTGCAGAATGAATACTCTGAACAACGGGCTCTGGCATGTGGTGAAATTTTGCGTATTTTAATTCATTATAATCGCCCTATTTACAAAATAGAAAGACAATATGGTGAAACAGAAAGAAGCAGTAGTGGCAGTCATGCTACAACTAGTGAACCCATTGATGGGAAATCTGTGCATAATTCTTTGACACATCAGGAAAAGAAGCCTATAAAGCCATTGTCTCCTTGGATTACTGATATATTGTTGGCTTCACCACTAGGCATTAGAAGTGACTGTTTCCGGTGGTGAGTATTTCTTAGTAATTTATTATTAGTAAGTAACAAATAGTTTAGCTCTATCAATTTATTTGGCCAGATGTGGTTAATTGTGTATGCATGTATGCTTTAACTTTTTGCTTGCATGTCCGAAGGGTGTCATGCTTCATCAGTTTAAGGTTTGACCTCAAACTCAACCATGTCTCATGGTTCAGAATTTCAAGAACCAAATGAAAGTACTAATTGTGGTCTGATTCACTTTCAAACCATGGTTTATTAGTTTTTGAAGTTTGGTTATTGCCACTTGAAAAAAAAGAAATAATTGAATATATTTTGTGTTTGTAATACGAGCTCTAGTCCCCTAGGAAACTAACATAAAAAGAAACATATGAATAATATTAAAGACATGAGATACTTATATATTCTAATAATACCGAAGATGTTGACTACGAAGATATTTCCTGTTCCTTGGTAAATGAATATCTATCATTCTCAACATGGTAGTTAGATTATAAAATCTTGTGATAGAAGAGATTTTGGTGAATACATTTACTAACTGGAGTTCGATGACATTCTCTTAGTTGATTCTTCTTAACACTATCCTAAATGTTCCTTTCACCACATTGTCCCCTTAATTCAAAAATGTGTTAGGTTGTTTTTCTTCTTGTGAGACAACTCATTATGTTTTGATATATCTATGATACATGACAGGCTCAATATAATGTATGGGTATAATTAGGGCAAAAGATTAACTCTAAGTGTGTGTAATTATTTGTGCAACTGTGAGAGCATTGGTGTGTGTGGAGAAGTGTGTGAGCAGCCGCTTTGAAGAAAAGAGAGAGAGGTCACAGCTACTCCTTATAGCAACCTGTTTTGGTTGTTTTAAAGATCCAATAGTGAAACCTTGTCTGATCACTGCAACTTTTATTGAAGATTTCTCACTTATATTTCTTCAATCTGAACAGTGTGATTGTTTACTAGAGGTCTGTAGAAGTGTCAGGAATTTTGTGAAGAACTGTTGTCCGCAGGACGTTCCTGTTACCATCAGTCTTGGTTGGTTCAGAAATCCAACAGTGAAATCTTCTCCTATTGCTCTGAAATTTTTACTGGAGTTTTACTACTCACAGTTCGTTGTTTTGGCGGTCGAATTTGAGATCGGAGCTGTATTTTGTTTCTAGAAAATTTGTGAACATTGTTTATTTTTCTAGTGACGAGATTCTTGAACTCTTCCTTATTAATTTAAATTTGTTGATATTTTGGGTCATTGTTAGTGACTATTTGAGGATTAGAAAGAGTTGTATTGATATGCTCTATGATTAATTTTGTGAGACTCATTGTACCTTTGTTTTGGTATTAGTGGAGTATTTACCGTCTCGTAGATTTTTTATCTCTATTGAGAGGTTTTTCCCAGGTTAATTATTGGTGTTGATTTATTCTTCTGTTTTCGACCGTATATTGGTTTTATTTGAATTAATTGATTGCATACAAGATATTTTTATATTGTTTTTATAAAAGTAAATCTTATTACTTTCGCTGCGTGACTCCATCAAAATGATATATAAATAATTAATTAAACTAGTTAATATTTTAATTGAGTTTATTATTAAAATTAACTAGTTTAGTTCAACTTTTTAAAACTATTTTTTTATAATTTTATATATAATATTGTTTAAAAGATAAATAGTTTTTATTTGTACTTAAGCATTTTGATGTTAAGAATGAAAATGCCTACACTTCGAGCATGGATATATAATAGGCTTCTTCCAGGTTGAGGGACAAAAAATGAATTTTTAAGTGGCCTTTAAGAGTTACATAAGTTTTCCTTGAAAATTTGGACAAAATTTCATTTAACAACTTAACGTTCACTAGAATATAATTAAAACACAATCTTGCACTATGCAAAATTCAACCGAAAACCAGTGCAAAATCCTGTTGTACCTCTACAATCACAAACTCTATTCAATTGTTCGTCAAGGTTCAATACAAACAATGAAATTGGAAAAATACATACCTCTACAATCACAAACTCTATTCAATTGTTCGTCAAGGTTCAATACAAACAATGAAATTGGAAAAATACATACCTTACTGCAACTTAGAGTGAAACAAAGTTGTACAAAACTTTGCAAAAGACTTCCTTGATTCAGAAAACTGATATATCACAGTGCAATAAGATCACATGCTAGAGAAATTGCTTTAAGAACTCTTTTCTTAAAATCTTTGATCAAAGCTTTCTTCAACTTTGAACAAGCTACATGTATTTCGAAAATTGTTCTTTATGTAAACATTATTATCTAAAAAAAATCACAATATTATTATTTTCTAAGTTTTCAAAACAGTTATTTATAATAATTATGTTTTAATAAAAACAGTAAACTAAATTAATTTCTTTTACTAAAAATATTTTCACTTAATTAAATTTGAAAAACAATTCGTTAAAAACGTTAATATAACAGTTTTACTTGTAAATTTATATCAACCAAATTCAGTTTATTTATGAAATATCTTAGAACATTTTTCATTAATTAATTCTAATAAATACAAGTGAATCATCACTAATTATATTCATCAAGAATCTTGAAGATTTTTCTTCTCTCCTCTTGAGTTCGTCAAATAACTTCAACACTATATTGTCAGCATAATATAATCATTTTTTTTATTTGTTATAGTTAGTTTAGTCAAAATTTTCATGGCCACCTCAAAATAATGATATGGTGCGACACAAGTTTGAAAGAAGGGATCCTGCCAAAATAATGTCTCAATTAATGTAAGAAGCCCGGAAGGAAATTTGGACGGGAGAGGATGTGCACAACTAAAATTGGGCCTCAAGCTTCAAAAATAAGTCTGAAATAAATAAAAGAAACTGTAAAGCTATGATGATGCATCTCTTCACACTGGTGCATCAGTTCTTCAGCCCTTGCAAAGGGAATAGTAATATTATTTCACTGTTATATTTATAATTTAGGTTCCAAAATTAATGATATTAAAACTTCTTCTTATTAATTATAGAAGGAAGAAAAAAAGGAACAAATTCTTCCTTGACTCAGTTTTATTTTATTTATTTATTTTTAACATCAAAAAATGATATAAATAAGAATATTTTAGAAATGTTCCAACATATCGCAAAGAAATGATTAAACTTGGGTTGGTCTTCATGCAAAATTTGTCTTTGTAAGTTTTCAATTGTTTACTTGGCTTTTATTTAGTTTTTCATTCTTTTCTTTTATTAATAACTTATCACAGATTAGTTAAGATGACAAAACACACAATCTTTTGCTGACTTAATAAATTCTTTTGGTAGCTGATAAAAAAATGGAGGATTCGTCTATGATTTCTGTTCGATTTCTTTTTAAATGATAGATTAATGCTTCTTAAAATAATTAGATCTTTTTGGTAACATGAATATCAGAAGTGTTAAACAGGAGTCCAGCTCTAAAATAGCATGCAAAATGTATATTGCCAAAGTAGCCAGGTAAACGAGACAAAATATAAGAAGCTTCGTGCATCGGGATGGAAACCTATTTGAGCCTTGTTATGAGTTATCCTCAAGATTGGTTCAATAATAAAATAAAAATATTGTGACAGCTTAACAGGTTTTTAATGAATAACTTAACGTGACTTAGTAGGTTTCTTTATTTCACATAAAAAGAAAAATAAGAAGAACAAATTGATCGTATTGTTTTTGTCATTTAGAGTTCATGTTTGTATTGAATGGCTATTTGAGTATTCATTTGTGTTATGTTTTTGATAAAATTTCATCTTCTTGCTCCTCTCACCATTCACATCAATATGATATTTTCATGATCCTATTTATCTCACTACTTGAATATCCTCTATCTATTTGTTGAGTGTTTTCACTATTTGTCTGTGAGTAGAACTGAAATTATTTTCCATAAGTGCTTCTCTGTATTCTTTGATATTTTATAGTAGAATTCTTTTCTAGAATAGGTCTCGTGGTTTTTGTCCTTCTCACTGGGGTTTTCCACATTAAAAAATGGTGTGCTCTGCTCTCTCGTATATTTATTTTTTATACTCTCTAGAATCAAATTGTTGTATATTACGTTTCTCTTAGCTCTTTCAAGTGAGAAAGGTGTTAAATTTTTCATGCATATGTTTTGATAATTTTTTCGCTATGTAACCTTGTCTTTCCCATCAAGTGGTATCAGAGCTAATTTATTTATTTTTCTAGGAAGTTTACTTGACTGAATGATGGAACCTAATTACGATAAAATGATTAGTTTGAACGGGACTAATTATTATAAATGGAGAGGAAAAATGAAGGATTTGTTGTTGGTTAAGAGATTACATTTTTCTGTGTTTACTACTCAGAAACTTGAAAACAAGTCTGGACTTTTAAGCATGTTGTGGCTATATTTGTCAATGGGTAGATGATAATGTTTTGAATATTGTTAATGATACACATGGAAGACTTTGGAGGAAGAACAAATTATTTTTATTGAAGAAGACTATGAATTTGAGATAAAAAAGGTACGTTTGATCATTTAAGTGAATTTAAAAGTAAGTTGGTTTGATTAATTATCTTTCATGGGTATTAAATTTGAAGATGAAATTTTAAAACTTTTGGTTGCTTAATATTATTCCTAATTCATAGGAGAATTTAAACTTTTTTTTTGTTTTTTTTAACAGTAAATAATAAAAACGATTCATGTAATTAATGAAAACACTTAAAAAGGATTTTAGCTCTCTTTATAGAGAGTCTAATATTTGTGATAGATTGACTTCACCAATAAGCGATTTGATATGCAGGGGAACATTGGTAGAAAACCTAAACGTGGAAACAAATTGGCTTAACTATTTTTTGGAGATCTACATCAATATTTGTTACTGAAATACTTTAAACATGACTACTAATTGCTTCTAGCCATTGATGATAAAAACAACTGATATCAAACTTTAAGTTTCATTGACAGTATGATATATTTGATTTTGCTATTTGAATTTTAACTGGATGTGATTATTGTTTGGATATAATTAAGCTTTTGTAATTTTAGATGATGCTATTTGAGAATTAGTGTACAAAGACTAAATCATATACGTAGAAATCATTGTGTTATTAATTAATTAATAGGCAGGATGAATGCATGGTTATTTAATAAGTTACTAAACAATTTTTTTTCTATATTATATGTAAAATTTAATTTAAAAGTAGCACGAGTAGGATTATTTGGTGAATAAAACTTTAGAGTTATTTTATTTAAAGTATCTTTAAATTATTTATATTTTCATGAATAATTTTCTTAATTTATTAATTATATAATCAATAAATAAAATACTTGATTAAGACATTTTTTTTCCATTTATCTACTACTAATTTCATAATTTGTTCTATTTTAAAGTATAAATCGTGTTTTATTTTGAAATCGTATTTCAACATTTTTATAATTTTTTTAAAAATTTATTTATTTATAAAATTTTAAAAATATTGCATCAGTTTCGCAAAAAATCCCTCAAATATCAAACTACTGTTCTCTTCGTGTCTAACTTTATTTTGCCTAGTTATAAGCACAGTATATATGTAGACTTTGAAAGTCTGCAAGGTTTTTATACATATTTTACGTGGACATAGATGGGCACATGGGCACACTCCTGGGTCTATCTCTGTCACTGTCACTCACAGACAAATCTCATCTTCATTCCTCTCCACCTGTTTCTGTTTCGTATCTATTGCTCTCTGCATGCATATCAATATAATTTTATTCGTTTTCTATCCGCGAAAGCGTGATGGAATTAGTTAATTTATTTTCTCATTCCAAAAAATGAATGTTAGTCGAAAAAAAAAAAGATCTTAATGTCAAAGATAATATTATAACACGCGATAAGCTTTTCTGATGATTATTAACACTTCAACCAAAGAAGAACCCTAAAAGATATAAACCCTAGTTTGCTGATTTTGCTATGTTCTTATATGATGATAGTGTAAGTAAAAGGTTTATTATTAGTTACCAGACTCTCCTTGGAGAATGGAAGGTTTTGATTGTCAAGAAATTGAAGAGAGGTGGAATGTTGGGACCATCCCCACAGGGAATGCAACTTTTGGGCATGCATTAATTATGGTTAATATATTCAAAGGATAATAACAATATGGGGCCTATGGGGCCATTACACGTTAATCAACCAGCCCGTGGCAGAACACTATTTTCTTCAGAAACAATAAGGTTGTTGCAATTAAGAGTTGTACTTTTTTTCCACAAAGATTCACCTCATTTTGTGAATTTGGTTTCTCTTTTCTTTTATATATAATTGTGTAGTAAATCTTACAAATTAATTCTACATATCATGTTTAACAAAAGAAACTGTGTCATTGGACAACGACCTGCTGCAACTTTTTGATCAAGTTGTGGTTCTTAATTGCCTTTTAAAAGGTAATAATCAATCTTGATTGTTATTAGATTCTTGGTCAATTTTGCAGTGGCCAATACCCAGTTAGCATTACCTTTTATGCTGATTGATCTAATTCATAAATCTTCTGTTAATTCTTATATATTTTTGTTATTCATAAATCTCCTATGATCTACCTTTTCAAACATTTATCTGTAAATATAGCCAAAAACACTTGAAGAAGTATGATTCTAAACAAAGTGTTGATTGGATCTAACCAGGTGAGGTAAAATCAGTTCAAGTAGTTTTGTCAAAACCATGGCGACAAGTACTACCCATTAAACAATGTTACTGAAATGATAGCAAAAAAGGAAGAAATCAATTTGTCTAAAAGACTCCGTTTCCATCTCCCTTTTCGATATGTGACTTGTTTAATAAATATTTGCACCTACCACGATGAAACACAGTAAGACAAAAAAAAATATATTACGCAAAATAAATAATTTTAATTTGACTTGTAATGATATTAATACAAAATTACTACTAGGACTCTGCAATATTACAAAGATGAATCATGATCATAATGCTGAACTAGAGTAAATAGTATAGAAAAAGAGATAACATATTTTGCTTTGGGTGATGTCTGTATATTATTCTGAGACCAATAATGTAGAATGGCCTTTTGAAATTGCAAAGGGGAAAAAAAATAAGAAAGCGCATGTCTGAGTATTTCAGACCGAAGGTAGTTTTGGTGGGACCAATCCGTAGATCAGAGCTCCTCTTTATCAACGGTATGCTTCTCATACCTCACTTTGCATGCTATTACAATATTTATGTAACTGTTTTCGTGTGGTCCTCGTTCATCTCTATTATGCCAGAGTATTTTGGCTATCAAACTGAAAGGAGAAAACAAATTTAATAAATAACTATTAAATTAAACTTTCGATTTGGTACCCCCATTATCTCAAATTAGCCAACCTCTATAAGTGATAATATAACTATGCATAACTTGTTGCTACTTTACTCAAACGAATAAAGTTTTTTTTTTCATGGATAAATGAACTAATTGTTATTTTTTAATAAATTTTTAACTTCTATTGGTCTGTATAAGAACTTTTTTCTACAAAATATACTGTTTCTTCATACAGAGACACAATTAAAAGAGACCCTAAAAGGCAGGACAAAGAAACTGTTTCACTTGTCGCACTCGAACTTTTAATAAGCAACCCTCAAATCTCTGCTCTCCCTGTCACCCTCAAAATGTTCACGTAGTCTAAAAGTTTCACTAATTTGCAGCATTCATACCCATTCTATTCATTTTTTATTCGAGTTTTTAAATGGAAAAATATTCTTTCACATCATCCTTCTTATCTACCTCAAGTTGATAACTGCTATTCATAATAAATAATTTATGAAGATTTAATTTGAATGTCAGAGAAAAGTAAAAGTGTGAAAATATCATAACTCTTCTTAAATAATATAGAATGTTGGTTGTTCGAAGGCCTTTTTGAGTCTTACCCTCACCATCTATACCCCTCATATAGAGGAAAGATGGATTTGGAAGTTCAAGTGCAACTCTGAGCTCTATTTACTTCTTTCTTTCCCTTTTCACTCCAACATTTCAATATTATTTTTTATTTTAATATTGCTTCTCATGTTTTCCTCTTTTTCACGCAGTATAATACATAGTGTTGTATGTATGCATATATATATATAGTATTAAGAAATCAGAAGATATATTAAGGGGAGATTGCCCTGGTTTTGTTGACTTTGTTTTATATGATTGTTAAATTCTGCACTATATTCTGTTACGTTTATTCCTGCTCCAAGTAGTAAAGATAAAATTTTAAGTACCCGTAATTGGGATTAAAACTGATCTAGTTTGGAACGTTGGTCAGCCGGTAAGGGTGTTCGCGGTAGTAAATCCTAGGGTTTAGGCAGTTAATCCGTTGGTAAACCTGGTGGTCCCGATCTAAAACCTAGCATCAGTCGAAATCATGTCTCGGTTACTTAAAATATTATCGAAAGGAAAGGAAAAGGTAGAAGACCAAGGAGAATCTAGTGAAGAAGCTAATAATCATATAATACACCATGAGCTGAGAATCCCTGAAATAGAATCACAA
>Ga0209489_101581_pt1 | contig 47015 bp, 23 predicted proteins | sample SiratrowhiteBW_FD_187527 | JGI IMG/M metagenome (GOLD analysis project Ga0209489, IMG submission 187527) | Root nodule microbial communities of legume samples collected from California, USA - Siratro white BW (SPAdes) (version 2) | ecosystem: Host-associated > Plants > Roots > Nodule | place... | reverse complement strand
AAAAAATATATATATATATATATATATATATATATATATATAATAATAATAATAATAAATATTGGGTATAAACAATACTAAAAAATAATGAAGATACAGATTTATTTTAAAAATAACAAAATCATATTTAACAATAATATGTGAATTGAAAAGTTATCAGTTTCGCCTTTGTTTCAAACAATGAAATGAAATTCTTTATACGATCCATTAAAAATATCCAAACGGTAAAGTGACGTTTTTATTTAATTTTATTCCATTTCATCTTATTATATTCCATTTCATTTTGCTCTATTTCATTGCATCCTACTCTTTATCCCACTCTTTATATTCTAATCCATCTCATTGCATTAAGATCCACGCATCCAAACATAATTAGTGTGATGGAGATTAAACTATTTTTTTAATAATAAAACCATTTGGTGCTCTTGATATTAAAACTTGATTTTCTTAATAATAAAGCTCAGATTTCCTTTAATTTTAAATGTTCTGTGTCTCTTTTATTTCCTTGAAATCATATTCAAAACATGACATCTGTAATGATTAGTTTGTAAATTATATTCGAAACAAGACAAAAAATACTTTAGATAGAAATTTGATCTATTTTTTAAATGAATTATTATTTTCTGGTTTAGTTTGATACATTCGGTCTACTTTAAAAAAATAAAAAAAATCCAATATTAAAAATAAAAAAGAAATATATATTTTAAAATTTAAGTTTTAGTAATGAAATTAATTTTAATTTTAGAAATAATATTTGATATATAAATTATATGAAATATGCATATGTTTTAATAAGATCATATTATTTTTAATTTTTTAAATATAATGATTATTTTATAAAAATTCTCAAGTCATAAGTATAAGAATTAGTTAACCTAAATATTTTTTTAAATGAATTAGTTTGATTTTAAATGAATTAGTTTGAGTTAAGGTCACTCAAATAATTTATATATCAAAACTAAACATTTAAAGAGGATTTATTTTAGAAAGATAATGTCACAACTTAGGGTTCATGACCAACCCCTCAGAAAGCTGGAGGTAGGGCATAAAAACAACCTCCATCCATGGAGTGAGAGAATTAGGGCGCATAACCTTAGGTTTTCAAACTAGCTTTCCTAAAATAATCTAAGTTTATTTCATTCTTGAAATCAAGACCCTTAAATACCATCAGAATGAAGCAATAGAACATTTCCTTTGACACTGGAATTGAAATGAAATGCAGAGTAGAGCTCAAGAGCTTGAAAACACAAATATAAGAAGAATAATAAACTAAACAGTTTTTTAGTGCTATTTGATAGATAGACAGGACTTAGCAGTGCTATTTGAATACTTCATGGATACTTCAAGAGTCCAAAAGGCGATCCATTACCAGTTTCATAACTCTAGGAGCATCAACTGTCACAGCTACCTTTACGGTTGGCTTATTGGACCATTCATGGATTTCACCAAACCTGGCAACGAATAGAATGCAAATGCAAAAGTTAACTGAGTTTGTAGTACATGGTGAAGAAAAAATAAAATTCACAAAAGAGGATTGTGTGTAATTCCATTTCATAATCATCCATTACATTGGTCTTTTCATTGTTGGAAGCCTTTAATGAAAAGGACCCTCTACTTGGTCCTCCAAAGGTTAGCATGCCTCCTCATTATTTCTTTAAGACTTTTGTCACTAAATTATTCCCTAAAAAATCTAAAACACCACTGTGTTCATCCTAGAGACTGAATCGGTGACACAAAGTACTGATATGGTAACGGCGTAATCTTTGGATGATCAAGTAAATGGTTCATTAAAAGAATTAGCAGAGTATAAATGAAAAGGAAAGGAAGCAATCTTTTGAGCAAAAAGGAAGAGAGAAGAGAAAAGGTGAATTTCTTTCTTCCCTTTCACTAAAAATGTGATGTCTAGAGTAGAAGTGTAGAAAATGTGTTAGAGTAAGATGGTTGTAATGTGAATTGAAAGGTGAATTAATAGTACAGATGATATATTAATAGTATAAACACTAACACTTGCACATGTACATTGATATGACAAGTATAAGGCCATTACAGATAACTACTTAATCTTGCAGACCTTTTTAATAAATATAATTTTAAAGCAATCCTCAACAAAGCTATGCCCTACATGAAACAAATCAAAGAAAATTATATTATATGGGAAAATAAATCTTGACTGATTTGGACGGATTTACACCATTTGTAACCAACAAGTTGTACTGGTCTAGTCTTAGACACACACATGCCCCAAGTTTTCTTGACCTTAGTCCATTGTAGCAACATAAAATTTCGAACAAATTATAATAACACCTCTTGATATTTTTTCGAATTGCACAGAATGCTCATGTTTTTTAATGTTTACAATAAATCTACTTATAGGAGTACACATTGAAATATTTTTCAAACAATTAAGGGAGATTAGTGTAATGTATAAGGAGTATTAGTATAATGCACTGAAAATAATTAAGGGGTTTTCTGTAGATATCTAAAATGGAGGAATAGGTCAGACATGTGTAATATACTCTAAAAGTTTTTGTACATCAAAAGTATAATATATAAATCTAACAAATTAGAAACAAAAATGGAAATGTTAATACTCTAAGGTCCAAAACCCTCGGGATTAATGGTTTTGAACGCTGTTACGAAGATTAACAAACTATTGAAGATGTCATTGTTTTGCTGTCACAGAGAAGATGTTTTTTTGGCTTGGTCTTGTGAGTTTATTTGAAGCTTTGAAGTGCAGATGCTTGGCTTGAAATGAGAAGGATCAAGATTAAATTGACCAATACAAGATAAGAAATATTAGAGCAAAGGCTTACAACATGAGAAGACTGAAGAGTTCTACTGAAAACTAAGAATAGAAGCTCAAAAGGTAATGCTACGAGCTCAAGAATCCTGATGAAAGATGAGAAGAGAACACAGGACAAAAAGAAATCTAACACTACCTTAACAAACTATTTTTGCATGATTTAAGTATTAGAACTCTTAGTGTATTTATGTCTAACTCAATTCAATAAAACTAGTTTGGAGGGTGAGTTTTGCATTCTACTTATGTATTATAATCTGGTTTTATTCTTAGTCAATTTTGGATCTACAATACAGCCCCTCATGCTGAATAATAAACATCTTGAACGTGCGATTAGATATTTATGGATGGTCTAATAGGAACCCGATAACTGTGACATAATAGCCCTACAGAACTTGACTAGAATATACTCTTAATTGTTCTTATATCTAATAAGTGGGTTTATGCCTAACTCAATTTTTCAAAACCGGTTTGTAAAGTGAGAATTTCACCCTACTATATATTATAATTTGGCCTTATTCCTAATTGATGTGAGATCTCTAACAAGAACTATCAACAAAGTTAAAGTTAGCATGTAGACAATTATAGATAACTAAAATTATACTTTTGCCAAAATAAAAAAGTTGTGTAAAAGCATTACTATACAAGTCTAAGATCTTAACTAGGTCAGATCTTAGCCCATATCAATCATTTGCATCACACCAAGAAAACCATATAAAGAAATAACTAAACAAAACACGTGAAAATTAGACTTAATTCTGTAGGAACTTGCTCCATTTGCCAGTGATTTCTACCTTTTTTGTTTGTTGTAGAGTAATGTGAGTCCCCTTGTAATGCCACCCGTTTGAACTCTAACAATACCCTCTATACAAGTTACAAGTGAAGGATCAACAGCTGCAAGAACCACAGTTGGATCATGAAGGTAAACCCCTGTAAACAAAGTAAAAATAATTAGTAACTTAGACTATTAGATCTATATCAATTCTGCAATGCACTATGAAGACAAACCTTTGGTATTGTATGCCTCCTGATGGTAAGAGAAATATACATCTAAGATTTTGTGCAGGTATTGAGAAAATTTTCCATTTGAACTTGCCAAAATTTCTCGATCAGAACCTAGTCATTTTTTGTTTTTTAGATGAGTAAACCAGAACAGTGGTAAGTCTGCTGCCAGAAAAAGTTAAGTGACACACACCATAATTAAAACAGAACCATGCTGATGCTGTTTAACCTATGTTAACTTCTAATCAATACTAAAAAAGTGTAAAAAACACAACAAAAAATTTCAGAGTAGGTTTCATGAAACCACGGTTTCCAAATATTATGGATGAATATCATTCATGAATCTTCACCAAACAATTTAAACCTTTGTAAGAGTTGGCCATTGATGACCATCAAAGGAGAAAAAGAGGTTGGCGAAATTAGTCACAGTTTTTGGATTGTCATAACTTCATAAGAACCTTAAGAGAGCCACACCACGAAACCTAGCTATCATAGTTATAGATCCCAAGACCTTTTAAGCCCCATACTATAATCTCATACTTCAAATGTGGGACTCCCTCCCATGCCAGGGGTAAACACAACACGCTTCAATAGAAAAAACCCATATCTTCCAAAAAATATTTTGGGGTTTGATAGACAGTAAATGTACTACACAGTAATCTATTTCACTACTTATCCAGCGATATTTCTATGGGTTAGGCTCAGCTTAACTTTATATAAGTAAACTTACAAAATAGTAAACTAAAGAATTCCTACAAAATGTTGCTAGATCAACTGTGCGAGAACTTTGAAAAAAAAAATCAAATAAAATTACTATAGTTGAAGAAATAGTAAACTAAATAAGATTTAAAAACGGAAAAGTTGGATAAAATGACTACGTAAGTATAGCAAAAAGGAGCGCAAGGGAATTTGTGAAAGGGGTACTTGTTAGTATAACTTGATGGGTAACATTTATCCCCACTGCAAGTATATCTGCCCCACTTGTAAATACAACGTCTGCAGCATCTGGATCACCAAATATCTAGAGCCAAATCCAACCAATGAGTTAGGCAGATCGAGTTGTGAATGATATAATATTTTTATGAAGTTATTAAGAATTTGAATACAGGATGGAAATACTGACATTGGCTTCAGCAGCTGGATTCACATTGCCATTTACTGCGAAAGCCCCCCCAAGAATAACAATCTGTCCAATGTTCTTTACAAATTCTGGATCCAGCTGTATAGCCTGCAAAAATATAATATTGTCATGAAATGAAACACAGAATGAAGAGTAACATGAAAATGCCTTATTGGGAAATTGTAGATATATCATACCAAAGCAATATTTGTAAGCGGGCCCAATGCCACCACAGTGACTTTCCCAGGATTAAGTTTTGCTTGACGAACCAAAAAAGAAGCACCTGATTCTTCAATCGGCTTCCCCTTTGGTGGAGGAAAATTTTGGTTGCCAAGTCCATCTGCACCGTGGACAAAATCTGCAATACGAAGTTTTGTTCCTTTCTGCACAAAGAGACAAGGATGACTATAATTAGTTGAGTCAAAATGCACGAAATACTGCAGAAACAGAACTTTAAATTTCATACTGCTAACACGATTCAACTTTTTCAGTGAGGTGATCAAATACAATGCATTCTAAAAGAAAAGAAAAAAGATTTCAAAAGACAGCAAAAATAGTCTATTTATCTGTAGTATGAAAAGTGATAAAAATTTGCCGCTCATTCAGGTTGAAATGAGAAAAAGAATAGCTTGCTGACTGTAAAAAATTACTAATACGCATTTGTTCTTCACTAAAAATTTTAAGCGTGCTGACAATAATACAAATAGTATAAAAAGTACCCAAAGTATATGATTATTGTGTAGGTATTCAATTAAAGATCAAATATACTTACTAGTTATAAATTCTCATGTAACATGCACAGCAATTCCCAAAACAAAAACGAAAAGTAAAGGCGATAAAGATCAAAGTATGACCGACTTACAGTTAATGTCAGATGCGATCCTTCTGCCACGGGTATATCTGTTCTTCCAGCAACCTCCAACTGCATATGCAAGTAGAGTAGGAGGATTTTATCATTAATAAGTCAAGGGTCAACTTCATTCACCATAGAAAAGAAACCCTTTTGGGAAACAGTCCCAATATTCTTACCAAATGCAAGGCATTTCTGGTGGCCAGAGTGGTGTAAACATTTCCATAGATGGTTGTGAGTCCAATAACTTCAACCTCTGGTGATTGAAGAGCAACGAATATTGCCATGGCATCATCTACAGAAACCAGTGGCAATTCTCAGAGAGACTAGGAATTGCAAAAACCAAGCAGACAAAGGGTCCAATTGATAAAAGAAAACAGTTAAAGTTTGTTCTGAGATCAGAAGCGGAGAAGCAGAAACTTACAACTTCAAGTTGATTTGGATTAGCAAAAGAAATAACAAAGTAAATAAAAATAAAAATAAAAAATTGAAAGGCAGATATGTGTGTTACGTTACCGATGCCAGGGTCGGTATCAATTATGATCTTCTTTGGTGCCGCATCCGCAGCCATATCTTTCAGAAGTAATGAATTCAGTTGTTTGAGAAGCAAATCGGAATTGGAATTGATGCTGTTATATTTTACTGGAGTGGAGAATGCAGAGAGAATGATTTATTCCAAATAATTATTTATTTGAAAGCAATCCACATGTTATGGTCTTATTATAATATTTTACACTGCAATGAGCAATCAACACCAATATTAAAAATCAAATGAGAATAACCTTTGGGTCTTGTTTTGTAGTGAAAACTGAGGGAGAAGGACTCAAACTTTACCCTTTCTACTTCTCAAAATGCAAACTCATTTCGCTATGTGCCAAACTTTTATTTATGTCACCTATCCAACCAAAATGAATCTTAATCAAATTTAACTAAAATAGATTATTAATAAAATATTATGAAGTTATATTGTTTAAATTGAATCAAATTTTCTCACATAATGTGAAGTTGTTGAATTAAAAATTCAATTTTTTATTCTCCTTGTTCATGTGATTTTTTACTGTACAATTTTCTTAATATATATAATAAAATCGTATTAATATTTATAATAAAATACTACATAAATGTGATTTCGTATCAAAAGATAAAATTCTATTAGATATTATCTAGAGTTAATAAAAAAAAATTCACATAATGAAGATGTTGAATTTATGTCACTTTTTTTTTCTATCTCCTTATTAATGTGATTTTATGGCAAACAATTTTCTACTTTATATTGTGTAAATATAAAATCTGACTATTATGCATACTAACATACTATAGATATGTAGGGGAAGATATAATTATTTCTAAAAATAACAGAAAAATGTATAAATGATAAATAATACGGGGGACTCAAGTTATTAATAAAAATATGAGCATTTTAACAAATTTCTAATATGCGGATGTGAAATAAATCTGCATCCTAGATATAGACATATAGATTTAAAATAAATAAATTACTAATCGAATACTTCGTAGTTTAAAATAATCTTATTTATAATATGGTTTTATGATAATTGATTGTTATGATAGATAATCCAAAATAATCGAATGTTGATATTGGTGTCCAAGTTTGAATTTTAACGCAAAAAAAAAATATTAAATAAAAATAATTTTAAAATGTAAAGTGAAATTAAAATTATAAATTTTAAAATATTATACAAACATAATTTTATAATTTCTATGATAATTCATTGATTTGAACGTCAATAAAATAAAATAAAACTTGAGAATATGAATTTTAATTTATAAAAGTAAAAAAAAAACCTAAAAAATAATATAAAAGTTTGAAGTTTAACTTAATTTAATATTATTTAAAAACGTTAGAAATACGAATTATATAGTATAAATATGTGTAACATATAAAATATAAGAGTTGATTTGTCCTTTATTTAAAATTATATGGTGATTATTATTATTATTATTATTAAAATACATTTTTTTAGAATGATAAATCATAATCCTCTTACTTCTTGCTACTAAAATAAAATCAATAAGAAGAAAATAATGGTTTAAAAGAATTGATAAGAGAAAAATGAATTTTATATATATATATATATATATATATATATATATATATATATATATATATTTGTGTGTGTATCATTAATTGAAAGTGCATGAACAGAAACAAAGAAAATTTTACTTAAAAATTATTTTTTTAAATAGAAATAAAAAACGAGACATTATGATTGAGGAGGGCTCAGGCAAGGTCAAATTATTAGATCAATGTTTAGGCATCTTGAAGCAAACAAAGAGTCGGAGGCACTTGTGCAGATTAAAATTCTGACTAGTTTGAGCTTTGAGGATTATTGTAAAAATTGTGAAAAGTAGAATAGAAAAATTTGGTTTTTCGTAAATAGCCCTAGATGCCTTGGAAATTATAAAAGACACATAGGTTAGGGTTTTAGACGTATAGGATTTGAACATGTTGCGCCTATCTAATGGCGCCTAGTTTAGGAAAGAGTAGCTTGCTCCACACGCTAGGTTACCCTAACCCTCACGTGTGGCGCAAGTTAGGGTTCCCAACGCTAGCTTCTTCCATACAGCTTGTAAGGCAAGCTAGGATTTCTAACCCTAATTTCTTGTATACTCTACCTTAACTTGCTAGAGAAGCTACTAGCTTTTTCTTCTTCTATAAATAAGAGGTTTAGAAACCTCCATTGTAGACTTGATTTTGAGTAATGATACACTGTCAAATTTTCAGCACATTGCAAAATAATCATCGAATGTTGATATTGGTGTCCAAGTTTGAAATGCAATTAACGCAAAAAAAAAAACATTAAATAAAAATAATTTTAAAACGTGCAATGAAATTAAAATTATAAATTTTAAAATATCATACAAACATAATTTTATAATTTCTATTATAATTCATTGATTTGAACGTCAATAAAATAAAATAAAACTTGAGAATATGAATTTTAATTTATAAAAGTAAAAAAAAAACTAAAAAGTAATATAAAAGTTTGAACTTTAACTTAATTTAATATTATTTAAAAACGTTAGAAATACGAATTATATAGTATAAATATGTGTAACATATAAAATATAAGAGTTGATTTGTCCTTTATCTAAAATTATATGGTGATTATTATTATTATTATTATTAAAATACTTTTTTTAGAATGATAAATCATAATCCTCTTACTTCTTGCTACTAAAATAAAATCAATAAGAAGAAAATAATGGTTTAAAAGAATTGATAAGAGAAAAATGAATTATATATATATATATATATATATATATATATATATATTTATTTATTTATTTGTGTGTATCATCAATTGAAAGTGCATGAATACAAACCGAGAAAATTTTACTTAAAAAATATTTTTTTCAAATAGAAATAAAAAACGAGGCATTAGCTATAAAAGATTGGATTGAAAAGAAATCTTATATAATTAAATTACAAATACAGAAATAAATATGTAAAAGTAAGAAAAAATATATTATACAAAAACTTAATATTTGTCTATTCCTACTGTATCTGTGGCTAGCCCATTCTAACAAGAAATCGGGAAGACAGGATGAATGGAGATGTCTGGTAACTTCAATTTATAAGCTATAGAGCCAATTCTAGGCAGCACCTAAGGGACCAAAATACCTCATTCTTTGCATCATTCTCGTAGCAGATAATAGAAGGTGGATCTCTGTCCAAAACATCATTCAAAGGAGTCATCCCTATCATGAAATGATGCGTTATACCGAAACTGAGCCCACGGGTAACAGAAAACAAAACATCACAAGTACATTTTTAATGTTTTGTTAAACACCTTGGTTTCTCCATGAGTTTTGGGGTGATAAGAGGAGTTCATGGCTAAGGTAGTACCTTAAGCCTCCAACAATTGCTTCCAAAAAACAGCTGATAACCTTTTTACTAGTGAAAGCCTCAACTAGAATTTTACTGTTAAAGTCAACCTTCAAAAGAATGAAATGACCATATTTACACAATCTATCAACAATAACCATGTGAGGATAGCAGACGACTGATGAAATCCACAACAATATCATTCCAAATTTATTGAGAAATGGCAAAGGTTGCAGAATGTCTGGTGGCAATGTGTGATCAACTTTGGCTTGCTGACAAACACTGTATTGTTTCACAAAAACTTCTAATATCATGCTGCATCTTGGGCCAGTAGAATGAGCCAAATCCTTGCTACAGTTTTAGTTACACCAGCATGGCCACCCATTTTTGAAGCATCACATTATTGCATAATGTGAGTCATCAGAGAAGGGTTGTAAGGAATCATAGGTCTACCCTTCCAAAAAATAACCCATCTTTAATTTTGAATAACAAACTTATGATCCAACCAATAATTCCTGAGTTTGAATAAAGCCTCGGAAGTAGCATAAAATTCTCTAGTATATGCAAACTATGGGAAAAAAAGGCTATAGGATGGTGGTTTTGATTCGACACAGCTCGAATACCCAAACCGGAAGCATCAACCTCCAATATGAGTGGCTCATTAAAATTATGGAATAGTTAGGACAGGTCTAGATGTCATAGCCTTTTTAAGGTGTATGAAATTTGTGGTAGCATAGTTAGTCCGATAAAAAGAATCCTTTGCCAACAGATCAATCAAGGGAGCAGCTACATTAGCGTAATGTTTAACGAAACTTCGCTAGTAACCTATCTCCACAGCAACACAAGAAATTGTGACCCAAATAATTAATTTCCTAAACACCAAAAGCATTTAGAGAATTAGCAAACATTTGATGTTGTTGTAAGAGGGCCAAAGTCCGAAACAACGTCCAACTGCTATAAATGATCTTTCCATGTAAGAGTGTAGATTGATATATAATCGGTTCTTGCAAGACCGGTTAGTCCTATGATCATCTAATCTTCGGTCGGACTGCTTCCAAGTTTTTAGTGTAGCTTTCTCCTATATAATGGTCCAAGTGTTAAAGGGTGAATAGGATCAGAGTAAGAGTAAGGATACCCTATCCTATTTATAGTGGTTCTAGATGGGCATTTGGGTGGTTAGACTGGAGGCCTAATTAGTTAAGGGTCTTTTTTGTGTTTTGTCTCGCGTGTCCATAATTATCACTACGTGTCTGTTTGTCAATGTCACATGTTCTAAAAAGAATTATAAGTGTTGACCGAGATATCGAGATCTCGGTCGCTTCATGAGTTGGTCCTTTCTCAAGCGTGGCTGGATTGTACTTGGTTGGCTTACAAGGTTGTGACATCTCAATTATGACCGAGATATTATTAGCCGATGAGATTTGTTACGCAATTGTGGATTGGATAAGTCAGTCGGTCGGCCCTATAGTACATAATCAAATAACACCAAGACAAACTTTCTCAATGATCCCTTAAAATTATCATTTATTAAGCAATGGAAAGTGGCATATCATTAGTTAACTCAAATGACATTCATAATGTCTGCAGTGTGTTCTAAAGGTAGGCAACCTATTATCGATACAACAAGATTTGATGATATCCGAATCTTACATCCAATTTTGAGAAGATAGTTGCACCATACAATTAAACAATTATCTCATCCACTCTAGGAATGAGAAAACAATCCTTGATAATAATGGCATTAAGAGTTTTACAATCAATGCAAGCCCACAAAGAACCACCCTTCTTTTCAACCAAGATAATAGAGAAATAGAATGGAGTCTTACTAGGTGGAATAATTCTTTCTTGTAATATACCAGTCACCAATTTCAAAATTTTCTCCTTCTGCAAAGGGGATACCTGTAAGGTTTAACCTTAATAGGTTATCAACCTTCAACCAATGGTATGGAATGATCAGGTGTTCTAGGGAGTGGTACACTTGAAAGGATACTAAACACTAAACTATAATTAAGAAGTAAGAAAGTAAATTGGTTTCATATCTAGTAGAAATTCCAATGATGAAAACTAATGATAACTCTCCAAGCAAATGCATGCTAAAAATTTTGGCAATTGAATCATTATGTTGTTGGGGTGACATTAATTGTCCTATGATGAATATCAATTGATGTTTAGAAACAGTTACATCCTGATTATTAGATATAGTTTTTACTGTCCTATGACGAATATCAATTGATTGATGTTTAGTTATACTCTTAAGTAGAAAGACTTATATCCTAATTATTAAATATAGTTTTCATGGTAATGATAAACGATCAATCCAATAATTAATATTAAAACCAAGATCATGAGTTCAATTTTAAAAATTAATATTAAAACTAAGATCATGAATTCAATTTTAAAAATAAGATTGGATCCAACAATTAATATTAGAACCAAAGTTATAAGATCTATTTTCAATAAAATAATTATAAAAAAATTATTACATATGACATTTATTATCCCTAATAGAAGGAGGTGAGTCAAGCGTCACAACTAAGTAACAATCGGAACAAGTTGAGCATTGGACAATTGTAAGGTGAAAGTCCAAATTGAGATTCTAACGTGCCAGTAAGGTTAGCATACCGGTCAAATGTTGTAGCATCTGAAACCATGTAACCACTTCTTTATAAAAAATAATGGTAACTATATCAACTTGCCCTACATCGGGAATGTTATGGTAATAGAAGAACTTCTCAACTTTAAAAATCCACTCAAGAACTGGGGTGTAACCAACAAAATGAGGAAAACCAAGTGGAATATCCTTGACACGAAGCCACCACGTGGCTAAGAGTGATTTGAATCAATAAATCCAACAGCTTTTGAAGTTGATCAATACGCACTTACACGTAATCTACACTTGATTAGTATTATTAGGCTGCTCGTTATCCTGTCCCTCTAATAAATTCATCAATCGACAAAACTCCTAACTTTGAGATTATACTTCGTTTTATAAATCCCCTACTCTAGTATTCTCAGTGATGGGGTTAAGTGAAAACACCAATGAAAACAGTAGTTCGTTTTTTACCTTTTTCCTTAAGAACAAAGATCTTAGATGGTGATATAGTGGTATTTCCGATGCAACGCAAACACAAGATTGCGAAATCTTATGCCAAAAATAAAGATCCATCTTTAGAAAAGTAATGCATTTGAATCTCCACGATACAAAACTATCAACGTCCAATCATAATAGTAAGGCATTTACTATATAATTTTACAATAAATTCAAGAAAAACATCTTCAAGTTATAAGAAATATGGAACGCCTGTCCTGGGGCCTCTCATCTGGTTGTTCTCCTCTGTTTCAGTAAAAAATTTAACTTCTCTCTCCTGTTTCAACAAAAACAAAATGTAAGTCTATAAACAAAATGCTGTAAGTAAGATCACAGCCACGAAATCCAAGCATCCTAACAAATTTTTCAACACTCAAAATCAGGCATGCTGCAAATTTGTTTGTGATTTCTATACAAATCATATTTTACCCATCAATATTTCAATTTGTTTGTGATTTCTATACAAATCATATTCCAGTCACCAAGCTATTTCATCCAATCTTCTCTCATTTCTATACAAATCATATTTTACCCATCAATAAATTCGTCATTCTTTTATTTGATGGTATTGTAACACAATTTCTCAATTTAAGGTTCGTTAGTGTTTGTGAATTTATATTTCAAGCATTCATCTATGCCAAAATTTGAACAACATGTACAACAAAATATATAAAACTTCATATTTAGTAATTTTCCGATATAAATACTTTACAGAATTTTATATTCATTAATATTTTAATAATGTTCATGATCGTGAATAAATATTTTATAGGATTTTAGTTTGTTTTAAGTATAAACCCACTCACTACTTGCCTGTTTACTCCGTGTAAAAAAATCCAGGCACAAGCACAACAACTCCAAGGTTTATGCGAGTAAATTTTTTATAGAAAAAAGGGACAATAAACTTCAATCCATAACCAGGAGAAGCACTAATACTGCTAAGAAAGAAACAGCTTTCAGTTGCCACCATCATGTATTCATATTTCAGACTCAGAAAGCAGCAGCTTAAAGGATAGAACCCCTATTGCCTTTTCTTACTTAATGACCTCCATCTTACTATCCAAATACAAGATAATATAAAAACCACTACTATGGATCCAGAGTGCAGTTCTCTAATTCTATCCGTACTTGATAAATACCAACTAACAATCATTTAACATTATTGTCTTTTGGCACATCATCTGTGACTGACCACATCATACACGCATCAGTATTCAAACTGTATTAGACTCACCGGTTTATCCCTCAATAAGTCATTCTCTGTGCTGAATAGCACCATTCAAATATTGAGAGAAAAAAGTCCCCCACTAGTAAGAAGAAACGTATCATCCTCCATCTCTCAAATCTTAAGTTCTTTAATATGAAGGGCAAACAAAAATGAATCCTAATATTTGACTTATTAAGGAAAGAGGTGGTGGTTTAAAAGTTCTTCCTTGATACAAAATAAGCTATAAAACAAAAGCCCCAAAGACATCATAAGGCAGAATGATGCAGTAACTAGATAATCCGGAAAACATTTAATAAAACAAGTTTCAGTTGACTCACCATATTTTCATTGAAACTAAGAATAGAAGCTACATTTCCACAGCGGTAACAGTAATTAGGTGCAGACCATACCTGCAAAATTAAAACGAATTACTCTATTGATCTCATAAGGCTCAGCTAAAACTGTAGTTTATATTTTTATTCGAAAGTTAAATTGATAGGAACTTGGGTATTATGGGACGTTTAAGTCCCATATCGAGTAGTATGGGATGGTTGGTGGAACGCTATATTTTCATCCAAGTTTCTCATATCCTTCAATGTGAGACAAACCCTTGATCAAGGCATTGGCACTGCCCATCCCAATAGTTAATTAAAAGAATGAAAAATCTTAAATTTTCAAAAGAAATAGATACGTACAGTCACAAGGCCTTTATCCTGGAACATATACTTGAGACCTTCTTGAACAAGTTGGTGTGCTCGACAAACAAGATCAAGATTGTTTATGTGATTGAACTGCAAGAAAATAATGCCCTTGTAAAATTCACACATAATGTTCAATACTTCAATTCAATAAGCAATTCACTATTGAATTACATTACCTCAGAAGTGACCCGGGATCCAAAAAGCCAACCAGCTCCACGGGGACTGACTGCCCATGTTTCAATATCTTCTGGATCACTCCACATCAGATCACAAAATGGCCCCTCATGAGGAATTTCACAATTCCTTTCAATGACCCTTATCTGTCAAATGGATATTAATTGTTACATTTCAAACCAATCTATCTATCTATCTATATCTATATCTATCTAGACACACACACACACACACACATAAAGATTCACCTATAAAAGGCAACACAAATTCAGTTAAACAAATACATGGTTGTCAAACTCACAAGTCAACCTGTCAACTAGGCCAATAACGTTGCTACCCAAGGAATACTGAGTTGAAGTGGATGATATGGAAATGTGGTGAGTAGACCTGAGAGGAATTGGGTAGAGACCCATAAACTTGTACATCCATGGGCATTTGTTTCCTGCCTTCACTGTTTGGTTAATTTGGAGGTGCTGTACTCTTTGTTGATCGGTTAGTTAGTTTATGATACTCCGTGCTTCACAATTGATTGGCTGGTTGTGTTGAGTGGTAATGTAGTTGATTTGTTCATTGCTAATGTTGAATACTGACTATGGACATGGCATTAAAATCTATTTGTATACTACAATGGGTTATAGGGTTTTAAATATTTTCTTCTATTGAGTGACCACAAGTTAGTGTAGACTGTTGAGTTTGACAACCTTGAAAATAATAGAAATGAACACAACAATCTATGAAATGCCTGTTTATTATAATGCTGAAAAAGCAACTTCAAGAATTTAGACAACTATTCATCAAGAATTATTTTTCAGTACTGTTAAACATTAAACTCAACAAATACGCCAAAATGAAATAAGAAAGACCACAGTATTTCTAATTCAAACAAAAATAGATCACATTATTAATTGATTAGTAAAAAAAAGAGTAGGGAAAAGGGAAAATCCAACTTGATAAAGAATTACTAATTTGTTCAAATAGTGATATTTTAGTTTCAGAATAAGCTGGGAAGCATGAGGCATAGCTAACTTCAAAGTTTAAATCCATTTTGATCCCCATAGTTTTGCCAATGTGTAATTTTGATTCCTATAATAATTTAATAGAATATTTGGTCCTCTAAGTTTTCAAAATTGAGCAATTTTAGTTCAACATAATATATCATCTAAGTACTAAAAAAAACTGTAACATATCTTCTGAGGTAAAAATACTAAAGCTTATACTTAAATATTGTTATTATCATTTTACATAAATAAGTAACTAATATTGTTATCATTGACGGACATGTCAACATTCTCTGTTAGAAATTGAAAAACATATTACATTAGCAGTGGACTAGAATTGCTTAATTCTATAAAACTAAAGAACCAAATGTACAATAAACTTTTATAGGCATCAAAATTGCACATTCACAAAATGGTAAGGACCAAAATTTTGACTTAAGCATAATCTAAATTGATACTTCACACTGTGAAACAAGTCAAGAGGTAATTTACAAGAACTTCATAACACATGCATCATCCCTAAATATGATGTATCCAAACACAGAAAATGTGAGGATAGGCATACTCACATAAACAATGTAACAAATTCGAATGAACCTTAAACTAAGACAATATTGAGGTTGACCAGCAACTAAAAGTGAAGGTTAGAGAGACAACCTGGTCAATTGTTCGAATGTCTGGAGAAAGGCCACCATGAACACAAAGCACCTGAGTAAACCAAAGCCAAAAAAAAGACTTATTCTTTTTTCAAACAGAATTTGCAATAAAAAGCCTGGAGCACTGCCTACATGTGCATTTGGAAAATAGAAGGACTAATGGAGAGAGTAAAAAGTGATTTACAGTTCCATCTATAATTGCGGAAAGTGTAAGATAGTCAAAAACATCTGTACAATATCGCCAAGCATTAGCATTCCCATACTTCCTCTGGCATTCATCATAAAATCCATAGACCTAGTAAAACATAAAATTACAAAATTAACATAAAATGGCATGACAGAATTCAACATCTCTGATTTCGAAACTTAGAACTTCCACAACTCACACATAAACAGAAATTCATAAATTTTAACATTTTTAACTACAGAATAAGCTAAAAGGAAAAACTAGGGAGATAGCTCCTAAGTCCCTACACCACTTGATGAATTATACAATCACTGGAATCCTAATCCTTTTAACAGAACAAAATATCGCAATTTTATCATAGTTACATATCCCATCCAACTATGGAACCTAATTGCATAAGGTAGATATATATATATAACATAAGACAATCCAGTACAATAGGCTCCCACCTAATGGGGTCAGAGAAGGGTATATGTATGCAGGCCTACCAAGATTTGAACCCATGATGTCCAAATCAAAGGTTTAACAGTGTGCCAAGGTCAATCAAAAGGCAGATACAAGTCAAAATATATTGAATAAACAAAACACCATTATACATTGGTTCTAGAAAATGTTTTCTATTTTAATTTTCTATTAAAGATGTCAGGTTTATACACTTTTAATAAATTATAATTTTGAATGAAGTTAAAAAAAAAAATAGAATAAAGAGAATATATCTTATTTTTGTTAATAAATAATTCATAATTAGAAAATTTGAATTATTTGTACATGTATCCTTAATATATTATGTTCAAAGACTAAAACTAAATTCTTGATAATTCCTATAATAATCTAACTTGAACTAGACATTATTCTAACATCAATGACCGATACATACTTCTTGCTATCCAAATGCAATGAAAATACATGTCACCCTGCAATATCAAAGGCAATTAGTGACTAAGTCTAAAAGGGTGAAATTAACAATAGTGATCACCGATCCAAATCAGGTAACCAGTGAACAAAAACCACAAAGGCTAACTAGCATAGTTCAAATTTTATGCAGAAATCAGATTTCCACTTCACTTATTCAATCCCAAACCCCAATCCATGGAAAATTAGATTCTGTTTGTATTCAAACCTAAGCAATCATCTCCTAACTTCCATTGCAATTTTGGGAAAATCCTATTGGTAGACTATTCTGGAAAACTATTTCTTCTTAAGAAATTTCAAGAGAATCCAATTTAAAATTGCTAAGGATGACATGAAATGACGTCGTGCATAATCACATAACAACCACTGCCTAAGGTTAGAATTGACATAAGCTACAATGAGACGGAGAAGAAAACTTCAACAGCCCTCCGATTTTGTACCACTGTTTACTGAAAATAAAATCCAACAAGTCTAGAGAGTTATGTATATCATTGTTCAGGTAACATGATAACATCAATGAACTAATCAAATAATCATATAGAAAATCCCTAGTAAGATTCAGATTAGTATGTTAGAGTGCGATGGAGCAAAATCCTACTCTTTCGGATAATCTGTTTTCCTACTGCTTGCTTAGAATAATTCATGGCAGATACAACTAGACAAGCTTGTGATAGAATACAAACATACCTGTGTTAGTTGTCTACTTTCATGGTTTCCACGTAGAAGGGTAATATTAGCTGGGTATCTATGAAGTTAAACAAAAATAAAAGATGCATAAATAAAAAAGAAACGAATTTATATAATCACAATAATTCTAATTCTAGTTTCTAAAATTTGAGATCCAAACATGTTCACTAAATTACTACCATAATCTTCTTAAACATAAAGATAGCATATCCGAAAGCCAAGTGACGTGAACAAGTTAAGGCAGATGCAAGCATACATGGAAACAACATACCTAGCTTTTAGAAGTAAAAGGATGGTGAATACTTCAAGACTATTGTAACCCCGATCAACAAAGTCCCCCTGCCACACATTTAGGGAAGATATAGCACTTAAGAAAGGATATGTTGTAAAAATGGGTATCCAGTTCCAAAAGAGAATCGTACTGGTACATAAATAAATACATACATACATACCATAAAAATGTAATTTGTCTCTGGCACATGACCCCCGGTCTGGAAAAGTTTCATCAGATCATGAAACTGACCGTGAATATCACCACAAACCGTCACTGGACTATTGACAGGCTGCACATTTGACTCTTCAATAAGGATCTCTTTAACCTGACATGTCAATAGTCACTCGTCAGTTAAATTTAAAACTTAAACTGAAAACTAAAGCTGCAACAAGGCACATAGCACCAGAGTTACACAAAGAATATAGTAATAGTAGTGCACATAAAACAGAAGCAGAGCACAAATCGGGGGACAGACAGCGCCTGCCCTAAAGATCGTCTACGATGCAAATTGGGTCTTCCGTTGTGAAAAAATAGGTTATGAATAGAGGAAAAGAGCAGATGATTGATGCAATTGATTTGAAGATTTGACAGAGTTTGGGCAGCAATTGAAAGAGAAACCCTAAAAGTTGAAAGAGTGTGTGTACGTACATATTCGCAAAGAAGTTGAAGCTCGTCCTCAAGAAGGTGCTGCCCATCCTTCACCTTGGAGATCCACTGGTCCAAATCCATTTCACACTTCAGGCCTCCTCCTTCCGCTGCCAAACACAACTCAAACACACTGCTCCTACCCTTCCCACCGGTCAACAATAAACAATTTTTTAGGATCTTAATTTTTTTTTCCCCTATTTCCTAAACCAAATCAAATCCTCTCACCAATAACCAATTGTTGTTGTTATTATTACACAGAAAAAACATGTCTAAGAAATATGATTTATTAAAAATATTATCTCTAAAATATAAATTTTCCTTTGTTAATTATTTTATTTTTGTGATTTGAACTTTAAATTTCGAACGTAGCTGGAAAACGATTTCATATTTATAGCAAATTGAATTATCATTTAGGTTCAATGCTTAGAATTTAGGTTTCGATCACAAGTTTTTTTTTATATTGTTTTTCTTAAAGTAATAATTCTTACCAAATAATTAGGAGATTAATAAAAAATTTAAAATTGAATCATTAAGAAATTAATAATTTTATCGACTCTATAAAATGGTAGATGAAAATGTTTATATGAAGATAATTTAAGCTAAAAAACTATATATTGATGAAATTAACCATATTACATTTGTTACTTTGATTAGCTTATTTTTATATTGTTCGTAAAACTTTCCTTTACCAAAACAAAATTGGAATTAGACATCTATGTATGTGAATATCATCTAATTATATATGCATGGACATATAGATAAACATATATGTATATATATATAATATAAAAAAATATAAAATTATAATAGTATAGTATCACCAAAATCTATGTGAAATTGACAGTCCTACATTGATTGTATATGGTCAACAATATTATTATAAATTTTTTTGTCAAATTTTGTTAAGAAATAATAATAATAAATAATATTTTATTAATATATTTCAAAAGTAAAAACATTGAGTAAATTTTGATATATGCGAGTAGAGTATGAAATAATTTTAAACTAATATATAGTTTGAATACTTAATAAATAATTTTAAAACAATATAACAATTAAAATTTATTTTTATCTAGTAGTATGAAACTATTTCAACTATGTTGAGGCTAAGTAAATCACATTCTATAAATATTTCTTTTAGACTTTTTAATCCAACTTCGACAAAAAAATAAATTTGAAATATCTTTTAACTTTTTTGACATGTTTTTTTAAGAAAAATATTAGGATCCATCAATTTAAGAAGGTTCTGAAAATAATATCTATTATTGTACACGGAATTTGTAAAAAAGGATTAAAATAATACATAAAAAAAAATAACGACTAGAATAAACTAATTTAGAGGAAATGTCAAAGATAAGTGAAATAAAGATTTCTCACTTAAAAAAAATATTTGAAATAAAGATCCATGAAGAAAAACATTTGTATTCTTAAGACAATTTTAATAAATCAAATTGTTTTCATTAATCAAGTGTAATTTGTAAAAAAAATTCTTTTATTTATAGATGAGGATTTTGGTCATTTTTATTAAATGGTGATAATTACACTAATCTAAATACTAAACTAGTGATTACACTAATATAATAATTATACTAATATGAACATTAATATAATGACTAAATAGAACTAATAAAATAAGTTGTCTAGGTGGTTGTGTTGTTGGACAAAAATAACATGTGTCCTGAAACCTGTGAAGATAGTTACAAAGTTCACATGATGAGCTAATTAGGTTTATGCATGTGCTTAAATGTTTTAGTCATAAGTAATCATGAGTTAATTAGTCACATACATATGCATTTCTACTTCTTTTTCTTTATCTAAATTTTTAGAATATTCTAGAAACTTTAAGAACGTTATAGAAACTTCTAAAATTTTTCAAATTATTTTCTTCCTATTTTATTCTTTAAGATTTATAATACTTCCTCCTTATATTCTTCTTGTTTCTTCTAAACTCTTGTTATTTTTCCTTATACTTAATGTTCACTTGAGGTTCACATCATCCTTCCCATTTTGAAGAAAAATTGACACTAATTTCACATCTACCATACTTATAAGAAACAATTAACAATCCTCTAAGATCAAAGTCGTAAATAATTTTTACTAAGTTACTTGGAATATCATATTCATATTTGAAATCCATGTTGGAATCATCTAAGCCTAAGAAATGCATTTTCCTTTTATTTTTATTTGTTTTTGAAGCATGCATAAGATGGTGATAGATTCATGTCTTTCTATATGTGTTATTTGAGAATGCATTAAGTCACATAATTTTGTATGGAAACTAAACAATGTTCAAGTGACAAAGATTTTTTCTCTTGAGTAATATATTTTTCTTGAAGTTCATTGATTCCTTGTATTAGCCTGACCATGAAAGATCAAGGATTCCATGAGGTACTTTGATTCCCTCTTTTGGTAGGTCCATCTCTATACCCTTGCTTATCTTCATGTCTAAGGAAAAAGGAACAATAGTGGAAGCCAAATCTAAATAGCTAGTAATTGGTAAATCTATTGTCTTATTGTTAAAACGTTCTTTGGTGAGGTGAAAATTGTAGGAATAGCTAGTAACATAAGGAAACTTTAATGGGGCCAAGACTTAATTTGCAATAGAAAGAACCAATCAAGCATATCACCTAACACAAAAACGAAAAGCACAACAGAACAAGTTTTTATAGTGATGTCCTTTTATATTATTAATATTATTTTTATTCAACATGTTACATATTAGACTATTAAAACATATATCGTCTACTAGGTAATTCTAGGTAATTCTGAAAAAGAAATACTTTTGTCTTATATCAGTATTAATCAAATTGATCCTTAAAATAGTTGATTAGTTGAATTTTAGTATAGAAAAGCTTTTACCAGAAGTAGCATGAATAGAAATAGACATTCATATTGGATAATTTAGATGGAGTATAAGGATTTATTTATTGAAATAGTACTAAAAGCTGGCATAAAGTAATGAAATAATGAACCGAAGACTAAATTGAAATCTTCTGCCCAAACTTTCACACATTCATCTAATGATTACCATAACATAGTAAAGAATCATCCATTACAGATAAATGATGAAAGTAGTTATTCATTGTTATTTATATTCACGAAAACTTTGTATTAAGTGTTATAGTGAACTAAGGGTTCCAATTAAAATAGGTGACCAATCTTATTGTAATTCGTCTAACGAACTATTTTAACTACATAAGTTATCATCCACTAAAAAGAAATAACATTTGAAGTATCAGACCATAGTTAACTTTGTTTACATAAGCTTGCAATAAGTTTTTAAGGATAATAACTTCCATTAAGTTCAAACATGTTTACATAAATATTTTATATCAACTCTATATTACATGAGAGTCTACGTATTAAAGTCTCACATCTACTCTTTATATTATACAAATTTCTTTCTTACGCTAATTATACAATATCTCTCTCTAATAATATTTTACATCACAATGTTGGTGGAAATAAATTAACCAAGGGATTACTATATACTGCTGGTGGCAAGAAGAAAGTCACCACTGTCGGTCCATCCAAAACTAAATGGACATTTAGACCTGTGAGAAAGTTAATGTAGAGTGGGCAAGTCCTTGAAAAGCAATAGAATTCTACACCACGTTAGTACTCCATCCATTCTCAGATAAGTGAATAAAAATATCAATAGGAATTTGGGAAGTTTGGGCATCCATCAATTTCTTATAATTATAACTATATGTATGATAAATAAAAGAAATGAGAAAATTAAAATATATGTTAGCACCAATGGGCTACTGTGATAATTTGATGAAGCCAACCAAGTGAAGATGTTCAAGACCTTATGAGCATATGTGGAATGCATAAAGATTTCATGAAGATTGAAGACTTGGTCTAGAACTTAGGAGTGTGTGTTGTGGGGTAAGTTTGAGGTCTAATCAGTGATGCATGCAATCTTAATCAATGATAAGCTCCACAAGTATTTTCTGTATTAACAAAAGTTTTGAGAAATCATTAAAATCAAACTTGCGTTTTGAACAACTGTTTTAACTAATTGGAGAAAAACAGTCGACCATTTGAGAAATCAATCGACTGAATTTTAAATGACAGTTGTCTATAAATAACTGACGCGAAATTTTGAAAGATACGAAAAATCATTCTAAACATTTTCTGAGCAAGAACATTTGAGATTTCAAAGAGAGCAAAAGCGCCCTTAAGTCTAGTGATCAAAGATCAATCAACTTTTTCATCAAAGAACTGTTTTCTTGAACTGCTACTGGAGCTTTGATTTGACTGAGACAGTTTCTTCACTGATTTGATCATCAGACTAAGCCTTCTATACCCTTTCTTTATTACTTTTGTAATCCTTTGTATAGAAGTACTTGTATTGCTGTGATTGTGTTAATCTTTCATCTGTATTGAAACTGCTACTGCGTTCTTGAATTACTGGGGTGTAATTCGTGGTACAGTGGGAGTGTACTGGTGGTTCGCCTACTGCGGGGTGCAATGTGAGGTGGTTCTGGGTTATACAGTGGGTTGTATAACTGTGACTTGTTGTGGGTTTCAGCAAGGGAGCTCTTGAAACACACAGTGGGTTTCTGTGTGGTTTCTTGTTCTGTTGTGGGTTCAGTGGTTTGTTGTTCTATTGTGGATTCAGTAGTGGTCTACTGCGGGTTGCAGTGAGACGTTTCTAGGTTATACAGTGGACTCTGTATAACTGTGACTTGCTGTGGGTTTCAGCAAGGGAGTTCTTGAAATGCACAGTGGACGCTGTGTGGTTTCTTGGTCTGTTGTAGGTTCAGCAGTGGTTGTTGCGAGTGTAGTGTATTCTTGTCGTGGGCAAGTGTTGTAAACTTGATCAGTTGATCATTTTTAGTGAAATCCTTACTGTGTGTGAGGGACTGGACGTAGCCCGTTTGGTGGGTGAACCAGTATAAAAACCTTTGTGTTCTTGAATCTTCTTTCTCCTTCTTGATCACTGATTTAATTGACTGGTTCACTGTATAAACTATTTTCAGAATCTATAAATGAACTATAATTGATTTAAGACTTAAACATCTTTTAATAATTGTTTCTTTAATAAAAAGAATTTTATTTTTGATTGATTCATAATAATTCGAATTGGTGATTGAATCGAAGTTGATCTGTTCATTCTGTGTGGTTAACATCTATTTTGTTTATGTGTAGTAAATTAAATCGCTTCCGTACTTACATTTGAATTCTGATAAAACTGTTTGGTTTGCTGCATTGTACTGTGACTTGATTGTATTCTGTTTACTGATTCATTCTATTGCTTTACTCAGTAAAGTCAATAAAGATCCAGTTTATAAAACTGATTTGAATTTTCTTAAAAAGGTTAAATAGTTTCGAAAAAGATTTTGAAATCCAATTCACCCCCTTATTGTATTTAAGCCAAAACAGTTTCTTACAATTGGCATCAGAGCTAGGACTTGTATCCTAGTCAAGTTTTTGATCTATGGTTGAAAACCGTTTACCTTTTGCTGAGGGGGCTTCAATGAATAGACCTCCAATGTTTTCTGGTGTGAATTACCAATTCTGGAAAGTCAGAATGCGGATCTTTATTGAGTCTATTGATAGAGACATTTGGAATGCAATAGTAAATGGACCGTATGTACCTATGCATGTTGTTGATGGTGTGTCTGCTGCGAAACCTTTTGATGAACTGTCTGATATATAGAATAAGCGTGTTTAGTATGATTGCATTGCCAAGAACATTATATCTTCTGCCTTGAATATGGATGAGTTTTTCAAGGTGTCTCAATGCACCTCTGCAAAGGAGATGTGGGATGTGCTAGAAGTCACTCATGAAGGCACGAATGATGTGAAACAGGCAAGGAAACATGCGCTGATTCAGGAGTACGAGTTATTCTGGATGCAATCAGGAGAATCAATTGCTGATGTACAGAAACGATTCACTCATATAGTTAATCACCTAATCGGACTGGGAAAACAGTTTGATAAAGAGGAGCTGAACATGAAGATTCTCAAATGCTTGGATAGAAGTTGGGAACCCAAGGTGACAGCAATTTCAGAAACTAGAGATTTGAAAACTCTCACAACAGCTGCACTGTTTGGCAAATTGAGAGAGCATGAACTGGAGATGACGAGGCTAAAGGACATGGAATTTGCTGAAAAGAAATTCCTTGCGGTGAAATCAAAAGTTGCTGAGATTGAAACCAGTGAGGACAACTCAGAAGAAGATAGTGATTCTGAAGACCTCAGTCTGCTGGCAAAGAAATTCCAGAAATTCATCAAGCTGAAGAGAAGGGCAAAGAATCAGCAATCTAAAAGGTATACTAGAAAACCTGATTCAAATTCAAATAAACTAACCTATTATGGCTGTGGCAAATAGGAACATATGAAAGCAGACTGTCCAAATTTGGCTAACAAAGAGAAGAGCATTGATAAGAAGAATTACAAAGTGGGAAAGGGAAGAAAGGCATACATTGCATGGGAAGACAATGCATCTTCATCGAGCAACTCTTCATAGGAAGACATTGAAGAAAATCCGTGTTTCATGGCTGGAAAAGATTATGAGGTTAGTAGTGAAGATTCCAACACTTCCTTTAACAGTACAAATTAGAGTTCACTGCTGAATGCGTTTCAAGAGACGCATGAGGAAGCAAACAAGTTGGCTCGTTCCAACAATAGACTGAAGGGTATGAACAACTGGTTGGAAGCCAGAGTTAAGGAACTGGAAGATGAAGTTTTAAGACTGAAAACTGACCTTGATCACTACAAAACTTCCAGTAACTTAGACTCCAGCAAGCCAGCAAAATGTGAAAACTATGAAGTTCTTCAAAAGAAGGTGAACTACCTAATTACTATTGCTTCAAAGTTGACTATGGGAACAACCAATCTGAATGCCATTCTGGGCTCTCAGAACTGTGTTTTCGAAAAGGCTGGAATTGGACATCAACCCAATTTCCCAAGGAAACAGAAAAAGTACAGTAGTTTTTTCGAAACCAATACTAAACAGTTTTCACAGCCTATTACCTGCTTCTATTGTATGAAAAGAGGTCATTCTGCCAAGGACTGTAAGTTTAAAAGATTTTTAGTGCCAAAAGGTTTAGTTAGGTGAATGCCTAAAAGCATCACTAACAAAGATGGACCCAAATTTAACAAGGTACCAATGCCACAATTCTAATCTGTTTTGCAGGTCTGCTTGGCATCCAGTAAGCTGATGTAGTATCTGGACAGTGGATGCTCAAAGCATATGACAGGAGATTCAACTCAGTTGGTTAATATCAAATGGAAATCTTCAGGATATGTGACATGTGGTGATAATAACCGAGGCAAGATACTTGGTGTTGGTGATATAAGAAACAAGAACAAAGTGATCATAAAGGATGTGTTGCTGGTAGAAGGTCTAAAACATAGTTTGCCGAGTATTAGTCAACTGTGTGATCGTGGTTACAAGGTCATGTTTGAACTAGAGCAATGCACTATAGCAGACTCAGAATCTACTGAAACAATTCTTGTAGGTAAAAGAGTAAGTAATGTTTATATGCTTAATGTCTCAAGCATCATTCCTAGTATAAACTATTTGCTATCCCGAGATGATGAATCTTGGTTGTGGCATAGGAGACTTGCACACATTCACATGCATCACCTAAATAGGATTGCATCTAAAGATCTTGTAACTGGTCTTCCTAAGCTTAAGTTTGAGAGGAACAAACTATGTGGAGCATGCCAAATGGGTAAGCAAACTAAAAGCTCTTTTAAACCGATTAATGTTGTTTCAACAACTAGACCACTTGAGCTGCTGCACAAGGATTTATTTGGTCCCTCTAGAACTATGAGCCTAGGAGGGACCTACTATGGTCTTGTTATTGTTGATGACTATTCCAGGTTCACTTGGACATTTTTCATAGCCACCAAAGATGAAACTTACCATGTCTTTAAAGGATTTGTCAAAGTTGTTCAGAATGAAAAGGACTGCAGTATTTCATCCATTAAATCTAACACTGAGAGAGAATTTCAGAATGAGAAGTTTGACAGATTCTGTAGTAAACTGGGTATTAAACACAACTTCTCAGCACCAAGAACTCCATAGCAAAATGGAGTTGTAGAGAGGAAAAATAGATCTTTGGAGGAACTAGCCAAAACGATGTTAAACGAGACTGGACTATCCAAATACTTTTGGGCAGATGTTGTCAGCACAACGTGCTATGTACTAAATAGAGTGCTGATTAGACCCATACTAAAGAAAACTCCATATGAACTGTTCAGAGGAAGAAAATCGAATCTGTCTCACCTAAAGGTCTTTGGGCTCTAAGTGCTTCATACTTAATAATGGTAAGGACAGCCTGGGTAAGTTTGATTCCAAGTCTGATGAAGGTATTTTTTCTGGGTTACTCACAACATGGTCATGCTTATCGTGTCTATAACAATAGGACTATGCTGATAGAAGAATCTGTACATGTGAATTTTGATGAAACTAACCAAGTTATGCAGGAAAGATCTAAGACATGTGCAGATGATGAAATACCAATTATTCAACAAGCTGGAACTGAACTGGAAAATAAGACTGAAGAAACCAGTGTGCTACCAGAAATTCAGTCAACAGAACCAGAAGATCAACCCGCTGAACAAGAAGTTGTTACTGACAAAATCAGTGCAGGATTGCCTATGGGTTGGAGAGTGCCTAGGAATTTGTCATTGGATAATGTAATTGGCCAGGTGCAGAAAGGAGTTTCAACCAGAAGTGCATTGAATCAATTCTGTGAACATATGGTTGTTGTTTCACAGACTGAACCAAAGACTGTAGCTGACGCACTGGAAGACAGCAGTTAGATAACTGCTATGCACGAAGAACTGAACCAATTTGCCAGGAATGAGGTCTAGACACTTGTTCCAAGAACCAGTGGGATGAATGTCATCGACACCAAGTGGGTGTTCAAGAACAAGTTAGATGAACATGGTGTTATCGTGAGGAACAAAGCTAAATTGGTTGCAAAGGGTTATAATCAGGAAGAAGGTATTGATTACGGAAAAACCTATGCACCAGTGGAAAGACTTAAGGCCGTGAGATTGTTGCTAGCCTACCCAAGCATGAACAGATTCAAATTGCACCAAATGGATGTCAAGAGTGCATTTCTTAATGGCTATATAGATGAAGAGGTGTATGTTAGTCAACCTCAGGGTTTTGAAGATCATAAGCATCCCAATCAAGTCTTCAAGCTAAAGAAAGCACTGTATGGCTTGAAGCAAGCACCTAGACAGTGGTATAAAAGGTTGAGCAGTTTCTTGTTATCTCATTCATATGAGAGAGGCAAAACATATAAGACTCTTTTTATTAAGAAAGCATGTTCTGATATTATTCTAGTTCAAGTCTATGTAGATGATATTATCTTTGGATCCACTAATGAGAATATGTGCAAGCAGTTTGTTGCAGTTATGCAGGGAGAGTTTGAAATGTCCATGATGGGCGAGCTCAACTACTTCCTTGGACTGCAGATCAAGCAACTGAATCATGAGACTTTTCTAAGTCAAACCAAGTACTGCAAGGAGTTGCTGAAAAAGTTTAACATGGAGAGATGTAAAGAAAGTGTAACACCTATGACAACTAACTGTTATTTGGATTCAGATGATAAAGGAGCCAGTGTGGATCAAACTAAATTTAAAGGATTAACTGGTTCACTGCTTTATCTTACTGTTAGTCGACCAGATATCATGTTTAGTGTGTGTCTCTGTGCTAGATTTCAATCCAATCCTAAGGAGTCGCACTTCACTGCAGCAAAGAGAATTCTGAAATACCTACAGGGAACTACAACTGTTGGTCTGTGGTATCCTGCTGATGTATCTCTCAATTTAGTAGGATATTCTGATTCTGATTTTGCAGGTTGCAAAAATAGAAAGGAAAAACACTAGTGGGATATGTCACTTGCTGGGATCAAGTTTAGTTTCATGGCACAGCAAGAAACAAGCGTGTGTGGCTTTGTCAACTGCTGAAGCTAAATACATTACAGCTGGAAGCTGCTGTGCACAAACCTTGTGGATAAAACAACAGTTAAGTGATTTTGGACTTAACTTGTCTAAAATTCCATTATTATGTGACAAAACCAGTGTCATTAATCTTACAAAGAATCCAGTTCAACATTCCAGGACTAAACATATTGAAATTCGCCATCATTTCATTAGAGACCATGTCACTAATGAAGATTGTGAAATTCAGTTTGTTAGTACTGAAAATCAACTTGCTGATCTGTTTACAAAACCATTGAGTAAAGAAAGATTTAATTTTTTGAGGAATAAACTGGGTATACTGGATATCAAACATGTGTTGTGAATCATTTATATCACATGTTCTATTAGCAGTTTGTTTTTCTTTTCTTCGTGGCACTTCACAGTTCACTGCACCAGATTCAATTTTATAATATTTTTTCTGGATAAATCATAACTAATTTAAATAAAAAAATGCTGAATGCATGCGAAACTAGACGAGAGTTGAAATCCAACTAGAATGGGGCTGTGTAACTGAATTAGTTAGACTGGAACCAAGCTCATTGCAAAACACTGAGTTGTTAACCGAATAAGACAAAATTGACCAAGGTGACGCTTAGCATGTGAAGAAAGAGAATTTCCAAGACTTCACTTGGCGCTGAAGTATTGGCAGTCAACAAGCAAAAGCTGTTTTTGAGGGAATCTCTACAAAGCTAAGTATCCCAGTCTGTTAGAATGCTGATAGCGTGTAATATCTCAATCTGTTAGGATTTGATGTTGTGCAGTGTACTGTCAATATGTGCTCTAGGGTGTAGTGTATTAATCTGTCTTTATATTGCTAGCTAAACATGCATACACTCACACACCACTTCACGAATACTACTTGTTCTGTGTGGGAATCCATTCTGTTTCAAATCAGTGCATTCACAATGGCTTCATCATCCAACCCGAGGAAGAGAACAAAGCTGGCTGTAGTCCAGAATGTTGGTTCAGATGAACCAAATGAGAGTGACTATCTTGAAAGATTGTTCTACGGAAACTAGGAAAGCATAGACGACTACTACAAGCTCTACAGTAGGAAGATAATCATTTCTCTAAAGATGTTAACCCTAGATTGGCTTAAAGAAGAAAAATTGGTCAAAGTAAGAAGTATGTTGAAATTTCAGAAGCTGGACCAATTCTTGAACCTGACTGGAAATACTTATCCAGATCTGGTTAAGGTGTTTCTAACAAACATGTGGTATGATGATGAGTGCGTATACTCACAGGTGAAAGGAATCAACTTTGTTATCAATGAGGACGATGAAGATGATGAAGTTGATGAAGCTGATATGGAACATGATCAAGCTGGAATGGCGACTGAAACACCTACTGCTGTTGCTGGACAAGATTATTTTGCTGGGTTTGAACAAACGATGTTCAACCAACTGAACAATATGCAGGACCAACACCGTGTGCATCATGAGTACTACCAGACACACTTCCAATTGATTGAGACCCAAGTTGATAATATTCAGTCCAAGATTGGAACTTTATTTTTCCACCAGACGAGTAGACCATGCATTGCATAACTAAGTGGTTGTCTCTCTCCATTTGTTGAAGACAATAGGGGAGAAGTTTAGTGTGTTGGTTGTTCTGGCTATGTGTTGGGGAGAAGTTTAGGTTGTGTGTGTTTTGTGTTTGGTTGTTTGTGTGCTATTATGCTTGTGTTATGTTTATTATGCTAGTTTGTTGTTCGTACTTCTGCTGATTTGCTGATGCTGTAACTGATGGTTTCTCTAGCATGATGGAATTGCTTTAGGACTAGTTATGTTTACTCAATGTACTGTCTATTCGGCTGATTAAGTCACTCATATTCTGCTGCATGAAATGTAACAATGTTTTATATGAATGAAATTTGGAAGTACTATGTTTATGCTAATTCTAGTTTCTTTTCATTCTTTAAAACTGTGATCGAGGCAATGAATTATGGAGGAGTAGCTGGATTATGGGGGAGCAATTGCATAAATGCAGAATTGTTGATCAAAACTGGTTTGAGCATGAGAATGCATGAAATCTATTTGATTACAGTTTGATCAATTTACTAGGAAATGTTTACTGAACTTGTTCTTATTACCGATTGCTAATCTATTGTTATTGAGTTCAGTTGTTACAGGTTTGAACTAGACAACTCAACACACCATTGTTTGTCTTCATCAAATTGGGGGAGATTGTTAGCACTAATGGGCTACTGTGATAATTTGATGAAGCCAACCAAGTGAAGATGTTCAAGACCTTATGAGCATATGTGGAATGCAAGAAGATTTCATGAAGATTGAAGACTTGGTCTAGAACTTAGGAGTGTGTGTTGTGGGGTAAGTTTGAGGTTTAATCAGTGATGCATGCAATCTTAATCAATGATAAGCTCCGAAAGTATTTTCTGTATTGACAAAAGTTTTGAGAAATCATTAAAATCAAAACTTGCGTTTTAAACAACAGTTTTAACTAACTGGAGAAAAACAGTCGACTATTTGAAAAATCAATCAACTGAATTTCAAATGACAGTTGTCTATAAATAACTGGCGAGAAATTTTGAAAGATACGAAAAATCATTCTAAACATTTTCTCAGCAAGAACATTTGAGATTTCAAAGAGAGCAAAAGCGCCCTAAAGTCTAGTGATCAAAGATCAATCAACGTTTTCATCAAAGAACTGTTTTCTTGAATTGCTACTGGAGCTTTGATTTTACTGAGACAGTTTCTTCACTGATTTGATCATCAGACTAAGCCTTCTATACCCTTTCTTTATTACTTTTGTAATCCTTTGTATAGAAGTGCTTGTATTGTTGTGATTGTGTTGTTAGCACCAAGGCTAAGCATGTGATTTGAATTAAGTCAATATTGTGAGCACCAAGGCTTAGCATGTGAAGCTGATGAAGACTGCCTCATGAAGAATCTGTTGGAACCAACCTGGACCAGAATTGTTCAAGTGAAGACTTTGTGCCAACATGAAGATGGTTGGGTGATTAGGTCTTGGTCCTTAGTTGGGTTTGTGTGTTGGTGATTGGCTTAGTCCTTAATCACTAGTGGCATGGTTCATCACTTCTGAAGTGTTAAAAAGATTCACAAATATTTTTATTAAAACTGTTTTTAATAAAAATAACCCAAACTGTTTTTGCTGGAAAAAGGTTTTTCAATCAATTGAATTTCTAAAACAATCAATTGAATGTTACAGTTATTTTTGTTACAACTGAAATATAGTTATTGCTGTTACAACTGAAACCTTTGACTGGGTCAAACTAACGGTTAAATTCAATCGATTGAACGGTTTGTTCAATTAATTGAATTGTGACAGCTAAGCTGTTTTTAAAACTGATTTGGGTATTTAAAGGAATGAGCTCTATCATTTTCAGTAATCAAAAACTTTCGAAAAGCATTCTTTGAGATTTTCTAAGTGAGATATTGCCCCTTTTGTGTGATCATCATTTTGGCAAAGCTTTTCAAATCAAGAAACCTCCAAGACATGAATCTTTAAAGCATCCTTGAAGTGAGGTTCTTGTTACTTTGGTTCTGGACCAAAGCTAAGTCTTCTACACCTGATCTTTATTCTGTGTAATCTGTTTTGTGTAGAAGTACTTGTAATCTTTTCTGATCCTGTTGATCTGTAATCTGTTTGCTGTTTTCAATTACTGGGTTTGTAATTGAGTTGGTGCAGTGGGTTTCTGCACTGGTCTCGCATCTGCTGAGGGGTTCAGTAGAGGGTGAGTGCTGCTGGGAGCAGTGTTGCTTGCGGATTGTAAGTGTTGTAGTGCAGTGGTTTTCTGCACTGGTTACACACTAGCTGAGGGGTTCAGTGAGGTGTGGGTTTACTGCTGGGAGCAATTTGTAACTTGTTGGGAGCAAAGGTTGTAAACTGATCTTGTGATCTGTTTAGTGGAAATATTTGCTAGTTTGCAAAGGACTGGACGTAGCCCTTGTGGAAGGGTGAACCATGATAAAAATTATGTGTTCTTGATTTTCTCCTTACTCTTCTTGATTTCTTTTATTCAACTGCTGTCATCATTTAAATTGACTGGATTAAAATCTGATCATATAGTTGAATATATTCTGAATATCTGTTTTCATATATCTGAATCAACTGTGTTTCTGGATTGTCTTTAATCTACTGGATTGTGTTTAATCATATTGAATCTGGGTTAAAACATTTCTACACTGAAACTATTTTTCTGGGTTTATATTCAATAATTTCCGCTGTGCACAATTGATTGTTTATTGGACAATCTAGATTTACACGAGTTAATTGATTGAATCAAGAATTTTCATTCTCTACTTCAAAAACAAATCAGATTTGCGAAAAGTTTTTAAAGTTCAATTCACCCCCCCTCTTGAACTCGGTCTAAGCCTTATTTTACATTTGTTAATCTTTCATCTGTATTGAAACTGCTATTGCGTTCTTGAATTACTGGGGTGTACTTCGTGGTACAGTGGGACTGTACTGGTGGTTCGCCTACTGCGGGGTGCAGTGTGAGGCAGTTCTAAGTTATACAGTGGGTTCTGTATAATTGTGACTTGTTGTGGGTTTCAGCAAGGGAGCTCTTGAAACACACAATGGGTTTTTGTGTGGTTTCTTGTTCTGCTGTGGGTTCAGCAGTGGTCTACTGCGGGTTGTAGTGAGACGTTTCTGGGTTATACAGTGGACTCTGTATAACTGTGACTTGCTGTGGGTTTCAGCAAGGGAGTTCTTGAAATGCATAGTGCACTCTGTGTGGTTTCTTGGTCTGTTGTAGGTTCAACAGTGGTTGTTGCGAGTGCAGTGTATTCTTGTCGTGGACAAGTGTTGTAAACTTGATCAGTTGATCATTTTTAGTGAAATCCTTACTGTATGTGAGGGACTGGACGTAGCCCGTTTAGTGGCTGAACCAGTATAAAAACCTTTGTGTTCTTGAATCTTCTTTCTCCTTCTTGATCACTGATTTAATTGACTGGTTCACTGTATAAAGTGTTTTCAGAATCTATAATTGAACTATAATTGATTTAAGACTTAAACATCTTTTAATAATTGTTTCTTTAATAAAAAGAATTTTATTTTTGATTAATTCATAATAATTCGAACCGGTGATTGAATCGAAGTTGATCTGTTCATTCTGTGTGGTTAACTTCTATTTTGTTTCTGTGTAGTAAACTAAATCGCTTCCGTACTTACATTTGAATTCTGATAAAACTGTTTGGTTTGTTGCATTGTATTGTGACTTGATTGTATTCTGTTTACTAATTCATTCTACTTCTTTGCTCAGTAAAGTCAATAAAGATCCAGTTTATCAAACTGATTTGAATTTTCTTAAAAAGGTTAAATAGTTTCAAAAAAGATTTTGAAATCCAATTCACCCCCTCTTGTATTTCAGCCAAAACAATTTCTTACAATATACATATGTTAAGATAATATTTCATAAAAAAAAAAAGAGGAAAACGAATTAATTAGATGATTTGAAGTAATTATTTAAAAGTTTTGGGATGCATATTCTGCATTAAATCAAATAGTATAAGAATTTGATTTCTTTGTGTTAAGGAGAATCTTTTGAAGAAAATATTGTATCCAAAATAATCAACAATAGAAGTAATATCAGGAATAAATTTCGTAATAAATAGTCAGGATAGATAAGTAATATTACCCTATAATAAACAATAACTTCTATCCATTTAAATCCTCAAGGATCAAATCCTCCACTTGTAAGTATTCTAATGAAGTACATTAAGATCATGTGACCCAACCCATTAAATGTAAAATATGTTTTATATAGTAATATCAATACCACTTATCAAGAAAAACCAGTTAAACATTTATAATGTTATAGTATAAGGAAATTAATATGAATATTAGTAAATAAAGTTTGTTGCAAGAATTTTTTTACACGAGTTAGTACAAAAATTCATCAAATAAGTGCATAAAGGCAGAATTTTAAGTGTAACCAAATCAATACCAATTGCCATTAAATTTAGCAAAACTCCATTAAATCATTTATAGATGTGAGACTTAGGGGTACATCAGTGAAAACAAAATAGATAGTTATACATATATCTCTTTTTCCTTACCTTTTGAAGTCTGAAGTGAACTTATTTTCCTCTTACTTATTTTTCTGGTTGTTTGTTTTGTGCAATTATGCAACTTGTGTTTTCTATTTATAGGGAATATTACAATCATTACTCAAGGTTCCAATTCAACTATTTAATTATGGTTTCTAAAGCTTAATTTTTATTTGTCTAGTTTCCATAAAGATATAAGTACTTTAGTGACATTCTGACGTGTTAATTGTAAATGTTGGGTTTCTATCCGAGCTTATTTAAGCATTAAATGTTTGGAGATATTTACTTTTTCTTATATCTGTTTATACTTGTTTTACTTTTATCATATATTATTCACCTTCATTCGTGTTTTCGCTAAAAAAAAAATTATTTAGAGACTAATTTTTAGCTACCAAATAAAATTGTTGCTAATTGTGACCAAAATAGTTACCAAATTAGATTTTGGTGACTAAATAACTACAAAATAGAAGTAATTATTGAATTTAGTGACCAATTAAGTCAATATAATTGGTATCTATCATTAGTTACCAAGGTTTTAGTGACCAATATTATTAGATTCTAAATTAGTCTCTAACTTAATTAGATACCAATTTAGAATTCAATAGCATAGGTTATTAAAATTTTGTTAGCTAATGTTAGATATCAATTATCTTAACTGAATTGGTCACTAAATTCAATAATTACTTATATTTTGTAGTTATTTAGCAACTAAAATTTAATTTGGTGACTATTTTGATCATAATTAGCAACTATTTCATTTGGTAGCTAAAAATTGGTTTCTAAATAATTTTTTTCTTATAGTGTTTATTAATATGAGAAGTCTAGCTTCCTGCATTAGTTAATAAATTTTGCAGAGACACAATCATCATAGTGATTCAATTGACTCTAATTCTTCTACAAAAATTACTAAAAGCTTTGTATAATTTACTGTAAATATAATATATTGTATTGAAGTACGTAATTGATTCAAGAGTCATTCATATATTTCGTTGTTCACAAGTTTGGTTTTGATTTGATATAACTTTGCGAATCTTTTTGTTTTGGAAGTTGTCTTAATGAAACATATCAACACATAATAAAGGTAGATCGTCTGGATGTTGTAAAGAACATATTAGATGGTCTTCATCAAACAAAGTATATATATGTGCTAGATGGTCTCTTAGTGATATTTCCACTTCATGTTTACAAAGAATAAAGTGTACTACATGATATCATTATGATACATATCTAAGATGATTTCACAGAGTTAGACAATAAAAAATACAATAATAAGTTTCGACAAATAATTACCTTATGGTAGACTATTTCAAATCGATGGACCAAATTTAATGTATAACAAACCAAACTATTCAACATATAACAAATGTTAAGAGTTCATAAAAAATGAGGAAGTTAATAGAACAACCCCTTGAATTTAAAAGTAACTCTTTTCCTCGACAAATTTTTAAATTGAACAAGACTTGTATGATTTAAAACAAGCTCCTCAAGCTTGGTATGAAAAAATAAGTTTATTTTTTATTGAAAATAGTTTTTCAAGAGGAGGATATTATTCTTTTCAGAAAATTTTCAAGTCTAACTTCCCTATTATTCATTAATGATATCATTTTTTATATTAACCCCTCTAGTGAGGGATTTGCCAAGTTTATTTATGTGTTAAAAATGAGCATGGTGGGTGAGTTGAAGTTATTCTCAAAACTCAAAATCAAATAGATGAGAAATGACATATGCATCCATCAAATAAAGTATGTGAATGAATAATAAGTGTCAAAATTACTAATTCATATACTTGATTTAGACACTTATTACTTTATATGACATTGAATACTTGTATGTAAAAAACACTCTTATCAACTCTGAAACATATAATTAATTACTTTAAGAGAAGTTAATTAAGGATTATGGTTTTCTATTTTACAGATTTGGGTGCAGCAGAAAAAGCCAAGACAATTTATCCATTGAGCAAAAAAGCTTTCGTAAGCACTTTTGCTCAAAGTAGGAAGTTAAAGTTGAGCGGATTGAGGACAGATATCACCCCAAAATATCTAAGCCAAAATAAATGATTTTGAGCAGAGTTGCTTTAGAGAGAAATAAAATCTTTTACTCAATTTTGCTGAGCGAGCTACCAGTACATAAGAAGGCTTTAGGTTGAAGACAAGTAACCCGTTGAGCAAATCATAAAAGCGATAAGCGTAACCCATCAACTCAAGGCAAATTATTTGAAGTATGAATATATTTAGAAAGTTAGGAGCATGGGTGGGCCTTGTAGAAATTAGAACTAAAAACATTTGTGTTATTCCTTTTTCTTATTTTAGTTGTCTCCTTGTATTTAGTGAAAGATCCTACTTACTATGAGTAATTAAATTCCATATGTTGAAATTGAATGGCATTATAAAATCTATATAACTTCTTGATACATATATGCAAGTATATTATGTTCTCATGTGATTTGGTTTTATGCTTGATGCTTGATAGTAGAGAAATCTCTATACTTGAATTTAGAATTTGAATGTCATTGGAAAATACTTTGTTTTTCTGAAACAAACTAAATCAACTAAAGATTTCAACTATTAGGAACAAAGTTGTTATTTTTGGCTATCACTATTCTAACTATACATATGAACAAGAAATGAAGAATAGTTTTTAAGTCTTATTCAATCCCAATACCTAATCATATTAGATTGTTATAATTATTGTAGCCAATCAACATTCAACTACATTTTGTGAACTCTCTCATTCATTTTATTTGTATTATGAATTTAAGATTCCTATGTTTATGCAAATATTTATAAAAATAAAATCATAATGTTCATATACTTATTAGCCCTTGAGAATAGGAAAAATCATTTTTTAATTGTATTACAGTTAACTCAATCCACTTGTCGAGAGAAATTATATGGACTTTTGTAGATGTTCAAGTTAGATGATAGAGAAGAGATGAGAAAACTTATTTATATGATAACTTCACTTATATTAAATGAGGAATCAACAAAGGTTGATAATAGCATTGGTGACAAATAATTGATTTACTCTTGTACCTAATTGGGTTTATGCATAATGTTTATTGTATGCTTAGTGACTCATTTCCAATCTTACTCAAACGATTCATTTGATTGTAATAAAATGAACTTTTTTTGTTATTTTATTAGAACAAATGATAAGGATCAAATAACTATCTGATGTTAAAAATATAAAAAAAAGTATAATCAAACTCAAATTTAAGTATAGATGTATTTACTTTTTATTGTAGAAATAATATCTCAAAAAACTTGAATCAATAACTATATTCCATATAGAATAACAAGTCAACAACACGAAATAAGTATAACAATATATTAAGAACAATTAAAAAAAATAGACAATCATAATCAAATGGATATAAATAGTAGAAAAAGATCTTAAGAAAAAAATTCAAAAAATAAAAAATAGAGAAGACTTAAAAAATCGAAAAAAAGGATGATACATAACTTAAGGTTTAAGAGACATATTCATCTTAAAGATAAACTCCAAAAAAAAGAATAATTTATTCTTAGAAATTCAAGATAAAATTTAGAAAATCATGCTCACAGATGTCACACAAACATCAACTTTTTGTATATTTCAAAAGTAAAATGAGAAAATATGTTTCTAATTAATAAATGAGCGTATAATAAAATGTAAATCCTAGTTCTAAAATAATCTAAGCACAAGATCGAAGATCACACATAAAAACAATTTTAAGAATTCAAATTTCCTTTATTTCTTTGTTCGAATATATTAGGTGCCTTCCTTACCATGCACATGCTTTCGCTGCCTTCATATGAACATATTTTCTATCCATCTTTGCTCAGCTCTTTGCTCATCTCTTGACTGAAGTTTATAGCTTTAATTTAGACTTGAACGATGCATTTTATTTTCTTTCTTCTTACATTTCCTTGCTTCTTGGCCGCTCAATTTGAATATGAGAAGAATCCAACTAAAATGTATTCTAAAGATTAATATTTACACCTAAATATAAAAAAGTTAAATCCGAAGAATTGTAATCCAAAGAAGTAGAAAAAAATGTCTCTTTTGTTAAATTAAACATTTTGTCTTCTTGTATATTGATTAATGTTAAATGACAACATTAAATCACGACACGTCTGTCCCTATCCAGAGAATACTACATATTTAGTATTCTCTTCATTCTTCACCAAACCATAAACATAAAGCATAAGCATGCCGTCTTCAACCGAAACTCTTCTAGAACGTGCTCGTCCCTTCCTCCGCGGGGAGCTCCAATCCATTGACGAAAACCTCCCTTCGCTTGTTGGAGTCCTGCAGAGCGTGGGTGCCGGAGAGTGCTGGCACAAACACGGAAGCTTCCTTCACCACCTTCTCGACATACATCGCATTCTCACCCTCTGGAAAGCCCCTCACGCCGTCTGCCTCTGCGGTCTCTTCCACTCAGCCTACTCCAACTCCTATGTCAACCTCGCCATCTTCGACCCTTCAACTGGCCGTGAAGTGGTGCGCCACCACGTCGGCCACCAAGCTGAGGCTCTCATCCACTTGTTCTGTGTAGTTCCCAGGCAGCCCCTCATCCACGACGATCTTCTCTTCCACTACTCCGATCAAGAACTTGTGCAACACCTTGCGGAGTCAGAGATATCTCTGAGGAACGCCAAGGAGAAGGGTGTCTTCGACGGGGAAGAAGGATGGAGGAAGAAAGTGCAGGGTCTTGTTCCCGCGGAGGGGGTTGAAGTGAAGCACATTCGAACGGGTGAAGGGGTGCGTGTTTCTCGGAGGATAGTGGCTATTTTCGTGATGATGACCATGGCAGATTTCTGTGACCAGTTATTTGGTTTTCAGGATGTGCTGTTTGATAACGGGAACGGTCGCCTTGAGTTTTCTGGGAACAACTTGGGGGCTCTGTGGCCGGGAGATGGGAAGCCAGGTCTGTGGTTGAATTCAATTTCAAGGATGGGAGCAGTGTACAGCTTGATTGCAAGGGAGGAAGAGATTTGGATTGAAGAGAGGAGAAGGAAGGTTGGTGGGGTGGTGGATGTGGAGAGAAATGAAGATATTGAGTTGGTGTTGCCTCCAGTGTTTGAAGAGTGCACAAAGGTTTTGGAGGCCGGAGAACAAATAGTAGGAAGAGATTTGTACTGGGAAGCTGTTTGTGAGAAGGGGCTGGGGAAGGCTGAAGAGTTGCTGGTGGAGTCTATAAGCAAAAACCCTTTTGTTGGAGAGCCGTATGTGGTGCTGAGTCAGATCTGTTTGAGCGAGGGGAGGTTTGAGGAGGCTGAGAAACATGCAGAAAAAGGACTGAGACTTTTGCTGGAATGGGGATGCCCGTGGGACAAGAGAACTTCCTGGGAAGGATGGGTTGCGTGGACTAGGGTGTTGCTGATGAAGGCTAAGGACAAATCTTGGCCTAAGACTTCATGGGGCATCCTCAATTTGGGTCTTGTAAAGTAGTGGTCCTTCTCATCTTTAACCAAATAAGCCTTGTGTCAAAGGTACGTCCAAGCTTAATATCAATTGTTGCTGTACTGTTACGAGATAGGGTTGTGATTGTGATGCAAAGTGTGTGGACAAGAAACACGAGAATGTGACATAGGAATCATCTGGAACCATTACCAATTTACTATATATTTAAGTTTATATAATTATGTCCATATGGAAATTCACACTTGAAAATTTTGCTTAATTCGGTCGCTGATCTCGTTGAATTTAAATTAATATGTATCAAATCGGCTTCAAAATAAACTGATCGCTCATAAAAATTATTAAAATGATACTGATTATTATTTGAATATGTAAAGATTATTTTTAGTAATGTCTTTATTATGAAAGCTATTATAAAAGAAATATTATACTATTATTGATACATACCAGAAAAAAAAATAAAACTATTATTAATACGTAATAATCAATGTATGACGATGTCTATCATAATTGATTATCGATTCATGTTTTATGATTTAGATCCCAACATATAGAAAATGGTTCTTTCATGTATATAAATTCATCAAGAGATATATAAGGTCAGAAAAAAGTTTTTCTTAAGAGATAGGAGGATTCATAGTTATTACCCAATGCACAATAGATGGTTTAGAATAAAATATTTAATAAAAAAAACTTAGTTTGAAAAAAATTAAACTAGATATTCAAAAACCTAGTAATTTTTTTATACTATCAAATATCTAAATATTTATAAAATATAAATAAAATATATGAATTATAATCACAGTCATCATAATTATTGTTGCGAGATTATTATATAATTAGAATAATCGAAATAGTTAAAATCAAGATTACATGTAAGCTCACAAAATCGTAAACATTATATGAATGGTAGATTTTAATATATATATATATATATAACGTATTCTTTTATTTACGAAAAAGATAATTAAAAAAATAAAAGATAATATTTGAGAGATATTATAAAAAAGTTGCACCTTAAAAGTGATCTTGTTTGGTTTTTATTTTAATTAGAATTGAAATTTGTTTAATCCCATAAAAGTATCAATAATGAAAATATTTTAAGAGAGTTTGGAATTTGTTTTGAATTTTAATTGCATTAATTTCAATTAGATAATGTTTTTATTTTACTTGAAATTGAAACTTATATTCAATTAAGAAGGTGAAAGGTACATCAAGAAATACTATTAATTGTTAATTGGATTTGAAATTCCTTTTGAAAGTTTAATTGCATTAATTTTAATTGAGTTTTTAACTAAATTATTTTTTTAATTAAATTAGGTTTGAACTAATTCATTCACTCAAGAAGGTGAATAGTCAGTGCACGAAAAACATCGTGATCACACATTCTTACAATTGTCCATTGAGATGGTTTTGTCCTCAAAAGGTGTCTCGAAGGGTTAAGGAAGGAATTTGTATTTAAACTGTCCTTGGCATCGACTTCTAAGCGATGTGGGACTATATTGGGTGTACCGGAACAAGTCCCCCTGGGTCGAGGGCTAAGGGAACGGATCTCCACAGCAGACGCCAATGTTACGATCACAAGTCCGTTGAGATGACATTGCTAGGGTCAATCACTACATCTCAGGTATTGTCCGCTTTGGAGCTCGGTGCTCCGTCACGGTTTTTTCCTTAAAAGGCGTCTCGGTGAGTTAAGGGAGGAAGGTGTATTTAAACTGACCTTGACCTTGACTCCTAAGCGATGTGGGACTATATTGGGTACTAGAACAAGCCTTTCAGTCGAGGGCTAAAGGAACGGATTCCCACAGACGGTGCCAATGTTCTGACCTCAAGTTCGTTGAGATGAGATCGCTAGGGTCAGTCACCACATCCGAGATATTGTCCACTTTGGATCTCGAAGCTCTGTCACGATTTTGTCCTTAGAAGGCTCCTCAGAGGGTTAAGGAAGGAAGGAGTATTTAAACTAAGCTTGGTCTCGACTCTTAAGCGAGGAGGGACTATATTGGGTGTACTGGAACAATTTTAATTAGCCTTTATCTCTATAGGTCTTGGTTGTATAATTGAGATGATGTTAACAATTAATTAACATATAATTATATGATTATTCTAATAAGATGTATCAAGATGTTAAAGTGTAAGGAATTGACGTCTTCTTGGAATATTGTTGATACATTGGCCTCTAGACTTTAGGAGAGACAAATGAAGAATAATTTTAAGACTGGAAAATTTTATTTTCTTCTTCGATAATGTTAACGTGTTGGAAAGCTCAACAAAGAGTGAAATCATGATGGTAAAAGAGATATGGAGTCATTGATAATGTTTGATAATGAATATCAGATGTTGTACAACCTTTTTATTTCTGCATGTCTGTGTGCTTGATAAGGAATGTACGTGTTTAGTTCCCACTTGACGAGCTCATAAGAGATGTGCTTTGTGTGTTGAACATGGCACCAACATAACTTCACCCAAACCATTAAACATCACTACAAACTTTATGTATCCTGTGAAGGTCATTGCATTTGAATTTGATACCTTAAATATTCCTACATTTCTATAGTACAAGGCTAGGAGACTTAGTTGGGTGATTACCGTTAATCATCCAACAAGATAACACTATTGTTTGCTCACAACACTACAAGAAAATAGCTCTTTAGAGACCAATTTTTAGCTACCAAATGAAATGGTTGCTAATTGTAACCAAAATAGTCATCAAATTAGATTTTGGTTGCTAAATAACTACAAAATTGAAGTGATGATTGAATTTAGTGACCAATTAAGTTAAAAAAATTAGTATCTAATATTAGCTACCAAGGTTTTAGTGACCTATGTCATTAGATTTTAAATTAGTCTCTAACTTAATTAGATACCAATTTAGAATCTAACGACATAGGTCACTAAAACTTCGGTAGCTAATGTTAGATACCAATTTTTTAACTTAATTGGCCACTAAATTCAATCATCACTTCGATTTTGTAGTTATTTAGCAACCAAAATATAATTTAGTGACTATTTTGGTCACAATTAGCAACCATTTCATTTGGTAGCTAAAAATTAGTCTCTAAATAACATTTTTCTTGTAGTGCAATAGCATTTACTTGCTTAACACCTAATTAACTAATCCACTAATTTCAAGTTTTACAAGACTATTTAGGAAAATAAAAATAAACAATACAATACAAGATATTGAACCTTACAAGATATTGGTAGTGCTGATTTTTATGATATTTTCGATGTAGTTTTTGTAACAAAATCAACTTTTCTAAAGCTTAGTACTTACTAAATTTCATGTTTTTACCTCTTTTTATAAATAATTGGTTACTTGAGTTTTATGATCCAATTATACCACTAATCCCCATTATTTTGGTCTAATAAATGAGCAGAAGACACTTGCGTATAGAAGAGCAATATTAGAATCCATGATGAGTAAAATAAAGCCAAAGTTGAATGTCGATGCTGTCAGTTGAGCCGGACACCAGTTGGGTCGAGAGCCACTACAGAGAAAGACTTGCACCGGGCACGGATGTCGATGACTTGACATTTTCTTACTACTTAAGGATGTCTCTACATTAAGATTAGAAATTTTACTTTGTTTAGAGTCGGCTTGGGATAAAAAATGTAGCCTTAGACGACAACTAGGGTTTAGAGGGGTTCTCGTTCTCCTCTTCATGTACCATCTTCCTCCATTGTTTGCTCTCTTCGTGAGATGAAGGAGCTAAACCCATTGTTGTTGGGGTTAGATGTAATCAATTGAATTCTCATATGATCAATATTGGTGTTCATATATATGACTTTCCATTCAATGTTAGTATTTTGATTCTTGGGGTACTGGGAAATATCTTTTGTAATCTAGAATTTAATTAAAATACCTAATGAATGTTTTTGTTAAGGAATAAAATATCGTTCAATTGTTATCTTAATATCCTTGTGGCGAAAATAAGTTTTTTTATTTAATTGATCATGGAATTGACAATTAATAAGCTTAAGCTCATTCACCTAAGGGATTAAGGTTTGGGTATTCTTATAGGTTGACATTGACATTTGTTTGGAAAGAAGGTAAATATTTTTATTCATGAGAGTGAGATTTGGTGAAGTTTAACCTTAACAATAACATTTCATATCACTTTTGATCTTTTCATCATTTAAAGTGCTCGATAAAAATATCAAAAGTACTTTAATTATTTTTGCATAGATTTATTATCTTTTTCATTATTATAAACATTAGGAGTAATTTGTAGTCTAAATTTTTTATTATTATGTATTACACAAGTCCTTTAGGAGAAAATAATATATTTATCACTTCTTACATTTTGCCATCCATTTACTTGTTATTTAAAGCAAAATGCTAATGGACGTAGAATACAACACCTTATTAAATCCTTCCACATAAACTCTTTGTGAAACTTATTCCGAAAACACCTTGATCACTCTAATGAAGAAACAAAAAATAAAAAATAAAAAAGAAATGGAACAAGATCACTTAAAAACTTTAGCTTAAATTTGAAGTAACAAGTAAAACTCATTTTCAATTAAGAAATATCTTGATCTAATGATCTTTGAAGAATAACTCTTAAAAAGTATTTTTCAAAATGTAAAGCTCTTATTTAAATGTTTTTTTTTTTATTTTGGTTTTAAGAAGTTTTTATTTATTTTGTATTTATAAAGTGTGTGAATCTTAACTTGGCATGTTGCTAGCCAAAACAAAGCATCATTGAGTTCCACAACCTTTTAGTTAACTTAGACGACATTTTAGTGGGTTAAAATCACTTAAAGTTGTATCTTTAGTGATTTTGGCTTATTGAAAGTGCATTTAAATTAGTTAAAAGAAACTTAAATTCATTCCTTAAAATATTAAAGAGCTTTTAGTAAGGTAAAATGAAATTTTGGTCAAATGAAATGTTCTAGTTTATAAAATAAACAAGATCAAGAACATTTTAGCTAATTAAAGATTAAAACCCTTTTTAATAAACAAGAGAGTGAAAAATTACATAAATCAATAAAATTTACAACTCGAATTGTATAGTTAGTCACTAAGATAAACTCATTAAGATATTTTTTTCATCAAATCTACATGGTTAGGAGTGCAAATGAACTTGAATTTGCATAAGTGTTCAATCTCAACAATGACGATACAGATATCGTGAGAATTATCTGATGAAGCTCTTATGGGAGGATTGAATTAGATCATCTTGTTGTCAACATTTGGCACACTTTCTGAACTATTTGACACAATCTCTTCTCAAAGTTAGTCAATAATAATTAATGTGCAAAATTTGTGTTGCATGGTTATATCGTGAGGGTGCAATCCACATATTTCCTTATGCATTTCTTCCTTGATGTACTCGACTAGTTAAGGTATGATACATTTCAAGAATGATGTTGATTAACCTTGTTTAAATGACTTGTTCCCTATTAGTACAAACTGAATAACTTTTTTCTTAAATATTTTTGCTTCTATTATGTTATGCATTATACCCGTATGGAAATACGTTTGGATTAACATCATTTAACTATCTTTCAACGTGGACCATGAGACACCAGATTTTGTTGTATGACCGTCTTATGCTTTACTTTTGCTTCATCCTTACCATTTTGGGAAAGAGGAAGCTAAATAAAGCCTTAAGACTTTTCTCGAACATTGTTAGATCATCTAATAGATATTGTCTAGCAAAACAAAATGACACAATAGTTTTATAATGGTTCACCCACAATTCTTGTGTTACATCCAATAGTCAAAGTTAAAGAGATTCTTCTAACCATAATTTGATTGCAAACTAGGACACAAATCACTACTTATTTTCTCTTTTTAATTTTTCCCTTAATTAAGAACTCATGTATTCTAATTATACTTTATAGCAACAAAAAACAAAGAATGTTTATAAAAAATAAAATTATAGCAACAAAAAACAAAGAATGTTTATAAAAAATAAAGATAGTTCTCATATCAAGTGGATATGTAGATGCTTCCTCACATGTAGGTAACTTCATGGTGAAAGATAAAAACATTTCTTCACACTCTCGTAAAAGACTAATTACACACAAAGCTTTTCAAGATCAAAAAGTTATCTCAGTGTCTTGACGTCTTAATCTTGTAGCAACCTAGTTTCATAGAGATGACTATTGTTGTATAATTTCCATGAAAATAATCTTTAATGTAATCCTTTTAATCTTGGTGCAAGTATATTTTATATTTTATTTTCTTTAGTGATAGGCATCTTGATATAGAAAGTTGAATTTCCGTGACAAATATAATCCATTTATTTGCATTTAAGTTGTCATTTTTTGCACTTCTAATTAATTTTAGGATGAATTTAATTTTAGAATGAATTGATTCCTTGCCTAATTATTTGAACGCATTGAAATCATTTCTTTATTAAATGATATCACGTTAGAAGTTGATTGTTGTGCTTATATTAATTTTGAGTATATATATATATATATATATATATATATATTTATATAT
>Ga0209489_101580_pt1 | contig 47015 bp, 31 predicted proteins | sample SiratrowhiteBW_FD_187527 | JGI IMG/M metagenome (GOLD analysis project Ga0209489, IMG submission 187527) | Root nodule microbial communities of legume samples collected from California, USA - Siratro white BW (SPAdes) (version 2) | ecosystem: Host-associated > Plants > Roots > Nodule | place... | reverse complement strand
CAACAAAGGGGTTTTTTTTTTTTTTTTTTTCTTTTAATTTTCCAAATTTACATTTTTTTTATGGCCCATTTCATACCTCAAAGTTTACTGACACGAACCGAATTTGGCTCAGCATTAAGCATGTGTTATATAAGAGATTATCAGGTAAATACTTAGAACATGTTCATGAGTGTTTTTTATGAATAAAAATATTATTTTAATTTAGGAATTCATGTTTAATGATTTTTTTTTATTTTATATAACTTTTGTTCATGAAATTATATTAAAATAATACTTTTATTTATAACTCTTGTAGTAGTTCTTATTTATGAATTATTTTTATAATAACAAATAAAATGCATCTTTTTTTTTCATGTACGCAAAAATCACAAGTATAGAGTACCATAAAGTAATAATATCATTCTTTCAAATAGACTCTATATCTTATTATTGAAACTATTACTAACTAAACAAAATTAAAACAACAGAAACAATTAAAATGACAATTGAATTTAAAGGTTAAATTAAAATTAAAATAATTATTAAAATATGCTTTACATTATGACAGAAGACTAATTAATTAATAATTGTGATTTCCAATTGAAAACTAATTAATATGAAATATTTGCTCTCGCTTTGTATACAAATTAAATTATTCTCTTACTCAAAATATCTCTAATTAATATAATCTCATACTTTGGTGGTAGTTACATCTTAGTAGACCTTTGATATAGAGATTAACTTACTTTTTGCTGTTCTACATCTAAGTTTCTTTTTATAATTCGAAAACTATACGTCCTGGTTTCAATATAAGCCTAAATATCTAAGTTTACGTTAAATGTTAGTCAATTCATTTACCACTGTAGAAAAATAATTTAAAAAATTATACAGAAAAGAAAACAAAATTAGTGAAATGCTTACAAGACTACCCAAAAACAAAAAAACAAAAGGAATTATTCACATGGAATCAAAAAGAAGAAGTTAAGGGACGTGAAATTACCTTCGAACTTTTATGGTTTGTATTTGTAGTTATATCCGAAATTACATTCGAATATGGCACTTTGTATTGAAATTTCATTTAAATTAGAAGGTAACAAATAAAAATTGCCGATAAAAAAAACAATAAAAATATGTAAAGAAAATATAGTTTATAGTAGAAGAGACATGTGTTACATAAGAACATATAGACTACGTTCTTAATGTAATGTGAGTCAATTGTAGTAAAGATCTCAAACTCAAATATAGTAGGAATCCAAAACTTATTTAAACCTAAAAGAAATTAAAAACTCATTTACAGAATGAAATAGAAACTACAAAAGTCAAAATCAAAGTCACTCGTATCTTCCAAGAGTTATTTTTATGATATTTTCAAAATTTTATTTTTGCCTCGTTCTTCAACCTCCTACTTTGGAGACATGATCCTACTCACACCTTTCCATTGATCTTTTTGAATTATGTAATTAGACTCCTTACTTTCCTTTCAAGCTTTCAAAATGTTTCTACTTTTTCTTTAAAGATTAACTCTATAAGAGCCATGAAAAACATAATGACAAGATTACGATAAAGTCAAATTATGTAAAAGTAATGATATAATTAAGAATAATTATACACGTCGGCGCTTTTAATGTTGACTCATGAAGCTTACGTTTTAAACGAATTGAATAAATTCCACTCACAAAAATAAATGAACTTTTCTCTAAATTCATATCTGATTGCAATTCTCACCAATAATAGACTGGTTTGCAATCTCGTCAAATTTAAAAAAGATATTTCTTTTATAAATTTGCATGATTTTTTCTATTGTTAAACTAAAATTTACAAAAAATAAAAATAAAACATACAAAAAATTACAATGTTTTAAATACTGAAAATATCACAACATTTTCATTATTTATCTCATGATTGACCGTCAATACTAACAATAATATTTAATAATCACAACTTCCAAATTTTTCAATATGATATACACGTTTTCCAGTTTATGAAATTGAAATGTGTTTTTTTTTTTCCACATTTTTGTACATAATGAATTTAAATTAAGGTCTAACTTTTAGTTCTACCACCCCAACAGATCATCTTTCTTACAGTATTTTCATTTCACTTCTAATTTTCCACTAGAATGTTGAAGACATTTAAAAAAAAAATTACACAAAAAAAATCCTAATTCTTTTTGCTAGCTATCCAGTATTGCTTATTGAAATTATAAATTTTACTGCACCTTACACAAGTGTTTCTACCACAAGGTTTTGTTTGGATGAAATTTCGTATAAATATTTATCAAAAGACGAAAATAAAAAAGTGAAATAAATTATTTTTTAGGAACACTTTCCTTCCTTAACTTCTTTAGTTGTATAAATTGATTTTAATTTATTTTAAAAAATATTTAAATATATAAAAGAAAAGTTTAATTTCTATACATAGACACAAAATGTTATAACCAAAAGTATTCTGATATACTTTTTAGGATTTCTAATAGCAGTATTGCGAGTTTATTTATGATGAGAATTGTATTTTATAAGTTTAATTAGTTGTCGTAATTATATATCTTAATTAGTATTATTTAATTTTCAAAATTTGTATTCTTTTCAACTAATTTTAAGTACGACATTTGCGTAATTTTCGATTAAAATTTCCGTACAGTTTATTAATTCCCCGGAAGTGATTATCAAACCCTGTTGCATCTCTTTTAATATGTGATGGAATTAAATTAACTAACCGACAGAGCATTCAAAGAAAACGTAAATTCAAATAAGTTCTTGCAACCTCACCTTTCCTTTTAAAGAAATGGAATCCGATGTGGTTCAATTGTTCAAACATTGAGACATTGTACATTACAAATAATTACCGATTAAATTAAATTTGTATAACTACTAAAATAATGAAATAGAATCATCAGAGTTTTACATTAAAAACCGACATTTTGGATATCAACTCATAACTGGCCCTCCTCAATAAGAGAACCTCTCAACTCCACAAGAGGAACAACATAATCTTAATACCTAACAAAGATGAATAAATATTCACTACATTTCTAATTACTTCAGTGGCTGTCAATTTGTTGCATTAAACATTTTCGCATTTCTGATCTTCCATATATAGTTGCCATTGGGTGAAAAGGGTCAAGCTAAGATACTTGGAGACACACTTTCTTGCTCAAAAATTGCACTTGCCTTAACTCCTTGTGGCTCATTAGTTTGATGAATTCCAGTGTCACGTGTGTCTTAAATGAAATATATAATACAGTATTTTAAAGCCAAAACATGTCAGTATCTAATGCAAGTCAGTGAAGTGTCCAATCTTTTAAAACATTTATATCTAAGAGATATATGCATCGTATCGCTTTTCCAATAAGTGTAGCAGAACATAAACCTGTGAAGCTGTCTTTTTTACAGGAAAATGGAGAGACACTTTATTCAATGTTGGTTGTTAGTGATAAAGAATGAAGACGGTTAATGTGGTAGGAATTGGACCAAAAAGATGCAGCCATTCATAGTGAAACTTTTCCGTTTCACGGACATTAATATTTGTTGCCAAAACAGGTATTCTTTCACAGTCATTCATAGAACCTATACCATTCTACCATCTACCCCTTTTCATTAACTTCTACAACTTCAAATATCAGTAGAACATGATATATATATGTACTATATATGGCGTTATGATCTTGTATTTTGAGAAGATAGTTTTGCTCTCCAAGTTCATGGATTGTTCAAACTCCAATGGAGGATCAAAGAGGCTTCTGGACTTGGCGCAAAGGCTCCGCCTTTACAAGCCCCCAGTATTACCTGATGACATTTTGGATGATGTCATGGAAGAGAAGGTTGTCTCAGAAGTGAGTTATTCAGAATCAATCACCTCAATTGCTCAAAACACAGAAGAGTTAAGATACAAGAGAGCTGCTGTTTTGATCTGCATCTTTGAAGGAGATGCTGGGGATCTGAGAGTGGTGCTCACCAAGCGCTCTTCCAAGCTCTCCACTTACTCGGGTCAGTTCAATTTCATACAAGTGTTTTTAAGATTTTAAATGTAGGCCAATTCATGTGACCATGCTTTTGTCCTTTTTTTTTTAATTATGATAGATTACTATTATGTATAAGGCCTCAAATGGCAGTTTCGTTGCAATTTTTGACATTGCAAAAAATCAGAGACAAACTATTAGAACTACATTTGCAATGTGGTTGCTCTGCTGTGATAACAAAACTCTTGAAGTTAGTAGCTAGACTTTAAGGGTTGTGTCTATTGCATGTTGTTGACCTTGTTTTGCAGGTGAAGTGGCCTTGCCTGGCGGGAAAGCAGAGGAGGGGGACAAGGATGATAAGGACACAGCAAAAAGAGAGGCAATGGAGGAAATTGGGTTGGACCCTGAACTTGTCGATGTTGTTACTGTTCTTGAACCATTTTTCTCTAAGGTATAATACACTCTTTTTTACACATCAACTTGTTGGAGTAACTGATGTACCTCTTGGGCTAGTGTCTGAGAAGAATTGAACACTCCAACACGTGCCATTAGGAATTTTGGTTTACAATTTATGGATTCGTGAAGATTATATCATTGATATTTACGAAGAAACATTTCAGTACTAAAGGTATAGAATTTGGGTGGATATTGACACTCAGGAATTTTGAAGCATATATATTATATATATGCTTCTAGAGGGATGTATAATTTTGAAGCATCATATCACATGGTTATATCAAGTGAATAATGATCAAAACTATTGATAAAACTTTCCTCTTATTGCTTTTTGTAGTACCTCATGAGAGTGGTTCCTGTCATTGGCATTCTTCATGACAAGAAGGCCTTCAAACCTGTTCTGAATCCTGCTGAAGTAGAAGCTGTATTTGATGCACCTTTAGAAATGTTTCTCAGGGTTGACTCTTAATTTTATTTCTGTCTTATGTATGTATGTATGTTTTACTTTGTATTCATCTAGAAGTTAATGTCATTATATATATTAAACAGGATGAAAATAGGAGACAGGAGAAGATGCAATGGATGGGAGAGAATTATCTGATACATTTGTTTGACTATGAAATGGAGCATAAGAAATTCCTAATATGGGGTTTAACTGCTGGGATCTTAATAAGGGCAGCATCAGTTGTGTACCAACGACCACCAGCTTTCATGGAGCAGAATCCTAAATTCAAGCTTCCTCGGGATTTAACTCTGTAACGCATTGAATTTGACATTTAGTATTTTAGCCCTTAACAATTGTTCATCCTACAATAATATTCATCACTACCATAGATTTCAAGATTAAGTGTTTAAATGTACTAGGAAGGAAAAGTATCTCAGCACTTGGAATTCATATTCCTACTTGCAGAATGTCATCAATAAGTTACATCTTTTTACTTCAAAAAATGTATCAGTAATATTTAGAAACATTTTCGGAGTAAAAACTTGTTCAGCAGTAGTAGGAATATCCTCTCTAGCATATTTTTTTTATTGAAAGCTATAAAGTTAAATGAAAACCATTAAATAAATTTTGAAACTCATAATGTTTAAGACAGTTAAATTTTAGTATTTCCCTAGTTTGTTTCACTCAATTATCTTATAATTAAAATAACTTACAATAAATTTTAGCAATACTTTTAGTATATAGTTTGCATCTAAATTTAATTAACTTTTGCATTTAAATTATTTGAAATATTATTTAAGACTTTAAATATTATAAAATTAAAAAAAATTAAACTTGAAGTCTTTATCGTTTTACTTTTCTAAATCATAAAATATATTTAAGTCTACATTTTTTATTTCCCAACCATAAAATTCTCATACAATTTTATAATTATTTTAAATAAATGCAACTATTTATAAATTAATAACTAGCACATGTCCTCTAATTAGTAATCGAAATAGTGTATTTTTCATTGGATGCATATTAATTTAAAATTTATTTTTGGTATGTATTTGCATTCATATATATATTTCTTGTATAATTTAGTTTTATCAATAACTCAATAAAAAGTAAAAGTAATTATATTATATTTAACCAAATACTCGAAGTTGGTTTTAGAATCTATTTTAAAACCGTTTAAGAAATTTATCTCAAATTCGAACCTTCTCACATTAAGATGACGTAATAAATTAAAACAAATACGAGTTTGGTTTAATATAATCTTTATAAATAGAAGGATATTTTTTACACGTAAAGGGACCGTTTCTTCTTTTTACACTTATATCTACAGACTTGATATACAAATCTAACAATTCGGACATTCAAATGGAGTTTGAGATGACGGTTTAAAAAAAAAAAAACTTTCTGAATACAAGACAATATTTTAAGAAAAATATCTAATGAATTGCTAACTCGTCAAATCTACTTATAAAAGAAATGATCTAAACATAATTAGAAAGTAACAAAATTAAATATTATAGTTGTTAGTCAATGTTTTCGATTTATCTATAGATTAATTTTCATACATCATCACCCAACTTATCATAATATATAAAAAAATATATATAAGTTATATACATTTAAGAGTATTATTTCTCTAAGCTTTTGCCCTACTTGCACAAACATGATTTTATGGGGAAAGTTGTATGGACCTTACCCCAACATGTGGGTGTGTAGTCTTTTAATCATTTTAATGATTTTTATGTTTAAAGTGTGTCTGTTGTTTTTCTTATGTAAAGTTTTTGTTTAATGGATCTTTATATACCTTTCAACGAGTTGAAAAATTCAAATAATCTTATTATATAATTATAATAATACAAAAACTAATAACAATTTTTTTATGCTTACATATTTATAATTTCAATATAAATTTTAATAATATTTTGTAATTATTATAACATTTAATTTTTTTAATATCATAAAAAAAGTGTTATTATTATAACTGTGAAACAGAGGAGTTAGGTTGGGGTGGGAGGAGGAGAATGAGTGCAAACAGAGCTTCATCGAGATTACAGGCTTTGATCAATCACATCCAGTGTTCGTATAGCGTTCCCACCAACTCCAACATTTTGGATAAACCCATCGTTTTGAAGAAGAGAGCGGCGGTTCTGATCTGTGTCTTCGAAGGCGACGATGGGAGTCTGCGAGTGATCCTCACCAAGCGCTCTTCCTCTCTCTCAACCCACTCCGGTCTCTCCCTCACTCTTTGCAATCAATGTTCTTCTGTTTTCTTGTTTCAATCCAAGTTTCATCTCACTGTTATATGAACAGGTGAAGTGGCTTTGCCAGGTGGCAAGAGGGAAGAAGGCGATGCTGACGATGTACAAACAGCGTTGAGAGAGGCCAAGGAGGAAATTGGCTTGGACCCTTCTCTTGTTTCTGTCATTACTCCTCTCCAACCCTGCCATACTAGGGTATTTCTCCCTTTTTTTATTTATTTTTTTCATATTAGATTGTTATATCTTGTCCAAGAACAAATCTGCACTGCATCTAACTTCATTTGCTTCTCTTTAGGTTACCGATTCCTTTACTACTGTAAAAACCTCTTTAAAACTTAGATACTTTCAGTTCAGATTGTTCCTGCCTGGTAAAAATATTCTTTGAAGTCCTTATACTTAAAAAAAGGCTTTTTTAAATCTCTAACACATCATTTTTAATCTCTAGTTAAAGAATAAAAGTTAAAAATAATATATGTACGTACTAAACAAAATAGAAATGGCGTATAATGAAATGTTTTTAGGTGTATAATGAAATGTTTTTAGGTGTAGAGAGTCGATGAGACAAATTATGTAACTAAAACATCATATGAGTAATTAAATGTTTCAAAAACATGTAACCTAGTTTATTAGTAAATATTTCAATTCAATTGTACCAATCCATTTCTTAGATATAGGTTATCAACCACCCTCCTGCCTGCCCTCAAGTGCGAACTTTGTTGGGCTCAGGGTTCTGATTCTGGAACAAAATTGCTTCCTTTAAATCCAAGATTCTTAATCAGATAAGTTAAGTCCTGCAATTCCAGAGTATGCTATTATTTTACTATTTTGTAGTATCTATCTTCCTAAGACTCGCTTTTGTGGTGAATTATTACATACCGAGCTAATATCAGGAGGATCTTACTAACTTTATAGTATTTAGGTTAAAGCTTCTTCAATTATGCCCAGTTTCGGTTGACTTTTAGTTGATGGGATATTTTCAATTATAAAACTCTATTATTGAGACTTTTCTAAAACAGGAATGCAGAGTTTTGATTAGTTTGTAAGTGCTTACGATAAAATACATGAGATAGCTTCTAAAAAAGTTGAGATGAGTTTGTGGGTTTTAATGTGAGAAGTTTGATTCAATTTTACATTTTTAATTCATTCTATTTTCTTCTCCTGAATACTCAAATTTATCCAAGCTGACTCGTGTCCATAAATCTTAGTTTTGACACTATTGACAAACACATAATCCAGGTTTAGAGGCACACATAAACTCAAAAACTTACTTATTTTATATTAATTAAAAATATCTTTGAACTTTAGAATTTGCATAACTCAATACTCTTACATAGCAGTTTTTAAGTACAGTATGGTGTCACCATAGTACCTGTGCTTGGAGTACTGACCAACAAGGATGCCTTTTCACCAATTTTAAATCCAGCTGAAGTAGAAGAAATATTTGATGTTCCATTGGAGATGTTCCTCAAGGTTTGTTCTACTGTTACTGTTCTCAATTAAAATTTTGTATACTTGTTTTTTCCTGTTGAAATTTCGGGGCACTTTATGACAAAGACAAATGAACTTAATTTCTGACATCATGGTTGAATGCAGAATGATAATAGAAGAGCTGAGGAAAGAGAATGGATGGAGGAGAAGTATCTTTCACATTATTTTGATTATGAGGTTGGGAATAAGAAGTATGTGATTTGGGCTATAACTGCTTCAATCTTAATTAGGACGGCTACTCTTTTACTTCAGCGGTTCCCTGATTTTCTAGAACGGAGGCCTACAATATGGGGAGGGATGACTGAAGGTGACAAGATCATAATGCAGAATATTTCCAATTCCAAATAATGATTTTGGGTATGGCTGGAAAAATTTCTTTATAAGTATTTTTGGGAAAGAGAAATAAGAAAAAATGAAATAAACTTCTCTATGAATTAAAATTAACTTGCGCATAAATTAATATTTACAAGTTATTTCATATTAACTTCTCTAAAATCTAACTTTAATCTCACTCAGGAATTGATTTTAGTTGACGGAGAAATTGTATTTATTTCTTACTTTTTTCTTCTACAGTATTTATGGAGAAATTTCTCCAAATATACTATAATCTCTTTTCTAGGTTTGTAGAATAACGACCGATATGTGTATTAGATGGATTCTTAATAATGTTTCTTGGGAATTTTATAGGCAGTTTATATACATTGCATGTTTTGATAAAGCTTTGTGAATTTTACACACTGAAGAATCTTCGAGATGTAATTGTATTTACAAATCAGTTACAATTGTGTATTCTGACGACTACTCACATGCTTTAAGGCGATCTCTTTATAGTTGCTAAATACTCGGTTTATATTATAAAGTGGAAAAAAGAAAAAGTTGGTTAACCTTGTGTAGTTTCTGCTGGTTTTCATTGTTGCGTCAGACTGCATTATAGCAAATTGTTCACGCAACTAGTGTGGATTTTGGATTGTGTTGAGCCTCTTTTATATATATTTTCCTTGTAAAAATCTATAGAATTGTGTTAAAGACATGGATTTTTAGTCAACATGGAAGGAAGCAGTTCTAGCTTTTAATTAGGTTGTTTGCAAACCCATTTTATACTCGCCTCATTCAGTAAAACCACATCCACCAATCAAGTAAATGCAGAAGCTGTTCATATTAGCTTCTGCGTGATGTAGATCTGAATGGAAACTTACTATGAAAGAATTAGAGAGATGAATTAAGAGAGACACTCAGGGAGAGTCAGCGAATACACGTATGAGATCTTGAGCAAATTCAAAGAATTATAGATGTTACAGTGCGTGATGAATCAACTTATTTTCAATGAAAAAGTCATCTATATGGTACGGTGGGTGAATTTCAGTCAACGGCAAACGATACGCACATAGGTACAGAGGAACGCATAAGCAAAAATACGTTCCTAGTTATTTATTCGGTGTTTCTCATAAATTAGAAGTTAAAATGTAATAACCTTTGCAATAAAACTCAAAATATGTACGAATCCTAAAAGATTTTAACAAAAAAGTAACTTTTTAATTTTTTTTCAAATTTATGCTAATATAGGAATCACAGTTTGAAAACCCCAAGCTTGTGAAAGGGCTACAGATACAGAAGAAAAATAGGGAATGACTATTACACTTAAAAAGCTCGGAATTTCCTGTATAGGAGGAATTTATGAATCTTACTAGTGTTCAAGGACAATGAAAATCCTCTCAGGAAAGGTAAAATGTAACAGAGTAGCTGAATACCGCGTGTTATAACTATGACTTAGCTGAAAACCTCATAAAATTTCTCAGTGACAAGTAAACCTGAGTCTATTGACTCCAAGGGATCCTTTCTAAGACGGTGTCTCAAGCAGTTGGGAATGACAGTAGCAATATCTTCTGCACTTACTTTGTCTCTTCCCTTCAGAGCAGCAAGAGCTTTTGCGGCCCTATTCGTTACAATGTCTCCTCTTAGTCCATCCACATTCAACTCTGCACACACCTTGGAGATTTTCACCTTGAGATCTTGATCAATTTGAACAGAAGAAAGAACACTCCTTGCTGATGAAATTTGGTTCTGGAGCTTCTCTTGCTCAGTTTTGTACGAATCACGAAACTCCTTTGGGCTCTTGTCAAATCGACCTCTCTCCTCCACAATCTTCACTCTGAGCTCAGCATCCCTAACAGTTCCAACTTGAGCATGCATTCCGAACCTATCCAACAGCTGTGGCCGGAGCTCCCCTTCTTCAGGGTTGCCAGAGCCAATTAGGATAAACCGTGCAGGATGTGAGATAGAAATTCCCTCTCTCTCCACTGTGTTCCATCCTGATGCAGCAGAATCCAACAACACATCCACTAAGTGATCATCCAAAAGGTTAACTTCATCAACATATAGGATTCCCCTATTAGCTTTAGCCAGTAGTCCAGGCTCAAATGCCTTGACACCCTCAGTCAGAGCTTTCTCAATGTCAATTGTGCCGCACACTCTATCTTCTGTAGCTCCCAATGGTAAATCAACCATGTTAATTTTGGTCAAGACCACAGAAAGTTGCTCTCCTTGCAGTACACGCTCTCTCACTTCAACACCCATGAATTCTGGATCTTCTGGGTCTGAGTTATAGGGGTCACCAGCAACAACCTTGATTTCGGGAAGTAAATCAACCAATGACCGAACCGTTGTGGATTTCCCTGTTCCCCTGTCCCCCATGATCATTACTCCTCCAATCTTAGGATCAATCACATTGAGGAGGAGACAGAGTTTCATCTCATCCTGTCCAACTATGGCAGCAAACGGGTATACTGGTCTTTGGCTTTCTTTAGCAGCAGTACGCTGATTCTGAATATGAAAAGTTTACGGAGTTGGGTTATTGTAAAATGCATACACACAATCCTTAATTTCCCAAAAATCTAGCACTAACTTGAAAGTAAAAAACATAAATAAACTAGGTGTTTCAACACATTATACATTCAAATATGAGCTCATTTTTGTTCCTCTCATTTTCACCTTGCAATTTTCCCACAATCAACCATACTCTAAATGCACATATGTGCAAGAGTAACAGAAACCATGTAAGCTTTAAAGGGAAAAGAAAAATGGATAAATAATGTATGCACTCACAGGCAAATACTATTATTGATTTACTGTAGAGTTTGTTAACTCTTATAATAATTTATATAATAACTATCTAATTGATCAACCCAAAATTTGTTAAAAAATCAATAGGAGTCTCAATGGCTCAACGCACACCAACAAACGAATGGAAATCTTACAGCAATTAATCAAAAGTGCATCCATTATCTCCATATAATGCAAACCAAAACACAAACAAAGACACACAGAACATCCAGACCTCAAAAACTGAATATCCTACCAACCTGTTCTACAGAGTTAACTTCAGTGGCAACACTGGCAACTGAGAACTGAGACCTTCCCTTTATGCCGTGGATTCCGATTCCTCCATAAAACTTCCGCCCATAGCTCTGTCCTGCAAAGTCACAACCACTCAACTTAGAGTTTAAAAATCACACAATGCCCACAAGGACCCACGATCCATTTCCAGCTACAAACTCCCCAAGGAGAAACAAGTTCACAAATTTGGCAGAGTGAAATAGCTTATATGAAATGGGTCTGCCGCACACCCTCCAACAACTATATTGAAGGCAAAAAACAAAGAAAAAAACAGAGTTTTGCAAAGAAATGTACCTGAGGTTAGAGAGAGTGTGTGAACGGAAGGCTTGGAAGAAGAAGAGAAATAGCGAGAAGGCAGAAGAGCAATTGAAGAAGTGCCTAACGTGGTGGATGCCATAGGCGGAGAAGAGAAGGAGTGTGTGCTCTATGAAGCAGCTTGTTTGTTTTGTCCTTTATTCACCATTCATGGCAGCTGGCATGCCTCCTATTGGCCTCCCAACCTTTGGATAAGAAGATAGATAGATTTCATTCTTCTTTCTCTCTCCTCTTCTTCTTTTACTTAAAAAAATTAATCAATTAAATTATTAACTCCTTGAAGTTTTCAATATTTTCTTAAAATACCATGTACTCTTACATTTTTATTAAGGCAGAAAATAACCAGACCAACTACTTAATATTCTCCTTTTAAATTAAACGGTGATGTGTATTTTGGTTAATAGTAAATAGACTCTGTTACGAGCATTGGGTCATTACATATACGATCAAATTTAATAAACATGTACATTCAATTAAATTCAAAACTTGAGACTTATAAGTTGTGTGCTCATTACACTAATTATTCTTGCCAAAAGAGCACCGGAATTACGTGGCATTCTTTTTTTTATGTTAAAAAAATATGTTAAAATATATATATATTTACGTAACAATATATATTGCATGGCGTTCTTAGTTTCCAATAATTTGAACCTGAATTGATTTACCTGGCTTAGATGCAAGATGTCAGAAATTGACTACATCTACAAGGGACAAATGGCTTATGTTCTCCAATCATCTCACTGCAATGGGTGATAATAAAGAATAAAGTTTGAGACCAATGTTGAAAAATGAACTGTTGTTTCGGATATCTCACATTATTTTTTATCTTTATCATACATATTGTTTCATCACTTGTACGGTTATTTTCTATTTTTTCTTTTCAAATATTCAATACCTTCACTTATTCGATATTTGTAGGCGTACGCGATGACTGTTATCAATATATCTACAAATCCTCCAATTTTGAACCAAATTTCTTTTTCGGTATAACTCGTTTTTAATCATATAAATTCATTGCAATATATGAAACTTTATTATGATTTTTTTACAGATTGGACTGTTTTAAAACTAAACAAAATTGAACAAGTAATCAAGTTGTTAATAAAAAAAAAAACAATGGTTGGTATCAACACATTCATAATCTGATGAATGTGTAAGCAATATAATTACTACATTTTTAATTACTTTAGCCTTTCAATTACTTACTTTATAACTGGTTTTATTTTACTTTGGAATCCTATCATGTTATGTTATATTTTGTTAAAAACTGCTTTTTTTCAATTTTATTTTAATAATGAAGTCCAGTTATATTTATATTTTTATAATTTTGAAATCTGAATTTTAATTTTTATAATTGAACAATTAATTTAATTATTATAATCATTACCTTTTTATTCTTGAAACTAAAAATTATACACAAGACACAACTGTTGGATATAAAACCTTCATCATTCAAGTTTTGTTTGAACAAGATATTTATTACTCTTGACTTGGTGAAACCATGTGTGTATCTATAAGTGACTTGGCCAGTGTTCTTGAGTAGTGGAAAAGACTTGCATGGCTTGTCTGAAAGCAGGCAAAGCAGAGTGTCTCAAAGTGACCAAAACCTTGAAGCCCTCTTTCTTCTGAGCAGAGGCAGTTGAATAAGGCAAAAAGAAGCAAGGCTCAACACTCCCAAGCAGGTTCCTCCCAAGGGGCAACACAGTAACTGGGCCTCCCCATCCAAAGTCCACAGTTGAATGGCCCAAATGCCTCCAATCAGTGAACCCACTCACCTCTCTTCCTGCTGTGATCCCTTCACCAAAATGCAGCTCCTGATAATCTATGTAGGACCTCACATACTCATCACTCACATTACTTTTACTCTTCTTTATTAGCTCTGCAGTTTCCCAAATGGGTCTCTCTATCAACTCCTTCGCACTCATCACTACGTACATTGGCACACAACCGTTGCCCCAATACCCATCAGGGAGTGCTGCCTTCACCAGTCTCCGAATGTTAATTGAGTATGCAAACTTCACCTTCTCGTCACCCTGGATTCCACATGCCCTCACCCTGTCTCGCCAAAATTTCATCAAAATTTAAAATGCTAATACTACTTCGCAATTCTACACATAAATGGGTACTTCTAAACTTCACTGTGCTTATTAGAAACAAGGGACTGAAAAATAGGTTTTGTATCTACTAAAATATCATACTATGTTTTTTGTCCTTGTATTGTCTCTGTCTGATGTAAGAGTAAAATGAACTTCACTCATGCAGATATTAACTCTTAAAAATTAATTTAAACTACTGTGAAACTTACTTGGCTCTCCAAATGTAGGCACCAAGAGCCTCAAAAACGGTGAAGTTGAACCCAGACTGCTCCAACAAGGATCTCTTCAACATGTGCAAGCACTCATCCTTCACATGAAAGCACTCTCTCGCAACTCCACCCACATCCTCTTTGTACGGAAAAACCCCTTTTTCCAAATGCAGAAACTCATCGATCAACGCTGAATCCACTCTTGGCGGCTCCCTGGGACCCAACAACCTGTCGCGCTCCCACACCGTCTCCACCGTCATCCGCGTCGCCCCACGAGCCAGCTCTGCCATCGCGTTGAAGAAGAGCGTGCCCCCCATGCCGTCGCACAGAGAATGGTGAATGGCGGCGCCAAGGACGAACCCGCCGCACACGAAGACCGTCACCTGGAGTATGCAGGGGTGCTCCAGCCCCTCCTCGGGGCCCGGGTCGGGCACCAACTGCTCCGCTAGAGGCGAGGCCGGGTCGTCGAGGTGGTTGACAGAGTGGAGGGTGCAGTCGGCGGCGGCGAGGACGAGGGGGACGCCCTGGCCAGCGGCACACCAGAGTTCGAGGCGGTCGGGGGAGGTTGGGCGGCGGCGAAGCGTGGCGGCGAGGGGGTAGAATTGGGTGAGCGCGTGGGAGAGGGAGGAGGAGATGACGTGGAAGGGGTGGAGGGTGGTTGGTGCGGCGGTTGAAGTGTAGACGCGGAGGTAACGGAAGGTGAGGTGGAGGTTGGGGTCGGTGTCGAGGTGCGAGAGAGGGAGTGAATGGTCCTGAAGGAAGGGACGCTCAGAAGGGATTATGACACTGCGCTCTGACCTTGTTATCATTTCCATGCTTTATGTCTGATTCTGTTTCATTCTTCTTCTTTTTCTTCTTTCTGCTTCTTTTATGGGAAGGTTTTGCAGTTTGGAGTCACTGTCTCCGACCTAAACTATAGGCATGGTTAATGTAGTTAATAATATTTTTCAGTTTTCTAAATATAAAATTGACATTTCAATTTTCTTAAATATTTATTTCTAATTATGTTTGTACAAAATAAAATATAAAAATACCAATAACAAACTGATATAAATTTATGAAATTTTCAAATCTAAAATTCCTCCATATTAAAATTTAATTTATAAACCTAGTAGGCATGAGTGGAAGAAGATAGGGGGGCGTGGAGCGTGCTGCATCCCATGTTCTCACCAAACACTGTACGCACCAACCCCCACGTTATAATCAGATCATTCACCTCTTCTAAACCCTTTACATTTGTTCCATGGATAAATAAATACAACACCTTATTAACTAACGCATACTTTCTCTAAAAAAATAATATGAGGCCTCAATTTGCCCATTATGGGCCAATGTAAGATGTGCGGGTGTGTTGATTGCATGGGGCATGCTGAATACTGAAAACAGTAATACAAGTAAGACAATATAGTAAAATCAAATAAACATACAAAATACTATTGAATCCAATACAATAACACACAATATTAAATATGATGACAATGTGATGAACTTTTCTAGACATTTTTTTTTTTCATATAGCTACATAAAAATTAAATATCTAAGACGAAATTATGTAAAGCAATAGTAAAACAGGCTTGATGCACTGAAAATATACAAACCAAATAAATATGATGTAAATTAAATGCATCAAGATGGGCATTACTAATAGCAGATAAATTCTCATTCATCGTATAGATATTTTTATATTTAAATAGTTGTATAGATAAAAACAAATCAAAGATAGTAAATATCGTTACTGGTAGTACAAAAATTTTGAATTAACGATGCTACATTAAAAATATAAGAACTTTAAATTTGATGAAAAAAAATTTGAAAAGATATTTGAATCAAAATATAATTCTTTTTACACGTATTGTGTGTCAAATTCAAAATTTAATAATTCGGATTAAAAATTATTATAATTCTAATAGTATATCAACTTCAGGCCAATGCAAAAAGGTATTTTTAATTTGATACGGTGATCCGAGATTCTAAATTTAAATTTACATAATAATATTTTAAAAGATAAAATTATAATAAGATCAAATATGTAATATTGAAAAGGTCGTGATATTTAACAAAAATAATGAAATTATATTTGTAAAATTACTAAAAATTATATTTCTGCGTAAAAATAAAACAATAGACATATATTTATACTTTTAATGTATAGAGTAATTTAATTTTTGACTCTGTTAAACCAACTCTTTGCGTTCAACAAAAAGTGTGAAGAAAGTAGCCGCGTCACTTGCTTTTTGACGTCTCTTTCTTTCTCAAACAAAACCAATCAGCAAAGAGGCCAAATATTTAACTTTTGAACATGTAGAACGAATGATGAAATCTTCACACTTAGGTATCTCCTATATGTTTTTTTAACACAAGAAGAGTCTCCTTGTGTCAGTTACGGATTTATGGTATCCGAGTTGCTTTTTGATTATGTCCGAAGGCATGTCTGGAAAGTTAGATATGGTGATAAATGACAAAGTATGGGAATTTTTTGGAACTCTGCAGGTGTCAGCAGGAGCCAATAGAAATGAACAAGTGAAGAATGGAAGTAAAATTTGGGTGTGTCGTGTTGTGTCCTAGTATTCACCCAGTCATCAAACTACCAAAAGCCATCATCACTGGAGGGGAACGCAACAAAATTATTTGAGGTGAGTTTGAGAGCTTGGAATTTTGCTCAACTCATACTAAAATATAACTCTCAATTTCTCTCCCACCTGCACGCTTTCTCGCTATATATACTTTGTACCTCTGCACGGCTTCTTACATTCTCGTAGAGACATTTTGTCATACACATTGTGCATTCCGTCAACATGTTCAAATCCAAACCCTGCTTCTTCTGCCTTCTATTTCTGCTCCTCTTATTAACCACTTCTAAATCTCGTCCTCTCCAAACTCCACCTACTTTCAAGAGCTTTCCGGCCCAACATTCACGCTACGGAGCCCAGGCCCGTCCTAGTGTCAGGCTCTTCTTATCCGAATTTGAAGAAAGCCCACGTAAGCCTGGAAGACTTTCCCCTCAAGGCCCAGACCCAAAGCACCATTGATAAACTGATTGGAGAATGGTCTTAACGTTTGGGTGACTATTTGTTATGGGAGAGAAATCATTTTCTCTACGTATTAATAATTTAAGTTTTACTACAAAAAATAATTTACACAATATGTGTAATATATTGTGGGTGCATTGAGGTGTATGACTTTTTTAAATAATTATATTTTTAGCTCTTTGAACAAGTATAATAAATGTATAATAGTCTGAGGTCTTTTTTTTTAAATTTCAATCAAATAATAAATTTTACAAATCGATAATGTAAATGTCTAAATAAAATCACCACAGTCTATGATAGTATCAGTATCTTACATTTATTCTTTGTAGATTAATTGTGTTGATGTGGGACATGAATACAATTCAATTAATGTAGTTAAACTTAGTAAACTGAAAGATTTAAAAGAATTAAGCCAAATTATTAAACCCATTTTTCACCTAAGAAAATGGCTAAAGTGATGACGTATATATTCATAAGATGACGACAGAAACAAAAGGCCGAATGAATCGAAATAGCGCCTAGTCAAACTTTGCAAACGATAAAGCGTTTTTTTGTCCAAAAGGAAAATTTTCTGTGATCGTGTGTAGCATAGTGATGGATGATGATGTGTAAACCACATTAGCACAAGAACGATGATTGGATGATGCATGAGCATATGTGATATTTAGATAGCTAGCTTTATATGCTTTCATTCTTTAACATGTCGAATGCTAATTAATCTTCCATCTTTTGACAAAGCATGGATTTAATTATATATGTGATAGTTATGTAGTCCAAGTAGGTATGAAATCTAATCATAATGCTCTCCTTTCAACAAAGATAAACGCCACGACTTAGTAGGAAATAAATTTAAAACTTTAATACTCGTTCTCATTTATGTTGAGTTTTATTAGGGTTAGTAAATTCACGACTGATGTGTCATTCCATTTTTTACCATTTTTAATTCACATATATATTTTAAATAACTTATATATTGATTTATTGATTATTTTTAATTTAAATATGAAAATATATTAAAAAATAAAAGTTATATGACTTGAATATGGTAAAAGCTAACAAAATAGTATAATTAAAATAAATGTAAAGCAATGATAATTTTCTTAAAATTTGTACTTTGCCTTGTTGGTTGCCATTGACTTCTATTTGTAGTCACAAAACAAAACTTATATGATTTTTATATATACTAACATACCAGAACAAGACTTTATAAATATAATTATAACATCTTCATGATTTGTAAGGAGATTAATCATTTTCAATTCAATTTCAAAGAATTAAACTTCAAAAATACTGATATATTAGTTGTATTGTTAGTATAACAATAATAATTTAAATCCTAATTAATATCTTGTTACTTCGACAATAATGATATAAATCTAAACAAAATCATTGAGTCATGTTATTTCATGTCAATGCACATTTCTACCATATAAAAAACCGTAATCACTAACTATAACACTAGTAAGAAAAAAAACTCTTTTAAATCATGTAATTTATGTTCTAAATAACTAATATAATTGATACACCTAAATTTTATTCATCATGTGATTGATATTGTTTAATCAAATAAAATTAAATATATGTGACAATTATTATATTATTTTATTAAAGAAAAAAAATTAACTTTAAAATGAATTTTATTTTGAAGGAATCGTCTAGCCTTGTTATTTTGCTTAAATTTATAACTTTTATTGCATCCTTCAAATTTTTATGTTTAATTGCATATAAACTTTAATTTGACCATTATATTAACTATTAACAAATTTTAAATAAAACTAACAAAATTAATAATACCGTAATGTCTTTTCTTATATACATGCACATCCATATAATACTTTTGTCTAAAAAGGTTTTATTTTTGTCATATAGCAAAAATATCAGATGAGACTCATTTGACCTTATTGATCTGAAAACCAGAAAGTTGACTCAGAAATCCTACTAGTACGTAGACCACTTTTGTCTCCATGGTTACTTCGAAAATGGTTGTATTTCATGTGAATTCTGAGGCCAAGAATGTATCTAGCATTATACAAAAACTTCATATATATGAGGTCATTCACATTCAAGCCAAGAAAATGAAAAACTCTACAAGAAAAGACATTTCACACGCCAATAGACATTACCCAACATATTGTTTTCCACAAAATATAGCCACAAGAAAAGCACGATCATAATACAATGGGTAATACTGTATCAACAGATCTTTCCATGACGACAAAAGCACCATAACCCCAAAAAGACACTCCTTTTGTAATGCATCATTCTGTTACTACAGAAAGGCCTTCAGGGGGTCATTAGGGTCAATATCAGCAATAAGTGGGAGATCAACTGCTATAGATTCCAGACTCAATCCTTCGTCTCTCAGCTTTCTGATTACTTCCTCAAAAACAACTTGATTGCCACTTTCAGTGAGATGCAAACCATCACTGCATTTCAGTCACCAAAACCATAAATTCATACCAAAACAATCACTCTTCGATTCATAATTGTAGAGAAAAAGAAGACACAACTCAGCAATCAAAGAAACCTCATAACTCTCTTAAATTTGTGTTTACCAGTGAAAAGGAGGCACTAGGTGCCTTTATATTTCAAAAAATGACATAAGGTAATAATTGTGGTTATATAATAAATAATGGACGGTCTGGGATATGTTGTGTTGTTGGAAGATGAGTGATTTAGAAAGTATAAATAAGATTGTGAGAGAGAATTATTACTTATCGTATATTACAAAGGTAAGATAGAGCATATCCCATTTATTATGTACATAACTCTCTCTCTCTCTCTCTCTCTATATATATATATATATATATATATATATATATATATATATATATATATATTATATAGATATACAACTATAGATACATAATAATTAGTGAATGGTTTGTGGTGTGTTGTGCTAAAGATATGAGTAGTTTAAAAAATGTAATAAGATTTTGAGAGAGAAATAGTAGTGATAGTTATAAGAGAGTAAAATAGGACACAAAAGGTGTACAACATATATGACAAGACAAAATCATCATTTTGTCAGCATTTTAAAAATTTAAGTGGAAACTATAGTCAAGATATAGAATAGAAAGATGCAAAAATAATGTAAGAGAAAACATATAAAGGTAAAACTTTTGTGAGACCTTAGATAGTCTTTTTTCCGGTGCTGCATTTTGTTCCAGAGATCAACCACAGGTATCCCACATTCTCCAGCCACCGCAATACATGCTCTTGCATACTCACCAGCTGCTTCATTTGTCCTTTCTGAAAGACCCTGTGGATTTTCTACATACGGATATCTACAATAGATTTATAGAAATTAATTTATTCAGGTTTAACCTCTATTGTACTGTATCGGAGAAAATCAAATACAATCAGTGACAATATGAAGAAGAAAGGGCCAATGAAACATTACCTACAACGTAAATCCTCATCAATCGGAGGAGGAGTTATGAGGAGAACCAAAGTTGTGGGCCATCGCTTCTACATCTCAAAGGAAAACTTGCAATATTTAAGATAATACGGATATGTATTGATGGAACAGGCACATGTATTGATTATACCAACATTGAATTGAAATGTATAAGCTGGTCCTAGACTAAAGTTTTGTTCCTTTAAAATGAGAAATGCATAAAGCCAGAAACTAAAGGCATTTTCACAAGTAATTTGAATTAAAATGCCTCCTATAGTTGAATGTGAAGGCAAGGACAGGTACATCCTTATAGTTTATTGCTTTACACATCTACACATCTTATCACTTTAGAGGAATTAAATTCTTATTACTTGTACTCCATTGCTAGCATCTACTTTTCTCTACAACATCCTTTCAAACTTTTGGCGATGAATATAGTCCATACGTTCATTGTACACATGTATCTTCCCATTAAACTAAAAATACTCATATCATGCAACAACTGTAAGCATTCATTAGATCGTGGGCCGCGCAAGGCTCAATAACCTTCCTCTTTGAATGTGGGGTACGTCATTAGCCACTAAGAAGGACAAATAATCATATAATTTTAACCAATTTTCAGAAACATATAATATCATTTTATTAACCTTTTTAATCAGTGGTGTTAGATGAAGATTAGTTGAGACTACAAACACACATGATGTTTTTTTCAATAAAGATGAATTTGTTATTTCTGTTATACACTTTAATAATTTTTGGTAAGAGACTATGTCTTAGTCCTTAAGGAGAATGACCAAATTCTTGCAGTCCAAAATGCGTGTCTTCCACGTAATCCTATCTAACATTCATACCTAACAGCTCATAGTCGACCGAGCAGAATAATATAATTGCATGGAAGCCAAAGAAAAGACACGAGAAACAAGACACAAAAGGGTTTAGGTCGTGAAAACAACGATAGGCTCCCTTCAACTAACACTTCCCAGTTTCCCCAAAAGAAAACCAATAAAAAATTGGACCTTTACACAAAGGTCTCGTGCAAACTCCACTCCCATGGGAGAGAAAAAAAAATACATAAAAAAGCAAAGAAGGAGGCCCCTTTTGACAGGGTAACATGGTCAAGTGGCAAAGAAAACCAAACACACTTCCCTTTCCCACGGCGACGCACGTGTGAGACCCGAAACCACCTCTCATTTCTCAATTCTGAAACCCCACAACACGCACACACTTATATTTTTGACCACCCAAGACAAACAAAATCATCATAACATTCTATCCCACCAAACCTCAAATAATTAACCCCTTCTGTGACATGCAACATACACAATAAAACCACGCTTATCAACCCGCAAGAGTCAAATCTCTAACCTAAAATGAATAAAAAAGAAAACTTTTCACATCTCTTAAAAACAGTGTCACTGCGTCAGTGACACCTTTCTGGGTTTCACCACCCTACAACTTTTCCCTTAATCATTTAATCTAAAACACTTGAGGCTAATTTACCTTGAAGAAGGAAACAATGGAATGAAGGTTCCGCTTGTATTCGTGGAGAGGCACGTGCTGAAAAGCAGAACATCTATCAGGAAGGCAAGCGTCGTTGGCCCCAAAGAAAACAGTCACGGCAATAGGCGCTGTTGCAGTTCCACCGTCACCACCCTGTGACGCCGGGAAAACCCTCTCCAACACCTTCAAGGCCCACCGCGTGTTGTACCCGCTGTAACCTCTCAGCACCACATCAGCCTGGACAACAACCAACCCCATTGGCAAAAAAACTGAACTTTACCACGAAATGTTTAAACCCACAAAAAAATGAAACAACATGGTTGGTTAATTAAGGGTAGAAGGAATACCGTCCGAGAGAAATGGTGGGCGAGAGAAGCACCCCATCCAGCCGGTGAGAAAGAGTCTTCAGTGATTGAATCACCGAAGAGGTAAATCTTTGGCCTTGTCATGGTTTTTGGTGAGAGGAAAAGAGTAGTTTGGTGGGTGCGGGTGAAGAAAATGCAGATTTGATTGGGTTTGGGGGGTTACGATGTTGATGCATTTGGGATTAAATAAAACTGACAATGGTTTTTAGGTTTGGGTGGGAAAAGGCTGCAAATATTTAAATGCACCCAATTCATTGCATTGCACCAAAAAGGCATGTGCTGACAGAGACACTGCCAGGGGCGGCGAGCGACAGGGACAGATGGGGCTACACCACTTCTCGTTTTCTCAACTTAAAACTTCCAATAACTCATCAATTTAATTCAATTTATATAGTCATTTATAACTTTTATATTTATTAACTGATAGGATTATTATTTTTGTTTCGTTATTTTATTTCTTTGTTTTTAAGTGTTAAACATATAAAATTTTACGATTAATATAAAATGATATTATAATTAATTTAAATAAATAGGTAATTTTTATTATTTATATTATTTATATTATTATTTTATATTAATAGTAAAATTTTCACATCTTTTAATATCTAAAAATAATATAATATTTACATATTTTAATTTAAAAAGTTAAACGATAAAAATTTAGTTATAAAATATTTAATATATAAAAATTTAATAAAAAGTCAATTAAAAATATCTAAATATATAAAGACTAAAAACTTAAGTAATATTTTCTTTAACAAAAGTTAATGACACTGTAGAAAGTAAGCTTATAACATTTTTTTATGGTATGATAAATATTATAGTTTTCTATATTTTAATATATAGTTATTTTTTTTCCTTTGAAAAAGCATGTATTTGTTTTTTATTTAATGTTACCTTTCAATTGTACAAGAAACTTTAATCTTAATTATAAGAAATATACTACAGCTCTTTAAAATATATAGATATTTTAAAGTAGTCTTAAAATTTATGAGATTGTTAGTTAATATTAATCAGTTTAATGATTTTTATCAGTATTAATAGATTAAGTATTAATTTCTAACATATAACTGAAAGTAATATATTCTTTGTAAGAAATAAGAAGGTTATGTAAGAAGTTGTATTATTATAATAATAATTATTATTATACGAGATATCCCTGTTAACACAAATTTTTATTATATATTTTATCACCCTTTTAAGTATCGTAACTAAAGTTTCAGCAGATTTTGAATAATATTCACAAACTTCTATCTTCAATCAGACATTAATTAACTAACTTTAGTTAATAATTTAGATACTATTATAATTCACCTATCCTTTTTAAAACTTTATTTTACGATATTTACGTATCGCGTAGCTCATTCAACATTGTGTCATTGGAGCAATAGATGTAATATAAAAATTTAACACAATGAGGATCGATTGTTTATAATTAAGAAAAAATAGTTATTTATTTATAATTAAGAAGTAACATTTTTATAAAGATGTGAACATTTTAGTGGGAGCCATTTAGGCATGGTTGTTTGGCATATAATCACTCAACCAAGAACATTGGGTGAGTTTGGTTTTAGAAAAGCTAGGGCACGTACTACAGCTCTATAATGCAATGGCCCCCATAGGATATTTTCAACATTTCATCATCCCCATAGGGGTGCAGTTTAAAACCATGGGGGTGTAGAATGCAATTGCCCAATTCGTGTTTGGTGCCTTGTCCAATCTAGCCCAATCCACAGCTGGGCTAATTAAACAATTGGGCCGACTACAAATTAAACAAAAGGCCCGTTCCTTCTCCTCCTCCCGCACTCGCAGGAGCACAAAACCGCTCTCACCATTCTCCGCACCGAAGGCGAAGGCAGCAAACACCACCGCGCACCCAAAAAGGTTCATTCCAACCTTCTTACTTCTTTTTCTACTTTCCCCCATTTTTGCATCTACAGAACAAAACCTCATCAACTAGCAGTCATTTCACGCTCAATTATTTACTTTAATTTAATTTAATTTAATTTTCTCTAAATTATGCGCAATTACAGCAAATAATTGGTATATTGATTTCAGGGATCGCTATGCTGGGAAAGACGAGGAAGGTTTCGGCGCGTGGCGAGGCCGTGGCAGCGAACTACGCGTTTGGCCCGGCGGAAGATGACGTAATCATCAAACACCGGCTTCTCACGCGCACGACGACCACCAGGGGCGACCCTCCCTTGAAGAAGCTCCAAAAGAAGTTCACCTCGTTCGTCTCGGAGGTTGATAAAGACGAAGACAACTACAACGACTGCGAAAAACTCGCCAGAGCCTTCTTGCAGGAGCTCACGACCTTCGAGATTCCGCTTCTGAAGAGCAAGGCTATTGTGGAGGCCAATGTTAGGGAAAAGGAGAATTTCAACGAGTTGAAGGAGGAGATGAATCGACAGATCCTGCAGGCGCAAGCCGACATTGAGGATCTCAAGAAGCAGCTGGAGGAGAGCAAGGTCGAGAGGCGGCACAAGGAGGAGTGCGAGGCTATTAGGAAGTTGATTGCGCTGCAGCCACCCAGGTCTGAGACAATGAAGGTTATTTCCGAGTTGGAGAAGGAAATTGCGGCGCTGGACACGGAGAACACGGCTGGTTCCAGGTTGTTGGAGCTCAGGAAGAAGCAATTTGCATTGTTGTTACATGTGGTATGTGTTATTTTGAAGCCTGCTTAATGCTTATGCTGTTATTACATAATGTGGTTGTTGAAGAGTTTTGCTTCGGTGAATTATTGGGCTAGTGTAGATAGATAGAATGCAACCGATGTTATGAATAGTGTGCTTTTAATGAGAAGCGAGCTAAGTGGTGCTGCGAGTATGGAATAGAACTTAGTGGATGGCATGCCATTTTGAAAATCGAACACCCTCTAGATTTGTCTGATATTTAGACTTGATTCAAATGATATCAGTATTTATATGCAGCCACTAATGTATATGAAAAACTGAACTCACTGAAAATGTATCTTTTTCATACAATTCAATTGTCATCACACGCTTACAAGTTGCAAGTGGTATCTTAGAACTTCCATGCTGTTTTTTGTGGTGAGAAGCGGGCGTGTATATAGTGTAGCTCTTTTAATTTAGGTCTAATTATTTTTAAAGATAGAGCTCGTCTTGCAAGTGAAGAGAAAAGTGAAGAAAAATAAAAGTGAAGAGAAAGAAGTAGCAAAAAGAATGCGAAAACAGATATAGAGAGAACTTGTATAAACTGAAAAATAAAAAATGTGGGGTAAGAAGTTGATATGCCCTTGAGCTCACATCTAAGACATGTATACAAAAGGAGGTCTGAAATGGGAAAGGCCTGCCATTAGTGACTGGGTTTGGAATGGATGGTTGAGGAAAGAAGGATAAACTAGTTTTGCAAATGGACAGCTGGCAAAATGAGAGCGAAGAAGGAACAATTGAGGAAGATTTTTCAGAGGGAAGGTGTGAGGAGGGGATTGGGTAGAGGGGGCAAGTGAGGCTAGACCGACAAGACTTCCCTGGTATCTGGTGAAGCCTTTGTGTCTCTCTGCTTGGGTTATATTTTCTTACCGTTTTCTGCATTTGAATTTCAATGAACCCGAGGACTACCTCTGAGTTCAAGCAGCTGGTCCCCTGATATTATTGGTTGATTTCATTCGGTAACGAATGTAGAAGTTGACATGATAATCTGATGACCAAAACATGAGCTAAATACATCTGAAAGGGTAACTTGAGCTAACTAAACTGTATTTCAGGGTTATTTCATTGCGGCATGCAACATTTACATTGGTGATTAGGATGAAAATTGTATAATCATATCAATACATCAGTGCCTCTGAACTGGAAAAAGTTGTAATTTTAAAATTTATAATGTAAAATTGCTTTGAAACTCATGAAGTTGTTGCCTTGTAAAATATGCTGATAATGAAATCATTCTGCTGTAATTTTTTCTTTGAAGTTTTTTACCAGGGATGTGATCATATTTCAATTTCCCTAATTGCCCTTGGTATTATTAACCTGTGACTGTGTGATTTTCTCCAAAAAGTACCCATATGCTGCATTTTGAAAAAGAGTTCCAATATCTCATTCGCATCTTTGATTATTTTTCGTTTGTCATTGATAAGAGTGAGAAAGAAAATTAAATGGTCAAAAGATTTTATAGGTTATGAACAGAATATTATTTATAATATTAAGTATATATTTTAATTCCCCAAAGTTAGATGATGATATTTGTAGGGCAGTTGTTGGTATCTTTTAGGTTATAAAAGTGTATTCCTTCTTACCTATTATAAAGGAATGAAAAATATAAAAGTTATTTTAGAACAGTGTAGCCATTATAGCTTCCTAACAGTGTTGCTTTTCTTATTTTTATTTGTTGACTTGTGGAATGAAATATTTATATCTCTGTTATGACAAGTGCTAACCTTTGCTAACATTTCAAACTAAAACACTTGAATTTAAAGAGTCTGTAGAGTTTCTGTGTGGCTCTTTGGTTAAGGATATCTTCATATCATATGTTATTATTGTGTATTTTCTATTAGCTTATAATTTCCCGTGTCACGTGAACTTTGTTCTTCAGTCAGTTCTGTGTTTCACAGCCCATATATCTTATGAATTATAACCATCACGATTTCCAAAACTGGGACAGTTGAAATATCTTGTTGAATATCTGTAATTGTTAACTGTAAATTGACACAAGGCTACTGTTAGTGATACTGTATGTTGTGGTCTTCATCGGCTATGTTGACTGTTGATGATGATATTTATTATGCTTCCTATCCTTCTTGCAGGTGGATGAGTTGCAAAACACAATTGAGGAGGAGCAGAAGAGCCTCGTTGAGGAGATGAGAATGGCAACCGAGGAGCTTAAGAATGGGCTGGAGGACACAAGTGGGGCGGAAGCAATGGCAATTGACCAGTAACTAAATCCAACTTTAATCTTCCTGTTGTAACATTTCAGTCTTGGGTTTTTTCTCAATTATTAGGAACCATATGTAAATGAAACATCAATACTATTATGTTAATGCTTAGACCTCTGTAATACTAAATGCATTTTTGATGAAAAAAAAAAAAGAAGTAATACTAAATGCATTTTGTTTGGATTTTTCTATCAAAATTTTAGTAGCCATTCCTTTGTTATAGTTGGGGTTTTGTCCACTCCTTATTTTCTTTTTTTTAATCGTTTTTTAGCAAAATAAAGTGATGTATACTTGTAACTTGTAAGGTATTTGTCTGGCGTACCACTATCAAAACCATACAGAGTGGGGTTTGACAATTACTAAAAAAAGAATATGATTAAGGTAGATATTACTGATGAAATATTGAAAATTTGTATTTGTATGTTATAATTTGATAAATGCTAGAAATATAATTTTGTGAAGCATACTCTGTTGAATAAACTTTTTATTACAGCATGAAATATATTGAAAATCATGTATTATTTAGATTTTTATTTATTTAATATCTTGTATACATAAATTTTAATTGATAATAAAAATCGGTTAAACTTTTAAAGAAAATGTTTGAAACTGCGATGTTAGTTTTCTCAATTAACAAAAAAACTCCAGTGACCATGAATACTGCCCAATTTATGGTTGTAATTTTCATTCCATTAAAATTAATTGTGCAGTAGAAAACTTCTTTTCATGGTAATGTTGAAAATCCATATAGAAGTTAATGTAATTTTAAATCAAATCTTTTAAAAAAACTATTACTTCTTTATTTAAAAACTTTCTTTATTTAAAAAATAATAATTCAGTAATTATTTTCTGAGATAAATAATGAGATCATGCATTAAGTTTTAAATGATGAAATTACTAAAAAATGAAATTAGAAGTTTTCTCTATATTTTTTTTATTCAAACTAATATACTTTTTTTTAATAACGAGAAGATATTATATTTATTTTTTTATATTATATTAAATAACCCTAAAAAATTTCTCTAATTCTAAAATTGATATTTTTTTTTCTAATTCTAAAATACATAATTATCATCTTTGTATTTTTAATAACTTTTAAATGATCATACATCCGTATTTTTAGTAAACGATATTATTTTATACTAAATAAGTTATATTTAATTTAAATTCTAATTCAAATTACTTTTTCTTCTTTATTCTCGTAACCATTTTTTCTTTTGTAAATTATTGTATTTAGTACATAAAAAATATTTTTCAAGTGAAATGTTCTTCCTGTTTCATTCTTCATCCTCTATGTCTTTTTATCTCTCCGTTCTTTCATTAAAATTTCTCTCTCTCCCTCTTTTTTCCTACTTTGAGAAAAAAAAAAAAAAAAAAAGAACTTAGTTTTATAAAAAGCTATTGCCAATTGATCTTACGTGAACCTGTGACTACTAGAAATAGTTTACTATGTTCCATTTTACTGTATTTTCAACGAGAGTTTGCTTAACTTGGCTCTGCCGATGTCAATGAGAGGATGAACAATGGAATATTCAGACCCTTCTTCTCGTCACGTGCCTTCTGCACTTCGCTCATCTCACCTCATCGACCTTTTCCTCAAAATCATGACTTTGCTTCTCCCTCTACTTTGTTATCCAGTGATCTGCAGCATTACATTAATTCCGAGACTCCTACCCACGGTCAAAAGATCCATTCTCGCATTCTGAAATCTGGGTTCGTTCCAAACACCAACATTTCCATCAAGCTCCTTATTTTATACCTGAAATGCAACTGTTTGAGATATGCACGCCAGGTGTTTGATGATTTGCGGGAGAGAACTTTATCTGCTTATAATTATATGATTAGTGGCTATATCAAACAATGTCAGGTTGAAGAGTCTCTTGGTTTGGTGCGTAGGCTTTTAGTGTCTAGTGAGAAGCCTGATGGGTTTACTTTTTCTATGATTTTAAAGGCGTCTACTTCTGGGTGTAATGTTGCGTTGCTTGGTGATCTAGGTAGAATGGTGCATACCCAGATCCTCAAATCTGATGTTGAGAGAGATGAAGTTCTTTGTACTGCACTGGTTGACTCTTATGTAAAGAATGGGAGGATTGCTTACGCGAGGACTGTGTTTGATGTGATGTCGGAGAAGAACGTGGTATGTTCGACATCCCTCATATCTGGTTACATGAATCAAGGGTATTTGGAAGATGCTGAACTTATATTTAGGAAAACTTTGGACAAGGATGTGGTAGTATTTAATGCGATGATAGAAGGCTACAGCAAGACATCTGAATATGCGAGGAGATCTATTGAAGTTTACATTGATATGCAAAGGTTGAACTTTAGGCCAAATGTTTCTACATTTGCTAGTGTAATTGGTGCCTGTTCCATGCTTGCAGCATTTGAAATTGGGCAACAAGTACAAAATCAGCTTATGAAGACTCCATTTTATGCTGACATTAAACTGGGAAGTGCCCTTATAGACATGTATTCAAAGTGTGGAAGAGTCTCAGATGCTCTAAGAGTTTTTAACCACATGCGTATGAAAAACATTTTTTCATGGACATCTATGATTGATGGATATGGGAAGAATGGGTTCCCTGATGAAGCACTTGAGCTATTTGGAAAGATGCAAAAACAATATGGCATTGTACCCAATTATGTGACATGCCTTAGTGCTCTCTCAGCTTGTGCACATGCTGGACTTGTGGACAAGGGCTGGGAGATCTTTCAGAGGATGGAGAATGAATACCTGGTAAAGCCAGGGATGGAGCATCATGCGTGCATGGTTGATTTGTTAGGACGAGCAGGGAGGCTGAATCAGGCTTGGGATTTTGTCATGAGGATGCCCGAGAAGCCGAATTCGGATGTGTGGGCTGCTCTACTTAGTTCTTGCAGACTCCATGGTAATATAGAGATGGCAAAATTAGCTGCAAATGAACTTTTTAAGCTGAATGCTACTGGAAGACCAGGGGCATATGTTGCACTATCTAATACTTTGGCAGATGCTGGCAAATGGGAAAGTGTAACTGAACTTAGAGAAACAATGAAGGCCAGAGGAATATCCAAGGACACTGGCCGAAGTTGGGTTGGAGCTGATAATGTATTTTAGTTCATATAAAAGGTGCAAAGATGCATGTTAAACGAGATTATCCCTCTTGATTACTCAGGTCTTCTTGTGCTTCTGACAATAATGTAAAGCATTTAAAGAAAAATAAAACATGTTTGATGAAATGGATTGGCCATGGTGGCTTTTGAGGAAGTTGCAGAAAGTATTGTTCTAGGGGAGGTTAATCCCAATTGACCAACTATTTTTAGCAAGGTTGAAGTCAAGCCCGGCAGCTTAGAGAGATAACGTGATTTCTTTTTGGCTTGGATGTGAGTGATTAGAATATAGGGAGATTGTCTCAATATGAGTGAATGATTCACCTTATACAGTGAGGAGTTATTGCAAAACAACAATTGAGACTCAAAAGATTCAATAAAATTCATGAACTTTTTGAAAATTAAATTATTTCCGTTGGTGCTTACTTCAATATATTATGTTGTATTTATAAATTGTAATATGTGTAAATTAAAATCTTCAATATTTATTTGCTATTTACAGTTAATTTAATGAAAGTTGATTAAAAAAAATGTTGTGATTTTGAAAATTAAGAGACTTATTATCTAATTGAATAAAATAAATAAACTCAACCTCTTAATTTATGTATACATCTGAATTATAAGTCCAGATCAATAATACCTAGTAATTACATTGATCACCACATCTTAAAAAAAATCTACACTTAACTTTAAATACCGCTGTTAAATCTTTCAAAAAAAAAAAAATACAGAATTACGAGTTCAACCAACGTTATAACAGCATCTCAAAGCGAGACTAGAGGACAACAAATTTGTAAGTTTTATTTTATAACTCAATCTCTAATAAATAAAACTCAATCTTTTAATACACGAAACTAAAAGTCCAACTTGAATTTCTCACGTATACTTTACATCTCTAAGTAATTTAAATTTTACAATAGTGCATCCCAATAATTTATATTGATTAGACGTAATTTATGTAGTATTGACGACTTGTAATTATTTTAAGAAATTGCCAAATCCAGTTCGAGATATGTTTCGTGTCGTATTTATGTTGATTCAGATAATAGCCCCCCAGTTGAACACATCACTCGATGATTCAATCTTAGCATGGCAACGCAGACAGGCCCCAACACAGTCAACTATTTGAAACTGCCACGTTTACTTTCCCAACAAAATAAAATAAAACGTAAACGTTTTGACATTGGTAATCAACCCTATTCTTTCTAGCAATAGGATGAGTCCAGGTGGCTAACCGGCACCTAACTACGCGTTTGTGTTTTGTGCTTTTTTTAGTACATAGTGTTCTCCGCTCTAGTTTGTGTTGCATTTGTCTTCTGGTTAAGATAAAAGCTTCAGGATATATATATATAGAGTAAGCAATATGAGAAGATGAATTAAGAAGATATTATTAAAGCATGTGCTGCTGCTCTGAAGACTGTAAGTGCAGGCCCCTTGGGTTTTTGTTGGGCCTGCCTTTTGCCTTTTTGTCTCTTCTCATCTCCCTCGTGGGTGTGATTGTTTGGATTGTTGGGTAAACTTCTCTTTTCTCTCTGCTTCTTTACTTCCTTCTAAATTACCGTGGAAGTTTGAAATAAGCTCTTAATTTTGGTTCTTTGATTCAAAATATTGAGCATAGTTTTGTGTATGATGTGGTGGCAGGTTGATTTTGACGTGCATATGTCCTTGTTGTCTTTGTGTGACCATCATCGTAGAGTTTGCTCTGGCCCTGATTAAGGCTCCAATTGTGGTTATGGAGTGGTTCATCTCCAAGATTCCTTGTTAAAAATCTTTGTATTTTCATGATAAAGTAATCGTTTGGTAGATCGTCTTTTCACTCCATTCATATATTTGTATTTGATTAATTGTGTCCAATCCACATCTTTAAAATTTATGTATGTGATCGAAGAAGCTAAAACTAATTTAAAATAATTACATTTTGCTGGTGGAAAAAAAGTTACATTTCTTAGCTCTTCTACAACACTTCTACACTTTATTTGGACTTTAATGTAGTTTTTAATTAAGATAATATTTTTTTAAATGCTAGGGTATAAAATAAAGTTTCATAAACAGTTATGACGACCAACAATTTCTTTTTACAGTTATTCTTTCGTGTTTTTTATTTTGTTTTATTATGTTAGAATTAGATATTTATATAAATTTTATATTTTAAATAAAATTATTTACATTTATAAAAACACTATAACAGTGACGGAGTAGGTTTCACCCATCGTATTCACACTTACAATTTTATCAAATTCAACCTTCTCTCTTTTATATCATTATTATTAGTAAAAATAAAATAAAAACATAATTTGTGTACATCGTATTAGAAAGTTTATATTACATACTATTAGATAACACATGCTAACCTTTTAAATTTAAATGGACTACGTTAATTATTAATTCACTTTCAAGATTTTTTTAGCACTGCTAATAAATAAAAGTCCTTTTAAATGCTTGCCATTTAGATTTTATTTGCATTGAAATTGGGTCTCCTTTTCTTGCAATTTCGGATCTTTATAGTTTTATCTCGGACGAGTTCTTCCTAAATCCTAATAAGATTCTTTTTGTATTTTAATAAAAAAATTCATTTCGCAATTGTTCTTATATGAGAACCGGATAGCACCTTCATCTTGTTATCATTTGAAAAAAATTGACAACCGGATGACACCCCCATCCGGTTGTTATTTTTTTTCAAATGACAACTGGATGGACTGCTCATCCGGTTATTAATTTTTTTTCAAATGACAATCGGATGAAGGTGTCATCCGGTTCTCATTTCCAAATCAAAATGATAACCGGATGAAACTCATCCGGTTATCATAGTCAAAATCAAAAATAGATTAATTTTTCGATTTGGACTATGAGAATCGGATGAGTTTCATCAGGTTATCATTTTAATTTGGAAATGAGAACCGGATGACACCCCCATCCGGTTGTCATTTGAAAAAAAATTAACAACCGGATGAACAGGCCATCCTGTTGTCATTTGAACAAAAATAACAACCGGATGACCTATTCATCCGGTTGTCAATTTTTTTCAAATAACAACCGGATGAGAGTGTCATTCGGTTCTCATATAAGGGTAATTGCGGAATGAATTTTTTTATTAAAGTAGAAGAAAAATCTTATTAGAGTGTAGGAAGAACACGTCTTTATCTCAAAGTATTGTATTTTGAAAAGTAAAAAATTATCATTTGATATCATTTTTTTTTATCCACTTTACAATTATTTTAATAATAAAAATAATATATTTAACTAATAAGAATAAATGTAAATAACATTTTAAAATAAAATAAAATAATAATATCTACGATTACAAAATGGTGGTATAATATATGGTAAGGGTCAAACAATCATCATCCAAATAAAAATACTCTCCACCGCAAACATCTTATAACTGAATGGATACATAGACAGTGATTTAATTTAGTCCAACACCTGAAAAATGTGACAGTTATAATGAGATATCGAGTATATAAATTTTATAATTTAATATTAAAGAGGTGCTTAAGAAATACAATATAGTTATCACAATTTTGTATATTTAAAAATTAAATAACCTTTTAATTTTAGAAAAAAGAATCTATTATCACGTACTTACACTTTAGTCAAAGGTGATCATGCACTAACTCAAATATTAATGAACTAATTTTTGTAAAAATAAAAATTATACCAAAAATTAAAATATGATAAAAAAATCAACTTTAGAAAGAGATATCTAATTTTCTTTTATGCTAAATCTAAGAAAAAAGGTATATAAATCTTAAAACATCTGAAGATTAAATATAACTAAATTCATATTTATTTATATTATTATAATATGGTCGTCAAATAATTACTGTAGTTGCGAGAATATTATTTTTATGCAGTTTTAAGCAATCCATAAATTAAAAACAATATTTAATTTAAGAAAGAATAAATTGGGGTTTGAGGATGTGTGTGCGCACAGCGCATAATGGGGTCAATCTGTGAACAACCAGGGATCACAATCGCAGTGCTAACTGCAACATTTGTGATAGCTACTTCACTTTCAGAACCACCACCGTTGGCGGTGTCGCCGTGCCCATTCACCTCCATCTTCAGTTTCGGCGATTCTCTTGCTGACACCGGCAACTTGTATCTCTCTTCCCAGCCCCATTCTCAGGACTGCTTCCTTCCTCCCTACGGTCAAACCTTCTTTCACCGTGTCTCCGGGCGCTGCTCCGATGGCCGCCTTATCATCGATTTCATCGGTTCCATTTCTCCGCTTCTCTTACTCTGCTTTTAATTTTTCATTTCAAGCAAAATCAAATTAAAATATATAAATAAATCTGTCATCCGTAAATGTCTTATATTATGTGAGATGAGTGTGTTGTTGAGCATAGATTTATCTGAACTAAAATGTTTAAGTGAGTGAGAATGATGAACTTGTAAATAGGGTTTTGTAGATTAAGTCCAAACATTAATGGTAAAAATTAATTGAAATCCTGTGAAAGTAGGTTTGAAGTGTTTGGAATTGTGTTATGTGCAGCTGAGTCGTTGGGACTTCCTTTGGTGGAAGCGTATCTGGGAAAGAAGAATGGGGAAGGAGGAGCAAACTTTGCTGTGATTGGAGCGACGGCTTTAGAGCCCAGCTTCTTTGAAGAGAGGGGCTTTTCTGTCGCAACCAATTATTCATTGACAGATCAATTGAATTGGTTCAAGGAATTGCTTCCTTCTATCTGCAATTCATTCACGGGTAAGTTCTTTTTTTCTCTCTCTCCTATCTCTGTACACAACCACTACCTGACACACCTACAGTGATAGATATTAGAGGATGAACTTAAAAGAAAGCATGTGGCCATTCTATTATTACTTTAAAATCTTTATTATAAAAAATAGTAATACTTGTGTTTCTATATAAAAATCAATAATGTTTATATATATAAATCAATAATATAAAATCTCTTTTACACTGTGAATGTATATTTTCATTTATCATGTTTTCTTTAAAAACAACTGTGCCCATTTATTGGTCAGTTGACGTAACGTCCTTAAGAAAAATACCACAATGAAGGTACATACATATTCAATTTTGTTATCTCTAAATCACATCTACTAAACTATCTTTATCTATCAACAGAAAAAGTCGATAGTATGAGGGTTATGAAGAACGAAAGTCCTTTAAGATATTATTTGTTTGGAGTTTCAAGATTTTATCACGTTTTAGTTTTTAAATTGGCATTTTAATTAATGTGTTAAAAAGATAAAAGATGAATAAAAATAACTTTGGTCTTGACTGTGGGTGCGAGATTTTTGAGCGTATCAAAAGATCTAATTTTACTTATAATTTATTCAATTTTAGGATAGATCAAATCTAACAATTTTTAGTAATAGTTTAATTTTTTTCCATTTATCCAATTTAATATAACTTAATATTATAAATTTTAATCATCTCTTAAACTTGATGCACATTCATTTATATGACTCAATGTATACCTATTGATAAAATCTAAAATCTCATCGAGTTTCCTAATGTAGTATATATGCAAAACATCAATAACTCAACTGTAATTCTTACATTTTAAATCATGTACGAACTATTATCAATTAATTCAATTTTAGAAAAAAATATTAAAAAGAATTAACAAAGAATGCATAAAGAAATCATATTTTCCTATATTCAACATATTCTTGGATCAGAAAAATTCTTTAAGCAAATTGCATTTGAGCAAACTCAATTAATTAAATTTTTACTTGCTTTTAAGGTTGGAAACCCACTAACAATTTATGTCAAAAAAAATTTCTTATATTAAAACAATAAGTGAGTTTTCTTTGAATTTTATTAGAATTATTATAAAAGAAAATTTCACTTACCTCACTAAAAATAGCTAAATTAAATTCATAGTGATTTAAAAATAGATACGTATCTTTTATGTTTTTAATAAAATAAGACTTAGACATCCTTTAATTTTTAAATAGACATTTTCTTTTCTTATCTTCTTAATAAATATGACTCAAATCCTTTATATTCTAATAAAGTAATACATTTTTTCTTCATTTTATTTAAAATATTATATTAACTAAAACTTAAATAAAAAATAAAAATTTTAAATATAGTTCTAAAATGTAAAATTTAAGAGAATTTCTATATAAAATTTAAATGTTTATTCTCATATATAAGTAATAATTTCTCTAAAATATAATTTTTTAATGAAAATTTAAAATTTAGTGATAAATATACATTTTATAATATTTTTAATATATCAAATTAATTCATTCAATTTTTTGTTTATAAAAAGTTCTTTGATTTTTATATTTTAGAACATTAATATTTGATTTCATAATTTTTATTTAAACTTTGGTCAAATGATATTTTTAAATAAAATAAAAGAGAAGAGTCTGGTTTCATCAAAAACATATAAAAGAGATTAATATTATTTATAAAATATAAAAAATATATTTGTTTAAAAATTAGAAAAACTATAAGTATTATTTTGGTAGAAACATATTGAAAGGTTTGTGGCTATTTTAAAATTAGAAGAGATTTTAAAGTAATTAGTATGACTTAAAGAGGATAAATGAAAACTTGTTCTTATTATAAACATACGTTTAATTTTTCTTTGATATTATATTCAACTTTTTTTTAACACATTATCATTCTCTTTTTTACATTTGTTTTCTTTTCTTTCGTCAACATTCATTCACAAAATAAAGTAAATATTTAGTTATTTATTTAACTGCGACCAACTTATCAACTAATTTTGTGCTATATATATATATATATATATATATATATATATATATATATTATACAAATTCTATAATATTAGTCCCTTTTTCTTTTACAAATTCACAAACACAGTACACAAAATTTTAAAGCATAAACAAGTTTTTAAGTCATTTTAAGTAATTTTATTTTAAGCAATAGTTCCATACATGTAGGTTTCTTGGTCTGTGTTTATGAAGAAGGTGAGCAAGGTATTCTTTAAGATATTTTTTTATATTAAACTTATTGAAATTTATGAATTTATGTGAGTCCTATTTAGTTAAAATATTAAAGAATAAATTACTAAAAATTTCATAATTTTATATACTTATTATATTCTACGAAAAGATGAGACATTGATTGTGGAAAGTGAAGACAGATATACAGACCCATTCCCTAAAATTCCAACGTAATCTCACATTTGATGTAACTCTAATAATATCAAATGCTGAATTAGAGTTTAATCTTACAGATTGTCGTCAAGTTTTTGGGAACTCACTATTTCTTATGGGTGAAATTGGAGGAAACGATTTCAATTATCTTTTCTTTGAACAAAAGAGCATAGCAGAGATTAAAACATATGTTCCGTATGTAGTCAATGCAATAGCTTCAGCTATCCATGTAAGTTTGTTATATCTTAAAACTTTTTGTTCTTCTACAGTTACATATGTTACCACTTTAATCATCCAAAATATCTCGTCACCAAATTAATATTACAAACATTATGATTCTATTAGCACCACTTTGATTCTCTATTTTAGACATGGGATGAGATGATAAAATGGTATACTTTATTTTTATAGATTTATTTGGTGATTTTTTTTCCAAGAGTAAAATAATGGCAAGAGAAACATTTGAGGACTAGAGCTTTTGGAGTATTGAGGTGGTAACATATGAAGATTTTACATTTTTTGGTTTTACAACATCTAGCTAAACATTTTTGTATCAGCTTCAAAGCATCCTAAAACCTTTTCGTACTTTTTTTTATAGGAGTTAATTGGTATTGGGGCTCGCACACTAATTGTTCCAGGAAATTTACCAATTGGATGCAGTGTAATTTATTTAACAATTTATGAGACCCTAGATAAGAAGGAGTATGATCAGTTTGGGTGTTTGAAGTGGTTAAATGAGTTTGGTGAATATTACAACTATGAGCTCCAAAGTAAACTAGATAAGCTTCGAGTACTTCATCCTCATACTAATATCATCTATGCTGACTATTATAATGCTGCATTGCCTTTGTATCGTGAGCCCACAAAATTTGGTAATCTTCTCAATTCTATTATAATTCAGTATACGTTTACTTCAAATATGCATCTTCATACTTTATTAAAATAAATTACTTCAAAACTATAGTATTGTGATTTATATTTTGATTTTTATGTAGGATTTACTAGTCTTAAAGCTTGTTGTGGAATAGGGGGTGCATACAATTTCAATACATCAATAAAGTGTAGCGATCCAAATGTGATTGTTTGTGATGATCCTTCCAAATATATTGGATGGGATGGAATTCATTTAACTGAAGCTGCATATAAATTAATTGTTCAAGCTTTAATAAAAGGATCATATCCTGTCTCTCCAATCAGTTCGTTGTGTTTAACCAACACAAACTTTGAGTATTTCAATAGTTGAACTATTATTTTGTTTGAAAAAAGTGAAATAAGTTAATGTAGCTTATACTATGTAAGTCCTTTGTTTTATGAATATACTTCTCTTGTTTATGATTGATATTGATGTTAAAAGTTTGATTTATATAATAAAAGAAATAATAGATCACTTTTAATCCTTTAAATAGAGGTTAGACAAGCTTTATATAGTAAATCTTTTTATAATTATTATTTTATTAAATTCAAAATTTTTTGATATGGACGTCTAAAAAGAAAATTGACAGAATTATTATATCCGAATCAATCTATTAAAATAATTTAATTCTTATTTAAAAAATACTTTAAATAAAAATTTTATTACATCTAATTGTATAATCTAACACAAACGTTTACTCGAGAATAGGTTTTATTACAAATGCAAGACAGATTTTACTCCTGACCAACAATTGGCGACAAACTTTTAGCTTAGGTTGAAAATAAAGGTGTGACGCAAATTCAAGTCGCTGGCTAAAAGTAAAGTTGAATTTCCAACTTTTTTAACGAATGGTAAGAGACTTATTTCTGACATAAAAGGAAAATAAACCAGGAGAAATATTTTCCGATGTAAATGGATTTTTAATTATGCAACAAAGACAATTTTCTACGAGTCTCATAATCCGTATTCTAGAACGTGAAAAGATTAGTCTGAATCAACAAATCTTCCGTATTCTAGAACGTGAAAAGATTATTCTGAATGAACAAATCTTACAAAAAGTTTGTGACTCAATTTAAAAAAGAAGTTACTTGACTGTTGTGGAGGACATTGGATATGCGGTGTATACTGTGATTTAGCCTCTCAACTGGCTTTATTTTCCCATGGTTTTGCATTTGTAGTATGACCTTATCTTACAATAAAATAATACGGGCACATTAGCACAGAAACCTACCCTTAATCAACCAATGACAAAATTAAACAACACCGACATAAGCAAATATTCTTATTGTGTTGAGCTTTTCTTATTAAAAGGCCAATCAAAGGGCACGGAATGGAATAGTCTTCTCTGTCACACACCCTTCCCATTTGGGAGCATTATGGGTCATCAATCATGTTTATTTGAGGAAGTATTATGTGTGGCAGTGTAAAAAAAAGAAAGACACAATTATTTAAAAGGCAAAATTATTTATAAAACAAGTTGCTTTAATTTATTGACATTCGATGAATCACAAGACTCTTGCCATTTTAAAACAGAAAAGAAAGTGGTTTTGTGGAATTGTGTAACAGGGTTGCCTGTTTTTGAATCCCGCAAAGATATGCACATGGTTTGGGAAACCCCTTCTTCATAAACCCCTTCGCTCGCTCCACACTCACACAAACCGATTATCCAATCACTTCATAACCCAAACCTCTAGACATGGAAACTAATGTCGGAGCGACGGCTCAACCGTCGTCGGTTCTCCCCTCCTTCGACGGCACGCTCGGCCGCCACTTGGCTCGCCGCCTCGTCGAGATAGGCGTCAGGGACGTCTTCTCCGTCCCCGGCGACTTCAACTTGACGCTGCTCGACCACCTCATCGCCGAGCCCTGCCTCAACCTCGTCGGCTGCTGCAACGAGCTCAACGCCGGCTATGCCGCCGACGGCTACGCGCGTGCCAGGGGCGTCGGCGCTTGCGTCGTCACCTTCACCGTCGGCGGACTCAGCATCCTCAACGCCATTGCCGGAGCTTACAGCGAGAATTTACCGGTGATCTGCGTCGTCGGAGGACCCAACTCGAACGACTACGGCACCAACCGGATCCTCCACCACACCATCGGGTTACCCGATTTCACCCAAGAGCTTCGGTGCTTTCAAACCGTCACGTGTTTTCAGGTGAGTGAACAGTGCGTGTTTTGATTTTTGAGGCTGTGAATGGAATTAACAACCTCTGATTAGTGTGAGTGTTTATGATTGTTCAGGCAGTGGTGAATAACTTGGACGACGCGCATGAACTAATTGACACTGCGATATCTACTGCTTTGAAGGAAAGCAAGCCAGTTTATATCAGCATCAGTTGCAATCTTCCTGGAATTCCTCATCCAACTTTTGCTAGAGACCCCGTTCCATTCTATCTTGCACCCAAGTATGCTTTTCTTGGCTCTTTCTATTTTGTTAATTAATCAAATTTCAAAAAAAAAAAACACAACATTTTCGTTAAATTGCTATTTCTTATAGGGTTTTGTTTTGCTTACCAATTATGATCCTAGTAGTAGAAAGTATGATTGGTACCAAGAGAATGAATGAAGGTTTTTAATTATGCTTTGCTTCACTAATGGTTATAACTTATAACACTAATTTATATCAATAATATTATATTACTTTCCTACTAATGTGAGATGTTAATGTAATTTACTTACTATTTATTGATTAGAAAAAGGGCTCAATTAAGTTATTTTCAGTGAAAAGGAAATTAATGTAGGAGATATTTTATATTGTTAGTTATAAAATGATGAAACCGTACTTTCGAATTTTTTTGAAGGATGGGATGGAGTATAAAGTTTTTATAGGTTTTCACTTGAAAATCACACCAGGTATCAATTAGTAATTCTTTTAATGAAAAAGGCTTAATATTTTAAAAAGTAAAAATCGGTGTAAAATAAACTCTACAGAAGGTTTTAATCTAATTCAATCTTACTATCTTTAAAATAAGGTTTGCATTCACTTTCACTTGTAAACTAGGAGATGATATTATCTCTATTTAACGTGAGATCTTCAATCCTCTAATGCCAAGGCCGTCCAACTTTTATGGGACTAGATATTTACGGATAATCCAATACTGTCCCATAATGCAATAGACCAGTCAATAGTTGCACCTATTATGAATTAATCTTATCTCTAATCCATATGAAATTACTATAAATCTTTTTAATATTTATTTATTTAATAATTTTAAAGGAAAAAAATGGCCAGGTACATCCTAAAAGTTTTGATATAACTTCTAGATATTTGTGGGTAAAAAGTTGCCAAACTTAACATATACTAGGATTTGTGATTAGATAACCCTATGGTCGGTATATAAATTCTTTTTCCCTGTAAAAAGTATTAAAATGTAAACGTATATATGCGGTGAAGCGAATTCCAGACAACCATATTCATGGATGAATAATGTTTGTTCTTGCATCGACATTTTGGCAATAAGTTCATGGTGTGAATAAAATATTTTATTTTATGTAGGGTAAGCAATCAACAAGGATTAGAAGCAGCAGTGGAAGCAACTGCTGCTTTACTTAACAAAGCTGTGAAGCCAGTGATTGTGGGTGGACCAAAACTAAGGGTTGCGACTGCACAAAAGGCCTTTCTGGAGTTTGCAGAAGCTAGTGGATATCCAATAGCTGTTATGCCCTCGGGGAAGGGACTTGTACCAGAGAATCATCCTCATTTCATTGGTACATATTGGGGTGCTGTCAGTACTAGCTACTGTGGAGAGATAGTGGAGTCTGCTGATGCTTATGTTTTTGTTGGCCCCATCTTCAATGACTATAGCTCCGTTGGATACTCATTGTTGATAAAGAAGGAGAAAGCCATAATAGTGCAGCCTAATCGGGTGACCGTTGGCAATGGTCCTTCATTTGGCTGGGTTTTCATGGCTGATTTCTTAACTGCATTGGCTAAAAAAGTGAAAACAAACACCACTGCTATGGAGAATTACCAACGCATCTATGTCCCTCCAGGCATTCCTTTGAAGCGACAGAAGGATGAACCTATAAGAGTTAATGTTCTATTCAAACACATTCAAGTAAGTCTATTTCTAAGCTCCTTTAATTTGAGATGAAGTGGTTCTGTGGCAGGAATTGGAGCTGGAGTTCTCTTCCTGTTACTTTGTTCTATAACTAGCATTTCATTCAAAACCTGAGTTTCGTTTTTATGCTAAAGAACAAGATAGTTGTGAGCATTTACACTGTCTAGGCTTGAACATTCTGAGCTCCGCACACGTGGTGTTATTTATTTATTTATTTGAAAATCGTTATCATGGTCTTGCTTACCAGCAGTTTTTAGGTCCAGTAGTTCTCTCTGTCTATCATGGTGGTAACTGCATGATTGCTCTACCAGAGTCATTCTAAACTTTGTGACACTGTCTTCGTAAGTAGCTTCATGGTTTGTATCTGTTAATGTGGATCAGAAGTGTGAAGCATTACACAAAAACGGGGAACATAGCAATTTCAGATGATTCACGTACATCGCTAAATATGCAGCATTATTTGCATGGTTTCAATCGGATTAATGCATTCAATCAAGTTTCCCTTATAGGCCATTAATTGAATCTGTTGAACAGGACATGCTGGGAGGAGATACTGCTGTAATAGCCGAAACTGGAGACTCGTGGTTCAACTGTCAGAAGCTCCGTCTGCCTGAGAATTGCGGGTGAGAGTCGTTTACTATGACTGCATCAAGCAATATGCTAATTGCAAACATTATATTGTTGGAATTGACATTGTCAATTTGAATTCCTTCTTTCAGGTATGAATTCCAGATGCAGTTTGGATCCATTGGTTGGTCAGTTGGTGCTACTCTTGGATATGCACAAGCTGCAACAGACAAACGTGTAATTGCTTGCATTGGCGATGGTAGTTTTCAGGTTACAGCACAGGATATTTCAACAATGATTCGATGCGGACAAAAGAGCATCATCTTTCTCATTAATAATGGAGGTTATACAATTGAAGTTGAGATTCATGATGGCCCATACAATGTGATCAAGAATTGGGACTACACTCGTTTTGTGGAAGCCATCCATAATGGAGAAGGCAAATGCTGGGTTGCTAAGGTTAGCATAAAAATTCAATAATCACTCAAATATCGTTTGGGCTTTTTAAATATGGTTGAATTTGGTTTCAGTCCTCTAAATTTTTTTAAAGAAATTGTACTCACACTGCTGAAGTTTCTTAGAATTGCATAAACTTCCTTACTTTTTTAACATTTGGAGCAACCTTCCTTATGTAAAATAGGATGGATGGGGACACTACGTTTTTCAAACAATTGAGGAGAGTTAGTGCAATTTATAAAAGTGTCATTGTAATGTTTCTTTTTTCAAAGGATATTAGTATAAGGGTAGAAAAGAACAAGGGGGTAGAAAAAGAACATTTAGACCGCAGATTTTGCTAATTACTTGACAAGAAAAGAATTACTTCAGAATTTCCATTTATAAATTTTTGTGAGTGTAGGTGCGAACAGAGGAAGATCTGACTGAAGCAATTAGAACAGCAAGTGGAGCAGAGAAAGATTCACTATGTTTTATAGAAGTTTTTGTACACAAGGATGATACCAGCAAAGAATTGCTGGAATGGGGATCCCGTGTTGCAGCTGCTAACAGCCGTCCTCCAAATCCACAATAGAAATTCCGTTCCTAATTATCACCTTGCATAATCTGTGATTCTGTTAAATAAATTTTTACTAGATCATAATTTTCAGAGAAAAGCCTTAAATATGAAGTTGAAATAAATGTTTGCTTTTCCAGATTTGTACCTGGGCTCTCCTGTTGTTGTAATCACGAACTATTTATTACGAGATGTTGTGCAATGGAATTGTTAGTGAATCAAAGGAGATATAGCCATTGTATGTAACTCCTATTTGTTTATTCCTTATTTAAGGTGCACTAATAGTTATATTTCAATGATTTGAGAACCGTTATAAAATAATATAAATAATAGAAAATAATATTAAAAGATTAAAATAATATTTTTATAAGTTTATAACATTTAAATACACAAAAAGTAAATGTATATTATCATATTGAAGCTTGAAATTGAACAATATATAAAAATATTTTTTTAAATAAGTGTATTTTTCATAGAAATCATAAATACTTTAAATTTTCATTTTTAACTAAAATATAAAAATAAAATTTTAAAAAATCATTGATTTGATTCAATCTTCGGCCGATTTCCGATCTAAATTAGATTATCGATTTGTTGAACTAGTGCAATTGGAAATTAATTTTATGATTTTAATAAACCGGACACTATATTGGTTTACCCATTTTTCTGTGAATTGGTGATCCGATTCTGACAACATAAGATTGTTTTTGAAAAAATATAATTTTTATTATGGCTCTTCATTCTTACGTTTCCCTGTTTTTAAATAGTTAGAAAAAATATTTTACTATCTTCAAAATTTCTTATTTGTACTTTTTGTGAATCAGGAAAAAGAAATAAATAATAACATGTTTATAATATTTGTTAAAACAAAATAAAAGATATCATTGTGTTAAAATAGACAAAATAAAAACATTTTTTTTATTGTTTGAGATATAGGAGTGAGTCATGATTGACTAAATACTTGATAAATGAGACATGTTATTACAGTATTATGTTATTATAGTATTGAAAGAAGTTAAGAATAAATTACCTTTTAAACATTATATTTGTCGTTCGTAATTCAATGAATATGTCGGTCACTGTATCTTATATCTGTTAGATCTAAAAAATTAAATATTTAAATTCTCTTTCTCTAATATCTTATATTTTTTTTTTACCTTTTCTTCTAACAAGCACTAATAAGAAAAAAAATCCTATAAATATGAAATATTTCAAATAAAAATACTTTAAAATCACATTGAACAAACAATACTTTTACATTCAAGTTAATAATGAAAAATAAATAAAAATCATATCTAGATAATATATATATAATATATATATATATATATATATATATATATATATATATATTATGCTATGAGCATTAAAATTCATATAGAAAGATTTAAGAGATATTTTGAGTTTATCTAAAAAGATTTGTATCAACAAAGTTTTAAAAAAAATTAATATAAAAGACTTTTCATCAAGATTTATTCTTATTTGTGAAAGGTGATAAATTTGAATTGAAAAAATGACCTTGAGTTAGAAGACAAGAAAAATATTCATATATTCTAATTGTTGGGAGTCTTTGGTATATTCAAATTTAAACTACATTTGATATCATATTTACAATTAAAGTTTTTTAAAGATATTAGAGTAATCTAGGCGTTGACCATTGAAAATTTAGAAAAAAAAACTAATAAAATAGCTTGAAGTAACAAAAGATTACATACATAAATAGACATAATGATATTTTGAGATATTAGAATATTTTGACTTAAAATTCGTTAGTTGCATCGATATTACATAAAATTTATGTTTTGATTATATTTTTCTTTTAACATGTGTTGTATCCTGGAGTAGTAGAAATCACACTTTAATTGTTAACTCAAGTGGTATATTATTGTAGAGTTTATATTTAGACTTATACTTGTGAACTCAATTATTAGATATTAAATTTATATTGTGATAACTCAAATATTTATACTAAAATCAACAAGAAAAATATTTAAAAATAAAAACATCTAAAATTATAATTATGATTATAATTTTAAAATAAGTGTTAGATTTTCATTGTAATGTTTAAACATAAATTAGCAAGTTTTGATTATGATTTAAATTAAACATGAATGTATTGATTATGAATTTAAATTAAAAATAAATGTATTGAGTATGATTTTAAAATACATAAATACAGCATATCAATGATAAATAAATTATGCTAGTTAATTTTTTTTATGGTTAAAAGAAATTATATCTACTCAATAGGATTTTTTTTTTATTTAAATCGTCTCTACTTAACAAATCTACCAAAACAATCTGTGATTCAAATTATACTATTTAAAAAAAATCCTTTAGTTTTAAATTAAATAAAAAATCTTGTTAAATATAGTTTATTTTCTCAATTATATTTAATTTATAATCTCATAGCATGAGATCATGTGGATTATATATATATATATATATATATATATATATATATATATATATATATATATATATATATATAT